>Ga0209137_1000404_pt1 | contig 46893 bp, 35 predicted proteins | sample SaaInl5LU_22_DNA_FD_184642 | JGI IMG/M metagenome (GOLD analysis project Ga0209137, IMG submission 184642) | Marine microbial communities from expanding oxygen minimum zones in the Saanich Inlet - ESP_105LU_22_DNA (SPAdes) (version 2) | ecosystem: Environmental > Aquatic > Marine > Intertidal... | reverse complement strand
ATGCAGCAGCTACAGGAGGGCATCGTGCTGGAGTTTTACAATCTTCATTTATAGCAGAAGTAAAAAGTGATTTAATGGGAGAGCAAACCATTTTGTGTGGTGTGCTACAAACAGGTTCTATTTTATGTTTTAATAAAATGGTTGAAGAAGGTATTGAGGCTAGTTATGCTTCAAAATTGATTCAGTATGGATGGGAAACTATTACCGAAGCGCTAAAACACGGTGGTATTACCAATATGATGGACCGCTTGTCTAATCCAGCAAAAATAAAAGCATTTGAAATTTCAGAAGAATTAAAAGAGATTATGCGTCCATTATTTCATAAACATATGGACGATATTATTTCTGGGCATTTTTCTAAAACGATGATGGAGGATTGGGCAAATAATGATGCTAACTTATTAAAATGGCGAGCAGCAACAGGAGAAACTGCTTTTGAAAAAACAACAGTAACAACAAACGAAATATCAGAACAAGAATATTTTGACCATGGAACATTATTGGTTGCTTTTGTTAGAGCTGGTGTTGAGTTAGCTTTTGAATCGATGACAGATGCTGGTATAATTGCAGAATCTGCCTATTATGAATCGTTACATGAAACACCATTAATAGCAAATACCATAGCTCGAAAAAAATTATTTGAAATGAATCGTGTCATTTCAGATACTGCAGAATATGGTTGTTATTTATTTGATCATGCTTGTAAACCACTATTAGCCAGTTTTATGGATACTGTAAAAACAAATATAATAGGTAAACCATTTACACAAACAAATGCTGTAGATAACCAACACCTTATCTTTATAAATAACGCTATTAGAACTCATCCTGTAGAAATAATTGGCGAAAAATTAAGAGCTTCAATGACCGCTATGAAAGTAATAAAAGCGGAAGCAAAAGTTATAACTATTGTCTAGATTGTTATAGTTAAGACAGAATTATTGAAATAAACACAGGTTTCCATTTCAGTGGGAATTCAAAATGGAAGATACAAAAACAATATATAGGCCAACATTAAAAGCGATAGAAGAAGCCGCAGAAAAATTAAAAGGTATTGCATCTGTTACACCTTTAAGCAAAAACGCTCGCTATTCAAAGCAATTTGGTGCTAATATTTTTTTTAAAAGAGAAGACTTGCAAGAAGTTCGTTCTTACAAAATTAGAGGCGCTTACAATAAAATTTCAAGTTTAAGTAATAACCAAATTGAAAATGGAATTGTATGTGCTAGTGCTGGCAATCATGCTCAAGGTGTTGCTATTTCTTGTAAAATTTTAAAAATTAAAGGCACTATTTATATGCCTTCACCAACACCAAATCAAAAAATTGAACAGGTAAAAATGTTTGGTGAAGCTTATGTTGACGTAGTTTTAATAGGAGACACTTTTGATGACGCTTACCATGCTGCGATGGAAGAGTCTGAGCGTCTCAATAAAACATTTATACACCCTTTTAATGATAAAAAAGTTATTGAAGGTCAAGCAACGGTTGGTTTAGAAATTATAAACCAAGCAAAAGCACTTCCTATTCACTACGTATTTGTGCCAGTTGGTGGAGGAGGTTTTGCTGCAGGATTATCTTCGGTATTTAAAATATTATCACCACAAACTAGAATTATTAGTGTCGAACCTAAAGGAGCTCCTGCTATGTTAAATTCTATTAGAAATAATCAAAATATTGAACTAAAATCCATAGATAGCTTTGTTGATGGGGCTGCAGTGAAACGCGTTGGCGATTTAAATTTCGCAATATGTAAAGAGACTTTACATCGTGTGGTTACAGTAGACGAAGGCAAGATTTGTCAGACCATTTTAGATTTATATAATAAAGATGCTATTGTTGTAGAACCAGCAGGAGCATTAAGTCTTTCTGCTTTAGAACAGTTTTCTGAAGAAATAAAAGGTAAAAATGTGGTTTGTGTAATAAGCGGAAGTAATAATGATATCACACGTACAGCAGAAATAAAAGAAAGAGCGCTGTTATATGCGAATTTAAAACATTATTTCATTGTTAAATTTCCACAACGTTCAGGAGCTTTAAGAGATTTTGTAGTCGATATTTTAGGTCCAACAGATGATATCACACATTTTGAATACACTAAAAAAGCAAACAGAGATAATGACGTCGCAGTTGTTGGATTAGAACTGAAATCGCCAAAAGATTTAGAACCATTAATTACTAAAATGAAACTTCATAATTTTTATGGAGATTACTTAAACAATAAACCAGATTTATTTCAATTTTTAGTTTAAACAAAATAAATAATGAGCATTCCAAAAGAATTTCAAATAACAAAACTTACAAACCAAGACACATATTTAGTTGGTGGAGAATTAAAAAAATGGAAAGGAGAAACAACTCGAGTCTTTTCAACAATTTCTTCTACAGAAGTATATAAACCAACACTTTTAGGAAGCATTCCTACTCTTGGAGAAAAAGAAGCTTTAGAGGCTTTAGCTGCAGCATCTTTAGCATATAATAAAGGTCAAGGTTTATGGCCAATAATGAAAGTTGTAAATCGCATTGCTTGCATGGAAAATTTTGTGACACAAATGAAAACCAAGCGTGAGGAAATAGTAAAGTTGTTAATGTGGGAAATTGGTAAAAATCTACCAGATTCTGAAAAGGAATTTGACAGAACGGTTGAATATATCTACGATACCATTGAAGACTACAAACAAATGGATCGTGATAGTGCGAAATTTGAAAAAAACGCTGGTGTAAATGCACATATTCGTCGTGGTCCTTTAGGAGTTGTTTTATGTTTAGGTCCTTATAATTATCCTTTAAATGAAACGTTTGCACTGTTGATTCCTGCATTAATTATGGGTAATACAGCCATTTTTAAACCAGCTAAACATGGTGTTTTACTAATATCACCTCTATTAGAGGCATTTCAAACAAGTTTCCCAAAAGGTGTTGTAAATATTATTTATGGAAGAGGACGAACAGTAGCTGCTCCAATTATGCAATCTGGAAAAGTAGATGTACTAGCATTAATAGGAAATAGTAAATCTGCGAATGCGTTACAAAGCCAACACCCAAAAAGTAATAGATTGCGTTTGGTTTTAGGACTAGAAGCAAAAAATCCAGCGATAGTATTAAAAGATGCGGATTTAGATTTAGCAATAGATGAATGTATTGCAGGTGCCACATCCTTTAATGGTCAACGTTGTACTGCATTAAAAGTGTTATATGTTCATGAAAATATTGTAGAAGAATTTAACAGTCGTTTTTCAGCAAAAGTAGATGCACTTAAATTTGGAAACCCATGGGAAAACGGTGCGAAATTAACACCATTACCAGAACCAGATAAACCAGCATATATTCAAGAGTTAATAGATGATGCAACTTCAAAAGGCGCAAAAGTTATTAATAAAAAAGGAGGAGAAACTACTGAAAACTATATTTTTCCAGCGGTAGTATATCCAGTTACTAAAGAGATGAGAATATTTAATGAAGAACAATTTGGACCATTAATTCCTATTGTTCCTTTTAGTAATATAGAAGAACCTTTAGATGATATGGCCGCTTCAAATTATGGACAGCAAGTAAGCTTATTTGGTCAAGATATAAAAACTTTAGCACCTTTAATAGATACTTTAGTAAACTTGGTTTGTCGTGTTAATTTAAATAGTTCTTGTCAACGAGGGCCAGATGTATATCCATTTACTGGTCGTAAAGATTCTGCTGTTGCAACACTAAGCGTGCATGATGCTCTACGTTCTTTTTCAATTAGAACTTTTGTAGCATCTAAAGACAACGATTATAATAACGCTATTTTAAAGGATTTGCTTGACTCTAGAGCTTCAAACTTTGTGAGTACAGATTATATTCTTTAAAAAAAGCACTTATAAATGAGATATTTACAGTAGGGAATTTATTTCAGTTTTTGGTTAAAAAAGGCTTTTTTAAATATAGCTTTACCTAAATATCTTTCAGTATTTTTACTGTTCAGAATAGAACAAAAATTTAAAAAAGAACCAACAATAAGAATCATTTACAATGATTACAAAATGATTTCGTTTCAATCCAATAGTTTAAAAAATAAGCAATGGAAATCTTTAATGCATTTGCTTAAAGAGAAAAATGTAAATATTGTAGATGAATTATTCTATGAGCTTGATTAAACTCTTGGTAAATCGCTATCATCTTTCAGTGGTAAACTAGATTCTCCCATTAAATATGCATCTACATAATGTGCAGCTTGTCTGCCTTCTGATATTGCCCAAACTATTAAAGACTGTCCACGGCGCATATCTCCAGCTGCAAAAATGCCAGGAATATTAGTTTTATAATTTTTAGTTGAAGCTTGAATATTAGTTCTAAAATCCATCTCCAATCCAAATTGCTCAGCTAATGTTTTTTCTGCTCCAGTGAATCCGAGTGCTAATAATGCTAAGTCACATTTCCATTCTTTTTCTGTGTTTGGAACCTCTTTAAGTTGAGGTCTTTCACCTGTTTTAAAAAGCCATTCTACTTCAACTGTTTTTAAGCCCTTTAGATTTCCTTTTTTGTCTCCTATAAACGCTTTAGTCGATACACTAAAAAACCGTTCTACACCTTCTTGATGCGATGAGGTTGTTTTTAATTTCATAGGCCAATAAGGCCAAGGTTGGTGTGCGGGTCTTCCTTCTGTTGGTTTACTTAGTATTTCAAAATTAGTAACAGAAGTTGCACCATGACGGTTAGAAGTGCCAATACAATCGCTTCCTGTGTCTCCACCACCAATTACAATAACATCTTTTCCTTTAGCAGAAATAATAGTTGTAAAATCGACTAAACCATCTACATATTGGTTATTCAATTTTAAAAAATCCATGGCTTGCGTTACACCTTTTAAGTCTGCTCCAGGAATAGGAATGTTTCGTCTTACAGTTGCTCCTCCACATAAAATTACAGCATCAAATTCTTCTTTAAGTTGTTCTGCATCGATGTTTTTGCCAACGTGAGCATTGGTTTTAAAGGTAATGCCTTCTTCTTCTAAAACAGCAACACGTCTATCGATAATATTCTTTTCCATTTTAAAATCTGGAATACCGTAACGTAACAAACCACCAACTTTTTCATCACGTTCGAAAACAACGACGGAATGTCCTGCTCGATTTAGTTGTTGTGCAGCTGCTAAACCAGCAGGGCCAGAACCAATAACAGCGACTGTTTTTTCTGTTCTTATTTTTGGTGGCTGTGCAGTTATCCAGCCTTCTTTAAAAGCGGTTTCAACTATGTTTTTTTCAATATTTTCTATGGTTACAGGATCTTCATTTATGCCTAAAACACAAGCTTCTTCGCAAGGTGCAGGACATAAACGTCCTGTAAACTCTGGAAAGTTGTTAGTTTTGTGTAGAATTACGGCAGCTTCTTTCCATTTGCCTTTATAGACTTTATCATTAAAATCTGGAATTAAATTTCCTAGTGGACAACCACTATGGCAAAACGGAATTCCACAATCCATACAGCGTGCACCTTGATCTTTTAGTTTATTTTCTTCAAGAGGAATGGTGAATTCTTTGTAGTTTTTTATACGCTTTTTTGGTGTTTGATATGTTTCGTCTTGGCGTTTGTGTTCTAAAAATCCTGTTATCTTTCCCATAATTTACGCTAGTTCTAATTGTTCTTGTTCTAATCTTACTAAGGCTTGTCTGTACTCTTCTGGTAATACTTTTTTAAACTTTGGAAGGTAGTTTGTCCAGTCTATCAAAATTCTTTTGGCTAAAGGACTTCCAGTAGCTTCAATATGATTTTCTATTAATTGCTTTAGTTGAAGTGCATCGTCTTCACTTTCAATTCGATTAATATTTAAATCTTCAGCATTACAACTCTTTTTAAATGTGCCTTCTTTATCTAGTACATAAGCAATTCCACCACTCATTCCTGCGCCAAAGTTTCGTCCAACTTCACCTAAAATCACAGTAATTCCTCCTGTCATATACTCGCAACCATGATCTCCAATACCTTCTACAACTGCTTTTGCACCAGAATTTCTAACACAAAAACGTTCGCCTGCTTTTCCGTTTATATAGACCTCTCCAGAGGTTGCGCCATATAATGTTACGTTTCCTGTAATGATATTGTCTTCAGGAATAATGGTGCATTTTTCTGGGACTTTAATAATTAATTTTGCTCCAGATAAGCCTTTTCCTAAATAGTCATTTGTGTTTCCATGAACAGTAAATGTGATGCCTTTTGTGGCAAAGGCACCAAAACTTTGTCCAGCAGATCCTGTGAAATCAATGTTTATAGTGTCTTCAGGTAGTCCATCTGCGCCATAAATTTTAGAAATTTCATTACTCACAATTGCGCCAACTGCACGATCTATATTAGTGATTGGCAATTGTAAATGCGTTTTCTGTCTTCTAAATAAGGCTTGGTGTGCCTGTTTAATAATTTTAAAATCCAAATGCAGGGCTAAATTATGATCTTGCTGTTCTGTATTATAAAGTTTAACATCTTCTGTAACTTCTACTTTATGCAATATTGGTGTTAAGTCTATTCCTGATGACTTATAATGATCTATCGCTTTATTTCTGTTTAACTTTTGAGATTGTCCAACCATTTCATTAATGGTTCTAAAGCCTAGTTTCGCCATAATTTCGCGTAATTCTTGTGCAACAAAATACATGTAGTTGACCACGTGTTCTGGCTTGCCTTTAAACTTTTTACGCAGTTCAGGATTTTGAGTTGCAATGCCAACAGGACAGGTGTTTAAGTGGCAAACACGCATCATAATACATCCTGATGCAACTAATGGAGCTGTAGCAAAACCAAATTCTTCTGCGCCTAGTAAACAAGCAATAGCGACATCTCGACCAGTTTTTAATTGTCCGTCGCATTCTAAAACAATACGATTTCTAAGATTGTTCATTACTAAAGTTTGTTGTGCTTCGGCTATACCTAGTTCCCAAGGTAATCCTGTGTGTTTTTGAGAAGTTAAAGGTGTAGCTCCTGTTCCGCCATCAAAACCAGCAATTAGAATAACATCTGCCTTTGCTTTGGCAACTCCCGCAGCAACGGTCCCAACACCGATTTCAGAAACTAATTTTACATTGATTTTAGCCTCTCTGTTTGCTGATTTTACATCGTAAATTAATTGCGATAAATCTTCAATAGAATAAATGTCGTGATGTGGTGGTGGCGAAATTAAACCAACATAAGGTGTCGAGTTTCTTGTTTTGGCAATTTCTGGATTTACTTTTGGTCCTGGTAATTGACCGCCTTCACCAGGTTTTGCACCTTGTGCTATTTTTATCTGAATTTCGCTCGCGCTTGTTAAGTAGTTAGATGTTACTCCAAAGCGTCCAGAAGCCACTTGCTTTATTGCAGAGTTTTTCCAATCGCCTTGAGAGCTTTTGTAAAAACGTTCCTGATCTTCTCCGCCTTCACCAGAATTGGATTTCCCTCCAATTCTGTTCATAGCTACTGCTAAATTTTCGTGTGCTTCTTTACTAATAGAACCATAAGACATGGCTCCAGTTTTAAATCGTTTTACAATTTCTGTCCAAGGTTCTACATCGTCTATTGGTATGGGATCGAATTTGTCGAATTCAAATAATCCTCTAATAGTCATTAGGCTTTTAGATTGGTTATTTACCAAATCTGAAAACTCTTTAAAAGTAGACGCTTTATTAGTACGAACTGATTCTTGAAGTTTGGCAACAGTTAATGGATTAAACATGTGCTTTTCTTGTCCACGTCTCCATCTGTATTCTCCACCAACTTCAATAGTTGGTTCTGTATTATTATGAAATGCTTTTTTATGACGTTTTACAATTTCTTGTTCAATTTCTCTTAACCCAATGCCTTGAATACGTGTTGGTGTATTTGGAAAATACTTTTCTACTGTAGTGGTTTTAATTCCAATACATTCAAATAATTGTGAGCCACGATAGGAATTTAAGGTTGAAATTCCAATTTTGTTCATCACTTTTAAAATACCTTTTCCAACAGCTTTATTGTAATTTTTAATAGCGGCTAGATATTCTAAATCTGTTACATCTTTACTGTTAATTTGTTCTTGAACAATTTCATTTACTATATAAGGATTTACGGCACTTGCTCCATACCCAAATAATAAAGCGAAATGATGCACTTCACGTGGTTCTGCAGATTCAATAATTAGACTAGTTTTTGAACGTTTTTTTAATTTATGCAATGCATGATTTACATACGAACAGGCTAAAAGCGCTGGAATTGGTGCATGATTTTCGTCTACATATCTATCAGAAAGTATAATAATATTTGCGCCACCATTAATTGCTTTTGATGCTTTTGTGACTAAGTTTTCAAGAGCAACTTCTAATTCGTTTAATCCACGATTTACTTCATATAACATAGAAATAGATTCTACTTTAAAATCTGGATTAGAATCGTAATCTCTAATTTTATCTAAATCGTGCTTTGAAATGACAGGGTTTTGAATTTTTAGTTTTTTACAATGTTCAGCATTAATGTCGAATAGATTAACATCGCTTCCTAAAGTCAAGCTAATATCTGTTATCAACTCTTCCCGAATACCATCTAAAGGCGGATTGGTTACTTGTGCGAATAATTGTTTAAAATAGTTGTAGATTAATTGCGGACGTTCAGATAAAATAGCAATTGGAGTATCGCTTCCCATAGAACCAATAGGTTCTTTGCCTAATTGTGCCATTGGACGGATGATAGTGTTTAGGTCTTCTTCTGTATAACCGAAAATAACTTCACGTTTTTTTAATTCTATTTCATTATATTTAATAGGTCCTTTTTTTGCTGAAATATCTCGTAAATGCACTAAATTTTCATTCAACCATTGTCTGTAAGGATGTCTAGAGGCGATGTCTTCTTTAATTTCTTCATCGTTTACAATCCGACCTTCATTCATGTCTACCAAAAACATTTTTCCAGGCTCTAAACGGCCATGATACTCCACATTTTCTGGTTTAATGTCTACAACTCCAGTTTCTGAAGACATGATAACATTTCCTTTTTTAGTAACAGTATATCTTGAAGGACGCAATCCGTTTCTATCTAAAACAGCACCAATATAATTACCATCTGTAAAGGGTATAGAGGCTGGTCCATCCCATGGCTCCATGAGGCAAGAATTGTATTCGTAAAACGCACGTTTTGCATCAGACATATTCGGGTTTTTCTCCCAAGCTTCTGGAACTAACATCATCATCGCTTCTGGAAGCGAACGGCCAGAAATTAATAATAATTCAACTACCATGTCTAAGGTTGCTGAATCCGATTTTCCTCTTAAAATAGTTGGGATTATCTTTTTAAGATCGTCACCAAACAAAGGGCTTTCCATTATTTCTTCACGAGAAAACATACGCGAGACGTTTCCTCTTAAAGTATTTATTTCGCCATTATGACAAATGTATCTAAACGGTTGTGCTAAATCCCAAGTTGGAAAGGTATTGGTTGAAAAGCGTTGATGTACCAGTGCTAATCTAGTATCTAAAGCCGAATTAAATAAATCCAGATAATATTCGTTAATATGTTCTGGTTTTAATAAGCCTTTAAAAATGATAATCTTTGTTGAAAGACTTGGAAGGTAAAAGAATTGAGATTCAGATAATTTTGAGTCATATATAGTATGCTCTGCAATTTTTCGCGCAGCATATAATTTTAAATTAAAATCTCGTTCAGTTTGTTTTTTGTCTGCTTTCCCAATAAATATTTGTTTTACAAAAGGTTCTGTAATTTGAGCAACCTTACCTAATACCTTACTATTTACTGGAACGTCTCTCCATCCAATTAGTTTTAGGCCTTGTTTTTTTATTTCAGTTTCAAAAATAGCGGTACAATAGTCTCGTTGGTTTTCCTTTTTAGGAAGAAATACGTTACTTACTGCATAGTCTCCAGCTTCTGGTAAATCGAACTCACAGAATATTTTAAAAAATTTGTGTGGAATATCTATTAAAATACCAGCGCCATCTCCGGTAACACCATCTGAACTTACAGCACCTCGATGCTCTAATTTTACTAAAATTTCTAATGCTTTATGTATGATATCATTTGAGCGTTTTCCTGTTAAACTACATATAAATCCAGCACCACAATTATCGTGTTCAAATTCTGGTAAATAAAGGCCTTGTTTCTTAAGCATATTCAGTGAAATTTATAGACTTTTTCAGTCTTATTGTTGTTCCAATATACAGGCAATGAAGCGAACTAAAAAAAAGCATAAACATTTTTCTCATATTGATAAAATTGTTCATTCTAAATCTAAATTTGATAATAAAACAAGAATATTTTAACAATTAAATAATGAATTATTTTTAATAAAAATTCATTTTTATTACGAAAACGTTTGCGTATTAATCAAATTGTTGAAAATAATTTAATAAAAATCATATTATTTAGGTTTTAATCAATTTTCTATATGTGAAATTATTAAAAAACACACAAATAATTTATCATACCCTATAAAAAATAGGGTAAAAATTTAAATTATTGTAAAAATGAACATATATACCTATGTTTTTTAGGGGTTAAAAAGTTTTTAATATAGATTTGAAGACGTAAACTAACAATTAAAATAAAAAATTATGAAACAATTATTTACACTAGTGGTTCTTTTTGCAACTACATTTTTATTTGCCCAAGAAGTAGAAACAACAGAAAAGAAATTCAGTTTTGAAGGTAGCGTAGATGCTTATTACAGAGCGAATTTTACAGCACCAAATGACATCAGTCAAATTGCACCTGCAACATCATTTGCAGATACTGCAGGTTTCTCACTAGGAATGGGAAATATTATAGCATCTTACGAAAAAGGTAAAGCTGGAGCAGTTGCAGATTTAGTATTTGGACCAAGAGGAGAAGCAGCAAGTGCTACTGTTCTTAACCAGTTATTTGCTTTTTATAATATTAGCGAAAACACAAAATTGACAATAGGGAAGTTTAATACCTTTTTAGGTTATGAGGTTATTTCACCTGTTGGTAACTTTAACTACAGTACATCTTACTTGTTTTCAAATGGACCATTCTCTCACACAGGTTTAAAAGTAGATTTTACTTTATCTGAAGATTTAAGTTTAATGCTTGGTGTTTTTAATCAAACAGATGTTACCGAATTTAATCCAGATGGAAGTTATGCTATTGGAGCACAATTAGGTTATGATGGTCAATTTTTAAATTTATTATACGATGATGCAGGTTTAGGTTTTGAAGTAGATTATACTGGAGGTTTTGATGCTACAGAAGATTTTTTTATTGGAATAAATGCCGCCTTTGCAGATAATGATGGTGAAGGGTTTTACGGTGTTGACTTGTATCCACAATATGCTTTAAGTGAAACGTTTAGTTTGGGATTAAGAGGTGAGTATTTTCAAACTCAAAGTGAAGCTATAGCTGATGACCCAAGTGTTATTGCTTTTACATTAACAGGAAGCTATGCTGTTGACGATTTAATAATCAAGCCGGAAATTAGATTAGATAGTGGGTCGGAAGATATTTTTATTGACAAAGATTTAATGGCAACTAAAAGCTTAGGCTCATTTGTAGTTGCAGCGATATATAAGTTCTAATTACAGTCTAACTAAATAAAATAAATATTATGGATTATTTTTTAACATTTTTACCAAATTTAATGGCGGTACAAGAAGTTGTACCTGCCACAACAAAAGATATTGAAGAAGCAGTTAGTGCAATCAATGGAGATTTAGGGATGCTATGGATGCTACTTTCGGGTATTTTAGTATTCTTTATGCAAGCAGGTTTTACATTAGTTGAAACAGGAATGACACGTTCAAAAAATGCAGCTAACATTGCAATGAAAAATTTACTTGACATTTGCGTTGGTTCTTTAACTTATTGGTTAGTAGGATACTCATTAATGTATGGAGACACATCAAATGGATGGTTTTTTTGGAGTGGTTTAATGCAAGGCGAAGGAGCAGATTTATTCTTTCAAACTATGTTTGCAGCAACAGCCGCAACAATTGTATCTGGAGCTATTGCCGGACGTACTAAATATTCCACTTACGCAATATTTTCTGTTATTATGACTGCTTTAATCTATCCAATTGCTGGTGGATGGCAGTGGCAAGGCTCTGGTTGGTTAACCGAATTAGGGTTTATTGATTTTGCAGGATCTTCTATTGTTCACTCTGTTGGTGGATGGGCTGCTTTAGTAGCTGCCTTTATGGTAGGACCTAGAATTGGGAAATTTGTAGATGGTAAAGTATTATCTATCCCAGGGCACAATCAAATACTAGCAACTTTAGGTGTTTTTATCCTTTGGTTAGGATGGTTTGGTTTTAATGGTGGATCTCAATTAGCTTGGGGAGGCGCAGATGCTGTAGGTGCTTCAAATGTTGTATTAATTACTAATTTAGCTGCTGCTGCTGGTGGATTAGGAGCATTAATTACAACTTGGATTTGGTATGGCAAACCTAATTTACCTCAAACGTTAAATGGTGCATTAGCAGGATTAGTAAGTATTACTGCTGGATGTGGTAATATGTCGGCAATTGGAGCTGTCTTTGCAGGTTTAATTGGAGGTGTTATTGTTGTGTTTTCTATAGAGTTTATTGAGAAAAAATTAAAAATTGACGATGCAATTGGTGCTGCTTCAGTACATGGTGTTGCTGGTGCTTGGGGAACTATAGTAATTGGACTTTGGGGAATTGATGGCGATACAGGAATAGGTCTTTTTAATGGAGGAGGAGCTGAGCAGTTAGGAACTCAAGCGATTGGTGTTTTAGCATATGCTGTTTGGTCAATTGGTTTGTCATTTATTATTTTAAAAGTATTAAAAGTAACCATGGGACTTCGTGTTAGTGAAGAGGAAGAAAGAGTGGGTCTTGATTTATCGGAACATGGCGAAATAGCTTATCCAGGAAAAAGAGAAAGATAATAATATTGATTTTAATTATTAAAAATAATAGCTCTAGAAACTATTTCTAGGGCTATTTTAATAGAAAGCTAAGTTATTTTAATGAAAAAAGTAGAAGCAATAATTAGAAAATCTAAGTTTAAAGATGTTACTAAATCGTTACAGGAAGTAGGTGTTAATTTTTTTTCTTATTGGGATGTTACAGGTCTTGGAATAGATAAAGAAGATAATGATGTTTCGAGTATGGTTATTAAAGAAACAAATAATATTAAAAGATGTTATTTAACTATAATTGTTAATGACGATTTTGAAGAAGTTACAATAAAAGCAATTTTAGAATCTGCTACTTCCAATGCTGTTGGAGATGGAATGTTGTTTGTTTCATCGATAAATCAGATATATAGTATTCGAACAGGAGAAAAGGGCTCAAATTTATTAAGATAATAATTGAACTAACAGAATAAAAGACCTGACAAGTCTATATTCTTACAAGAAAAAACCTCGAAATTAAATACTTCGAGGTTTTTATATTTGGATACGACTTAATTATCCTTTTATTTCTAGGCCCTTGTATTGGCATTTTAAGCCGAATTACGGCTCGCATTTATATTTCCAAATAAAGAACGAGTCACCATCTTTTCGTATATTTTTATTTGTGCTTCGTCTTTTACGTCAGCTTTTTCAAGTTCTTGAATCTTTTTTAAAGCATACTGTTGTATCGTTATTAAAGGTAAAACTATAGATTCACGAACAGCAATAGATGCTTTTCCAGATGGTTCTCCTTCCATTAATTCTTTATAACCAGTAAGTTTTAATATAAGACGTTTTGAGGTTTCGTATTCATTATAAATAACGTTCCAAAATTCTCCATATTCTGTATCTTCACTCATGTACTTTGTTAAATCGAAAAACGATTTAGACAAAGACATCATACTGTTCTCAATCAATGTTTTGAAAAAATCTGATGTTTTAAACAAGTGTTGTGCTTTATCAAACTCTCCAATATCTTCATAATGTTTTAAAGCTGTGCCAACACCAAAAAATCCTGGAACGTTTTGTTTTAATTGACTCCAAGAGCCCACAAAAGGAATCGCTCTTAAATCATCAAACACTAAACCAGCTGCTTTTCCGCGTTTAGAAGGACGACTTCCAATATTGGTTTTTGCATAATATTTAAGAGTACTCATGTGTTCTAAATACGAAATGAATTTTGGATGTGCCTTGAAATCTGAATACGCTTTATAACTACGCTCAGACAAATCTGTCATTACAGCTCTGTTTTCTGGAAGCATAGATAATTCTTTACCACTTAAACTATTGTGAATGCCAGAACTAATTAATTGTTCTAGGTTATATTGAGACGATTCTAATGTTCCAAAATTAGAACTAATAGTTTGCCCTTGAATAGTTAATTGTACTTCTTTATCTTCAATTGTTGGACCTAAAGACGCGTAAAAATTATGAGTTTTCCCTCCACCTCGAGCAGGAGGTCCGCCACGACCATCAAAGAAAATAACAGTAATACCAAATTGCCTTGAAATAGCTGTTAAATTCTCTTTGGCTTTATAGATTGCCCAATTTGCCATTAAATAACCACCATCTTTTGTACCATCGCTAAACCCAAGCATTATGGTTTGCTTATTTCCTCTCGCTTTTAAATGCGCAGCATATTCTGGATTGGTATACAAATCTTCCATGACTTGAGGCGCATTTTTTAAGTCAGTAATGGTCTCAAATAAAGGGCCAATATCTACCGTTAATTGTTCTTGAAATGCTACTAGTTTTAGCATTGCAAATAATTGCATAACATGTAATGTTGTTTGATTATTACTAATAATATAACGGTTTGCAGCCACTTCACCATTTGTAGTTTGGATGGTTTTTATGGCTTTCATAGTTTTTAAAGCTTTTAACGTTTCTTCATCTTTTATTAAAGATAAATCTACTTCGCCTTTGACTTTAGATAGTATTTGAATTTGGGTTTTTTCTGATAAATCATGATAGTTTTTTGGAAATAGAGGACTACCACTTTCTATTAAAGTGTTAACCATATCATTAAAAAATTGTGCGTGTTTTCTACTATCTTGCCTAATATCAAGATTAGCAAAATGAAATCCAAAAAGATGAATTTTATTAAGCAAGCTGTTGACTTCGTTTACGTACAGAGATTGGTGTTTATCTATTATGGTTTGTTTAATCTCTTTTAATTCTGAAGTGAAAGATTCTAAAGTTAACTTTGTTTTTTCGCGAGTAATAATTTTATAAAGTTCAGTTTCTAAAAAAACTATTCTTTGTTCTACACCTTCAAAAGTTAATTTTCGTCTAAGGTTTCTTGCATCACGATAGTAATTTTTTATTACTGTTTCTCGTAATCTATTAGCTACTTTTAAAGTGATTTCTGGCGTTACAAACGGATTTCCATCTCTATCACCTCCTGGCCAAAAACCAACATTAATAATAGCGTTATTTATATGTTTGCCATCAAAAATATTTTGCTGAATGTAGTCGTAAATGGTTCCGAAGGATTTATAAAACACGTTTTCTAAGTACCAGATTAAGCTAACAGCCTCATCATAAGGTGTTGGTTTTTGATGTTTAAAGAATGGTGTTTTTCCTAATTGTGCTAATAAATCGTTTATTTTAAGTAAATCGTTTGTTCTTATAGCTTCACTTAAATCTGTAATAATTCCTAAAACAGAACCAGGGTAAAATTGTGTTGGATGTGCAGTTAAGACAATACGAACTTTAAATTCTTCAAGATATTTTTTTAACGTTTCTAGTTTATTTTCAGATGATGCCGTTTCTTTTAGACTACGTAACGTTCCTATACCATCCATATTATTTACCACAGGAAAAGCTGCATCTTCAATAGCGTCAAATAATACGACTTGACGTTCAATATATTGAATAAAACGGAACAGTAAGTTTGTTTGGCTTTCTTTAGAGCGTCTTGCTTGGTACTTTTCAAAAAAACGCTCAACAATTGTTGTTGGGTTGTCTTGATTAGCAAAACCTTTCTGGCAGGTTTCATGAAAAAGTGGTAAAAGTGCTCCAGTTTTTGTAATGGTATCAAAAGGAAGCGTCATAAATATACTGTTGTATATCTGGTATTTAGACAATACGTTTTGATTAAATCTTGTAAGTTTAGGTTGTGTTGGCATTAAATTATTGTGGATTGTCCTAAGTGAATATTGGTAAAATTAAGGTTTGAATCTTTTGGATTGCTAATAAAATCGGCAATAAAATCGCCAACTTTATTAGTAGAAACGTTGTCGTAAGTTACATTTAAATCTGGAGTTGTAACGTTTAATTTTAAAGATTTATCGACACCTTCTCTTATAAGTTGTGCTTCTTCTATTAAGCCAAAATGTTCTAGTAGCATAGCAGCACTTAAAATAGAAGCAATAGGATTTGCTATACCTTTACCTGTGGCTTGTGGATAAGAACCATGAATAGGCTCGAACATTGCGTATTTGTTTCCAACCGAAGCTGAAGCTAATAATCCTATAGAGCCACCAATTACACTAGCTTCATCACTAATAATATCGCCAAATAAGTTTTCTGTTAAAATAACATCAAACTGTTTTGGGTTTAAAATCATTTGCATTGCTGCATTATCAACAAACAAGAAATCTAGTGTAACATCAGGATAATTTGAAGCCATCTCTGTTACTACTTTACGCCATAAACGAGAGGTTTCTAAAACATTTGCTTTATCAACTAAAGTTACTTTTTTCTTTCTATTTTGCGAAGCTTTAAAGGCTAAATGAGCAATACGTTCAATTTCTTCTCGAGAATATTCACATAAATCTGAAGCAATATTTCCATCTTCACTTAATTTTTTTTCACCAAAATAAATACCACCAGTTAACTCTCTGTAAATACTAATGTCTGTACCTTGAATAATCTCTTTTTTTAAAGGTGATTTTTCAAGAAGCGTTTCAAAAGCTTTTACTGGTCTTATATTAGCAAACAATCCTAATTCTTTTCTAAGTTTAAGCAGGCCTTGTTCGGGTCTTACTTTTGCACTTGGATTATTATCATATTTAGGATCACCAATGGCACCAAATAAAACAGCATCACTTGTTTTGCATAATTTTAAAGTTGTATCTGGTAATGGGTTGTTTTCTTTATCTATTGCAATTGCACCAACAGATGCTTCTTTAAATAGAAACATGTGGTCAAATTCTAAAGCAATTGCTTTTAAAACCTTAATGGCTTGTGCTGTTACTTCTGGTCCAATACCATCTCCTGGTAATACTGCTATGTTTAATTTCATTAAAAAACTCTTGTTGTTTCCGTGAAAACGAAAATCTAATTTTTAGTTAATATATTTTTTTAGCTTCAAAAGCTGTAATCATTTCTTTTTTACTTAGTAAATAGTCAATATCATCATAACCATTTATCAAACATGTTTTTTTGTAGGCATCAATTTCAAAATTTTCAAAGCGTTTACTGCTACTAATACTAATTTTTTGATTTCTTAAATCTACTCTTAATTTTACTTTTGGATCTGCGTTGATTTCAGACATTAAATGTTGTAAAAAGTTCTTAGAAACTTGAAGCGGTAATAAGCCATTATTTAAAGCGTTACCTTTAAATATGTCTGCAAAAAAGCTAGATACAATAACCTTAAAGCCATAACCAACCAAAGCCCAAGCTGCATGTTCACGACTAGAGCCACAACCAAAATTATCTCCAGCCACCAATATATTTCCAGCATATTTAGGTTGATTTAAAGTGAATTCTACATTCTCAGAACCCTCTTTATTATAACGCCAATCTCTAAACAAGTTATCTCCAAAACCCTTTTTGTCTGTTGCTTTTAAAAAACGTGCAGGAATAATTTGGTCTGTATCTACGTTAGCTATATCTAAAGGAATAGCTCTTGATGTTAATGTTGTAAATTTCTCCATGCTATGCGAATTCTAAAGTTTCAATATTTTCTATTACATCTACTATTTTTCCAGCTATTGCTGTTGCAGCTGCAACTAAAGGACTTGCTAAAATGGTTCTTGAACCTTGTCCTTGTCGTCCTTCAAAGTTTCTATTAGATGTAGAAACGCAATATTCTCCTTGCGGAATTTTGTCATCGTTCATGGCTAAACATGCTGAGCAACCAGGTTGTCTTAATTCAAAACCTGCTTGTTCGAAAACAGTTTTTAAGCCTTCTTCTATAATTTGAGCTTCTACCTGTTTGCTTCCAGGAACTAACCAAGCAGTTACATTATCTGCTTTCTGTTTTCCTTTTACATATTGTGCTGCAACTCTAAAATCTTCAATTCTAGAATTTGTGCAACTACCAATAAATACATAGTTTATTTGTGTGTTAATTAAACTTTCACCAGCTTCAAAATTCATATATTCTAAAGACTTTATAAACGATGAATCTTTAATAGTTGGAATATTTTCAGAAATTTTAATTCCCATTCCTGGATTAGTTCCATAGGTAATCATGGGTTCTATGTCTTCAGCATCAAAAGTATATTCTTTGTCAAAAGTTGCACCTTTATCTGTTGGAAGCGTTTTCCAATAGGCTACTTTTTTTTCAAAATCTTTGCCTTTAGGAGCATATGCTCTTCCTTTTACATAGTTAAAAGTCGTTTGATCTGGTGCAATCATACCACCTCGTGCTCCCATTTCTATACTCATATTGCAAACTGTCATCCTACCTTCCATAGACATGTTTTGGAAAACGTCTCCAGCATATTCACAAAAAAAACCTGTACCAGAATTGGTGCCTAATTTTGAAATAATATAAAGAATGACGTCTTTTGGTAAAACACCATTTTTTAGTCTACCATTTACAGTCACTCTTAAACTTTTAGGCTTTGTAAGTAGTAAACATTGGCTTGCAAAAACTTGTGCAACTTGACTAGTGCCAATACCAAAAGCAATGGTGCCAAAAGCACCATGAGTTGAGGTATGACTGTCTCCACAAACCATAGTCATTCCTGGTTGTGTAAAGCCTAATTCTGGAGCCATAACATGGACAATGCCATTGTATTTATGGCCAAGTTGGTAGAGTGTAATATTATTTTTTTCACAATTAATAGAGAGTTGTTCTAGTTGCTTTCTAGACAAATCATCTTTAATGGGTTGATCTTGATTTTGAGTAGGCGTGTTATGATCTGCAGTTGCTACAATTTGATTGGGTCTAAAAACAGGAATTCCGCGAGCTTCTAGTTCATTAAAAGCTTGCGGACTTGTAACTTCGTGAATTAAATGTTTATCTATATAAAGTACTTGTGGACCATTTTTTATGGTGTTTACAACATGTGCATCCCAAACCTTATCGAATAATGTTTTCTTGCTCATAACTACGCTGAGATTATTTGGCGATACACATTACTTGTTTCGATAATTTGATGAATATCATTATCATTGACCTCTTTCTTTCTATCTGCAAAGCTTAAAAAATTAGCGTACACATCATCAAGTTGTAATTTTGTTAATTCATAACCTACATTTTTAGCTCTATACGCTAAAGCAGCACGACCACTTCTGGCAGTTAATACAATTGCTGATTCTGTTACGCCAACATCTTTAGGGTCTATGATTTCGTATGTTTCACGATTTTTAATCACGCCATCTTGGTGTATTCCAGAACTGTGCGCAAAAGCATTGGCTCCAACAATGGCTTTGTTTGGTTGGGTGTAAATTCCCATACTATCGGAAACCAATTGACTCATTCCATATAGCATTTCGGTTTTTATATTTGTATCTAAATTTAAATAAGGGTGTTGTTTTAAAACCATCACAACTTCTTCTAAAGCTGTGTTTCCTGCACGTTCACCAATACCATTAATGGTACATTCTATTTGTCTTGCACCATTAATAACACCTTCAATAGAATTTGCGGTTGCCAAACCTAAATCGTTATGGCAGTGACAGGATAGGATTGCATTTTCAATGCCTTTAACATTCTCCTTTAAATACTTAATTTTTGCTCCATATTCACTAGGTAAACAATAACCTGTTGTATCTGGAATATTTAATACAGTTGCACCAGCTTTTATTGCTGCTTCGCAAACTCTAGCTAAATAGTCGTTGTCTGTACGCCCAGCATCTTCAGCATAAAACTCTACATCTTCAACAAACGATTTGGCATATTTAACAGCAGCAAAAGCACGTTCTATTATAGTGTCTTTATTAGATTTAAATTTATGAATAATATGTGAGTCTGATGTGCCTATTCCTGTATGAATCCTAGGTCTTTTTGCATATTTCAGTGCCTCAGAAGCGACCTTAATATCATTCTCTACAGCACGTGTTAAACCACAAACTGTTGCGTTTTTTACAATTTTTGAGATGGCTTCAACCGATTTAAAATCGCCTGGACTTGAGACTGGAAAGCCAGCTTCAATAACATCTACTCCTAATAAATCTAATTGTTTTGCGATGACGACTTTTTGTTCTGTATTTAATTTACAACCTGGAACTTGTTCTCCATCTCTAAGCGTGGTATCGAAAATTTGAATTTGATTATTTGACATTTAAGCACTTTTTATTTTTCTATTGAAAGACTAATTTATACTTTGGTTAATTGTTACTAATTATCATTCTTGAAAATGTTACGATGTTCAATCGGTAAAATTTATTGTAAAAACTTATAAATCAAATATTTAATCTAATTATTAGTTGATGACTAAAGACCAAAAAGATCCTGTATTTGTCTTAGTGAAATCGCTCTCTAAGTCTGAGAAACGACAATTTAAACTCTATGTCGGTAGATTAGGTATTAATCAAGATTCAAAATTTTTAAACTTATTTACTGTTTTAGATAAACTAAAAAAATATGATGAGGTTTTAATATTGAAATCCACTCAAATTAAAAAACAACAATTAGCAAATGTAAAAGCACATTTGTATAAACAAATTTTAATAAGTTTAAAATTAAACCCTTCACATCAAAATATTCGTTCTCAAATTAGGGAACAATTAGATTTTGCATCCATTCTCTATCATAAAGGACTCTATAAACAGAGTTTAAAAATATTAGATAAAGCTAAGGATCTCGCGATTACCAATGAAGAGAAAAATTTGGCATTTGAAATCATTGAGTTTGAAAAGATTATAGAAGCTCAATACATAACAAGAAGCATTAGCACAAGAGCCGACGAACTTACTTTTCAAGCAAAAGAAATAAGTGAATTAAATGTAATAACGAGCAAGTTGTCTAATTTGTCATTACAGTTGTATGGTATTATTTTAAAAACAGGATACGTAAAAAATAAGAATGAAAGTAATGTTGTAACTACTTATTTTAAAAACCATCTTCCAAAGGTTGATATAATAAAACTAGGGTTTAGAGAAAAATTATGGCTCTACAAAGCGCATTTATGGTATAGTTTCTTAATGCAAGATTTTTTGAATTGCTATAAATATGCTTCAAAATGGGTTAGTTTATTTCAACAATATCCAAATATGATAAACTTAAATCCTGTTTTTTTCCTAAAAGGAAATAACTATCTTTTAGAATCATTATTCTTTATTCGCAATAAAGAAAAGTTTGCTCAAAAATTAAAAATTTTTAATAAAATTACAAGTGATACTAATTTTCCAAAAGATGAAAATGTGTCTACGCTTGTATTTTTGTACAGTAATTTTCATAAAATAAATGGCCACTTTATAGATGGTAGTTTTGATGATGGTTTAGTGTTAATTCCTGAGATTGAAATTGAATTACATCAATTTAACGACAGGATAGATCCACATCACAAAATGATTTTTTATTACAAATTTGCGAGTCTTCACTTTGGTGCAGGAAACAACAAAGCCTCAATAAAGTATTTGGATAAAATTATAGCTAATAAAACACTTTCCATGCGTGAAGATTTGTTGTGTTTTTCTAGAGTTTTAAATTTGGTTGCACATTATGAAGCAGGCTTAGATTACCATCTAGAATCCTTATTACGTAGTACTTATAAGTTTTTAATTAAAATGAATGACTTACATGAGGTTCAAAAAGAAATGATAAAGTTTATTCGTGGCCTTCAAGACATCTATCCACAAGATTTAAAGAACGCTTTTATTGATTTACATAAGAAACTCAAAGTATATGAAGACCATCCTTTTGAGCGTCGTGCCTTTTTGTATTTAGATGTTATTTCTTGGTTAGAAAGTAAAATAGAGAATAAACCAGTTGGTGAAATTATTAGAAAAAAATATTTAGCAAAAAAAACATAGCTATTTTACTAATTTCATAAAAAAAAGAAGCCTTAAATCGTTTAAAATCAAACGTTTAAGGCTTATTAGTGGTGGTGCCTCCAGGAATCGAACCAGGGACACAAGGATTTTCAGTCCTTTGCTCTACCAACTGAGCTAAGGCACCAGTTGCATAAAAATGCGAGTGCAAATATAGCTTCATTTTTAATACCTACAAAACAAAAAATGTAAAATTTTATTAGATTTTAATGTTTTATTAATTTTTAAATTTGATATACTTGTTCAGTTATCATTATATCAGTTAAATAGAGTGAATTTTATAAGTTCAATTTTGTAAGTTTGTTTTTTTAAATTTAATTTATGAATTTAATTATAGATGTAGGTAATACGTATACTAAACTTGCTGTTTTTAGAAACAACAAGCTAATTGCTAAAGAGTGTGTAGAGACTAAAAATTGTAGTATTGAAGTAAAAAAGCTTCAAAAAAAATTCGAGAAGATTAATCAAGTAATTGTCTCTTCTGTTGGTAAATTAGATAGTAAAACCTTGATATATTTAAAAGCAAAGTTTCAACTTCAAATTTTATCACATACTACAAATCTTCCTTTTAAAAATTTATATAGCACTCCAACAACGCTAGGCATCGATAGAATAGCTTTAGTATGTGCTTCTGTTGGAGAATTTCTAGACAATAATGTTTTAATAATAGATGCTGGAACTTGCATTACATACGATTTTATAAATAGTAAAAACGAATATTTAGGAGGTGCAATTTCTCCGGGTGTTCGAATGCGTTATAAAGCTTTGCATAACCAAACTGCAAATTTACCACTGTTAACAACTGAAGTTCCAAAACAAATTATTGGAGATTCTACTGCAAATTCTATGCATTCTGGCGTAGTTAACGGCGTTTTAAACGAAATTGATGGTACAATAAGTCAGTATAAAGAAAAATATCAAGATTTAACAGTAATTTTAACAGGAGGAGATGCTAAAATGTTGTCTAAACAATTAAAAAGTAGCATATTTGCGAATTCAAATTTCCTTTTAGAAGGTTTGAATTTTATTTTACAATTTAATCAACACTAATGATAAAAAAACTGGTATTAGTTTTTATTGCACTATATGCAATTCAAAGTTACGCTCAAGAAACAACAGCTTCGCCATATTCTTTTTACGGTATTGGAACTTTAAAATTTAAAGGTACTGTAGAGAATATAAGTATGGGAGGTTTGAGTATTTATAAAGATAGTATTCATATTAATTTGAGAAATCCAGCAACTTATGGTGGAAATAATATTGAAACTTTTAAAAACGAAAGTCGTCCTGTAAAGTTTGCTGTTGGAGGAGGACACACCTCTACAAAACTAAAAACAAATTCAAGTTCAGATCGAGTTAAATCTTCAACCTTTGATTATTTAGCATTATCTGTGCCACTTGGTAAGCTTGGTTTTGGTTTTGGTTTGTTGCCTTATACAGCAGTAGGTTACAGATTGGAAACCAATAATGCTTCTGGTAATTTAGATACGCGTTTTAGAGGAGAAGGAGGTCTAAACAAGGCTTTTGTTTCTTTTGGTTACCAAATAACCGATGGTTTAAGTGCTGGAATAGATGCAAATTATAACTTTGGAAATATTCAAAACAATACTATAGAGTTTGGCTACAACAGTGATGGAGAACTTTTACAAACCCAATCTAGAGAGGAAAATAGATCAGATTTAAGTGGACTTAATTTTAATTTAGGCTTGCATTATCAACGTATGGTTTCAGATAAGCTACAGTTGCAATCTGCTTTAACGTTTTCACCTTCAAGCGATTTAAACTCTAATAATCAACGATCATTTTCTAACATAACAATAAATAGTATCACAGGAGCAGAGTTTGCAGTTAACACCATAAATGCAGATTTGGCTGCAGCTGGATTAGACGTTACAACGTTAAAATTACCTTCTAGGCTTTCTTTTGGAGCTGGTTTAGGTGCACCAAGACAATGGTTTGCTGGAGTAGAATATACCACACAAAACACAAGTGAGTTTTCTAATGTGCTCTATAGAAATACAGGTACCACGTTTGTAGATGCTACAACATTATCTTTAGGAGGATTTTATATTCCTAAATACAATTCGTTTTCAAACTATTGGAATAGAGTGGTTTATAGAGCAGGTTTGCGTTTTGAAAACACAGGATTAGAAGTGCAAAATGAGGCTATTAAAGAGTTTGGCATATCTTTTGGAGTAGGTTTACCAGTTGGTACAATTAGAAATCCATTTTCTAATGCCAATTTAGGATTTGAAATTGGAAAACGTGGTACAACTAACGCTAACTTAATTCAAGAGAACTTTTTAAACTTTAAAGTAAGTTTATCATTAAACGATAGATGGTTCGAAAAAAGAAAATACGACTAATAACACAAACATTAAGATTATGAAAACTAACATTACATTATTTATAGCATTTTTATTTTTTGGGTTCAGTACTGCCTTTGCACAAAGTAGTAATGAAGATTGTCTCAATAACATGTCTTTATTTGCAGAAACAGTTAAAGCAAAAAAATGTGAAGAAGCACTGCCATATTATAGAAAAGCATTAAAAGATTGTCCAAAATTTAATCTATCTGGTTTATATAAATATGGTGAAGATATGTTTGAGTGTCTACTAGAAGCTGCAACTACAGATGCTAAAAAAGTAGAAAATATCAACGAGCTATTAATGTTATGGGATTCTAGAATGACTAACTATGCTAGTAAATCACCAAAAGGAAAATATGAAGCCAAAAAAGCGGAGCTTAGATACGAATATAGAGATTTATTAGGTTTAACAGATGAGCAATTGTACAATGAATTTGATTCAATTTATAAAACAGATTTAGAAAATTTTACAAGTCCAAAAGGCCTGTATATTTACTTTAAAATGATGGTGAGTTTGTACGATAAAGGTCTAAAAACGCCACAACAACTTTTTGATAAGTATGATGATATTGTTGATAAAATTGAAAAAGAAGTTGATGAAAATTCTACTAAGTTAAATCAACTTATTGCTAAAGGTGAAAAAATAAGTTCTAAAGACGAAAAGTATAAGAGGTTCTATACACAAACACTAGCTGCTTTTGATAAAATTACTCCTAGTGTAGATCAAGAACTAGGAGATAGAGCAAATTGCGAAGTCTTAATACCAATTTACCAAAGAGATTACGAGGCAAACAAAAGCGATGGTGTATGGTTACAAAGAGCTATGAATAAATTATATGCTAAAGGTTGTAAAGAAGACCCAATGTTTGTTAAAATTGTAAAGCAGAAAAACACCTTAGAACCAAATGCAGATACTGCATGGTACTTATATGTAATTACAGGAGAGCAAAGATATTTCGATCAGTCATTATCTTTACAAACAGATCCTTTAAAGAAAGCGAAATTATACAGAAAATTAGCTGGTGAGTTTAAGTCTAAAGGAAGCAACAGCAAAGCTAGAGAGTATTATTACAAGTCTATGGAGTTAAATCCAGCAGATGCTAGTGGTTATTTACAAGTGGCATCTATGTATGCAGGAAGTGTTAAAAGCTGTGGGAATACCAATTTCGAGAAAAGAGCTATCTATTGGTTAGCTGCTAACGAAGCAGCAAAAGCAAGTAGTGATACTGCAGATAAGTATAGAGCTTTAGCGCCTTCAAAGCCTGATATTTTTAAAGAAGACATGTCTGGAAAAACGATTAAAATTGGTTGTTGGATTCAAAGAAGTATTACTGTTCCAAAAATTAATTAATGAAAAATAATAAAGTACATATTATAAAAAACGGAGTCATAGCATTAGCTATGACTTTGTTTTTTTCTTGTACTAATAACTTTAAAGAAGTTAATAAAATTGGTATTAGCGAAAACGAACCTCAAGGCGTTGGCATAGATATTAACGCTAAACGTACAGATTCTGGTCGTGTTGTTGCAAATTTAATTAGTCCAAAACTGTTAGATTTTGAAAACAGAACATTTGGTTATTCAGAATTTCCAGATGGAGTAACATTGCACGTTTTCGATGATCAAAATCAACGCACAACAATTGTTTCAGATTATGCCATTATTTACAGTGAAACAGATGTAATAGACATGCAGGGAAACGTTGTGATTTCTTCTCATCAAGGCGATAGTTTATTTGCAGACCAATTATATTTCGACCAAAATAAGCAATGGATGTTTACAAATTTACCTGTAAAACATAAAACTATAGATTACCTAACTAATGGTAAAGGTTTCGATTCTGATCGTGATTTTAAAAAAGCAGAAGTTTTAGAAATAAGCGGCAGTTACTATATTGGCGAAGAATAATACTATTCTATTTCGGTTTCTAAATTTTATATATCTTTACTATAACCAATACAAGCAAATGAAATATTTAAAATTTTCTCAATACATATATATTATAGCAGGTGTATATTTTTTATACGATTGTATAACAACATGGAATACAGATAGAAACCATGCCTATCTATCTTTGTTTCTATTTGCGCTAGCGACCTTTATGTTTTTCTTTAGAAGACATTTTCATAAAAAATATGAAGATAGAAATAACAAGTAATACATGACTACAACAGTAATTATTGGTATTATAATAGTGTCGTTAATACTTTCGGCATTTTTTTCAGGTATGGAGATTGCTTATGTTTCCGCCAATAAAATTCATATTGAAATAGAAAAAAAGCAAGACGATTTCTTAGCTAAAATTCTTTCAAAATTAACAGCAAAACCATCAAAGTTTATTGCAACAATGCTAATTGGAAATAATATAGCATTGGTTATTTACGGTTTTTTTATGGGAGATTTACTGGTAAAGTGGTTTGTTTCTCTTGTTGGTAACTATCCTTTTTTAAAGTACCTGTTAACAGATTTAAGTTTGTTGTCGCAAACTATTATCTCAACCCTATTAATATTATTTACTGCAGAGTTTCTTCCTAAAGTATTCTTTCAAATTTATAGTAATACATTAATTAAGGTGTTAGCATTTCCTGCTTATTTGTTTTATTTGTTATTTACTTTTATTTCAGATTTTGTGCTATGGATTTCAGATTTCGTACTTAAAAAATTCTTTAAAACAGAAGGTGATCAAGTACAATTAGCATTCTCCAAAGTAGAGTTAGGACACTATATTAGTGAACAAATGGAATCTGTAGAAGCGCATGACAATATCGATACCGAAATACAAATATTTCAAAACGCCTTAGAGTTTGCAGAAGTCAAGGCAAGAGAGGTTATGATTCCTCGAACAGAGATTATGGCTTTAGAGATTAACGATACTGTTTCAAATTTAAGCACATTATTTACAGAAACAGGCATGTCTAAAATATTAATATATAAAGACACTATAGACGATATTGTTGGTTATGCTCACGCTTTTGAGTTGTTTAAAAACCCCAAAACCATAAAAGCTATGGTGTTACCTGTTGAATTTGTACCAGAAACTATGCTGGCAAACGATATTTTAAACATCCTTATTAAAAAGCGTAAAAGTATTGCTGTGGTTTTAGACGAATATGGTGGAACTTCAGGAATTATGACTGTTGAAGATATTGTTGAAGAACTTTTTGGGGAAATAGAAGACGAACATGACACTGTTGTGCTAAGAGAAGAAAAAATTGACGATTTTAATTTTATTTTCTCTGCAAGATTAGAAGTCGATTACCTAAATGAGGTGCATAAATTAAACCTACCAGAAGGAGAAAATTACGAAACACTTGGAGGATTAATAGTAGACCATACAGAAGAAATACCGCAACAAAACGATATTGTAACTACAGAAAATTTTCAATTTAAAATATTAGAAGTCTCAAACACTAAAATAGATTTAGTGTCTTTAAAAGTTAAAACAGACGATTAACCTTTAAAAAGAGTCCATTTAGCCTTTATTTTATTAAAATTAAACCATCCTTTTAATAATAATAAAATTATTGCCAATTTCTACTTTTATTATTAAATAGAAAATGGTATTTTCGCCCACTATATTTCAAATAACAATTAGCATATAATCTATTTCAACAGATGGCAATTTTAAATAAGATAAGACAGAAAACAGTTGTACTAATATTGGTAATCGCATTAGCACTTTTTGCATTTATACTATCGAGTCTTTTCGATAACAAAGATGCATTATTTAATAAATCTCCAGATGTAGTAGCTACTATTAACGGAAAAGACATTTCACGTCAAGAATTTATGGCTCAAGTAGATGCTCGTAACAATCCTAATGCAACGCAATCTCAAATCATGAACCAAGTTTATGACATAGAAGTTAGAAAAGCAGTAATGGAATCTCAGTTTAACCAATTAGGTTTAACTGTAGGTAGAGAGCAAATGCGTGATTTATTAAAGAAAACCTATGCAAATAGTCCACAATTTTTAAATGCCGATGGTATTTTTGATGAGTCTTTACTAAATCAATATATACTAGATTTGAAGAAATCTAATAGTCAAAATGGTTTTTATAACAGATGGATTCAGCAAGAAAATGCCGCAGCATCTAGTGCATTACAACAAAACTACATTAATATGATTAAAGCTGCATCTACTGCAACATTAGCAGAAGGTGAGTTAGAGTATAAATTACAAAGTGAACAAGTTGACATTAAATATGTGTCTATTCCTTTTACTACTATTGCAGATAGTACTATTGAAGTTTCTAAATCTGAAATTACTTCTTACATCAATAAAAACAAGAAAAAATACGAAGTTGAAGCTTCTACAGATTTACAATATGTTAAGTTTGAAAACATACCATCTTTAGAAGATGAAAATGCTATTAAAGCAGAACTTAATGATTTTATTAAAGGAACAGAAACCTATAACGAAACAACAAAAGAAACAGAAAAAACACCAGGTTTTGCAGAAATGAATACAGAAGAGGCTATTGCACTTGCCAATGCAGAATCTGATGGTGCTGTTAAATTTCAAGATAGATTTCTATTTGCATCCTCTTTTGCAGAAGGAGTTAAAGAGAATATAGTTAAATTAAATGTAGGCGAAGTTTATGGTCCTTATAAAGAAGGAACAAGTTATAAAATTACTAAACTACTAGAAACAGAACAATCTTACGATTCTTTAAAAGTAAGACATATATTAATACCTTTTAAAGATTCTTTAAGTACAAATCCAAACGTTGTTAAAACAGAGCTAGAGGCAAAAAAGACAGCAGATAGTATTTTATCTATTGTAAGAAAAGACAAATCTAAGTTTGCTGGATTAGTATCAATGTCTTCAGATCAAGGTAGTATTGCTAAAGAAGGTGTTTACGACTGGCACGCAAGCGGAACAATGGTTGAAGAATTTAATGAATTCGAAATCACAAAGAACGTTGGTGATATGGGAGTTGTTAAAACTCAATTTGGTTTTCACGTTATGGAGTTGTTAGGCAGAAAATCTAAAAAACCTTCATACAAAGTTGCAACAATAGAAAGAGTTATTGAACCTTCTGTAGAAACAGAAAATGAAGTATTTAGAACTGCTACTAATTTTGAAGTAGAACTTGAAAAGCAAGACTTTCAAGATGCAGCAAAAGCCAATACATTAGAGGTTAATCCTGTAACTACAATTAAAGAATTAGACGAAAATATTCCTGGAGTTGGACCACTAAGAAGTTTAGTGCGTTGGACATTTGAAGATGGATCTAAAGTAGGAGATGTTAAACGTTTTGAAACAACAGATGGTTATATTGTCGCTCAAATTACGGCAAAAAATGAAGCTGGATTAATGAATACAGAAGATGCTTCCGTAACAGCTTTACCAGAAATTAGAAAGCAAAAGAAAGCAAAATTAATAATGGATAGAATTAGTGCTACAACTATAGAAGATGTTGTAGCAGCAGAAAATCAAACGGTTAAGACAGCACCAGCAATTAATATGAAAAATCCTACTATTCCAGGAGCAGGTTCAGAACCTTTAGTTGTGGGAACAGCATTTGGATTAGATGAAGGACAAACATCTAGGTTAATTACTGGAGTAAAAGGTGTATATATGGTACAGGTTACTAAAAAAACACCAGCAGTTGAGCTAGAGAATTATCAGTCTTTTGCTAATCAAGTAGCAACTGAAAAAGCGAGTTCTATAAACACAAGACTATATAACGCTTTAAAAGAAGCTTCAGAGATTGAAGATTATAGAGCAAAAACTGTGCAATAAAAACTATTAATTATGAAAAATATTTTTTCAATATTTATTTTAGCTATCGTATTTAGCTGTTCTTCAGACGATGGAGGAACAACAGGAGGTTCTGCATTTCCTAAAACAACCACAATGAATTTTGAGGTGACAACTACAGACGATAGAGATGCTAGTATTACTACAACTATTGATGATGTAGATTTGGTAGAGTTGTCTAGTACCTCTCCATACATTAAACCATATGAAAATAGAGTGGTTAGCTTACAAACGGTTTTTAAGTTAAAATATGAGGATTTAAGTCCTATGCCTTTTGTAGCTTACCAAGCAACATTAATAATTAAGGATGTAAATAATATTGTTAAAACGCAAAGTTTTAATGTTACACAACAAGGTCAAATATTTCAAATAGAGTATATGTTTAGTGATGATAATTAATATTGCTATCATTTAGTATAAAAAAAGCCTCGCATTGCGAGGCTTTTTTTATACCAATAAAACAAATATGTATTTTAAAGAATCATGTCTTTATAATCTATAATAGTGTTATAGTTACGTTCTTTAAAATAAGAATGTACATAGTCTTTTTTACCTGTTGCCAAAATAAAATCACCATTCCAACCACCAAGGCTTTTTATTTCGTTTTTAAAATCTTTGAATAGGCGTTGTTTAATTGGTGTTTGATTAGTAATGGCTCCAATTAATGTTTCGTGTTCGTTAATTAGTGAGTTAAATTCGTTTAAAGTTTCTGTTTTTAAAAAATTAGAAGTAATAGTATTTATTTTATCAATTATAGTTTCAGTATTGCTCTTGTTTTTTCTGTAGGTTTTTATAGAATCTCTACTGTTTTGTTTTCTGTTTAAATGCACAAAATATAATTCATTTGAATAATTTTTATTAAATAAAACGGATTCAACTTTAGGTTTTTCATGCTTTAGATAGTATAGAATTGCAGTGTTATTATTGGCACAAGCAATATCATATCCACTACCTCCAAATGTTATGTTAGACAGTATAAACGCATCTATTTTTGCCCATTGTGCAATATTATTTAAAAGTGTTGAAGAGGAGCCTAATCCCCAATTATTTGGAAATTCTAAGGTAGAAACTACTTCATAGCCATTATTTGCATCTAAAAATTCAGGATTAAGAATTTTTGCTGCATTTAATATCTCGATTAATCTTTTTGAAACTGGATTGTTATTTCGTACAAATTGAGAAATCTTAGTATTAGAGATATCAAATATATCTTCAAACCAAACTTCTCCTTTGTAATCAATACTTTTCCAAATTAATTTAAGAGGTTCTATAGTTTTAACGGTTAAAGATTGTCCGTACTTTGTTGGTAATGCTAATGCTTTAGCACCATCAAGTACAACATATTCTGCTGTTAGTAATAATTTTCCATGACTATAGAAACGTAGCATTATTGTCTAATTTTTTCAATTTCAGAAACAACTGCACTATGTGTTACAGTATGGGTTTTAAAATGCTGAATAATCTCTTCTTTTTCTTCATGAGTAGCATTAAACTGATTTAGAATATTCATTAAGTGCATTTTCATATGTCCTTCTTGAATTCCTGTTGTAGTTAACGATCTTAAAGCAGCAAAATTCTGTGCTAATCCTGCAACAGCTACAATTTGCATGAGTTCTTTTGCTGAAGGTTTTCCTAAAATATCTAGAGCTACTTTAACTAATGGATGTAATCCTGTTAATCCACCAACTGTGCCTAGAGCTAAAGGTAGTTCTATCCAGAACGTAAACACACCATCTTCTATTTTTGCATGCGTAAGACTGCTGTATTTTCCTTTTTTTATAGCGTAGGCATGAACACCAGCTTCAACAGCTCTAAAATCGTTTCCTGTTGCTAGAACCACTGCATCAATACCATTCATAATACCTTTGTTGTGAGTTACAGCACGATATGGTTCTATTTCTGCAATATTAACAGCGCGAACAAATTTTTCAGCAAAAGCTATTCCAGAAATAGTCTTGTCTTTTAAATCTTCAACTTTACAAGAGACTTCGGCACGAACCAAACAGTTAGGCACATAATTAGAGAGAATACTCATAACTATTTCTATTGGAGTACTCAAGTATTTATCAGCTTCAGTTTTAAACGTTTTTGCAAATTGTTCTAAACAAGAATTTATAAAATTTGCTCCCATAGCATCTAATGTTTCAAAGGTAGCATGGAGTTGGTAGTAATGCTCTAAGTCTTCGGTCTTATCTCGTAATTCAATATCTATAATACCACCACCACGTTTTTCCATATTTGCAGTAATAGGTTTTGTGTCTGTAATTAGTTTTGATTTTATACTATTGAAATACTGTTTTAAGTCTTCAAAATCACCAGTATAAATAAAATGTACTTGTCCAATTTTTGTAGTTGAAATGACTTCAGCTTTAAAGCCTCCACGTTCCATCCAAAACTTGGCAGCATTACTTGCCGCTGCAACTACAGAGCTCTCTTCTATAGCCATTGGTATAGCGTAAGTTTTATTGTTGATTACAAAATTTGGTGCTATTCCTAGTGGTAAATAATAATTTGAAATAGTATTTTCTATAAACTCATCATGAAGTTGTTGTAGCTTTTGGTCTGCATTAAAATATTGTATGATCGTTTGTTTGGCAGACTTTGAATTTGATAGATAGTGTTTAACTATCCAATCTATTTTTTCAGATTTTGACAGTTTTGAAAAGCCAGAAATTGTTGCGCTCATTTGGTGTTATTTTGAGATGCGAAGATACAAAACACCTAGTGTTTTGTCCTAGAGATACTTTAATGAAATTAATACAGCTAGTCTTCTACGTTTTCTAAACAGTAATTAAATGTTAATAATTACGGTTTTTTGCTTATTTTTTAGTAAACTTGACATTATCTTATTAAAAAAATAGACTTAATGACTTTTTCTAAATATTTTGCATTTTTCTGCTTATTATTAACTACTTTAATTACAGCACAAAACAAGGAGATTACCTTAGACAATATTTGGAACGATGGTACTTTTAGAACCGAAAGCTTAGATGCTTTACATTCTATGAATAGTGGTCAAGAGTATTCGGTTTTAAATTTTGATAGAGCCAACGGTTCTACAACTATAGATATCTATGATTACAAAACCTTAGAGAAGGTTAAGACTTTAGTAAATTCTTCCAGTTTAGAGGCTATTAAATATTTTACAGACTACACTTTTAGTGATGATGAATCACAAGTGCTTTTAGCGACAAATCAAGAGTCTATTTTTAGACGCTCTACTTTAGCAAACTACTTCGTTTTTAATACTAAAACAAATACACTAACCTCTATTTCTGAAGCTAAAATTCAAGAGCCAACATTCTCGCCAGATGGCAAAAAAGTAGCTTACGGATTAAATAATAATTTATACATAAAAGATATAGCTTCTGGTAAAACAATACAGTTTACTAAAGATGGTGAAAAAAACAAAATTATTAATGGTATTACAGATTGGGTTTATGAAGAAGAATTTGCTTTTGTTCGTGCTTTCGAATGGAATGCAGACAGCAATAAAATTGCTTTTATTCGCTTTGATGAAACAGAAGTTCCAGAATTCTCAATGGATGTTTATGGAAAAAATTTATACCAAACGCAAACAGTTTTTAAATATCCAAAAGCAGGTGAAGCTAATGCCATAGTATCGCTTCATGTTTTCGATCTATTAGGTAATACTACAACTCAAGTAGAACTTGGGCCACATTTAGATTATATTCCAAGAATAAAATGGACAAATAATGCAAATGTTTTAAGCCTGCAAACACTGAATAGACACCAAAATCAACTAGACTTAATTTTTTACAATTCAAAAACTAACAACACTAGTGTAGTGTTAAAAGAAATAGATAAAGCATATGTAGATATAACAGATAATTTAACTTTTTTAGAGGATAATAGTTTTATCTGGACAAGTGAGAAAGATGGTTATAATCATATTTATCACTACGGTAAAAAAGGAAAACTTATAAATCAAGTTACTAAAGGAAATTGGGAGGTTACTAATTACTATGGGTTTAATGAAAAAAACAATACTATATATTACCAATCTTTAGAAAATGGATCTATTAATCGCGACGTGTACTCTATTACTCTTGATGGAACAAATAAAAAGCGATTAACAAAAAACACAGGTACTAATGATGCAGATTTTAGTGCAAACTTCACGTATTTTATTAATACTTATTCTAGTGCAACCCAACCACCATTATATACTTTAAACGATGCTGTAAATGGTTATGTTTTTAAAACTATTAAAACAAATTCTGAACTCACTAAAACTGTTTCTGAATATAAAATGTCTAAAAAAGAATTTAGTACAATAAATATAAATGGGAATGATTTAAATATGTGGATGATTAAACCAGCTAATTTTGATGCTAAAAAAGAATATCCATTATTTATGTTTCAATACTCTGGACCAGGTTCACAGCAAGTTGCAAATAGATGGAATAATGCAAACGATTACTGGTACCAAATGCTAGCTCAAAAAGGATATATTATAGCCTGTGTAGATGGAAGAGGTACAGGGTTTAAAGGTGCAGATTTTAAAAAAGTAACCCAAAAAGAATTAGGGAAATTTGAAGTTGAAGATCAAATTGAAGCTGCAAAGTTATTAGGAAAACGTAATTATGTAGATGCTTCAAGAATAGGAATTTGGGGATGGAGTTATGGTGGTTTTATGTCTAGTAACGCCTTATTTAAAGGAAGTGATGTTTTTAAAATGGCAATAGCAGTTGCACCTGTTACAAGCTGGAGGTTATACGATTCTATATATACAGAACGTTACATGACAACACCACAGGAAAATGCTAGTGGTTATGATGATAATTCACCAATTAACCATGTAGACAAATTAAAAGGCGACTTTTTATTAATTCATGGAACAGGAGACGATAATGTACATGTGCAAAACACAATGCGAATGGTTGAAGCATTAGTACAAGCAGATAAGCAGTTTGAGTGGATGATTTATCCAGATAAAAACCATGGTATTTATGGAGGAAACACAAGAAAACACTTGTATACAAAAATGACTAATTTTATAGATCGCACATTAGGAGATAAAATTCAAGTACAGAACAAAAAAAATATAGTGTTTAAAACTTAAAAATAAAACAACTTTACTAACTAATAATTATTTATATGGAATTTAAATTTGGAGGTTCAGAAACCAATCAAAAAACAGTATTAGGCCATCCATCTGGTCTTTTTGTTTTGTTTTTTACAGAAATGTGGGAACGTTTTTCTTATTATGGAATGCGTGCACTTTTAGTATTATTTTTAGTCTCAACATTGATAGATGGTGGTTGGGAATGGGAAAGAGCAGATGCTCTTGTTCTTTATGGATGGTATACAGGACTCGTATATTTAACGCCAATAATTGGTGGTTTTATTGCCGATAAATTTATGGGTTATAGAAAAGCGGTTATATTAGGTGCATTTATTATGACGCTTGGACACGCTTCTATGGCTTTAGAAGGTTTGACCTCGATATTCTTCTACGCTGGTTTAACATTTTTAATTGTAGGAAACGGTTTGTTTAAACCAAATATTTCTTCAATGGTTGGACAATTATACAAATCACAAGGAAAAGAAAAGGATGCAGGTTATACTATTTTTTATATGGGTATTAATGCAGGTGCTTTTTTAGGAATATTGTTATGTGGTTATATTGGCGAAAATGTAAGTTGGCATTATGGTTTTGGTCTTGCTGGTATATTTATGTTTTTTGGGATGTTACAATTTTATTTCTCTCAAAAAATATTTGGAAAAATAGGTTTAACACCTGTAAAAGCAGGAGATTTTGAAGATGTAATTGAAGACAGTGTTGAAAAGATAGAAGAGGATATTGAAGAAATTGTTAAAGGAGTAGAGAACTCTAAAGTAGTTAGAGATAGAATGATAGTTATTGGAATTCTGTCGTTATTTGTTGTCTTTTTCTGGTGGGCATTTGAGCAAGCTGGTGGATCTATGACCATTTTTGCCGCAGATTATACAGATAGAGCCCTAGAAGGAAGTGCAGCAACATCTTTTAAAATAATAAATACTATAATTACTGTTATACCAATGTTAGTAATTACATGGGTTTTAGCAATGTTATTTAAACAAACTTATAGCAAATATTCTTTTGCTAATATTATTTTAGGATTAAGTTTTGTTATTATTTGGGGAATTGTTATTTGGATGTTATACAGAGAGTTTCAATCTGATACTACAGAAGTTCCAGCATCTTGGTTCTCTGTTCTTAATTCATTATTCATTATCTTATTTGCACCTTTATTTTCTAAAGTATGGGAAAGTAAATATAATCCATCAGGACCAGTTAAGTTTGCTATAGGATTATTTTTAGTTGGAATAGGATTTGGAGCATTAGCTTATGGAGCAGCAGGTATACCAGATGGCGCAAAAACAGCATCTGTTAGTTTAATGTTTTTGGTAATTGCATACTTCTTGCATACTATGGGAGAATTGTGTGTATCTCCAGTAGGCTTATCTTATGTTAGTAAATTAGCTCCTGTTAAATTCGTGAGTTTAATGTTTGGTATTTGGTTTACCGCAAATTTCTTTGCAAACCTTTTAGGTGGTTTTACAGGAAGTTATATGGATCCAATAATGGAAGAACACGGTCTATCAACCTTCTTTTTAATATTTACAATAATACCTATTGCAGCTGCATTAATTATGTTAATTCTCAACCGTAAATTATTAAAAATGATGCACGGCATTAAATAGATTAAATAAATTTTTAAAAACAACAAAGCGCCTAATTTCGGCGTTTTGTTGTTTTACTCTAATTTTGGAACACTAATTGAGACTATATAAAATACAAATATTAATATGAAAAAATATATTGTTTTGGTATTGTTTACTGTTTTTGCAACTGTAATAATTCCTGCGCAAGAAATTAATTGGATTACACTTGAAGAAGCTGTAGAACTTCAAAAAAAGAATCCTAAAAAAATAATGATGGACATGTACACAGCATGGTGTGGACCATGTAAAATGCTGGATAGAAATACATTTGCTAATAAAGATGTTGCTGAATACGTAAACAAGCATTATTACGCTGTAAAATTTAATGCAGAAGGTAATACAGTTGTTAATTTTAAAGATTATAAGTTTACCAATATTAATTACGATCCAGCTAAAGCAAACCGAAGAAACTCTGCACATCAATTAGCTAATTATTTTAGTATTCGTTCTTATCCAACTATTGTTTTTTTAGATGAAGAAGCAGAATTATTAACCTCTTTAATAGGTTATAAAAAACCGCAACAATTGGAGCTATTTCTTAGGTTGTTTAAAAATAATATTCATGAGAATTTGAAAACACAAGAAGATTTTTTTAAATATTATAGAGCATTTAAACCAGAATTTTCTGAATTATAAATTTAGTAAAATGAAAAAACACATACTTTTAACATTGCTTACACTTTTAGTTAACATTACACTCTTTGCACAAGAGATTAATTGGATTACAGTTGAAGAAGCGGTAGAGCTTCAAAAAAAGAATCCAAAAAAAATAATTATGGATGTTTATACGAATTGGTGTGGTCCTTGTAAAATGTTAGATAAAAACACTTTTGGTAATACAGATGTTGCTAAATATATAAATGACAACTTTTATGCTATTAAATTTAATGCTGAAGGAAATACTACTGTGAAATTCGAAGGTAATACCTTTACAAATCCAGATTATAATCCAGACAAGATAAACACACGCAATGCAAAACATCAATTTGCTAGATATTTAAGTGTTAATGCCTATCCAACAATGGTGTTTTTTGATGACGAATTTAAACTCATTGCTCCAATTTCTGGGTATTTACTTCCAAAGCAGTTAGAAATTTATTTGAAGCTTTTCACTTCTAATAAATACAAAGAAGTTAAAACAAAAGAAGAATGGGAAACCTATCAAAAAGAATTTATTTCAGAATTTAAAAGCTAAGTTTATTTTTTTAAAGCTATAGAAAAGAATCCTTTTTCACCTGTGTAGTGAAACGGAATTTTTTGTTTTAAACAGGTTGCCTTCCATCTCGTAACATAAGATTTGTAATTACTACCATCTGCAATAATCTGTTTTGGTTGTATAGAATCTATAAGTCTTTTTAAATTTACTTTTGGAGATTGTGTTAGTATAATATAATGAGGTTTAAGCTTTTTTACATTGTAAACTCCCAGACTATCTACAATAAGAATAGTGTGGCTTTTTGTTTGAAGGTAGGACGGAATCTTAAAACCATTAATTACTTTAATATTATTTCCAATAACATAGTCTTTTAAATTGCTAAACTGATTTAAACTATCTAAATCTGAAAACACATCGAGTTTGTTTTGTGTCTTTTCGCCAATAATTGTATGTCTACTTTTATGAAAAACCGTTAATGAATTTGTGCTATTGGTATATTTGTTAAATAAATTCACACCTTGAAAAAGCAAAATAGAAATAAGTGTAAATTTTAGCCATTTATAGTTTTTCTGTATGCCTAATTGTACAAATGCTATTGCAAATATATATGCTGCAATTACTTGCCAACCATTAAATGAAATATCCTTAAATAAAAAACTTTCTTGAAGCGATAACCATTTCATTAAATCGTTCATGCTAGAAATAATAAAACTAAAAGCATCTGCTAAAAACTTAGGGAGTGCGTTACAAAGCGCCAGAATGATCACAAAAATACCAGTTGCTAAAATAAATCCTAAAAACGGAATGATAATTACATTAGCGACAAAAAATAATCCCGGAAATTGATGGAAATAGTATAAACTTATAGGTGCAACACCAAATTGTGCTGCAATACCAACTGTAAAATAATCCCAAACTTTAGCAATAATAAAATTTTTAGGCTTCCATAGTTTTACTAATCTAGGTTGAATGGCAACAATTGCAATTACAGCTAGATAACTCAACTGAAAACCAACATCAAATAAGAAAAGCGGTTTAAAAAGAAGCAACACAAAAATAGAGATAGCCAAAGTATTATAAATATTGGTTGGTCGTTTTAAATGCATGCCTATTGCTATAATACTAAACATAGTAACGGCTCGGGTTACAGAAGCAGATAAGCCAGCAATAATTGCAAAGCACCACATTAATACCACTAAAATAATAATAGTAAGTTGTCGTCCATATTTAAAACGTTTTAATGGTCTTAAAGCAAAATTAAGTAGTAATAGAATTAAAGCAACATGAAGTCCAGAAACAGCCAGAATATGTACAGCTCCAGCATCTGTATAACTATCGTAAATATCTTTGCTAAGATCTTGACGTTGTCCTAAAATTAGAGCATTAATAATTGCTAGAACGTCTGGTTTAAAATGGTTAGCTTTTAGTTTTGTATTAATAGTTTCTCTTACCCAATCTGCGTAACCATAAATGGTGTGTTTTTTTTCACTTACACGGAAAAGCCTAGAAGAGTTAACATATAGTTGTTTAAAAACATATTGTTTTTCGAGATAGCTTCTATAATTAAATTGATAAGGATTAATTGTAGACATAATAGGTTTGAATCCTTCTGAAGTGGCATAGATAGCATCAACTTTTAATACAGTATTTAGGCTGTCTTTTGATACATTTAGCAACGCTTTTCCAGATACTGAAGCATCACCAATTTTTAAAATATCAATAATGTATTTGTCGTTATATAATCCAGATTTTAGCGTCGTTCTAATTCTAAAAGTGATTAACTTGTTTTTGGTATCAATGTTTGTATAATTATTTTTGTCTAGTTTTTCGTTATGAATACAGGTAGTAAGTACTCCAATACAAATCATTATTAAAAAACTAGTAATACCAAACCAAACGGTTTTATGTCTTTTTTGTTTAGAAATAAAATAAATAAGTGTTAATAGAAGTATAAGAAAACTTATTGCACACAAAATAATAGTTAATGGAATTGTAACAAAGTAACCAATCAAAATTCCAATAACTAAGCAAACGGTTAGTTTTATTATTGTAAAATTTAAGAGTTTCACTCCATTAATATAGTAAATAAAAGTTTACAGCACGCGCCTTGCTTGAACAAACGCAAAATACCAGTATTTTTCCTTTAATGTAGAAGTTGTAACACCTTTACTTGTAGTAGAATGAATAAACGCAATAGCATCTCCATTAATAGCAGTTACTAAACCAACATGGTTTACACTTCGGCTATTTTTTTTAGTTGCAAAAAAAAGTAAGTCGCCTTCTCGTACGTTTTTTAAATCTATCCAATCTCCTGTTTTAGCCATTGCACTAGAAACACGCGGTATTGTAATATTATCTTCTTTAAAAGCTGTGTAAATTAATCCAGAGCAATCCATGCCTTTTTTTGTTGTACCACCATATTTATAACGTGTGCCTTCATATTTTTTAGCATTTTTAATAATAGATTCTACTATTGAAGGCTTTGCAGTAGTTGTAGGTTTATTACTTTTTTTAACTGTTTTTGTGGTTTGCGATTTTCTAGTAACCACACGCTTGTTTTTAGTACTTCCGCAACTCGAAAGCGTAACAATAATAAAGAGGATTAGGGCAATTTTTCGCATTTAGGCAGTAGCGTTATAAATTAATTTAGCAGTGTTTTCACTTGCGCCTTTTCCTCCTAAATCTTTTTCTAGTTCGTAATAATTAACAAAAAATTTGGTGCGTTCATAAGCGTTAAGTAAAACATCTAACTCTTTTTTTAGTCTTTTAGTGTTAAAATCGTCTTGAATAAGTTCTGTTACAGCTTCCTTATTCAAAATTAAATTTACCAGAGAAATATAGTCTAAATCTACAACACGTTTTCCTATCTGGTAAGACACCCAACTCCCTTTGTAGCAAACAACTTGAGGCACTTTAAACAAAGCTGTTTCAAGAGTTGCTGTTCCTGAAGTGACCAGAGCAGCTGTAGAGACACTAAGTAAATCGTATGTTTTATTATTTAAAAAATGCACATTCGATTTTTTTATAAACTGTTTGTAAAACTCGTAATCTTGGCCTGGAGCACCAGCAATAATAAATTGGTAATCTTTATAATCGTCTACTAGACTAAGCATTACAGAAAGCATTTTTTTTATCTCTTGTTTTCGGCTTCCTGGTAATAAAGCAATAATAGGTTTTTCGCTTAAACCATTATTTTTTCTGAAAACAAATTCGTCAACTTGGTGTCTGTCTCCAATGGCATCAATTAGTGGGTGTCCAACAAAGTGTACAGGAAATTCATGTTTTTCTTCGTAAAATTGTTTTTCAAAAGGCAGAATAACATACATTTCATCTACATCTCTTTTTATGGCTTTAATACGACCTTCTTTCCAAGCCCAAATTTGAGGAGAAATGTAGTAATGGTTTTTGTAGTTTTTCTGTTTTGCCCATTTGGCTATACGTAAATTAAAGCCTGGATAATCTATGTAAATAATAACGTCTGGTTTATAGGCTTCTATATCTTGTTTGCATAAGGAAAGATTTTTTGCAATGGTTCTTAAATTTAATATTACTTCTATAAAGCCCATAAATGCGAGTTCACGATAGTGTTTTACTAGCGTTCCACCAACGGCTTTCATGAGATCGCCTCCCCAAAATCTAAAATCGGCATTTACGTCTTCGCGGTGTAAAGCTTTCATTAGATTAGAGCCATGTAAATCGCCAGAGGCTTCTCCTGAAATAATGTAATATTTCATTTTTTATTTATTACTTTTTTTAAAGTTAGAGCTTGTTCTTTTTATTTAATATCTACTAAGGGTGAAATTACTAATTTTCAAGTTTCTTTAATTTATAAAGTATTTAATATAAAAATTAAAGCTACTAAAACTATAGCAATTAATAAACCTTTTGCATAATCTTCTTTTTTATAGTGTAAAAAGTAGTAAAAAACAGGTATGTTGAGTAAAACTCCTATGCTTGCGCGCTTACCAATAACACTTGTAGAGAGCAATTTGTTTGTAATATCTTGAGTTGGTAAATTTAATTTAAGGCCAATAAATATGGTGTAAATAGAAATTCCAACTAAGGTTGTTATTAAACCAATAATAAAACCAATAAAAACAGCTTTTTTATTCATTAAAACTCCAAGTGTTTAGTTTTTGTATAGCATGATGCGCAGTTAAATCGAATTGAACAGGCACTACAGAAATATAACCATGTTTTAGAGCCCACTCGTCTGTATCTTCACCTTTATCATAGTTAACAAAAGTCCCAGTAAGCCAATAATAATCTTTGCCTTGAGGTGTTTTTCGTTTGTCGAATTCTTCTTTCCAGTTGGCTTTGGCTTGCCTACATATTTTAATACCTTTAATTTTATTTTGTTCTAAATTAGGAATGTTTACATTAAGCACAATACCTTCTGTTAGTCCTTCATTTAAAACATTTTCTGCAATAGACTTTATATAAGATTTCGAATGTTCAAAATTTGCATTCCAACTGTAATCTAAAAGCGAAAAACCAATGGCTGGAATTCCTTCTATTCCAGCTTCTATTGCAGCACTCATAGTACCAGAATAAATAACGTTTATAGAAGAGTTGCTGCCATGATTAATGCCAGAAACAACTAAATCTGGTCGTCTGTCAAGAATTTCATTTATTGCAATTTTTACACAATCTGCAGGAGTTCCAGAGCAACTATAAGCATCGTAACCATTAGTTTCTACATAGATTTTTTCTATATGCAATGTTGAGTCTAAAGTAATAGCATGTCCCATACCACTTTGTGGACTATCTGGTGCGACCACTACAACATCTCCAATAGTTTTCATAACACTAACTAATGTACGAATTCCTGGTGCTGTAACACCATCATCGTTGGTAACTAAAATGAGTGGTTTTTTATTCATTAAAATGCCTTTATTTACGAGCTAAAATACATAATTTCTTAACGAATTTACTAAAATTAGTGGTTTAACAAAAAATTAGCTTGTCTCTGGATACTTGGCACGGTTTTTTCTTTTATTTTAGTAGAAATTTAGCTCTTAGCATTATTTTAAAAAGCTTACGAAACGAGTATGTTAAAAACGGTATTGCTTACACAAGGATTTAATAACGAATAGCTTGTGATCTTTTAAAACAATAAATTTACACAAATGAAAAGGAAATATAATATATTATTGCTAGTACTCTTATTGGCTTTTGGTTCTTGTAGTTTTACTAGTAAAGTAGAAAACGATCCAGATAAAGACAAACTCTTAGTGCAAATTATAACATTAGCTTTAGAGCAATTACATTTTGAACCAAAAGACCTCAATGACGAATTTTCTGAAGATGTCTATAACACCTATTTAAAGCAAATAGATCCTTTAAAACGTTTTCTTTTAAAGAGCGATATTAAAGAGTTTGAAAAATATAAAACACAGATTGATGACCAGCTAAAAGTGTACGATATTACATTTTTTAATGTTACTAATGAGCGTTTAGTTCAGCGTATGGCAGAAGCTGAAGCATACTATAAAGAAGTATTGGCAGAACCTTTTGACTATACTATAGACGAAGAGTTTAATACAGATTACGAAAAACAAGACTACGTTAAAAACAAGAGACAATTAAAAGAACGTTGGAGACAATTGTTGAAGTTTAGTACTATTTCTAATTATGATGAGTTAATAAGAAATCAAGAACAAGAAAATGATACTTTACCTTATGATAAGCCTAAAGTTAAAAAATCTTTAAACGAATTAGAAGTTGATGCACGAACTGAAACCAAGAAAAATCTAGATGCCTATTATACAGATTATGTAGATGATTTGGAACGTAAAGATTGGTTTGCAATGTATATTAATGCTATTGTAGAAGAGTTCGATCCACATACATCTTATTTCGCGCCAACAGACAAAGAGCGTTTCGATCAACAAATGTCTGGTAAACTAGAAGGTATTGGAGCAAGACTTCAAAAAAGAATGGATTACACTAAAATTGTAGAAGTAATTTCTGGTGGTCCAGCTTGGAGAGGCGAACAGTTAGAAGTTGGCGATATTATTTTAAAAGTACGCCAAGAAGACGAAAAAGACGCTGTTAGTATTGTTGGTATGCGTATAGACGATGCTATAAAATTAATTAAGGGTCCAAAAGGAACGAAAGTAATTTTAACACTTAAAAAAGTAGATGGCACTATAGAAGATATTACAATAACTAGAGATATAGTAGAACTTGAAGAAACTTATGCTAAATCTTCTACAGTAATAAAAAATGATAAAAAATTTGGTTTAATAAACCTACCTAAGTTTTACATAGACTTCGAAGATTATAATAATCGTAATGCGGCCTCAGACATTAAACTAGAAATAGAACGTTTAAAAGCTGAGGGTATTGAAGGCTTAGTTTTAGATCTTAGAAATAATGGAGGAGGCTCTCTTAAAACAGTGGTAGATATTGCAGGTCTTTTTATTAAAGATGGTCCAATTGTACAAGTGCGTTCTACAAAAGAGCCAAAAGAAGTTTTAGAAGATACCGATGAATCTATTATTTGGGATGGACCTTTGGTAATAATGGTTAACGAATTGTCTGCTTCGGCTTCAGAAATATTGGCAGCTGCAATGCAAGATTATAAACGAGCCATAATTATTGGAAGTAAACAAACGTATGGAAAAGGGACGGTTCAAAATGTTTTAGATTTAAACCGCATGGTGCGTAATAGCTCTCATGGAGATTTAGGTGCAATGAAAATTACACGTCAGAAGTTTTATAGAATAAATGGAGGTTCAACTCAATTAGAAGGTGTTAAGAGTGATGTTGTGGTGCCAGACCGTTACAGTTTTGTAGACATAGGTGAACGCGATCAAGACAACCCATTAGCATGGGATAAAATAGATCCTGTAAAATACGATTATTGGAATAACTATTTCGATTATGATACAACAATAAGTAATAGTAAAGCACGTATGGGTAATAATGCTCAATTAAAACTTATTGAAGAAAATGCAAGGTGGATAAAAACACAAATGGATGAGAATGTTTATTCTTTAAATTACAAAAAGTATAAAGCAGAATTGGATGCCGATCAAGAGCAAGCAAAACAATTTGATGCTATTTCAGAGTACAAAACAAATCTAACATTTCAATCTTTACCGTATGAGACTGCGCTTTTTGAAACAGATACTGTTTTAAAAGAAAAAAGAGTGAGATGGCACAAAAATTTAAGTAAAGATGTATATTTAGAAGAAGCTTTAAATGTATTGGCCGATTTAAAAATGACCTACGAAATTAAAAAAGTAGCGACCATAAAAGATTAATAAACGTTGAGTACAACAGCAAACTCATTATCTAAATTAGCGCTCCAAAAATTTAAAAAGAGTTTTTGGGGCGTTTTTAGTTTTTATTTTATTGTGTTTATTGGTATAATTTCCGTTTTTGCATATGTTTTTGCACCAGATAATTCTAGACATGCAAACCAAATGCATGTTTCAATTCATTCTAAAGCACCAGGTTTTACTATAGATATGTTAGTGTTGCCTTCACAACTTAAAAACGAACAAAGTTTTATTGATAAGTTATTCTTCGGAAAAAATAATACAGTAACAGAAATTCCAATTTCAGAATATAGTATTTCAGAAAACAATATAAATTATATTGAATATGCTTCCGATGAATTAAAAGGTATTGAAAAAACATACGCATTAGAAGATAAGGCTTTAAAACCAGAAGCATTAATTATAAAAAAAACGTTTTATTTAGGTACAGATAAATACGGTCGCGACCTTTTAAGTCGTGTTCTAGTTGGCGCACGAATTTCTTTTTTTATTGGTTTTGTCGCTGTATTTATTTCCTTGGTTATTGGTATATTTATGGGAAGTATTGCTGGTTATTTTGGTGGTAAAATAGATGCCTTTATCATGTGGATAATAAACGTTACATGGTCTATTCCAACATTATTATTAGTTATTGCCATAACTTTAGCTCTTGGTAAAGGTTTCTGGCAAGTGTTTATCGCTGTAGGCTTAACCATGTGGGTAGAAGTGGCAAGAGTTGTTCGTGGTCAAATTATTAGCGCAAAAGAAATGCAATATGTTACAGCTGCACGTGCTTTAGGGTTTAATAATTTTAGAATTATAACAAAACATATTTTACCAAATATAATGGCTCCAGTAATTGTAATCTGTGCAGCAAATTTTGCAGCTGCAATATTAATAGAAAGTGGTTTAAGCTTTTTGGGTATTGGAGCACAACCACCTATGGCAAGTTGGGGAGCAATGATAAAAGATCATTACAATTATATTATTTTAGGTAAGCCTTACTTAGCAATTATTCCTGGACTTTGTATTATGTTTTTAGTTATGGCATTTATGCATATAGGTATTGCGTTACGCGATGCTTTAGATGTGAAGAATTAATTTATTTATAAAGTTTAATTAAGTCTTTTAGGTTTTTAAAACCTGAAAGGTCTTTGTTTAATTACTTTCTATAGTTTGCCTTGAGCGCAGTCGAAAGGTTTATTGTTCTTCAAATATCTTTTTAAACTTATTGGGTAATTCATCTTTAAAAGACACTTTGTCTTTTGTAAAAGGATGCACGAAATTTAAAGCATAAGCATGTAAATACAAGCCTTTGCCTTTTAATATATAATGCTCTATTCCGTAGTCTTTATCTCCTAAAATTGGTGTTCCAATACTTAATAAATGTTTTCTTAATTGGTGTTTTCTCCCAGTTTTAGGTTTCAACTTTACTAAATTAAGTTTACTAAACCTTTTCGATGTAACACTTGCTTTTACCGTAAAGTTAGATTGAGCCTGTTTACCATCAATACTAGAAGTTATTTTTCCTTTAGATTCCATGTCTCCAATAGTAATAACGTAATAGGTTT
>Ga0209137_1000398_pt1 | contig 47282 bp, 32 predicted proteins | sample SaaInl5LU_22_DNA_FD_184642 | JGI IMG/M metagenome (GOLD analysis project Ga0209137, IMG submission 184642) | Marine microbial communities from expanding oxygen minimum zones in the Saanich Inlet - ESP_105LU_22_DNA (SPAdes) (version 2) | ecosystem: Environmental > Aquatic > Marine > Intertidal... | reverse complement strand
GACCTGTGGGCCAAATCCACACACTACGTGTTCGCTATAGCGACACATTTAACGCAGGTGCATCTGGTGCAACTGCTGGTGAAGAAGCTCTTTCACCATTCAAGATTGCTGAGTCATACTCAGGTGCCGATACTGGTAAAGCAGCTTCAACTGCTGCACTAGAAGGCGCAGCTGGTAACAAACTAAGCATCCAGATCTTGAAGCAAACTGTAGAAGCTAAGTCACGCAAGCTATCAGCTCGTTGGACTTTTGAGTCTGCACAAGACGCACAGTCAATGCATGGTATCGACGTTGAAGCAGAAATTATGGCTGCTTTAGCACAAGAAATCACTGCTGAGATTGACCAAGAAGTTCTTGCTTCACTAAGTACTTTAGCTGGCGCAGCTGGTTCTGACTACAATCAGACTACTGTTTCTGGTACTGCTACTTTCGTTGGTGACGAGCATGCTGCATTAGCTGTTCTAATCAACCGTGAGTCAAACAAGATTGCTCAGCGCACACGTCGTGGTGCTGGTAACTGGTGTGTTGTTAGCCCATTTGCGCTTACAATTCTTCAGTCAGCAACTACTTCAGCGTTTGCACGTACTACAGAAGGTACATTCGAAGCTCCAACTAACACTAAGATGGTTGGTACATTGAACAATGCAATGAAAGTATATGTTAACACATATGCAGGCGATGACACAGACGTGCTTATCGGCTACAAAGGTTCAAGCGAATCAGATGCAGCGGCATTCTACTGCCCATACATCCCGCTAATGAGCTCAGGCGTTGTTCTAGATCCAGCAACATTCGAACCAGTCGTATCATTCATGACACGTTATGGTTATGTTGAGCTAAACAACACAGCATCGTCACTAGGCAATGCTGCTGATTACCTAGCAAAAGTTGGCATTACTGCAAGTAATGTATCATTCCAGTAATTAATTACTGAAATACAAAATAGGCCCTTCGGGGCCTATTTTTATGACTTGAGTAAACTTTGATAAATACTTATGTCGTAAATCGTGCCGCATTATGCGGACTTATGCAGAACTGACCCACTGCGTAGACCTAGAACGTTTTAAAGGAGAAAACAAATGGGACGTCCACTAAGAAAAGATATTAACGGTATTGATGTAATTGGTACATCAGGCACAACAAACACAGGCATTGTAGTACAATTCTACGACGGATCAACTAATCAAGTTGACGGCGGCATTGTTAAGCAACGCGGCTCAGACACTTTTGTAGTTGCACGCCGTGCAAGTCTTAATGCAACTCGTGTTAATAGCTCAACAAATCAGTTTATATGCTCACTAGTTGCAACAACACCTAATGCAGACGGCGAAATGCTAATGCAAGGGTCGACAACTGGTAACTTAGATACTGGCTTAGTTGCTATAGCTAAAATAACCAAGCGTGTTGCTACAGATTTTTCAGGTAACAAATACACATGGTTCTTAGAAAACGATTCGTCAGAAGATTATATTGTTCTAACAGCAATCTAATTTAGGATAATAGTATGTCAAAAGTATTACGAGTAACAGACGGCGACTATAGAATTATAGTTGATAACGGAGCAACTGGAACTATCTATTTGGATACAACTAGTGGCGCAGCAAGTCCGAGAGGAACTGTTGTAGTTACCGGCGACTTAGAAGTTAGAGGCACTACAACTACTGTAGAATCTACTGTTACTACTATTGCTGACAACATACTAACGTTAAACGAAGGAGAAACTGGGGCCGGAATACGTCCCAGTTTTGACTACAAAGCAGGTATTGAGATTGATAGAGGTAGTTTGCCTACTGCAAGATTAGTATTTGACGAACAAAGTCCTTATGTCGCAGGCGGAAGCAGCGGCACAGGCAGTTTTAGATTTGAAGACATTAACGGAGCATTTCTTCCGCTTAATGTAAACAGCATTAACGCAGAAGGACCGTTGTATGTTACAACACCTAATGCTGCAATTAACGTTGCTGGAACTGTAGATTACGAAGAAAACGTATTTAATTATGTCGCTGGAGCAATCGTTGACAGTGGCAGCGGCGTAGTATTAAATAACGATTATATTCCTAACGCTAAAGGTGTAGTTGATTATGTTGCATACTCACTTGCAAATAATTTGCAACCAGGTATTGCTGATGCTGATACAAGCGTAAGTGCTATTGATTTTGATACAAGCAGCAGTGAAAGTACAGTATTAGTACAAGTTGACGGGACGAGTATCGTTAATTTTTATTCTAATAGAGTCCAGTTAAGTGATATTAAAATACAAAATAATGAAATATCAACTCTTAATAGTAATGAATCGTTAATACTATCTGCACCTGGTACAGGATCAGTACGAGTTAAAGATACATTTGAAATAACATCGGCGCTTTATGAAGACGATACTGTAAGTCCTGCATTAACTATACCGGACAGTGGAATAAAATTATATTCTACAGATGAAGGAACAGGTGATACTGGTTTGTATTTTGTAAATAAAGATAGTACTGCTGGCGAAATAATAAGTAAAAATAGAGCATTGCTGTTTAGCATGCTTTTTTAAGGAAACATAATGGCAATAGTAAACGCACAATTAACAACAAACCAGCTAGATGTAATTACTGTACCAGCAACTAAAAGTTATGCTGTTACAAATATTTTAGTATGTAACACTGGCACTGCTGATGCAACGTTTGACTTACATTTTGTTGCTAGCGGTAACGCATTAAATAACAAAGTCACTAGAGTTGTTAATAACTTAACATTACCAGCTGGCGAAACTTTTACATTTGATAGTGAACGAATTGTATTAGAAGCAGGCGACACTGTATCATTTATTGCAAGTCCTGACATTGGAAGTGCATTAACAGATTTAGCAACAACAGTAAGTTATTTGGAAGTATAATGAGATTAATTAAAGCCCAAACAACCAATCTACGTAGTATCGTAGGACGCGGAGTAAAGTACGACATTAATGATCAAGTAGTCCTTGAATCAACTAATGTTGTGTTGCTACCAAAAGGAACAACGGCAGAGCGTCCATTAAGTCCAAACAACGGACATGCAAGATACAATACAGATGTAGATGAGTTTGAGTTTTATCAAGACGGCGCCTGGCGCAAAGTAAGATATAAAGAGCCAAATAGTGTAGGTATCATACAGCAGAACTTAGGTAACGGTGATGCACAAGAAACTATTTTTGGCCCATTGGCAAGCGGCGATGCTGATTATCCAGTACCGGCTGCTGCACAAAACGTATTAGTATTAGTAGAAAACGTTTTTCAAATTTCGTCTACTAACTATGACCTAGTACAAAATCCAACTACACCTCAGTTCGGAACTACAATTTCCGGAGACACAGGATTTACTGTAGGTTTAGATTACGTTATCGTAACTAGTGGCGACACTGACTTTACTGCCATCGGAGCAGCAGACAATAATCCAGGTACATTCTTTACAGCAACTGGCGCAGGATCTGGTACAGGCACAGCAGGACTAAGATTTGCTGCTGGATACTATTTAGAATTTACTTCAGCACCTGATTTAACAAAACCTATAACAGTACTACACAACTTCGACAAGTAATCCTATAAATACTACTAATAGGAGTAGGGCATGTCACAAGTCGGTAGAATTTCCGGACCATTACTAACAGCAAACCTTGAACGCAACGGTATTAATCTTGCGTTCAGAAATACTACCTCTGATACTCAGCTACTATTCCTTGACGTAAACTCAGGTAAGATTGGCGTCAACAAAGGTGTTGCAAGTGTTGAATTAGATGTAGCATCAACAATACACACTACTAATTTAATTGGTACTACTGCTGATATTGATCTATTACAGTTTAGAAATAATGAGATTAATGTATTAGTAGGCGATATTAACTTGTCTGCTCCGCAAATAATAAAATTATCAAATTTCGAAACTGATAATATTCATATATCAGACAACTCAATTTCTAGTTATAGAAGTAATAGTAATATTGATTTACGACCTAACGGAACAGGCATAGTTGATGTATTTTCTAATTTAGAAGTTTACAGCAACTTACACAGTAATCAAAATATTACACTAGACGGTACAATTACATTTGGTGACACACTAAGTCAAGATACTATAGAGTTTAATACTGATGTAAACAGTGATATTATTCCAGATATGTCTCAAACATATCAATTAGGCTCAATTGACAAGCGATGGGATGCATTGTATACTAATTTAGTTAACGGTAGAAGTGTATCAACAGGCGATCTTTCTATTAGTGGACTTGATTATAATTTAAAAGTAGGAAATACTTTTTATGTTAGTGTAAATGGTAGCGATACTAATTCTGGCGATTCTGTATTTGCACCGTTTGCAACTATTAAACGTGCGTTAGCGGCTGCTGATGCGAGTATACAAGGACCAGTTAGCATTCATGTGTATGCTGGCGAGTACCAAGAAGACTTACCTCTAACAGTTCCTACTAATGTTAGCGTAGTTGGTGAAGACATGCGTAATACAATTATTACGCCAGACACTAATACACAAAGCAGTGATGTATTTTTACTCAACGGTGAAAGTACTGTACAAAATTTAACAATTAAAAACTTTTATGCTCCTGGGCATGCATTTAAGTTTGCTCCTAACACTGTTGTTAGTACTAGAAGTCCGTATGTACAAAATGTAACTGTAATTACACAAGGTACGACTACAAGTGCAAGCGATCCAAGAGGATTTGCAAGTGGTGATGCAGGCGGCGGCGCATACATTGACGGTGCTAGTGTAAACAGCGCAAGTCAAGAAGCAAGTATGCTTTTCCATAGTGTAACATTTATCACTCCTGGAGTTGATGCTGTTACAATGACCAACGGTGTTAGAGTTGAATGGTTGAATTCATTTACATACTTTGCTAACAGAGGACTGTATGCAGTTGACGGTATAACAGGACACCTAAGTACAGACGGCTCAACAGTTAAGTACGGTGCAGAAATTCGTTCAATTGGGTCCGCAAACGTTTATGGTAACTATGGTGCAGTAGCAGACGGTACTGATACACTAATGTACCTAATACAGCACAACATGGCATATATCGGTGTTGGCAAAAGCGTAGAAAATGATCCAAGCCTAGCAATACAATCTCAAGAAACTCAGGAACTTAACAGTGGTAAGATATATTTTAGTACAACTGACCACTTAGGAAACTTTAGAGTTGGTAATAACTTTTTTGTAGATTTAGAATCAGGCGAAACAAGTTTAGTGCTTACTGAAGCACAGATTGATTCACTAGGCGGTTTGACAATCACTACCAACGGAAACATTACAGTTATCGATGGTGAAAAAGTTGAAACTGGTAACATACGTCTAACAGGTAATACAATCTTATCAACATTAGACGATATTAATATAACTGCTGCAAGCGGAAACATTAATTTAACCAGCAGTACTTATATGTCTAAAAATTTAGATATATCAGGCGATCTAAGTTTTGGAGGTAATTTAAACTTACTGGGAAATCAAACTACTGATATTGTTGATTTCAATGTTAACTTTGATCAAGATATTAATCCTAATCAAGACGGAACATTTAGTTTAGGTTCTGCTGCTAAAGAATGGGTATACACAAACGCTAATCGTGCATACTTTGGCGATGTAGTTTTTTATAATAACTATGTGAGCACTTTTGTATCTAATGCAAATTTAGAACTACGTGCAAGCGGCACTGGCGAAATTTACATTGCTAATAACAATCTAGAAATTACAAATAATTTAGCAGTAAACGGTACAACTAATTTACAAAATGTTATTACTAATAGTTTTGTGTTAGCAAACAATTTAAATATTTCTACAAACTTTGCAACAACTAATCTTACCGTAGAAGACTTAACTGTAGGATCGCAAGTACAATTCGAAGAAATACTAATTGACGGCAATGTCATTACTACTACAAGTTCTAATGCAGATTTAGAACTACGTGCAAGCGGCACTGGAAATATCTTAATACCCAATGATGACGCAGTTATTGAAAATAATTTAGATGTACAGGGCACAACTTATGCAGCTGACATAAATGTTGCCACCCAAGTTGTTGCTGTAGAATTTGATGATAGCACTATTAATATTAATTCAAATGTTATCAAGACAGACATATCTAATGCAGACTTAGAATTACGTGCAACTGGTAATGTATCGTTAAATGATAGTGTTAATATTACAAATAACTTAAATGTTGATGTAATTACCAATTTGCAATCTATTAATATCACTGGTACTGTTACTCAAACAGGTAACATTGCAGTTTCAAATGATTTAACAATATCAAACGATTTAAACGTTACTCAAAATTTAACTGTTGGCGCTGCTGCACAGTTTGAAGAAATATTAATTAATGATAACTTTATAACAACTACAAGTTCTAATGCAAATTTAGAATTACGTGCAGCCGGAACAGGTGATGTTATTGTTCCAAACAATAATGTACAAATCAATAATGATTTAACAGTAGATACATTAAACGCAGCAACTATTAATATTAATAATACTTTTGCTATAGAAAATTTAAATAGTTCAACTGACATTGAAATCTTTGACAATGTTATTAGAACTACTAATTCAAACAGTAATCTAGAATTACGTGCTGCTGGAACTGGAAGTGTATTTTTAGAAAATATAACAGTTAACACATCAACATTAGGATCATTTCCTGCCACTGATTTAAATCTTAACGTTAATGACAGTTTAAACATAATAGGTACGGGTGCGCTACGCATACCAACTGGTACTACACTACAGCGTGTAATATCATTAGATACTTTTATAGACGGCGGCGAAGCTATAAATGCAGGTTCTATTATAGACGGCGGAAATGCGTCAACTATCTTTGGACCTACGTCAACAATTTATAATGCAGGTAGCTCAATACTATCAGCCTCAGGTAATAGAGGCGATATACGTTTTAATACTACTGATAATGTTTTTGAAGGCACTAGCAATAATGTTATAACATTTAACGGAGTTTATTCAGATAATAGACGAACAAGTCTAACTGCTCATCCTACAAATAATACATTAATTTTTAAAGTTAATAATGTACAAGTAGGTACAGTAAATAGTGGCGGCATTGAATTAAACGGCTTACAAGTTGATGATATATTAGTCAACGGTAATAAAATTACTACTAATGTATCTAACTCAGATCTAGAACTTTCACCAGATGGTTTGGGAATGGTTCTAATTGATGATTTCCAATTTGATAGTAATACAATTACTAATACTAATCCTTCAAATGCAAACTTAAAAATTTACGGCACTGGTACACACTTGGTTAAATTTGCTGGCAATCACGCTGTTAGATTTCCAGCAGGAACTACAGCAGAACGTCCGGTATCTCCTGTACTAGGATTAACTAGACAGAATACTGACACAGACTTGTTAGAAACTTGGGACGGCACACAATGGATCCCGAGCGCAGGATTAACTGACAACGTCACTGAACCAGAAATGCAAGATATCAGTCTAGCACAGGTGCTAATCTACGGGTAAGTCTACCCTTTTTCCGATAAACGATAAATACTATTAATGCAAAACGCGACCATTGTTTTGCAGGTCCAAACTGTGGTCAACCCGCAAAGAGCCGAGAGGCTGAAAATGAGGCTGGAGGGACAGGATCCCCGTGTTTAAGGAGCAAAGATGGCTGTAGGTCGCATATCAGGTCCGCTCTTGAAAGAGAATCTAATCCGTAATGGGATTGATTTAGCTTTTGAGACAGACTTATTATATCTAGATGTAAACAACCAGCGCATCGGTATCAAGACGACTACTCCTACTCACGAATTAGAAGTTGTTGGAACAACTAAGACATCAAACTTAATAGTAGATACCAGAGCAGACATTGCTGAAGTTACTATTGAAAATAATACCATAAGCACAACTAATCCGTATCTTAACTTAGGTACGTTAGATACTGTTGTGTATCAAAACAAAGCAAGAATTGATGCTATTGACATTGAAGGCAATGTTATTAGTACTAACAATTCAAACGCAAACTTAGAGTTTAGACCCAACGGCACCGGTGTTGTAGAAGTATATTCACATATGCTTGTGCAAGGAAATATACACGCTACTGGAAATATTACTGCCGACGGAAACATCACTCTTGGCGATGCTGATACAGATAATGTTGTATTCAATGCTGAAGTTGCAAGTAATATTATACCAGATCTTACTGATACTTACAGTTTAGGTACTAACCCTGCAACTGGCGGTAAAGAATGGAACAATGTTTGGGTTAATAATCTAATAGCAAACAGTATCAACGCAACTGCACTAGAAGTTGACGGTATTGATTTAACATTCCGTCAAGGTAACATATATTATGTTGCAGAAAATGGTAGTGATACTAATACTGGAAATCATATACAAGACCCGTATGCAAGTGTTGCAAAAGCATTAAGTGTAGCTGTTGCAGGCGATACCATTCATGTTTACCCAGGTGTGTATACTGAAGCGTTTCCGCTAGTTGTACCAGTAGGAGTTACACTCAAAGGTCAAAGTTTACGCAGTGTAACTATCAAGCCTACTACACTAACCGAAACTAAAGATGCGTTTCATGTAAACGGCGAAACTACTATTGAAGACATTACTGTTAAAGATTTTTACAGCGGATACAGTAGATATACAATTACAGCTGGGGGTGCAGCAACAGGAAGTTTAACAGTTAATGTTGGCGTGTCACCATTTGCACACACATATGTTAGCAGCGGAACTATTAGCGATACTGCATTTACTTCAGCAATAGCTGTAACAAACGCAACGTACAATCATACTACAGGTAACGTAGTAATTACCTATTCTGGTACTGCACCTGCAAATGGCGCAGATGTTATGATCAAAGGATTGGTGTTTAGTTGCAACGGCGGAACAAGAACTTTTCCAGACAACGGGTACGCATTTAAATTTGCAACAGATTTTGAAGTAACTACTCGCAGTCCTTATATTAGAAATATAACAGTTATTACTTCAGGTAGAACAACTACTATCGAAGATCCAAGAGGATTCAACAGTAGTGATGCTGGTAAAGGTGCATACGTTGACGGCGCTTATGCAACTACAAATAGTCGAGAAGCAAGTATGCTTTTCCACAGCGCAACGTTTATTACACCGGGTGTAGATGCAATTACAGCAACTAACGGTGTTAGAATTGAATGGTTAAATTCGTTTACATATTTTGCTAATAGAAGTTTTTATGCTTATGATAGTAATGACGGAAAATACGGCGCTGGCAAAACTAAAATAAGACTAGGCGGAATAACTGGAACATTTACTCCAGGCAATACAATTACATTTACTTCAACTGATTCTAGTACAGTAGTTACTGCTACTATTGATAGTGTGAATGGCGATGTAATATCTATCGCTGGTAAAGATGTTGATTTAATTGGCTTTGATACAACTCCACAAAGTATCAGTGATGGCACTGCAACTGCAACTACTATATTAAATTATGACCTAAGAGAGTTTGGCGCTGAAATACGTATGATTGGTAGTGCAAGTGTTTACGGCAACTACGGTCTATACGGCGACGGCCCTGGCGTGTTAGTTTATGCTATCGGTCACAACCTAGCGTATATTGGAACAGGAAAAGAAGTATCAAACGATCCTTTAGAAGTAATTCAACCAAATGAAATAGTTGAATTGAACGGTGCAAAAATAAGATACAACTCAGTTGACCATAAAGGCGACTTTAGAGTTGGTGATTTGTTCTATGTCAATCAAGAAGATGGTACTGTTAATTTTGTTGCTAGTGCGTTAAATATTGACCTAACAAACGGTGCAACATTTACAACTGGCGGCAGTAGTACATTTATAAACGGTGAAAGAATTGATACTGGCAACTTGCGTATTAGTGGAAACACTATTGAAAGTTTAAGCGGTGACATTAATTTTAACGCTGCAAATGATCGTATTGATTTATTAAACAATGTTAATATTACCGGCGACTTAGATGTAACAGGTAATGTTACTATCGGCGGCAATATTACTATTGGTAACGAAGCAACTGACACAATTCAAATTGTTGCTGGTATTGATTCAGACCTAGTACCTAACTTAGATAGCACATACAATTTAGGTATTCCGTCTAAGCGTTGGAATAATGTTTGGACTAATCAAGCATCTATTGATGGTCTTGTAATTAGAGATAACTTTATTGAAACTGTAGAATCAAATGCAGATCTAGAACTACGTGCTAATGGCACAGGTAAAGTACTAGTACCGAGTAATGATGTACAACTAGACAACGATCTAACTGTTAACGGAACTGCTACATTAGCAAACACAAATATTACAGGTTCAGTAACACTTACTGGTGCATTTAATCAAACAGGCGACACAACAGTTACAGGTGATGTTAGTGTATCACAAGACCTAACAGTTAATGCAGCAGCACAGTTTGAAGAAATATTAATTGATGATAACTTTATCACTACTACTACTTCTAACGCAAACTTAGAGTTACGTGCTAATGGCACTGGCGAAATATTAATATCAAATAACAATGTTCAAATTAATAATGACTTAACAGTTAATGGTGTTACAACAACTGTTGACATTACAAGTACAGGTATTGTTACCGCTGATAGTTTTACAAATAATACTATATTGATCGACAATAATGTTATTGAAACTATTACTGTAGATACAGATTTAGAATTACGTGCAAACGGAACAGGCGAAATTGTAGTTCCAAGCAATGATGTAGTACTAAGCCAAGACTTAACTGTAGGTGGATTGACAACATTAGCAAACACAAATATTACAGGTACTACAACCGTTACTGGTGACATTAATCAAATAGGTAATACCGCAGTTACAGGAAATGTTGCAGTTACACAAAATGTCACAATTGGTGCAGCAGCACAGTTTGAAGAAATATTAGTTGACGATAATGTTATTACTACTACAAGTTCAAACGCAGATTTAGAACTACGTGCGAACGGAACCGGCAGCGTATTAATACCAAACAATAATGTTATTATATCAAATAACTTAACAGTTAATGGTGTTTTAAATGTTGGCGATATTGATAGTATAGGTACAATACAAGCTAATAATTTTACTACTGGTGATATTTTAATTGATGATAATTTTATTACCACTACTATATCAAACAGTAATTTAGAATTACGTGCAGCAGGCACTGGTAGCATTATCATAGATAATTTTACGTTTGCTGACAACACTATAACAACTACTGGCGATTTAATTATTGCTCCAGACACTGGAATAGTTAACATTAATGCAACAGGAGCGTTAACACTTCCGTTAGGTACTACACTAGAACGTCCAACAGCGGCAGCTGGCCAAATAAGATTTAATAGTGACTTATCTAGATTTGAAGGTTACAACGGCTCTAACTGGATACAACTAAACGGTGTTGTTGACCTAGATGGCAATACACGAGTAACTGCTGAGTTAACTGAAGGTGCTAACGACAACACTATTAGATTTATTGTAGAAAATAATACTATTGTTGATATTACATCTGACAGACTAGCTGCCCCCAAAGTGACAGTAGATAATATTCAGCTCGATGGCAATGTGATAAGTACTATAACAACAAATACAGATTTAGTATTAGATGCTAATGGTACTGGTAGAGTAGTTATAGATAACATTGCAATTAAAGACAACGTTATTTTAAACAGAGTTGCTAACAGTAATACAATACTTCAAAATACTGGAACAGGATATGTAGAATTTGCTGACCCGTATGGCGTAATATTACCAGTAGGCGATAATACAACTAGACCGGCAGCACCGTTAGAAGGAATGGTAAGATATAATACTGAAGATCGAAGAGTAGAACTGTATGACGGAACTAACTGGGTTTCGGTTGCAGGTGCTACAGGCGGTATTAGTTTTGCTGATGCAGAAGATATTGCAATTGAAAAAGTATTAATATTTGGATAAGAAAAAATGGCAACAGTACTAAAAAATACAGTAATTAAAAATTGTGGAACAGTCCCAGTGTTAATCTATGAAACACTACCAACAACACGAGTAACAGTATTAGGTTTAAGTTTTACTAACTTAACTGATAAATTCTTGTATGTTGATGTGTTAGTAGAAGATGATACTAGTGTTTCGGGTTATTATTTAAAAGATTCAATTTTACCTGCAGGCACAAGTTTGCGAGCAGTATCAACTGGTGAAAAATTAGTATTAGCACCTAGCAATAGATTGTTAGTTAGATCAAGTTTAGATGACTCAGTTGACGTTATTGTTAGTTACGTGGAGATTACATAATGTATTATATTGGAACAAGCCCTAGTGAAGTCCTTAACGGATTTATTAAAAGATATTTTTACGGACTACGTAGAAACGACGACGGCGAATTATTTTTAGTTAGAACCGATCAATTACAAGGCGGCGGCGGCGCTTCTGTTGTTATTAACGACCTTGGCGATGCAGCTGAAAACTTTCCAGATTTTGAAGAAGGAATTGACTTCTTAGAAGGAATTGATGCAGACCACAATGTTCAATATGATAACTTACGCTATCAACAAATGAAGTGGGAAGGTAGAGCACTGTTGTATTATATCGAACCAGATACTGGTCACTTTGTACAGCGCATATCAGAAGCATACACATATCCAGAAGGCATTAGTTCTCCAGCATACGGCGAAGGTGTAGACGAACAAGTTGTCCCTGCAGGTCCAGGGTATTAAGGAATAAAAAATGGCAGAGTTTAAGTTAGACAGATTTAAGTATATATGGCGAGGCGAATGGGTTACAGGCACAGTATACAACAGAGATGATGTTATACGTGTAGGCGGAAAAAGCTACGTATGTCTTGGAGGGCATACGGCAAATGCATTTTTTGAAGCAGACCTAAAAGCAATATTACCAGGATCAAATCCCCCACAGATACAACCTCTGTGGCGCTTAATGACAGACGGACGCACCTTTGCCGGCGTATGGAGCACAGGCTCATTATACAACGAAAGTGATATTGTAAACAAGGACGGTAGTTTATGGTTGTGTAATACAGGTCATACTAGCAGTACATTTGTTAACAACCAAGCTAACTGGAATCTATTAGCTGCTGGTATTAAGTATACTGCTGATTGGACTACTGGTACAGATTATAGCAATGGCGCCCTAGTCAAGTACAATGGCATAGTTTATAAATGTATCCAGCCCCATGTATCACAAACATTGTTAGAAGATAACCTTGTAATTGCACCTAGCACTTTTACAATTACTGTGGCTAGAAATGCAACAGACACTGCAAATATTTACTTATTAAACGGAGCGCCCCAAGCATCGATTGTTTTAGGTAAAGGTAAATCTTATATATTTGATCAAAGTGATGATACTAACTTGTATTTTGGTGGCGCATTTGTTTTAGGAGTGCAAGCGGAAAATCCGCATCCGTTATTGTTAAGTACAACAGATGATGGTATTTGGAATTCTGGAGTAACATATTCAACTGGCGTTACATATTACTTAGATGACATTGAAGTAACTGCACTATCTTATGTTGCAAACTTTGCAACTGCAACAACTAGACAAGTAAGAATTACTGTTGCTGCTGATGCCCCTACTGACTTATATTACTACTGCCGTTATCATGCAGGCATGGGTGCAGATATAACAACAACTACTACTAATGAAGTTGCGTGGGAAGTATTTTATAACGGAGTTGAATTTGTTGGTCCTTGGGACGTAAACACTGCCTACAGAAAAAATGATTTAGTTATCTACGGCGGATCTATTTGGAAATGTACATCAACTCATACATCAAACGATGTAGCATTGGATATTACAAAGTTTATTTTAGACCTACCTGGCTTCCAGTACGAATCGCAATACGACAGTACTGTTCAATACCAACCAGGTGATGTTGTAAGATATGGTGGTAATTTATATTACGCATTAAATTATAATTTAGATGATCAGCCTGCACAAGGTAAAGATAGTACATTTAATTGGAAAGTAATTCAAGAAGGATACAATTTTAGAGGACAATATAATCCTAGAAATGTATACAATCCAGGTGACATTGCCCAACGAGGTGGCGAATTATACATTGCATTAATTACTATAGGTTCAGTAGAACCGGACGGTAGCTCAAAAGATTATCTAGATGACGGAAGCTGGGAATTATTAGTTCCTAGTAAAGTTTGGTCTGCTCCTTGGGTTGCAGATAGAGATTATTATGTAGGCGAAGTAGCATACTACTTCGGTGATGCGTATGTGTGTAATGAAGCTCACACTTCAGCAGACAATAGTTTTCCAGGCGACAACGGCAGCGGATTCTTTTATTGGGATTTATTAATACAAGCAGGTGTACAAGCAGGTTTAACAGCTCGCGGCGACTTGCTAACTTACAATTTAACTAGAACAAGAGTAGGCGACGGAAGTTCTATAGGAGCAACTAATGTACCTATCGGAACAGTTGATCAAATACTAACTATAGACAATGATGATACTGTATTTTGGAAAACGTGGTTAGATGTTGCTACACAAGTGTATGTTGCCGAAAATGGAGTAGATGCTCCAGGTTACGGTACATCGTTAAAACCGTTTAGAACTGTTCGATATGCATGTGAATATATCGAAGATACCTTTCCAGCAGGTACTCCTGCAAAAGTTAAAGTTGCAACCGGCCGATATGAGGAAATCGGACCAATCAGTATTCCAGCAGGTTGTGTAGTTATGGGAGACGAACTTAGATCTACTACATTAGTAGCAACTTCTCCTATTGCAGAATACCAAAACGAGTGGGATTACTTAAACGCAATGTTTAGTCACATTGACGGAATTTTGCTTGATATATTTTCTAATAATCCGGTAACAATTACGGTAGGAAATACAATACCACAATCATTTAGTACAGTTAGTCTAGGTATTATCGAAACTAACATTGTAATTGATTTAAAAAATGAATTTTTAACTTATGTTGACTTTTATACAAGATCTGGCGACACTGACCCAACTGTAATCGGAACTAACACAATGACTGGCGAAAACAATAGACGTCAGGCAGCAGTAAAATTAGAACAAAACGTTGAGTTTTTAATCGGCGAAGTGTTAGCATGGACAGCACTAAATTATCCAACTAAGACATATTCAACAAGAAGACTAACTGATGATATTCGTGCATTAGTTAGAGGAATAGTGTATGATTTGCGTTACGAAGGTAATTATAAAACTTTATTAGCAGCACAACGATATTCGAATGCAGTTAATGGTGCTCAGTTAGCAGACTTCTTTAGACTTAGAGATATTACTGGTATTAGAAATGCAACATTGATTGGACTATCCGGGGCATTGAATCCGCCTGGCGTTTATGATTTGTATCAGCGCCCAACATCAGGTGCATATTCTGCGTTAGATCCAGGATGGGGCCCAGCTGACGATCGAGTATGGATTAGTTCGCGTTCTCCATACATTCAAGGTGCTACAACAATTGGTGACAGTTGTGTAGGTATAAAAATTGATGGTAGTTTACACAATGGTGGAAACAAGTCAATGACCGCCAACGATTATACTCAAGTATTAAGTGACGGTATTGGTGCATGGATTACAAATAAAGCAAGAGTAGAACTTGTTTCAGTGTTTACATATTACAATCAAGTAGGATATCTTGCAGAACGTGGCGGCATTATTCGTGCAACTAACGGTAATAACAGTTACGGCAAGTATGGCGCCATTGCTGACGGTATTGATCCAGACGAAATTCCTTTAGTTGGAAAAGTATGGAACAGAGACAACGACCCAATAGTAGATAGCGTTTTTGCTGGTGAATTTTCAGATGAAATTTTTGCACTACAATTTGCACATTGCGGAGAAAACTTTACAACTGCTACTGCAACTGTTACTGGTGCAGGCGCTAATGCTGATTTATTATTTGAAGACTTTAGAGCAGGCGGTTTATTCCAGTCACGCTTGGTAAATCCAGAAGATAGTGGATCGACCGGAGGCGTTGGATACTTCATATCTCAAAACAATGCAGCCGAAGGCGATGCTACTAGTTTTAAATTAGAAGCAAGTGATGGTAGTTCAGCAGCACAAATTGAAGGATTAAGAGTATGGATTGTTAGTGGTGTAGGTACTGGTCAATATGGTTATATTAACAGCTACAACGGTGCTAATAAAATTGCACAAGTGTATAAAGAATCAGACAATACACCAGGATGGGATCATATTGTACCAGGTACTCCTATAGAAGCTGCACTTGCATCAAACTCTGTTTACAGAATTGAACCACGAATAAAAGCATCGCACCCAGGATTTACATCAGCAGCATATAACATATCTAATGGTAGAAATATAACTGACGTAACATTTAGTGATACCACATTTAATTTTACTAATATTGAAGGCCAATTAGGATCAGGCGAAGTTATCGATCAAGACGGATTAGTAGCTACGGCTGCGGTGTTTAATATTGATAAATTAGGTACATCATATTCAGTTACTATTGTTGATGGCGGACTTGGATATGCCGTAGGTGACACGATTACTATACTAGGAACAGTATTAGGAGGAACAAGTCCTGCAAACGATTTAACAATCAAAGTTGCAAGTACTTCGGAAGACAGCTCTAACTCGATTGTTAGTATTGTTGCAACCGGCGAAGGACGTAGCGGTAAGTTTGTTGCTATTGCAACTCCTAACTTTGTACTACACAGTGACAACGGAACAACTTGGACTGAAGCTACATTGCCAAATAGTTTGTTTACTGCTTGGAAACGTGTTATTTCTGGTAATAATAGATTTGTTGCAATTGCTTCAGATACAACTGAAGTTGCATATTCGTTAGATGGAGTAAATTGGTCATTATCGTCTATGCCAGAATCTGCAACATGGTCTGATGTAACATACGGCGAAGGAAGATTTGTAGCAGTTGCAGAAAATACAAATACTGTTGCATATTCAGCAGACGGAGCTACTTGGAGTAGTGCTGCAATACCAGATGACTTGCTAGGCGATTCAGCAGCAAGTCAGTGGCAAGGTGTTACATACGGTCAGGGTAAGTTTGTTGCAGTAGCAGGAAATGACCGTGCTGTCGCTACATCAACTAACGGTGTTGCATGGACACGTTTGATAAATGCGCTACCTAATGTAGGACAATACGGATACAATTTTGTTAGTTTAGAATACGGTGCAGGAAGATTCCTTGCACTAGAAGATGACGGGTCAACTGTGTTTAGCTTTGACGGAACAACGTGGACAGCTGGTACATCGGCACCTAGTCCAGATGGATCTACAACAATGCGTTGGAAAAGTATGAAATACGCAGACGGCATTTTCTTTGCTATTTGCGATACTAATTTGCAACCAGTAGGCGGCGATCTAAGCGGTTATAATACATCATTTTGTGCAACTACAGAAGATGGTATTACATGGCTAGGACAAAACTTAACATCTTCAAGAACATGGACCGGTGTTGGATTCGGAGTAGTATCCGGAACTCCGTATTGGGTGCTAGCTTCAGAAAATCAAGCGTTTGGCGGTATATCAAGAGTACAAACAGGTTGTAGAGCAAAAGTAAGAGCAGACCTAAGTGGTACTGGTACATTTACTGGTATTAATATTATTGATCCAGGTAGTGGCTATACTGTTATTAATCCTCCAGTGTTTACACTTACTGATAATGATCATACATCAGCGGTAGGATGGGAAAACAGGGTAGGCAATGGCGTACTTGCACAACCTAGTTTTGTTAATAGAGGTACAGGTTACAGAACTTCAAGCACTCGAGTTAGTATTACAGGTGACGGTTATGCAGACATCATTCCTGAAAGTACTACAGTAAAAATATATGGCCTTACAGAAGTTCCTGATTTAGGATCTCAATTGCTGTTTGATATTATACCAGATTTAAATACTGAGGACCCAGACGATTTAAAGAGTTTTAGATCAGCTGTTATTACAGATTTAGGTGATGATGGTACAGGCAACGGTACTAGACTAGTACAGATTCAAATTACTCCAAGAATTAGAACTGAGAATGATTTAGTACATGATAGTACAGTTACTATTAACCAGGCATTTAGTCAGTGCCGTATTACAGGTCATGACTTCTTGGACATTGGTACAGGTAACTTCCTACAGACAAACTACCCAGACTTGTATGCTGGTGGCAACTACTTTATTAGCGCTCCAGAAAACGAAGCATACGAAACAGCAGGCGGCAGAGTGTTCTATGTAAGTACTGACCAAGATGGTAACTTTAGAGCTGGTGAATTGTTCAGTGTACAACAGGCAACTGGTATTGTTACAATTAGTGCTGAATTCTTTAACTTGGATGGTCTATCAGAACTTGCATTAGGTGGAGTTCGACTAGGTGGATCAGGTGCAGTTGTTAGAGAATTCTCAACTGATCCAACGTTTGCTGAAGATTCAAACAATGTGGTTCCGACGCAACGAGCTATTGCAACTTTCTTGGCTGATAGATTATCAGTCGGTGGTAGTGATTTAGAATTAAACGCTATTCAAGCAGGCCAAATATATCTCGGAGGCGAAACTAATGAGATAAAAAGTGCAACAGGAGCAACTATTATTGTTCCAGTAGACGTAAATTATCAAGGAGTAGATGCCTTTGGACAACTAGTACAACTACAAGGTAGTTGGGTAGCACAGATGCTGTACTACAGAGATCACGAAAACAACATGAAATAAAATGTATTTCACATATTCGATAAATACATGCAACGGAGTATAAAAAATGGCAGAATTTAAACTAGGTAGAATACGATTTGTCTGGAAAGACAGTTGGACCCCTACAACAACATATTACAAAGATGATGTTATCAGATTTGGCGGCAAAGTATATATTTGTGTATTAGGACACTCTAGTGCAGCAGATTTCTTTACTGATCTTGAAATAGTTCCATCAAAGTGGAATCTTGTAAGTGACGGCCAAACATGGAAGGGTGCATGGACTGTAGACACTCCGTATGTATATGGAGATATCGTACAATACGGTGCTAGATTATATATTGCCAACACAGTACACACTTCGGCAGCAACAACTGTTTTAGGTTTAGAAGCTGATCAAGTTAAATGGGACTTATATGCAGAAGGTTTAAACTGGAAGGGTGAATGGGCTGTTGATACTCGTTACATTGTTAATGACACTGTAAAGTATGGCGGATCTACATATGTATGTAATACATACCATACAAGTTCTGCTACCGAGGCCGGTGGCCTAGAAGCTGACCAATCTAAATGGGACTTGTTAAACCAAGGTATTGAATTTAAAAGCACGTGGGAAGCATCAATCCGTTATAAAGTTAATGATGTTGTACAATACGGTGCTGCACTTTGGTTAGCTACATCTGCACACACTTCTTCTGCCTTGTTTAGTACAGATGTTGCTAATTGGACACAATTTGTAAAAGGTTTCCAATTTGAATCTGATTGGATAGCAACTAGAGTTTATCAGCCAGGCGACATTGTAAATTACGGTGGCAATCAGTACATTGCATTAACTAACCACAGTGAAAAATTTCCAACGGTTGAAACAACAGATTGGCAGCTATATAGTCAAGGATTAAAATTCTTAGGCGACTGGGGCGATGACTCAAGTCTACAAGATTATAAAGTAGGCGAAGTTGTTAGACACGGATCATACACATATATCTGTGTGCAAGACCATCAAAATCAAGAACCACCTAATGCTACATATTGGAATCAATTAAACAGTGGCCTAAGATGGAGAGGTACTTGGTTAGACGATCAAGAATACCTAATAGGTGATATTGCTCGCTTTGGAGACAACTCTTATGTTTGTGTTCAACAACACTGGTCAGAGGGCGACGACTTCTCAACTATTCAAACACAACCAGGCGGCGGCGGTGCAGAAAACTCGCGCCCAGACTTAGATATTACAGGTACATATTGGAACATTATTGCAGTTGGTAACGAAGCAAGTGTACTTACTACTAAAGGCGACATGGTATATTATGCAGGTGCAGGCCCCGCAAGATTGCCAGTAGGTGCAGAAGGACAAGTACTACGTGTAAGCACAGATCTTATTCCTGAATGGGCGTACTTTGGTGTGTCTGACGATGTATACTATGTTGCAACTCATGGCGCAGATGTACTACTTCCTACTAATGGTAGAAACATTGACAAGCCTTGGAAGTCAATTCGTTATGCATGTGAGCAAGTTGAAAAGGGTGCAAAAAATCCTAATGCTCGTAGACTATTAGAATTAAACAGACAGTTTATCCAAAGAGAAATCGTCGAATGGACTGACGCACAAATTGCAGCTAACACTGCACCGTTCACAACATCATTTGAATATGTAAACGATAAATGCGAAAGAGACATGGGCTATATTGTTGATGCGCTCATCTGGGACATTACGCACGGCGGCAATGTTAAATCAAGAGAAGCAGCATTATCATACGTAAATGATACTGTAGGTTCACCTTATCTTACACAGAAAACGCAGACTGTTGCTAGTATTAATTACGGCCTAACAGTTATTGCAAATGTATTAGCACAAACTGCTCCGACAGTTAACTATCAGGTTACAAACGGTGACAACTCAACAGCAGTTGTTGCACAATATTTTGAAAGCGGCTTAGAATCTGAATCAGTATTAACTGACATCCAAGGCTTAGTTAAAATTGTTACTGATGCGATCACAGCGGGAAATGCTACTAACATTCCAGGTCGTTTAATCCGTAATACACTTATTAAAGTTGCTACTGGTAGCTACCAGGAAGTGTTACCTATTATTGTTCCTGCAGAATGCTGTGTTATCGGTGACGAACTACGTTCTACTAAAGTTGCTCCAAGACGTGCAACAGGAACTACAGCAAGTAAAATTTCAAGAAACAACTATACATATCAGTTAGACGGAAACTTAACGCCTAAGAAAGATACAAAGTATAGTCTTAAAGCGTTTGATCGTATTGAAGCAATTATTGGCGACATTGTTGAAGGTGTAAGTGTTACTCCTTCAACTGGTAATACAGAAGTACAAAGTGCAAACTATCCGTTTGCTAATGTTGACAAAGGTAATGAGCGTGCAGCAGTTGAAACATTAGCTAGACTAGTTAAACGTAATATTGATTTTGGTATAGGTGACAAGGCAGAAGCTACTGCAACATTGCCACTAGCTGCTGTAATGGCTACTCCAGCAGACGGATATGCTAGAGATTTGTTAATTGCTAACAAAGACTTTATCAAATCAGAAATAATCGGATGGATACAAGACGATGCAAATTATCCGACTCTAAAATACAGCAGAACTAAGTGTAGACAGGATACTGGATATCTTGTTGACGCAGTAGTGTACGATTTAACTTACGGCGGTAATTGGCAAAGCGTTATTGCAGCAGAGGCATACTTTGTTGGTGCAGTGCAAGATTCTCCAGCAGCAAGCGAACGAGCAGCAACTATTGCAGCATACGGATATCTAAAAAGTATCATGCAAACTATTGCTAGAAACATTGCAGTAACTCCTACTTACGGTGTTGAAACACAAGTTACAGCAGCACTAGCAGGTGGCGCAACTCAAGCAACTACTATTGGCGCATTGTTAGATGACATTATCGATATTGTTACTAACGGCTCAGGAAGTGTAGCAATTGTGTACCCTAGTATTGCTGGGGCATCAGCTGCATTGCAAAGCGATCATGCAGATATTGGTACAAATGCAGCATCGATCAAAACAAGTGTAACTTCATTTATTACTACAAACTTTCCAAGTTTAACGTATGATAGTGCTAAGTGTGAAAGAGACATCGGCTATATTTTAGATGCAGCGAGATATGATTTCTGCTTAGGAACTAATTATGCAAGTACTGTCGCTGCATATAGTTATTTAAGAAGACCGTCACTGAAAGTAATAGGCGATCAGAAAGAAGCTACTATTGCAGCTAACGATTATGCAAGAACATTAGCTAGAGCAATCACATCAGAAGCTGCTGCAATAGCACAGGTTGACAATACTTTTGTACTTGTTAATGACATGATATTTGGAGCATCAAACGAAGGTTCAAATACTGGATCTCCAGACTTTGATGTATATAGTGCTGTAAGACAACTAGAACTAAACAAAGAGTTTATTGCATCCGAAGCAGTTGCATATGTAAACGAATATTTTAGTGATAGTGTTACTGCTACTACTGCATCATCGGGTGCGCTAACTGTAACTTCGACAGCATGGTTATCACAGAATATGGATATTAAGTTTACTGGTACTGCTATCGGCGGCTTATCATTAGACACTACATATTATGTTAAAGATATTTTAAGTGCAGCTACATTTACTATTAGTGCAACAATCGGTGGCGCAGCAGTTACAGTTACTGATGATACAGGCTCAATGGATGTATCAATGGCATATGTTTACAATGCTGTATTGTGCAAGCGCGATGTAAGAACTGTTGTCGATGCAATGAAATGGGATCTAGTTTATGCACAACAATATACTAGAAACTATTCAAATGGTGTAACAGTAGTACTTCCTTCAAACTATAAGTCTAAGTACTGTGCAAGATACTATGTTAACAGTGTACTAGGATCACAGGAAGAAGATTTCTACTACTTGCGTAACGGTACTGGTCTAAGACTACAGACTATGGAAGGCCTATACGGTGACTTAGGTCCAGAGAACGCTACAGGAACAAGTCGTCCTACAGGCGGAGCATATGCTTCACTTGATCCAGGATGGGGACCAGACGACCAACGTGTATGGATTACAGCACGTTCACCATATGTACAAAACTGTACAACATTCGGTTATGGCGCAGTTGGTCAAAAGATTGACGGCGCACTACACAATGGTGGTAACGACTCAATGGTGTCAAACGACTTTACACAAGTTATTTCCGACGGTATTGGTGCTTGGCTACTAAACAACGGTCGTGCTGAAATGGTGTCAGTGTTCACATACTACTCACACATTGGATACTTGTGTGAAACAGGTGGTAGAGCTCGTGCTACTAACGGTAACAACTCGTATGGTGATTTTGGCTCAGTAGCAGAAGGTGTTGATCCAGATGAAACTCCAGTAACAGCTATTGTTGATAACAAGTTCCAGTACAACGCAACGATAGGATTAACAAATACTGATCAGCAAGGATTGTTAAATCTTGAATTTACTCATGCTGGTAATGATTATACTGAAGTAGTATTTAATATATTTGGCCCAGGCGACGGCGAAGTAGTTGTAGGCGATGAATTCCGTGATGGCGCAGTAATACAAGCTCGTGTTATCGACGACGTAACACCGGGCGATGCAGGTGGTTCTGAATACCTAGTAATTAGTAACACCGCACAGTTAGGTGATGCAACAAGTATTACACTTGCAGCTACTGACGGCAGTATTGATACAACATATCCAGGCATGAAGATTGTTATTACTGGTGGCGCAGGGATTGGCCAATATGCATTGTGTGATACATATGATTCTGGCACAAAAATAATGTCAGTTATTAAAGAATCAACAGGTGCAGCAGGATGGGATCATTTTGTTCCAGGAACACCTATTATCAGTCCTAACAGTTCTTCGACTTATCAAATTGAGCCTACAATATCATTTACTGCACCTGCTACGTCTTCAGCAACTGGCGCTATTACTTCAAATCAGTATAATGATTTAGTATATGCAGAAACTAGTCAGCAGTTTACAGCAGTAACTGGTACTGCTAGTGGAGACGGTGTTGGAGCATCGTTCGATATAAACAGAATAGGTTCTAAGTACTATGTTGCAATAAATGCAGCAGGATCAGGATATGTTAGACTAGAAACTATTACTATTTTAGGTACAAGTTTAGGTGGAGCAACTCCTGCTAATGACTTAGTAATTACATTAACTACAGTAACAAGCGGAGCTGTTGTCGATTTTGACTTTGATGGCATAGGTAGTAAAGGTAAATTTGTTGCAGTTCCAAATAATACTGCTGGACGTTATAGTGCAGATGGTATTACATGGGCAGCAACTACTTTCCCAAGTTCGGGCAGCGGCGTGTGGACTGCTATGGCAAGCGGCTTACAAAATGACGGAAGTTCATTGTATAAGCAAAGTGCAATGATTGCAGTTTGTGCAGGATCTAGTAATACTGCTACTTCGGCAGATGGTGTTACATGGTCGGCCGGAACAGCATTACCTGTTGCAATTAATACTGCAAGCGGTATGGACATTGCATACGGTTACACAGGAGTAGGCATAAACACATTTGTTGTAGTTAGCGAATCAGATACTGACGTTGCATATACACTTGATGCAGGCGCAACTTGGACAACAGCTTCTAGTGCATTACCAGGAACAGGCTTTACAGCAGTTACATACGGTAAAGGCAAATTTGTTGCAGTACAAGGCGGGGCTTCTACAGTTGCAGCAACATCAACAGACGGCATATCGTGGACAACCGTAACACTTCCAGCATCAGCTAATTGGATCGATGTTGTTTGGGGTAACGGGCGTTTCGTTGCAATTGCTTCTACTGGGGTTGCTGCATACAGTTTAGATGGCACAACATGGGTACAAAACAATTTACCTGACCAAGGCGTAGCAACATTTAGAAATATTACATACGGACAAGGCGTATTCTTAGTTACTAGAAGTGCAGGTTATGTTCCAATATATTCAGAATATGGTATTAATTGGACAACAGTAGCAGTTACAGGATTCGCTGGTACAGGTACAGGCCCAGTGGCATTTGGTAATCCAGATAGAATTGGTAAGTTTGTTGCACTAGGTAGCGGAACTACTAGCGAAGTTGCTGACATACGTGCAGGAGCAAGAGCAAAAGGTCGTCCAAGTATTGCAAGTAGAAAGATATTTAACATTAGACTATCAGAACCAGGCAGCGGATACGCAAGTGCTCCTACTATGACGGTTACTGATCCTAACAACATTGACGATGTTGTAGTACAAATACGTTTAGGTGACGGTGCATTAGGTTCACCTACTATTGTTAATCCAGGAATAGGCTTTGCAACTGCAACCGCTGAAGTTTTAGCTAGCGCAAGTAACGGTAATGCTGACTTCTATCAAGACGGTTCTTATCTTGCTGTTAGACAAATGACAGAACGTCCGGTGCCAGGCTCAAACGTTACGTTTGATAGCTTACCAGACCAGTACTTTAAACTGGTTAACACTATTAGCTTCTTGGGAACTAACGACGGATCATACACTACATTCTTGCAGTTAAGTCCGGCAATGACAATTGCTGATGCTCCGGTGCAAGGCGATCCAGTAACAATGCGTATTAGATTCTCGCAAGTACGTTTAACAGGACACGACTTCTTAGATATTGGTACAGGTAACTTTGTTGATACTAACTATCCAGGAGATCCAATTAACGCACCAGTGCAAGCAAACGAAACACTTGATGCTGATGGCGGTCGTGTGTTCTTTACTGCAACTGACCAAGACGGTAACTTCCGAGTTGGTGATTTGTTTAGTATTGAACAGGCAACTGGTGTTGCAACACTAAATGCTGATGCATTTAACATTGCTGGTCTACAAGAACTTACCCTAGGTGAAGTTACACTAGGTGGTAACAGTGCTGCGGTTAGCGAGTTTAGTACAGATCCGTTCTTTACTGCAAACTCAGATAGTGTTGTGCCCACTCAACGTGCTATTAAAGCATACATTGAAGCACAAATCGGTGGTGGCGGCGCTACACTAAACGTTAACTCAATAACAGCTGGTGACATTCTTATCAGCAATAATGTTATTACAACGGCGTCAGGAGAACTGATAAATATTACTGCGAACATAAATTTCACAGGAAGTATTACAGGACTACCAGTAGCTTACAACTACTTCTTAAGATAAATTTACATTGGAGAAAAAATAATGGCAACAGGAAGATTAGGATCAGCAGACATAGCAGCGAACACAAATACAACAGTGTATACAGTTCCTGCTAGTACTTTTGCTGTAGTTACAGTAAGTATGTGTAACAGAAGTTCAACTCAGCGTTCAGTTAGAGTTGCAATGGCTGATGCAGATACACCTACTGCGGACGAATGGATTGAATTTGATACAAGTTTAGTCGGAAACGGCACTCTTGAGAGAACAGGACTTGTTCTCTCAGCAGGACAGAAAATTGTAGTATTTTCAAACAGTACTGACGTATCAGCAGTGGTATACGGTTTAGAAACAACAACAGTTTAAGGAAATAGAGATGCGTAAAATTGGAATAGGAACTGCTGGAGATCCAGTAACTGGTAGTCAATTACTGTTAGACAACACTATTACTACTATTTTACCAGATGAAAATCTAGTAATAGACCCAAACGGTTCTGGGCAAGTCGTAGTCAATGCAACAGTTCAATTACGAAGTGCAGCTTCTTTACAATTTAGAGACGCAGATAACAGTAATTTTGTTGCTCTTAAAAGTGCTGCTACACAAGGAAGTGATTTAACATTCACATTGCCGTCAAGCTATGGCACTAGCGGTCAGTTTATGCAAAGCGATGGAAGCGGTGGATTAGCATTTGCTACACCGTCAATAACATTGACCAACGATATTAGTACAACAAATAACAACCAGTATATTGCATTTACTGATGTAACTAGTGGCACAATTAATGGTATTAAAATTAGTAATAACAAACTAATGTATCAACCAAACACTGGCGCATTATTTGCAGGTATATTGTACGGCGGCGAAGGAGCAAGCAATAATCTAGTACTAAGAACTACAACAAGTGGTACAAAAGGACAAGTTTATATAGATGAAAATACTGCTTCTAGTAATACTACAACTGGTGCTTTAAGAGTAGCCGGCGGCGTTGGTATTGCAGGCGCATGTTATATAGGTGGCGCATTAACAGCAGCATCAATTACAGAAACATCAAGTATTGCATATAAAGAAAACGTTTCTCCAATTACAAATGCACTTGATGCAATCCTACAGTTGATCGGTGTTACATATGATCGTAAAGATGGTAGCACTAAAAACGAAGCTGGACTAATCGCTGAAGATACTGCAAAGGTTCTTCCTAATCTTGTAACATACAAAGATGGAAAACCAGAAGGTATTAACTATACAAAACTTAGTGCGTATTTGATCGAAGCTGTTAAAGAACTGAAAGACGAAATTAACGATTTGAAATCTAAGTAATAGGATCAACATGGCAGATTTAAAAAATACAGTAATTGCAGATGTAGGTTCGATCAACTTACCTAGTGGAACTACAGCACAGCGTCCCACTAATCCTCCAGATGGCTCTATACGATTTAATACTGACTTAGGTTATGCTGAGTTATATGTTAACCGTGCTTGGTCTATATTTCCAGACGGCAAGGGCTCATACCTTCCGAGAAATAATTTACAAGTAGAATTGAGTTTTGATGATCCGGCGAGTTGGCCGGGCAGCGGCGGAACTTGGTTTGATACTAGTGGTAACGGCAACGACTTTAGAGTAGATCAAAGTTGGGCTGAAGGCAGTGGTATAAATGGACAATTTAACTTTTCTGCTAACGGCCAAATGGCAAAGTATAAAACTAACAATGTAAATGTTCCAGGAGTAGCAGTTGATAGACAGGTAACCTATGTATGCGTAACTAGAATATTAAACAGTACTAGTCAATGGCGCACGCTAACACGAGGATTTGATCCCCAGCCTGATCACCACGTTATTATTCAAAGTGGTGGCTGGAATATTGGTATGTACGATAACGATGTCGCTGGATTTATCGATACTGGATATAGTCAACAAAGTTTACCTAAATATCCCGATGGTTATCAAGTTATGGTATGGAGATGGGGTAATGCTAACACAGGACAGCAACCAACTTATGTATTAAATGTAGACGGCGCCGCAGCAGGACTTTGGACAGCTAGTTTTAATAATAGCAACGGAGAATATAACAATAGTTTTATGAGCATCGGTGGATATCACGGTAATAATAGTTCCTTAGGAACGGGTGATCAACCATGGGGCTGGATTAAATATTTTGCTGCTTATAGTCGAAGATTAGATGATATAGAAGTACAAATGTTAACTACTTCGTTGCGCACAAGATATCGTATATAATTCTTGCTAAATACATAAACAGTAGGACACACCAAAAATGGCAATTTTAAAAAGCACTAACATTAACGATACAGGTTATCTTGCATTACCAGTAGGTACAACAGCACAGCGCATAGGCACTGCTGCTGGCACACTTGTATACTTTACTAGTGTTGGTACAACGAGCTGGACTGTTCCTGCTAACGTAGACACTGTAGAAGTACTAGCCGTCGGTGGAGGCGGTGGAGGCGGATCAGATATGGGCGGCGGCGGCGGAGCCGGTGGCGTAATCTATTCTCCAGTATATCCAGTAACTCCTGGCGGATCTGTAAGTGTTACAGTAGGCGGTGGAGGTGCAGGTGCACCAGCAGGTAACGGACAAGTTAGAGGATCTAACGGCGGTAGCTCTGTATTTGGAAGTATTACTGCTTACGGTGGAGGTGGTGGCGCTTCGCGTCATGACAGTTCGGGCGCTCCGGCAGGTGACGGAGCAAGTGGCGGCGGAGCAAGTGGCGGCCGCGGCGGCAACTGGGATGTAACAGGTAGTGGCTATGGTGGCGGCAACAGAGGTCGTTCAATATATCCAGATCAAGGTCACGACGGAGCTTGGTCAAGCCCTGTAGGAACATGGTATCCAGGAGGTGGTGGCGGAGCTGGCACACCGGGTGAATCTGGAACACAAGGTGGCAATGGCGGCCGTGGTGTAGAAAATGACATAACTGGTGCAAACTTATTTTGGGGCGGCGGAGGCGGCGCTGCCGGATATCAAGGCCGCGGCGGAGACGGCGGCAACGGCGGTGGCGGAGGCGGCGCTGTAGGAACTACTTACGGCGGCAGAGGATACAACAACGGCAACGGCGGTGGCGGCGGCGGCACTAGCACTTGGGCTAATACACCTGGCGGAAATGCTGGTGCAAACACCGGTGGCGGTGGAGGCGGTGGTGCCCACTACAATGCAGGTAACCAAGGCGGTAATGGCGGTTCTGGTATAGTTGTAGTTAAATACAACACAACATCAGCATTGAATGAATCAGCATCGGGCGCACTTAGAATTAATTCGAATACTGGAAGTGCTGAATACCTAAGCAATAGCGGTGAATGGTTGAGTATGGCTTTACCATTCAAAGAAAGGTATATTATTGCATTTACTTACATGTGCGGAGGATATCAAAACTCGTCTGCCTGGAATAACGTTAACAGATGTACACACGCTGTTGATACTACAATTAACTTAGGTGACAACTCACTAGAAAGAGCATTTAACTATCAATGGGGTGCATGTTCGAAACACGTACACTTTATCTTCGGTGCAGGAAACGGGCACGTAGTAGACTCTAATTATATTATTGGCTACAACATGCGTACAGAGTCGCAGTATCAAGGTGCATTTGGTAGAACAATGGACGGCAACAGAATGCGTGACGGCGGCGTATTCCACGAAGGATATACTGCTTGGGCAAGTGGCGGCAATAACTTAGCTAAAATGAATTTTAGTACTGAGGTATTGACTACAGGTCAAGGATTACCAGCAGGTTCTACAACAGACATGTGGGGAATGAGTTGGGAAAACGAAGGTCTATTTTACTGGTCAAACGATTCAAGACTATGGAACTTCTTTACTGAAACATATACATCGTGGAGCGGGACACAACCAGCTGCGCACCCGCAACAGAAATCAATTTGCTCTAAGCTAAACTATTGCTGGGCAGGTAACGAAGGTTCTTATAACGGCGGCTATAACTTCCGCAGAACAAACTTTATTACCCGTCAAACAGCAGGCACTTATGCTAAGCCAGAAGGAAATATGGGCGAAGAAAATTACGGAAGCGGACAGGATCATGCATATTGCTTAGGTCATTATAATGGCGCACAAAACAACAACTCTTTCCGTTGGAACTTTTATACCGAAACTGGACCAGTTGGAGGTGGTAGTATGCAACCTAAGGGCAAAGGCGGATCAAGTTCCGGATCATGCGGATGGAGAGATAACTAATGGCAACACTTAAAAACACACGAATTAATGACACTGGTCATCTTACGTTGCCAGGCGCAACTACTGGTGCATCAAACGGAGATATTAGATTTAATGGATCTGTAGGTAGAATTGAAACCTATCAAGCACAAAGTGGTGGCGGCTTTTGGTCGTCTATGGTACAACCGTTCTTAACAAGACAAATTATTACTACTGGTTATGTACATGGAGGATATGCATCCTCAGTTGTTTGGAACAATACAAACAGAGTTACATTTGCAACAGATACTACAATTGACTTAGCTGGTAGACAAGAAGGTGCTCACAACTATAAAGACAGTTGTCATAACAGGGATTTATGTTGGTCATTTGGCGGTGGCTCAAACGGTCACTGTGTGCCTTCAAATACTATTAGAGCGTACAATCATAGAACAGAAAATAGTGTTTCTACTGGATATACTAGAACAGGACAATGGGCTTACAACAACAATGCAGTAATTCAGCAAGGACTAGAAACTGCTTGGGTGTCACAAGGCGGAAGCGGCGCAATTTATAGATTTGATATGAATACTGGTACGTTCGTAACACAGCAAGGTACACAAGCTGATGGTGGTTCTTGGGGACTTCAACATGAAAATTATGGCATTTTTATAAGCAATAATTCAGCATTTAAATTTGCATCAACTACATCAGTTGCTAGAAGCGCAACAAATCCACAAGGTGACAAGCATCAACACGCTATTATGTTTAAACATGCTAACATGGTTGCAGGCCGCGAAGGTAATCCTAGTACAAACTGGAGAGAGACCAACTTCTACAACGATCAAACACAAGATGTTATTGGTGGAAAAAGCTATTACGGCGGTGAAGAAAACATGGTTGTTGGACAAGATTGGGGCTATGCTATTGGATGGTATCAAGGATCGCACGTTGTATCGAGTGCTAAATTTGTATATGCAACACGCAGCAGTGCAACAGGTAGCGGAAGTCTAAATGCAAAAGGTGTAAACGGTCAAAGTTCAGCAACGATGAGCTGGAGAGACTAAAGCAATAAATATGCTAGTAGTTTATACTAAGGAGAAATTAAATGAAAACAGATAGACGGTTACAATATACAGATCATAGATACAAAAGTGTCGTTAGATCTGACGTCTCTATGATTAGCGATCAAGAAAAAGATATGATTGAGTTTGCATTGAACAAAGAATGGACAAACCCAAAATACAAACTAAGATACTTTGTTGGTCAAGCGCAGATCACACCTTTTTCAAAGTTTCGCCAGTGGCTATTAGAAATCAAATCTAAAGAAGAATCTATTGATAACATGGAATACGAAATTTCTAAATTTGAAATTGAAATTGAAAGATTCCGTCGCATGGCTGATCAAGCACACGACGATTTAGACCGCAGACTTGCAGAAGTAGAAGCAAAAAATGCTGAACGTAACCTAGTTATGAGCAAGCGTAGACTTCAAGACTGGTATCTTGAGCGCCAGCATTTGTTAGACTTGATGCAAGAGTTTCAAGAATCAGAAGAAGCTATTATTCCAGACGGTTCGGGCAGAACGTATATGGATATTCTAAATACTGAAGAAGAAGATCTATACGAAGCCGAATACTGGACTAACAGACTTGCAAAACAAGCTGCTACTGACATGTTGTTCTACGGTCGTATTGGTACAGGTAATATGGATGCTATTTTAAGTATGAGTCCAGAGCAGCAAGCAGAAACGCTAGCACTTACCATGAACTTTAGTACACAGATTCAACAGTACACTCTACAATTGCAAGCAGCATCAGAAGAAAATCTAAAGCTAGGCGCTAATGTAGATAATAAAGATTTGCTAGCACCTGTTAGCGAAATGAACAAACTAGAATCATCACCTACAAATAGTAGTGATTCTATCGACGAGGACCTAAACGATGTATATAATATTTGAAGCTATCGCAAGTGACGATCCAAGAGCAGATAAAAGAATTAAAACAATTTCAACCTCTTGGCATCACATTATAGGTTATATTGCACCAGAAGATGAAGGCAGTGTAAATATTGATTGGCTTAAAGCTACTCAAGTAACTCGTGACGTTGCATATGCACACATCTTTACTAATGCCTTAAATGGTGAAGTACCGATAATGCGTAACGTCAAAGATACAGCAGATATTATATCACCAACTAGTTTTGGCGACAATGATTACGAAAAGATCATTTATAAGTTAACTTCGGCAGATGAGTTGAATACTGTAGCACTGTTAAAAGCATTGATGCTAAACTATGCAGAAGCACATTTAACAGAAGAAACCGGCCTAACTTATATTAGAGCAAACGTTCCGACACTGAAAAAACTTACAGATACTCAAATGTTTATGGCAACATATTTTGAATGGGATTGTGCATATACTGCTAACAAAGAAAAGCGTAAGTTATTTGCAACAAGAATGTATTCAGAAGAGCTAGAAGGCAAATTTATTCCGTAAAAACCGCTTTACAAACCTAAAGAAAGGTGCTACTATATATAATAGTAGTGCCTTTTTTATTGGAGTAGTCATGACCACAAAAATCTTTAGTATACCGCTTAACCCTAAATTAAATAGAGAACAATATATTGAATTTATTAATTTTGTTAACAAATACAAAGACTATATCAAAGATGTATATTTTACATGCCGTATTGCACCATTTATGCAAGATGCAATGGGCGATGTGTTTGCACAGAGTGAAGATTACGACACTGCTATTCAACAAGCATTGTTTATACAAGAGCATACTGGTGTTCCAGTAAGTGCTACATTTAATAACATACAGATTCCGCCTAGCCAAAAAAATCTTGATATCTTCATAAAAAACTTTAAGCCGTTATACGATAAAGGTATACGCATTGCTACTATTCCGCATACGCACTGGATGGCAACAGGCCAAATTAAAAGAGTCTTTCCTGAACTATATGTAAAAAATACTATCTTACGTGATGTTAGGGTCGCTGCTGAGATCGTGCATCTAGCAAAAGCAGGGTTTGATTACATTAACCTAGACCGAGATTTGATGCGTGATAGAGACACACTATTGCGTTTAAAAGAAGCAAAAGACTGGATTAAAGAAAACTTAAACAAAGATATACACTATAGTTTGCTAGCAAATGAAGGATGTGCTGGCAATTGTCCGATGATGGTCGAGCACTTCGAATACAATAATACTAGAAGCGGAACTGATCCACAATATTTTTATAATCCTATTAGTCGTGTAAGTTGTCCTAAGTGGGATGTTGAAGACCCAAGTACTCACTTAAAAACTGCAAATATTCCTCCATGGCGCGAAGATTGGCAAGAATTCTTAGATGACTTAGGTATCAATGTATTTAAGATGCACGGACGCGAAGCAATAAGTCGACTGTATGAAACTATGGACATTGTCAAGCGCTGGGCCGACGGTGAAGAAATATTATTTGATAATTTTACAAATTATCTAGAAGACAATAATCTCAAAGAAAAACCTATTCTAGCGTGGCGCAAGAAGATTAAAAACTGTAAGTTTGATTGCTGGGAATGTCATTTTTGTGACGACATTTACAAAGTTAAATCTAAAATTGATCACACTGATTTAGTAAAGCATACTTCGGATAGTATTATACGATCAGGTATACCTACTCTTAGTGTTAAAATTCCTGGGCTTACAAGTCCTAGAGTACAAACATTGCTAAACAACATTGCGAGCGGTGTTAATAGTTATATGGAAGTTGGCTCAGCCCAAGGCGCAACATTCTGTGCAGCAATAAAAGATAATACATTGCATGCTGTAGCAATTGACAATTGGGAAAATGATATACAGCCACAGCAACTAGGTAGAGATAAACTTCCTGCAAACGCTAAAGAAACATTTATTGCAAATGCAAAAACGTTCAAAGGCAATAATACTATCGATGTAATCGACAAAGATTTATTTAGAGTTAATCTTAAAGACTATGCTGGTAAAATACAAATGTGGTTTTATGACGGTCCCCATGACTCGTTTAGTACTGCAAAAGCTGTAGAATACTATTCGTCGGCGTTTGCTGATGAAGCAATTTTGATTTTCGATGATGCCAATTGGGACGGAGTTGTAGAAGGTGCAAGAAAGGGTATTAACAGCATCGGCGCAGTTGTAGGATATGAAAAACTATTTTTGTGTGACGTTGAGGACAAAAATAGTTGGTGGAACGGTCTATACGTTGTTGTAATTAATAAACCTAAAAAAGAAGAAGAGATAATAGTTAATATATGAGAAATATTATAATATTTGGTGGCGGCACAAGCGGATGGTTAACTGCTGCATATCTAGTTAATAACCTACAGACTGATATTAAAGTAACTTTAATTGAAGATGCTAGTAAAGGTCCTATTGGCGTCGGCGAAGGTACACAGCCTCTAACTGCTGCATTTTTATATAAGTGCGGAATTGAAGCAAAGCATTGGATGAAGCCTAGTAACGCAGCATTCAAGTACGGTGTTGAGTTAACTGGATGGAATGACGAACCGTATTTTGTTGATAACGATAGTATCAACAATACAGTTGCATCTCCGTATCTATATGCAAATAAACACTTTATGGATAAACCTTATAGTGAGTTTGCTAAATGGCATCCTGCTTATCAATTAGCTAAAGCTAATTTAAGTCCAAAACTAACTCCTGACCTAGACAGTAACTTTCAAACAGGACCAGATGGTTACGGCGCTGTCCACTTTAGTGCGTATGACATTATTGATACTATTAAAAGTTTAATCTTAAATAAAATTACATATGTAGATACTAAAGTAACACAAGTTGCAAAAGATAGTCGCGGCATTAGTAAACTTATTGATGCTGATAAAAAAGAATATAGTGCAGATTTATATATTGATTGCAGCGGCTTCGAAAGTATACTTTTAGAAAAAACAATGGGCGCAACGTTTATTAGCTACGATAACTGGCTAATGAATGATAGTGCAGTTGCTATTCCTACACAATACACTGATCCAGAAACTGAGTGTCATCCTTACACCAAAGCAACAGCAATGAATGCAGGGTGGCGTTGGACTATTCCAACATATCACCGAGTAGGCAACGGATATGTTTATTCTAGTAAACACATTACAGCCGAAGAAGCAGAAAAAGAATTACGAGAAACTTTAAACGAATGGGATGCACCTGCAAAACATTTAAAAATGAAATGCGGCGCACACGAACAAATTGCAATTAAGAACGTAGTAGGCGTTGGACTAAGTGCAGGGTTTGTTGAGCCGTTAGAAGCAACTGGCATTACATTTACTACAGCAACAGTAACCTCAGTATGTGATTTGATAAATCTGTCAAATGGACAATGGACAGACCAATGTAAAGAAATGCTTAATCGTGGCTTTTACGAAATGTCTATAGAAATATTAACGTTTGTATATGCGCACTATTATTTTAGTACCAAAGACGACACACCTTACTGGAAAGACGTTAGAGCAAAAGATTTATCAACATTGCCCGGTGATGCACAATATATGATAAGTCAATATTATCCGGAGCCTAAAGATTTCATATTCTTTAGTCGGCAAAGCATGTTTAGTAGTGTACAATGGTGGACTATGATACACGCAGGTGGCGCATATAAAGATTATAAACCGTCATTAACTAAACAAGAAAAAGAATATTTAGAATATTTTATTAATACTCAAAGTGCTAGGATAGCTGAAGCAAAAAAGATTTTTCCAAATCATTATAACTTTTTAAAAGAGTGGTACGAAACATGGAACGAATAGCACAATTTAAAAGTGATTTCTTTGTTGAAAAATTTGGAACACTAGAACAACAAAGTGATTTATTAAAACAGATCTTAACAGCAAAAGAACAAGATATCGGTACTATGCACATGAGCAATGATAACTGCTGGCGTAGTAATACAAAATATGAAAATATTGATTGGTTATTAAACGGAGTGCAAGATATCGCAGCACATGCATGCGAACACTACTTTGCACACGACTATACATTTAAAGAACATATTAAAGATCACCAAATTGGCATAGACTACTGGACAAATGTAAATGAACCAGGAAGTACAAACGTATTGCACAATCATGTTGCAGATAGTTTTGTTGCAGTGTATTACCTACAAGGAAAAAATACCGGAGGATTAAAGTTTATCAATCCTGCTAACTTACTCAGTGATTGTAATCCAAGATCTCCGTTTGTAAGAGAGTGTGTTGTACATCCTACTGACGGTGAATTAATATTGTGGCCAGCTTGGGTTCCTCATGAAGTGTTGCGCAACGAGTCAAATAGACAACGAATTAATATTGCATTTAGCATACAGGTATCATAATGAAACAAGATAAAATAGAATTCTTTTCTACAATTCTAGGAGTTGCGGATGCACATCCTATTAGATTAGCTAGAGAACATTCTCCTAGATGGATGCAAACTTGCAGAGATGATTATGTTAGAACTAAAAACTTAACACGCCCTAGCCACTTGTACCAATGTCCTGGTATCTTTGATCTATTTAAATACGGATATCTTGTTCCGCTATGGCACGACACACTAATTAAGACAGATCGAAGTCAAGAAGGATTTGCATATGTACATCCTAGCGAAGTACTTGCAACTATGAAAGAAGGTGATCCGTTAGGTACACATCCATATAGTATTACTAAGTTTTTGCCTAAGCGTCCTCAAAGTATTGCACCTGTAATGAAATTTAATACCCCTTGGAACGTTATTGCTCCTAAGGGTGTTAAGTTTTTAATGACAGCAGTTGCATACACTGACACTTATGAATTTGAAGCATGTACTGGAATTTTAGATCCAGCAATAAGCACTGAAATTAATGTGCAAGGATATTGGAATGTTCCCCAAGGTGAAATACATCTTAAAGCAGGGCATGCACTAGCACATCTTATACCTCTAACAGAACACCAATACGACTTTGTTGTTAGGGATGCAACTGATCATGATAGAGAGTGGTTAGAAAAAAGATTATATTATAATATTCATACTTTTAAAATTAATAGAAATATTATTAAAGACTTTTATAATAAACATTTTGGAAAAACTAATGATTAACTTTTTTAAGAAAAAACCTAAATTAGAATTTGTATCGCTAATACCTGAATTAACACAGTCGATGCCTATCATTGAAGCAAAGAAGCAGTCGTATGCATGGTACAAAGATGCATTACAAAATTACAAACAGGCACGAAAAGATAACGAAATTCTTACTCATAAGATATCTCATATTGCACGGTGTCCTGGAATCATTGGAATAAATGCAACAGGATACGTACACCGTTCTTGGCAAGATATGTCAATTAAAACTAATGGCGACGGCAAATCATTTCAATGGGTATCAGCAACAAGCCAAAAAGGTGCAGAAGTTGATCACAACTGGAAGTGGGATTATGTATCACATCATCCAGAAGAATTATCAGGGTTTTATACAAACAATTCTAAAGACTCGTTATCAACTGTAATTAAAATACAGTCACCGTGGATGGTATATATTCCTAAAGGATACTATCTATTAAGTATGCCTATTCCGTACCCAGATAGGCATGAGTTTACAGCAGCTATAGGTTTATTAGACGGAGATGACGGTCCAAACTTTTTAAATGTCCAGCTATTTTGGCATGAACTAAATAATGAAGTGTTTATACCAGCAGGAACACCACTTTGTCAGTATATATTAATTAAAAAAGAAACAGTTGATGTAGATGTAAGAGGTTCGACAAAAAAGGATATCGAAAATCTAAGACTGCGGGCAAATGTAATAGATAGTCAATTTGTAACTAACTATAGTAAATTAAAAAATCTCATTTGGAAGGAATAAGCGATGCCATTATCAGAAACAAGCACAGCACAGTATTTAATTTATACTCAAAAACTAAGAGAGCCTACTGATGCATATACTGCAAGAAAACTACAAAAAGATAGACATAAACATATACATTGGTTTAATACTGTTGTAAAGTATAAAGAAGTTGTCTTAAAATACAAGGATGAAGATGGTGCTATACAACAAATAATTGCAACAGGTACATCTCCTATGAGCGGAGAAGTGCATTGGCCTAATACCCCATTAACTCCGGAAGTTGTTCACGGAGAAACAGTCCTTGAAGATCAATATATAAGAATATTTGAAATGCCGTCTATGAAACCATTATGCATTCACATTGATAATGTAATAGAGTGGATAACTACTCAAGAAGGAATATCAGAAATTGATAAAGAGTATAAAAGTACAATGTATGAGTAAATAATTGTATGCAACAGTATTATGATCTCTTAGGTGTAACTATAAATTCTAGTGATGACGAAATTAAACAAAAATTTCGTCAATTAGCTATGAAACACCATCCAGATAGAGAAGGTAATAGTGACAAATTTAATGAGGTTGTGCAAGCATATAAGTACATAACACGAGTTAATAATAACTTTAAAGAATTAAAAAATCTAAATCAATCAAGAGACGAATTTTTTAAAAAAATGTTTGGAAGTAAATATGGACCTTATAGATAAAAACAAGCTAGGAAATTTTGCAAGAGTAGAAATCGTGCCGTATGCTAATAGAGTTGATAAAGTAGGTAACTTAGCTCACCTGCACTGGCTACAGTGGTCAAAGCGTCATCCGCATTTTGCCACATTCAAAGCAAAAATAAGTCATGATAAGACGCATGTTGACTTTAATGACATGAATGCACTAGCAGCATTTGAGGAAACATGGACACATTACTACAGGAGAATTTACTGATTTTTTCGATAAATATTGTAAATAAGGAATCAGAATGGCTTCAAATTCAGCACCAGTAGTAGATAGAATTAGAATAATACCAAGACCTGACGACTTTCTTGATAGAAACGTTGGTGCTAGTGGTGAAGTTTTCTTCGACAAACAAGCAAGTACACTTCGTGTTTATAACGGAATAGTGCAGGGCGGTTTCGAAGTAATAACTAAGACAACTCTTAGATCTAGTATTGAAGAAACTAAAACAGCAACAGTCGAATATACAGTATTAATTGAAAATCAAGGCGAAGGTAACAAGTATATACTTAACGGAGCATATAAGCCTGTTTTAAATTTTGTTGTCGGATATACCTATACATTTATACAAGATGACTTAACTAATGTATATTATCCAAATGCTAACGGTACAACAGTAAATCAACATCCATTAAACTTTAGTGCAGACAATTTAAACGGTCCACTTGCTGGCGGCACAAGTTATCTTGAAGGAGTTGTTTACAACTTAGATGGCACCGAAGTTACACAAGCACAATACTGGTCAGGATTTCGATCAGCTACAACACGCCGTGTCAGTATTAGAGTAACAAATAATACTCCAAGCACTCTTTATTACTGGTGTCAATTACACCTTAATATGGGCAATGAAATTGCTGTTGCTGATCCAGGAAGTGCAACAGGTTCAAGTGGCGGTGGCGCAAGTGTTGATGTTTCTGATACTCCGCCTGTTACACCAACAGAAGGTAGTATATGGTTTAACTCTGCTACAGGATCAATCTATGTATATGTAACAGATACTGATTCAAGTCAATGGATTCAACCATCATCGCCTATACCTACAATTAATACTTTCAGCACTGTAAAAATTACAAGCGATTTAATTAACAGTATAAATGCAGACTCTAGAACAGATACATTAAATTTTGCTGCTGGCACAAACGTTACCCTTGCAATTAATCCAGTTACTAATACTATTACTATTAACAGTACAGGTGGCGGCGGCGGAGCAGCATACGATCAAAGTTTAAATACTACAGATGCTGTTGAATTTCTTAGCGTATCAAGTCCTAGTTTTATTAATAACGGTATTGGTCCGGCAGTAATAAATAGTGCGTCAACAATTACACTAACAGCACCGGATGGCATATCTTTAGAAAATATATTTAAGCAATCAGAAGTACTATCAACTATCACTAATGCAACTGGTGTAGTTAATCATAATTTTGCAAACAGTGCAATCTTTAATCATTCTAGTATTGCTGCTAACTTCACTGCTAACATTACAAATGTTCCTACTACATCAAATAGAGCAATCAACATAGTATTGTTATTAAATCAAGGCGCAACTGCATATATACCTAGTGCATTACAAATTGACGGAGTAGCGCAAACCATTAATTGGATTGAAGCTATTGCGCCTGCTGGTAATATAAACAGCATTGATGTAATAACGTTTACATTACTGCGAGTAGGAGCATCTTGGACAGTATTAGGCGGTTATACAAACTATGGATAACAGTCAATGCCAAGATTAGGATCACTCAGTTCAAGCATATATTTTACAAGTCCGCAGACTCCGTTTAAATTAATTGCAACGTTAGATAACCCAAACGCCTACGCTGCTGCGCAACAAGATAGTTTTGGTTTAAGTGTTGCATCCAACGGAGCATATATTGTAGTTGGCAGTCTTGAAGGCGATGCAGTATCAACAGAAAACGGTAAGGTATATGTGTTTACAAATACAGGAACTCCTTTATACACTATTAACAATCCAGGTTTAACTGCACCTCAAAGTGGCGGCGATTTATTTGGATCAGCAGTTGCGTGTTCTCAAAGTTATATAGTTGCAGGAGCTCAACAAGATGATTTAAGTGTTTCTATTGTAGATAGAGGAAGAGCGTTTATATTTGATATTACTGATGGATCATTGTTATTTACTTTAGATAATCCTAATCCTGCAACTACTGCGGTTACTACTAACGGAGATCGATTTGGCAGCAGTGTTGCTATATCTGAAAACTATGCAGCAGTAGCAGCACCTAGAGAAGATGCAACCGGACTAGGCGATGACACTGGTTGGATATACATATTCAATACTGCAAATGGTAACTTATTACATTCTATTGAAAATCCTAATATAGACGCTGAAGACGAATATCCTGGCGACCAGTTAGGCGAACGAGTTCAAACTCTTGCAATGAACGATACATATACAGTAGTAGGTTCGTGGAGAGAAAACACATTTGGGCCCACAGGCGGCGGCGATAGTGGAGCAATTCATATCATTACAAATGCTACAGGAGCAGTCCAAACAATATTAAATCCTAATCCAAACGGTCCAGCTGCGGGTACTGATAACTTTGACCAGTTCGGTTATAGTGTTGATATTAGCGATAGTTATATTATTGTTGGCACAATCGGTGAAGATGTACAAGGTACTAATAGCGGCAATGCATACATTTATACATTACAAGGCGGTGTTTGGGCATTAGCAACTACACTAGCTAATCCTAATGCGTACAACACTGTTAATAATGATTATTTTGGTGCCGAAGTTGCTATTACAGAAACATACTGTGCTGTTGCAGCGTTAGAAGAAGATACCGCAGCAGGGACAAGCAGCGGTGTAGTATACATTTTTAATCCAAGCAATGGGGCACTATTGAATACTATACAAAATCCAAATGCATACGGAACAGTTGACCTAGATAAATTTGGCGAAACTATGTCAGCATCTAATAAATTCCTCACAGTTGGTGTTCCTGCTGAAGATGAATTAGGTAACGACAATAGCGGAAAAGTTTATATTTTTAAAGTTTAAGGAAAAATGATATGAGTACTGAAAAAGAATATGTAGTAGTAGTCAACAGAGGCGTCGACATTGACGCATTTGATGCAGAACTATCAGCCTCTACCGGCGAAGGTCCTATTCCTAATAGATCAGTAGACATTGCAAATCCGAGACTTGGGTCTAATAGAATGACACACTGGATGCTTACAGATGAAGAAGCAACTACATTAATGAATGACCCAAGAGTCTTATCAGTTGAGATTCCTGTAGACCAGCGTAGTGATGTAAAGATAGGATTTAGAGCATTACAAACAGCAAACTTTGACAAACCTACAATACTCGAGTCTGCTAAAGTTAATTGGGGATTGCGGAGATGCATTGAAACTACAAACATATACAGCAATAGCACAACCGCAACAACTGCATATCCGTATGCGTTAGATGGAACAGGTGTTGACATTGTAATACAAGACAGCGGATTACAAGTAGACCATCCAGAATTTATGATAGCAGGGGCTATAGACTCAGAATACAACAACGGGGCAATTATTGATGTTACAGGCGATGGTAGTGATTTTTTCAAACGTGAAGTTACAACCAACGGTGTAAGAATTATGGGTGCTGGTGCAGTTGGTGGCCAAGCAGCGGTCCCAGATGCGTGGTTAGAAAAAGTAGCACGTATGTTTGAACTGTTTACTGATCCAACTGGTGCAGGCATCAACGAAGTATCGCAAAGAAACTTAATTAAAACACTAAGTGGCGATGCAGGAACGTACCACGCATCTGCCGGACCAACACTACAAAGAGTAGCAAGAGGAGCAGGCAGCGATTATACTCCTAACTTCTTAACTGATGAAGGTATTGCAAGCTGGAACTTATCACCATTATTTGATACACACGTTGCTAACGATATGGTTTGGTATTTGAACTCAACTGGTGATGGCTACGGTATTGGCGAAATTGACGCACAAGAAGTCATTGAACACGTATTCCATACACTACATATGCACGGACTTGATGCTGTGTCATTAAAAATGTATCCACAGTTTAGTGCAGACTGGGCAACTGGTCCTTTGTATAATGCAATGGTAGAAGCATATGATGGTGGCTTCTGGGATCCGGCAGGTTATGGCGGTGATAACTTTAAAACTGTAGCAGATGCATTTGAAGTGGCAGCAAAAGAATATTTGTACTTGTTAAACTTTAGTATGTTTGAATATACAGGCTTATGGGACGGCGACAGTCTTGCTCCTGAGTGGGCAGATACCGTTCGCACAGCAGCACAAATTCAAACAAATCTTCCATTGGGTTATGCATTGTTTAACACATACATTGCACCAGTTATTAGTAAGCCTTCATTGGCGACTATTAATAGTATATTTGGTGATGGGAATACTCCAGCACAAGACAATCCAGCACTAGCAGGAACATCAGGATATGTAGTATCTACTGCAGGCACATCACGGGTACAACAAATTGATTGGTATACTGCAAGCGGATTATCAGGAACTCAGTCAATAAATCATTATCGAGACTTTGAAGGACACGGCACACATTGTGCAGGTATTGCAGCGGGAAAGACATATGGTTGGGCCAAGAACGCACACGTTTACAGTCAAAAATTAAACGGGCTAGAAGGTACAGGCGATGCTGGTACTGGAATTAGTATTGCTGATGCATTTGATACTATTAGATTGTGGCATGCAGCAAAAACAAATGGCAGACCAACTATTGTTAATATGAGTTGGGGGTATTTTTCACAATTATCCGGCAATCCTACAGGCGGAAATTACAGAGGAACAGTATGGTCTTGGGGTACAGATTATGTAAACAACCTTGCATTATGGGAAGGCGTTGGAATCGTTCCACCATTACTCGCCGGTGATAGAATCTACCCATTAAGAGTTGCTTCTGTTGATGCAGAAATTGATGATATGATTGATGCCGGCATACACGTAGTTATTGCAGCTGGCAATGACTACTACAAAGGTGACGTTACTACTGGTGTTGATTACAATAACACCGCAGTATACGGCGGCCTTACATATTACTATCATAGAGGAAGTAGTCCACATTCAGACCAAGCATTAATTGTAGGCAATAGTGATACTGATGTCCAACTTAGCGGCGGCAATTATTTAGATAAAACTTCTGAGAGTACTAGCAGGGGTCCTAGGGTCACGTGTTTTGCTCCAGGGCAAAATATTATTTCAACATGTAGTAATACTACAATATTTTCAGCAATTGCATATCCGAATGATTCTAATTATAAGATTGCAATGATTAACGGAACTAGCATGGCAGCACCCCAAGTAGTTGGCGTAATGGCACAACATTTGCAAGCTACTCCTTTTGCTTCTCCTGCAGACATAAAATATAGAATTGAAGAAGATGCAAAGTCAGTTATGTATACTACTAATCTTGACAACGATTATTCAGAATTTGCAACTTCATTAATGGGATCACCTAATAGGCTACTATATTCAAAATATGGTAGACAGCCTACAAATACTAGCGGATTGAGTATTTCTGGCAGTGTATCTTTAAGCTGATAAATACAACGAGGAACAACAAATGGCATTAAATTTTCCAGCAACACCAGCACTAGACGATACATTTACAGACGGCACCACAACATGGATTTGGGACGGTACCGCATGGAATGTTGCAGCAGGCAGTGCTATTACTGCTGATGTGTTTAAAACCATTGTAGCAGATACTGGCACTACAACAGCAAATCGATCAGACGATACTCTTACAATTGCAGGCGGCGTTGATATTACTACGTCTATTGTTAATGATACGCTAACTGTAGATTTTACAGGAATTATTCCAGCAGCACCAAATGTGTTTCAAACAATTAATAGCCAATCAGGTGTTATGGTAGCAGATCAGCTATCAGATAACATAACCATTGTAGGTGCTGGAATTATCAGTACGTCAATTTCTGGAAAAACTATAACTATTACAGGAACTCAAACTACACCAACTTTAAGTATTAACGATTTAACTGATGTCGATACATTTGATACAACTCCAACAACTGGCGATGTACTAAAGTGGGACGGTGCAAAATGGGCGCCTGGCACTGACGTTGCTAGTGGCGGCGCAGGCTTAGATGCTACTACGTTGAGCGGCTTCTCAGGATCTTATTATTTAAATTATAACAACCTAAACAACAAGCCTACTATACCAACAGATCTAAGCAATCTAACTGACACAACAAATTTAATTCCCGCTGCACCGGCAATCGAAGATGTCGCAGGAACTCCTACTCTTGCAACAGGTATTACTGCTCTCGAGGTAAGGACAGCAATAGGTGCCGGAACTAGTAATTTTGATGGAGCGTTTGCATCATTAACTTCTAAACCTACTACTATAGCAGGATATGGAATTACTGACGCTGTAGTAGATTTTGCAGATCTCGGCATAACCCCAACTACATTAACCGGATACGGAATTACTGATGCTCTTTCAACAGCAGCAACATTAAGTAGTTTAACAGACGTTTCTAATGCTGCTGCGGCAACAGGACAAGCACTAGTATGGGACGGCACACAATGGGGACCTGATACAGTAAGTGGCGGTGGCGGCGATCCAGATCAAAACTTATGGGCAACCTTTAATGGAGATGCTGGATCGACTACGGCTAATTCAATAACTGATACATTTAATATAATAGGTGGCGCAAACATTAGTACAACGGTTACAGATAACCAAGTTACAATCAATATGACAGGTACGCTTGGATCTACAACATATGCTGCACTAACTGATGTTACTACTGCTAACAGAACAATTGATAAAAGTTATTTGCCGGCTTTTGCTATGCTGAGATTAAATAATAACGGCAATACAAGTTACCTTTGTGATAGTCACGGATACACTGGAGCTAACCCAACGTTTTTTGCTATTGGCGGGATGACAATTGCATTTGATTTATCTTCGATTTTAGGACATCCGTTTCAAATACAAGACGGAACTGGTACGCCGTATAATACTGGACTAACTCACGTAGATACAATTGGTAACGTTACTTTTGGCGCAGCGGCAAATGGTAGAGATGGCGGAACCTTATATTGGGAAGTTCCTGAAACTATATCAGGCGGATACAGATATCAATGTACGCTACACCCTGCAATGGTTGGTGCAATAACAGTTAAGCGTATATCACTTATCTAATTTTAATTTTCTTAATAAATTAAAAATCTTTGTTCTAGCATCAGTTAGCAAAAACTTAGCATCTATCAAAGTTCGTGGGTCCATATATCCACCTGCAAACCCATCGTGTCCATCGTCGATTTTTTTTGCGTTTGCTTTAAATTTTTCAATAAGTGATTCTAGCGTTTTATAATAATCTTTAGGACACTGCTCTAATGCATTATTAAACAGTGTTAGGTCTTGTTTAAATTTATTATCATTTTGTAATTTTGGAAACATGCTATTATCCTATACTATCAGATTTTAATATTATACAGTAATCATCGCTAAATGTTCCATTGTTAACTTCTGTAACACTGGCGTTATCATTAATGGCTTCTAGACTTACCGGAAGAAAAGGAGGAACATGATAAGTTTGTCCTTCATTGAGAATGGCTTCAAATAGTTGACCTTTAGAAGTATCAATCCATCTTAACTTTACACTTCCGTTATTAACAAACCAAGATCGTTCTTGTTTTTTAGTAAACCCGAACGGTGTTCGATTTCCAGCAGTAGTAAACACTAACATTTTACCGCTATACGTTTGTGCGCTTGCCCATAGTAACTCAAACCCCCAAGGCGTTTGTACTGCTTTGTTTTGTAATTCACTCATTTAAAAATCTCTAATCTAATAAATCTATAACTTTGAAGACTGTTTCTAGTTTTTTTAAATTAACTTTATTTTGTAGAGTATTGTTTAACCCGTGGTGCAAGGGCCGTGGCCACTTACCGAACTCAACCCACGCATAACCATCGTGTTCGTCATTAAGCACAGGTAAGAATTCTTGTTCTACTACACATAGGTATGTATGGAAATGAAAGCGAGTGTCGTTACTAACAAATGTTTCTAAAGGCATAGTTTTCTTTATAGAAATTTCTCCAATCTCTTCAAAGATTTCACGCCGTAGTCCTTCCCAAGGAGTTTCAGTTTCTTCGTTAGTTCCACCGACTAGACCCCAAAGATTACCCGAACGCCCTTTTACTCTATGTAAGAATAAAAAGCGTTTAGTATCAAGGGCATAAACAATTGCACCACTACAAATAATATTATTTGTCTTCATACTAATAATTATCTTAGTATGCGAGTCTCCATGTGCCAATTGGATATTCGCCGTCATATGCTAGTATCCATTCGTCGTTTTCAAACTTATACTGTTTACCAGTATTAAGATTTGATGTATATATAACTGTGCTATCTTGCGAACTTGCATCAAATACTATATTCCAATTTGTACCATCCCATTCAATAATATCGTTTGCACCTGCTACGAAATCAGAACCGTCTGCATTTTTCCAAGCATCAGGGCCGTCGTATGCAAAATTATCTGGTGTTTCATATCCTGCATCACCTCCAACATTAACACTATCATTAATGTCTGCAAGTATTAATATGCGAGGATTAGCAGATTTTAAATCTGTAGGATTAGTTTTGTAAGGATTGATAATATAATCAATTTTATTGCGATCTCCATTGGGACCACTAATAACAGTATCTGCTGGCAATGTATCTGCATCCCAAGCTATTGATAACTCATATGGATCTAAAGGATTAACAACTACAGTGCCTACAATTTCGTTAGCTAAATCTCGACGCTTTAATCTTAATTCGGTGATACCTG
>Ga0209137_1000394_pt1 | contig 47667 bp, 36 predicted proteins | sample SaaInl5LU_22_DNA_FD_184642 | JGI IMG/M metagenome (GOLD analysis project Ga0209137, IMG submission 184642) | Marine microbial communities from expanding oxygen minimum zones in the Saanich Inlet - ESP_105LU_22_DNA (SPAdes) (version 2) | ecosystem: Environmental > Aquatic > Marine > Intertidal... | reverse complement strand
AACGGCGGTTAACACCAACTTCGATGGGATCAATGACGTGAACCTTATTGACAGTAACGAAGTCTCGTTAGCGCCCGGTGAATCGCTGCTCATATCCTACGACGTTCAAGTCCAAGTGAACTATGGCGATACCGATACGCTCGAAACCCTGCAGCGTCAGACCTTTGAAACTCAGGTAGCCGCGAACGGTACCGATCCCAATACGGGTCGCACGATCTCGGATTTGTCGAACGACGTGCCCGAGAAAAATCTAGATGATCTGAGTGCCAGCGAAGTTAAAAGTACGATCGATACTGACGGTGACTATGATCCGAACGAAGACGGCGAGAATGTGCCGACACCGCTTAACTTTCCAGCGGCGGCTGAAGGTAAGATGTGTCGCGATACTGACGGCGATAAGCAGTGTACGGATGCCGACGAAGCCTTAGCGGGCTGGACAGTGACACTCGCGAAAGCGGATGGTACACCTGTGCTCGATGAGCAAGGTCAGCCAGTTACTCTAACGACCGATGAGGATGGTTACTATGACATTCCTCAGGTTCAGCAGGGCGCCTATGTGGCGACCTTCTACACCCCACAGGGAGTGGCTGTTGGCACCAAGGGCGGTTCAGCGAAATCGCTGTCGGTGGTTGATCTTTCGTTCTTGATCGACCCACGCGGTGTTGTCTATGACAGCTTAACTGGTGAGCCTATTGCTGGTGTTACATTGTTTTTAGCCGATGCCAACGGCGTGGTTCTGCCTGACGTGTGCTTGTCGCCAAGTGCCCAGCAGGGCCAGGTAACTGGCAGCGAAGCTAACCCAAGCCCACTCGGCTTGGCGCCGGGTGAGTACCAGTTCTTGGTGAATGCGAATGCAGATCCAGCGTGTCCGACGTCGGCGACGGAATACCAAATCATTATTGATGAGGCGACGATTCCCGGAGGCTACAGACCATCGACGCTGGCCTTGCCGCAAGCCTCAGTTGTCGATGCGATGCAGTCGCCATGTACTGCCGATGGATCACCAGTGGATGCGATAGATACAACAGCGCGTTGTGAAATTGCAACTCTGCCAACACCCGATATCTCGGACGGCTTAGACACTTACTACCTGCGTTTCTTGCTGGGTGTGGGTGCGGAAGATGTAGTGAATAACCACATCCCGCTAGATCCTGCGCTTGATGGATCAGTGTTGGTGGCTAAAGACACGCCCAAGCGTCGTGTGAGTGTTGGTGAGTTGGTGCCCTACACCGTGCGTGCCGAGAACTTATCACCCGTGGCTTTAAACAACGTCACCCTGCAAGATCTGCCACCCGCAGGCTTTGCACTAGCGAGCGAAAGTGCGCGAGTACGCCGAGCCGGCCCTGACGGCATCATGGATACTATGGATGATGTGGTTGAATCTGTGAGCGTGACTGGTGCGCGTCCTGTGAACCTGGGCCCCATTGCGATGGCCGTGGCAGAAACCGTGCGCTTTGAGTACATGATGCGCGTGGGTTCTGGTGTGCGCCAAGGCGTGCATACCAACCAAGCGACGCCTACACGATTGGGTGAGGTGATTGGTAATACCGGTACGGCTGATATTGAAGTGGTCGCTGACCCCTTATTCGACTTAACCACCATCCTGGGTAAGGTCTTCCATGACCGCAACGAGAATGGCGTACAGGACGAGGGTGAAGAAGGCCTGGCTGGTGTGCGTATCGCTACTGTTAAAGGTGAATGGCTCATTACGGACGGCTTTGGGCGCTACAGTCTGCCAGGCGTAGATCCTGGTCAGAACGCTTGGGGACGTCGTATGATCCTCAAGGTCGACAAGGCATCCTTACCTGCAGGTTCTACGTTTACGACCGAGAATCCACGTGTCTTGCGAATTACCGGTGGGTTGATGAACCAGTTCGACTTCGGTGTGAAATTGCCGGAAACGCAAGCGCAACCTCAGAAGCGTTCGGTGATTAAACAGCGTCTTGAAACCAAAGCGGTCACGCTTGGACCGGTCTATTTTGATTCGGCTCAGGCGATCGTGACGGATGCCTATATCGAGACCATTCAAACCGTTCTAGCCGACGTGAAAGGCGCCAAAAACATTCGTGTTGTCGTTGCCGGTAATACCGACAGCCAGCCTTTGTCGCCGCGTGCAGCTGAGGTTTACAGCGACAACTACGGTTTGGCGAAGTCTCGCGCCGATGCGGTGGCCAAGATACTCGCGGCCACCTTGGGTATGTCAGCGAGTGAATTCGTAACCCATGGCTATGGTCCAGATAAACCGGTGGCGGACAATGGCACGGCTGGGGGCATGGCGAAAAACCGCCGTACCGATATCAGTGTGGTGTACGATCAGATAACCTCTGAAGAAACTTTAGTGTCGGGTCGTCAGGTCAAGGTGCAGTTAAAAGCCGACGCCTTAACCGACGGTGGCTTGAGCGCAGCCGGTATTGGCGTACTCGACCAAGTCGCTTCAGTGCTGGCTGACCCTGCCTTTGATTTGGTGCGCATCGAGCTGCCTCAAGACGAGGTGTTCGTGGATCGCCGTGCAATTATCTATGCCTACCTGGCAATTAAATTGGCAGAGACGGAAGAGCTTATGTCGAAACTTCTTGTCGTGGGCGCTCAGTCTGTGTCCATTAGCCCTGTAACTTCTGGCTGGCGATCAGCCTTGGCATTAGCACTGAATTTGATGGTTGCCCCTGCGATGGCCGACGACGCCGTATGCGTGAGCGAAGCCCTGTGTAACAACAATGCTGTGTCTTTGTTGGTGAGCGATGTCGAGCCCGAGACGGTAGCGGCAATGGGTAGCGATGCCGTGCAGGTGGGTGATACCCAATTGTGGGTTTCGAGTGCTCCGGGCATGAAATCGCCCAAGCTTGCTTTCCGAGTGCCCAGTAAAGTGCTTTGGGTTGAAGGTGAAAGTGCCGCTACGCTACCTGTATGGGTCAGCACAAACCTTGGCGACCACATAAAACAATGGACCTTAGAGGTTTACGATAATCGTGAATTGCACAGCAGTGCGCCTATTGCAACTTTGGATGGCGAGCAGTTTATTGCCGGTCAGCCAGTGATTTGGGATCCGTCGGTGCTTAATGATTCTCAGCGTCAGTCGTTAGACAGCTTTGCTGTACGCTTTGTTCTGACTGATCGTGCGGGTACGCGTTACGAGACAATCAAGCAACACATCGACGTGCATCATGCTGATTCGGTGGAGTTGGATGAAGAGCTCTTCCGAGACGACCAAACCTGGTTCGAAGATTTGGCTGACGAAGATCACTTGATTGCCAATGACCATAACCTCCCTGGCGCGTTGGTAACGCTGCATGGCGCCGGTTTGCCAGAGGGTGGCACTTTGGCCATTGGCCCACATCGCTTCCCCGTTGGGCAATCAGGCCAATTGAATGTGCCTTTGTATCACCCACCTGGGGATTACACCTTGGGTGTGTCGGTGTTTGATGCAGGCGACCAGTGGCTGGGTTCCCAACAGCTACCCGTCAGTATTAAAGGTGATTATTTCTTCATGGTAGGTCTCATGGAGATTACCGCAGGTAAACAGGACGTTAGCGGAAATATCGAGCTACTGCAGGATGATTACCATCACGATGGTAGCGTTTATATGGATGGCCGTATTGCCTACTTCCTAAAAGGTCAGATCCTCGGTAAGTACTTACTCACTGCGCAGCTGGATACTGAAGAGCAAGAGTTGGATAACTTGTTTGATGATCTTAATCGTGCACGCCCAGAGAAGCTGTTCAAACGTATCGATCCGGACCGTTACTACCCCGTCTATGGCGACGACTCGAAGATTGTTCGCGATGTCGATACCCAGGGTAAATTCTATGTCCGTTTGGATTGGGACCGCTCGAGCGCATTGTGGGGTAACTACAATACCTCGTTTACGGGCACAGAGCTCAGTAATTACAACCGTTCAATGTACGGCCTGAAAGTGGATTATCGCAGCCAAGAACAAACGGCGTTAGGCGATGACAAAACCACTGTGAAGCTGTTTACCTCTGAACCGGCTACCCGGGCAGCGCGTGATGAACTGATCGGCACAGGTGGTTCGCTGTACTACCTAAACCACGCTGATGTGGTTCTAGGTAGTGCTAAGGTCATGGTCGAGGTGCGTGACCGCACGAGCGAGCGTGTACGTGAACAAATCACCTTGATTGAAGGTCAGGATTACGAAATCGACGAGTATCAGGGTCGCATCATTTTGACTCGCCCCTTGCGCAGCACTGCGGGCCTATCGGTCCTGTCGATTATTCGCGACACACCGCTTGCGGGTGATGATGTAGTGCTTGTGGTCGACTACGAATACGTGCCTGAAATCGGCTTTGTCGGCGATGACATGACGGCCGGTATCCGGGCCAAGCAATGGTTTGGCGATCACGTTGCAGTGGGTGTTACTAGTGTGGACGAGGAGATGTCGGGTGGTACCTACTCGATTCGTGGCGCGGATCTAACCTTAAAAGCGACTCAGGGGACCTACCTGACGGTCGAGACCAGCGAGACCGATGCGCGTCAAGCAATCGATAGTGCTATGTCCTTAAATGGTGGTCTAGACTTTGAATCGCTCGCCAACCCTGCGGCATCCAATGGTGGAAATGCCTTGGCGGTGAATGCGCGCGTTGATTTATCGGACTTTGGCATGGATCGTGGCTACATTGGCTTGTGGTTCCGCGATCAAGATGCTGGCTTTAACTCGATGCAGTTTAGTAATACCAGTGGCACCGACAGAGTCACACAGGGCATTGAAGGTTTCGTGGGTGTTACCGATGCGGTCGACCTGCGTTTTAGAACCGAGCAAAACGATTACGGTTCAACTCGGTCTGATGATGAGTTGGGCCTGCAAATGGATTGGCGCGTTAACAGCGATAACACGCTGGCGGTTCAATATCTAACACGCACGGATGAGCGCGCCGGCTTTGAAACGGATAGCGACACCATTGGTGTTCGAGCGACTCGCCGCATGTCAGATGACCTAAGTGTGTTTGTCAATGCACAAAGCGTGCTGGATTCGAGTAGCGATTCCAACATGGAAGACATGCTGGGTATGGGTGTGAACTACCGTGCGACCGAAAAACTTGACCTTAACGCCGAGTATTTCTCAGATGGAGACAGTGACGGTGCGCGTGTTGGTGTGGGTTACCGTCATCGCGAGAACAGCAGCACCTACCTGAACTACGTGACCGAGCAGGGTAGCTTCGCGCGTGAGGGGATTACCTTGGGTCAGCGTACTCAAGTGAACAATCGCCTTAAGGTCTATTCTGAGCATCGCTTTGATCGATCGGGTCGCAGTAATGTACAGGGTGAGAGCTACGGCATTACCTACGACTTCACTGAAAAATGGACGCTGGAGGGTGATGTCTTGTTCGGTACCACCGAACGCAATGGTGTCGAACAAGAACGTACCGCTTACAGCGCGACCTCACGCTATCGCAACGAAGGTCTTCAGTTGGTTAACCGGTTTGAATATCGTATCGACGAAAGTAACGCTGGGCAGTCGCTGGATCAGTGGGTGACGACCAACCGTTGGAACGTCCGTTACAGCGACAACTGGGTGGTTGTGGGTAAAGCTGATTACTCGGTTACTGAAGACGACAGCGTATTGGCTGAGGCAGCGCGTTTTGGTGAATTTGACTTGGGCTTTGCTTATCGCCCAGTTGAGACAAACCGCTTTAATGCCTTGGCGATGGTGTCTTACATTTATGACTTAGATCCGATTAACCAAAACGGCGGGATGTACGCCGATGAAAAAGGCGTGGTCTACTCGTTTGAGGGCTTGTATGCCCTGACGGATAGCTTGAAAGTGGGTGGTAAAATAGCCCACAAACGCAGCTCGATTCGCGTAGATCGTGACAGCGGTGCCTTCATCGATGCCACGACAGACTTGCGTATCTTGCGAGCGCGCTATCACTTGGTCTGGAAGCTGGATGCCTTGGCAGAATATCGCTGGCTTGAAGTCGACGAGATTGGCGACGAGAAGCAAGGTGGTTTGTTAGGCTTAGAAGTGCAGCTTAGCCCTAACTTCTCGATTGGTGGCGGTTACAACTTTACCGAGTTTAACGATCGCTTAACGGCGTTAGATTACGACGCCAAAGGTTGGTTTATTAATATCTCCGGACATTTCTAAACCTTCGATCTAGGTACATGCTCAAACCCCAGCGGCGCAGGCCTCTGGGGTTTTTTATTGCCTAAAGATGGCGATATGCGACTGGGCGCTGGGTCTTTATATAGGCTATCCTAAGAGATTATTTGGTATCGGAGTATCACCATGGATAAAACTACAGAAATCGAAGCCGCCGTATTTCGTCGTCTCTTGAAACATTTAGACGATAATAAAGATGTGCAAAACATCGACCTCATGATATTGGCGAATTTTTGCCGCAATTGTTTGGCCAAGTGGTATGTCAGTGCGGCAGAGGAGCGAGGTGAGAGCATCGAGTACGAAGCGGCACGTGAGCGAGTGTACGGTATGCCTTACAGCGAGTGGAAGGCGAATCATCAAGCCGAGGCGACACCCGAGCAGTTGGCGGCCTTTGAAGCCCGCAGCAAAAAAGCCTAAGTTTTAACCCCGCACTGACGTATTACAATAAGGAATTCGATATGTCTCATTACCCGACGCTGAATTTTGGTTTGAGCGAAGAGCTAAACGCCCTGCGCGACATGGTGGCGCAATTTGCCGCAAATGAAATTGCACCACGTGCGGCCGAGATCGACTCGACCAATCAGTTCCCCATGGACTTGTGGCGGAAGTTCGGCGATCTAGGTTTGCTCGGCATTACCGTTGAAGAGCATTACGGTGGCTCCGGTATGGGGTATTTGGCGCACTGCATTGCGATGGAGGAAATCTCGCGGGCCTCGGCCTCGGTCGGTTTATCGTATGGCGCCCACTCGAACCTGTGCGTAAATCAAATTCGTAAAAACGGTACTGAAGAGCAAAAGCAGACGTACTTACCCAAGCTTTGCAGCGGTGAACACATCGGTGCCTTAGCAATGTCCGAGCCTGGAGCGGGGTCAGACGTTGTCAGTATGACCTTGCGGGCCGATGATGCGGGGGACTACTACGTATTGAATGGCAACAAAATGTGGATTACCAACGGGCCCGACGCCAATGTTTATGTGATCTATGCCAAAACCGACCCTGAGGCCGGCTCCAAGGGCATCACGGCGTTTATTGTCGAGCGTGATTCCCCCGGATTTAGTCGCGCACAAAAGCTCGATAAGTTGGGGATGCGCGGTTCCAATACTTGCGAGCTGGTCTTCGAAGACTGCAAAGTGCCCAAGGGCAATGTGCTGGGTCAGGTCGGGCGAGGCGTGCAGGTTTTAATGTCAGGTTTAGACTACGAGCGCGCGGTGCTCTCGGGCGGTCCTGTGGGTATCATGCAGGCCTGTCTGGATGTGGTTGTACCCTACATTCACGAGCGCAAGCAGTTTGGTCAAGCCATTGGCGAATTCCAGCTTATTCAGGGTAAGATTGCCGATATGTATGTGGCATTAAGTACTTCTCGCGCCTACTTGTATACGGTGGCTAATTCACTAGATCGCGGAGAAGAGTCACGTAAAGACGCTGCGGGTGTAATCCTCTACACAGCCGAAAAGGCAACGCAAATGGCCTTAGATGCGATCCAGCTTTTGGGCGGTAATGGCTATATTAATGAATACGCAACTGGACGTTTGTTACGCGACGCCAAGCTTTACGAGATTGGGGCGGGTACCAGCGAAATTCGCCGCATGCTGATTGGTCGTGAGCTCTTCAAAGAGTCCGCCTAGACGATGATTTCGATATGAGCGCGGCAGCAAACTCCCATAAGAAATTGATGACAGGCCGTAAAAAACAGGGGCATTTCAGTGCGCTGAATATTGCTCTGGTAGATTGTGGCGATAATTGGGCGGAAATGTCGTTAACGCCAACGGCGGCACTGATTGGCGACCCCAGTACGGGCGCCTTACACAGTGGGCCTATTACGACCCTGCTCGATTCTGCGTTGGGCATTGCTGCCAGCGTGGCGTTGCCTCGGCTGGGGTTTGCGCCCACAATCGATTTGCGGGTAGATCACCTGCGAAAGGCGAACGTCGACGAGCCTCTGATTGCACGAGGCGAGGTGGTCCGGATAACGAGGAATGTGCTGTTCGCGAAGGGTTCTGTGCGCCAAGGCGATGTGGAAATTGCCCACGCGGTGGGTAATTTTGTGCGCTTAAGTGATGATGTGCTAGCGATGGCTGAAGCGCACATCAAACAGCAGCTCGAAACCATGGAGAACAGCGATGAGTCTTGATCACGTTCTCGATCTTCCTGTGAGTCAGCGCGCCTCTCAGGCGATTTTGAATGAAATTCCCTACGCAGTCATGATGGGCGTTTTAGCTGAGGAAAACCCCGGTACCCATGAGCCACTGCGTTTTGTGATGCACGCTTCAGAGCTGCATATGGGGAATCCAACGTTGCCGGCGATGCATGGTGGCGCCTTGAGTGGTTTTATGGAGCTTGCCAGTGCGGTGCATCTGCTTAGCTTTATGGAGACTGCCAAGTATCCGAAGTTGATCGATTTTTCGATTGATTATTTACGTGCGGCTCGACTTCAAACGGTTTATGCCGTCTGCGAACTTATGCGTGAAGGCCGCAACCTAACGGCGGTTCAAGTAAAAGCTTGGCAGGTTGATCCCGCTAGGCCTGTCGCCATTGGCCGAGCGCAATTTTTGTGCTCTGACCGGTAGGCATTATTTTAAAGCCGGATAGTTTGAGGCGTCTTTGGGCGCTGCTTTGCTACTAGCATTCATCGATCGCCTGCACAATATAAATACATTACGAGGCCTTTAGCAGGGCGCGCTGAGTAATAGATTCACTGGGCGGCCTAATGCATAAAAATGCTTGAGAGTCTTTAGAACATACTGTATGTTCAAATCTGTTTTGGCGTGATTCATCTACTATAAATCTAAGGTTCTTACGGAGGTTATCGTGTCCGACCTGAACACTTTTCGCACCGAGACCCGTGCATGGCTAGAGGCAAACTGCCCTGAGTCGATGCGGGTACCTATTCGCAGTTTTGAAGATATTTATAACGGGGGGCGCAACCCTGAAATTTCACATCCTGACCAAAAGGTTTGGTGTGACCGGATGGCCGAGCGTGGCTGGACGGTACCTGAGTGGCCACAGGCTTATGGCGGCGGCGGGCTGAGCAAGGATGAGGCAAAGGTCCTTAAAGAGGAAATGGCGCGTATTGGAGCGCGCCCAGCCCTCGACAGTTTTGGCATTTCAATGCTCGGCCCTGCCTTACTTAAATTCGGTAATGAAGAGCAAAAGCTCGAGCATTTACCGCCGATTGTGCGTGGTGAAATTCGCTGGTGTCAGGGCTATTCCGAGCCCAATGCCGGGTCTGACTTGGCCTCGTTGGCGACGCGCGCAGAAGACAAAGGTGACCATTACATTGTAAACGGTCAGAAAATCTGGACCTCGTATGCCAACAAAGCCGATTGGATCTTTTGTTTAGTGCGAACCGATAGCACGGGCACTAAGCACGAAGGTATTAGTTTTGTGCTGTTCGATATGGCGACCCCAGGTGTGACCACTCGACCAATTAAGCTAATCAGCGGTTCATCGCCGTTTTGTGAGACGTTCTTTGACGATGTGCCGGTTCTTAAAAAGAACTTGGTGGGTGAAGAAGGTAAAGGCTGGACCATTGCTAAGTACCTACTCACCCATGAGCGCGAAATGATCTCAAGTTTTGGTGCTGCTGGCGGGAAGAAGACGCTGGGTCAGCGTGCAGCAGAAAATATGGGTACAGACGCCTCTGGCCGTTTGCGTGCCGGAACCTTGCGTTCTGTAATCGCCCAATATCAGTTAGATACCTTGGCTTTTGCCGCGACGATGGAAAAGGTCACGGCCGAAGCAAAAGCCGGTCAAGGTTTAGGGCCCGCGTCGTCTATTTTTAAATACTACGGTACCGAGCTTAATAAGCGCCGCAACGAATTGTTGCTGTCGGTCGAGGGCGAGCCTGCTTTGGGTTGGGACGGTGAAGAATACAACGAGGGTGAGATTGCCCGCGCATGGTTGCGTTCTAAAGGCAACTCGATCGAGGGTGGCACCTCGGAAGTTCAACTAAACATTGTCGCCAAGCGTGTGCTTGGTCTGCCAGACGCTTAAGGGGGCAACATGACACTAGTACTTAACGAAGAAGAAATCATGTTGCGCGATTCGGCTGCAGGCTTTTTGGCCGAAACAGCGAATGTTGATGCCTTTCGTAAACATCGTGACAATCCGTCGCCCACAGGATTTGACCCAGCGCTTTGGGGCTCGATCGCCGAGATGGGCTGGTGCGGTATTGCCATCGACGAAGCGCACGGTGGTCTAGGTTACGGCTTTACCGGCTTGGGTCTAATTATCGAGCAAATGGGTAAAAATTTAACGGTCTCGCCCTTTAACAGCACTGTTTTAATGGCTGCTACAGCGATTGCTCAGTTTGGGACAGAAGCTCAAAAGCAAGAATGGCTCCCAAAAATTGCCGCGGGTGAAGTTGTCATGTCCTTGGCGATTCAAGAAGGCAGTCATTTTGATCTCGATAGTCTGTCCACTTCGGTTTCGATGCAAGGCGATGGCTTTGCGGTTAAGGTCGAGAAGCGTCAAGTGTTAGACGCCATAAGTGCCGATGCCTTCGTTGTTGTGGCCAAAGACACTGCTGGATACCAGGCCTTTATCATCAGCGCTGACCAGGTGTCGGTGCGGAATCAGTCGATGGTCGACGCTCTTTCCAGCGGAACGGTGGTGATTGATACAAGTCTAACTGCCGAAGCGCAAATGGATGCTAACAGCCTAAACAATGGTGGTTTAGAGCGCGCGCTCGATATGATGAATATCGGTCTGGCGGCTGAGTTGTTGGGCGTGTCGATAGAGGCGTTTGAGCAAACGGTGGGTTACCTTCGTGAGCGCAAACAGTTCGGTAAAGTCATTGGTAGCTTCCAGGGTTTGCAGCATCGCGCGGCAGACTTGTTTGCTGAGCTCGAGCTTTGCAAGGCGATTGTTTTAAAGGGTTTGCGTGCCGTCGACGCCGGTGAAGACCTGAGTGGCTTGGGCAGCGCGGTCAAAGCCAAGCTTGCGCAAATTTCGCAGCGAGCCACTAACGAAGGTATCCAGATGCACGGCGGTATTGGTATGACCGACGAGTACAATATCGGTTTCTTTATCAAGCGAGCTCGTGTACTCGAGCATACGCTGGGTGATTTTCATTACCACCTAGATCGCTACGCATTGCAGGGCGGTTACTAGAATGGCAGTGACAGATGTTACGGAAATTATTCGTCCACTGGATCAGGCTGTCGCCGCACTGACCCAGCCGGGCGCACCTTTTGAAGTCACACGGGCTGTGTTGAGGGGCTATGACTACCCCGTCTATGCCGCGATTCCCAATAATTTGGGTGAATACTTTGAGTTCATGCGTAAGCATGGGGACGCCGAATTTTTGGTCTACTTAGAGCAGCGCATTGGGTACACCGAGGCTCTAGAGCTGGCTCTGGGTTTTGCCGCGAAGTTAAACGAGCAGGGCGTTCAAAAAGGCGATCGCATTGCGATTGTGTCGCGCAACAATCCAGAGTGGATTATCGCTTTTATTGCGGCTGTGGCTATGGGTGCTGTGGCGGTCCCGATGAATGGTTGGTGGACGACCGATGAGTTGGATTATGCCATCGACGATTCGGGTGCCAAATGGGTGATCGCCGACGCTGAACGCATCGAACGACTGAAGCCTTTAATCGATAAGTACGCGCTGAATATTGTTGCCACAGACTCAACGGCAGCCGCTTTAATTGGCGCACCAACGGTGCAGGATTGGGGCCGTGAAGGTCAGTCCTTAGTCTGGCAAAGACCCGACGTAGACATCGATGACAATGCAACTATATTGTATACCTCGGGCTCAACAGGGCATCCAAAAGGAGTGTTATCTACCCACCGCGGGGTGTTATCGGCCCTGTACAGTTGGCTGTTGATGGGCGTTGCGTCAAAGCAAGTCGAAGCCTTGGCGCCGGCGGAGCCGCAAGGCAAAGTTCAGCCCGTGGGCCTGCTGACAGTCCCGTTGTTTCACTGTACTGCCAGTCACTCTGCTTTCATGCTGTCAATTTTGCCGGGACGCAAATTGATCATCATGTACAAGTGGGATGTCGAAGAGGCCATGCGCCTGATCGAGCTGGAGAAAGTCAGCTGGATGACCGGTGTCCCCACCATGTCTGCGGAGCTTCAGCGCGCAGCTCAAACAACAACGCGAGACCTCTCAACTTTAGCGGAAGTCTACGCGGGAGGCGCTGCTCGGCCTGCGGATCAGGTCGAGAAATTAGCAGGCACCTTCAAAAAAACGGCGCCAGGTTTGGGTTACGGTCTTACTGAAACCAACGCTCTTGGGGCCTTTAATAGCGGTGTGTTGTATTTGGCCAACCCAAGCAGCACCGGTCGCGCTGTACCTGCGGTTACCGAGTTTAAAATTATCGACTCTACAGGAAACTATCTAGGACCTGATGAAATCGGTGAGGTCTGCATGAAATCACCGGCTAATGCCGTGGGTTATTGGAATAAGCCCGAGGCGACAGCGGCGGCTTTCGTGGATGGCTGGTTCCACACCGGTGACTTAGGTAAGCTGGACGAAAACGGCTTTTTAAGCATCGTGGATCGCATTAAGGACATCATCATCCGCGGAGGTGAGAATATTAGCTGCATTGAAGTAGAGGCAGGTATTTGTTCGCATTCTCAGGTGTTAGAGGCCGCCGTTTTTGGTGTGCCGGATGAGCGTTTGGGTGAGGCCGTGGGCGCGGTGGTGGTCGTGTCTGGCCAACTTAAAGAGCCCCTGCAGTCCCTGCAGGTTTATTTGAAAGATCATCTTGCGGCCTTCAAGATTCCAGCCCACGTGTGGGTACATGAGGGAACTCTGCCTCGAACTGCGACCGGCAAAATTTTTAAACGAGAATTAAAACAGCACTACAACGCCACGTTGTCCGCTGCATAACACAAGAGGGAAAACTATGGACTTAGGAATTAGCGAAAGACTCGAACCGCTGTTGCACAGCGTAAAAACCTTTATTGCTGAAGAAATCGAGCCAATGGAGGATGAATACTGGAAGGAAGTTGATACTGGCAGTCGCTGGGAGTTTACTGAGCGCCAGACTGAGATTTTAGAGACCCTGAAGGCCAAAGCGCGTGAGCAGGGTTTGTGGAACTTCTTTTTAACCGGTGAACACGGTTATGGTTTAACCACGGTTGAATATGCCTATTTAGCTGAAGAGATGGGCAAAACCCCCATTGGTGCAGAGGTGTTTAACTGCGCCGCGCCTGATACGGGCAACATGGAAGTGCTGCACAAATACGGCAGCGAAGCTCAGAAAGCGCAGTGGTTAGAACCCTTGTTAAACGGTGAGATACGGTCGGCTTATGCTATGACTGAGCCCGGTGTTGCCTCGTCAGACGCAACGAATATCTCGACCAACGCAGTATTGGACGGTGACGAGTGGGTAATCAACGGCGAGAAACACTGGATTTCAGGGGCGGGCGACCCTCGCTGTAAGATCCTAATTGTGATGGTTAAAACCAATCCTGACGCGCCAACCCACCAGCAGCAGTCGCAAATTTTGGTACCAAAAGATGCCGCTGGGTTAGAAATTCTGCGCCCTATGACCGTTTTTGGGGAAGACGATGCGCCGCACGGTCACATGCACCTGCGTTTTAATAACGTACGTGTACCCAAAGACAACATTATCCTCGGTGAAGGTCGAGGATTCGAGATCTCGCAAGGTCGTCTTGGTCCGGGTCGAATTCACCACTGCATGCGCGCATTAGGTGCGGCTGAGAAAGCCCTGAAATTATTGTGTGAGCGCGCAACCACTCGCACAGCATTTGGTAAGCCCCTGGCCAAGTTGGGCGGTAACGTCGATATCATCGCCAATGCTCGCATGAATATTGAAATGAACCGGTTGTTGACGCTCAAGACCGCTTGGTTGATGGACAACATCGATGCAAAAGAAGCGCGGATATGGATCTCGATGATCAAAACGACCGTACCCAATGCTGTGCTTCAGATCGTTGATGATGCAATTCAGATGTACGGTGGTTTAGGTGTGTCTCAAGACACGCCGCTGGCAGGCATGTACAAGGGTTTGCGTACGCTGCGTCTGGCCGATGGCCCAGACGCTGTTCACCGCATGGTGGTGGGTCGCCACGAGCTGCGTAAGTACGCAGCACAAGATTCTGTGAGTGCCACGTTCCGAGACGGTTGATCGATCACAGCTAGCACATTAATCAATGCGCCCCTGGGGCGCGGCAAGGAGAGTAACAATGCCAGTAATTGTTGTACCAAAGGAAGAGTTGCCCAACTACGTAGGCCATAAGTTTGAGCCGGGTCAGTGGGTTGAGTTGACACAAGAGCGAATCAATCAGTTCGCTGACTGTACGGAAGATTTTCAGTACATCCATATTGACGAAGAACGCGCAGCGCAGACGCCGTTTGGTGGCACCATTGCGCATGGTTTCTTGACGCTATCGCTGTTGGTCAAAATGTGTGAAGAAAATGCGATCGCTCCGGAGGGTGTGGTCATGGGCATTAACTACGGTTTTGATAAGATTCGCTTCTTGGCGCCGGTGCGTGCAGGCAAGCGTGTGCGCGCACATAGCCAAATTGTTAGTATCGATGCCAAAGATGGTGGCCGTTTCTTAACGAAGCAAGCCGTAAGTGTTGAGATCGAAGGTGAGGAAACGCCCGCTTTGATCGCAGAATGGTTGGGTATGGTGGTGACCGCATAAGCGGCTCTGATAACTCTTAAGGAGGAAATATGACAATTCGTTATGACGGCCAAGTGGCTATTGTGACAGGTGCCGGCGGCGGTTTAGGCCGTTCGCACGCGATTGCTTTGGCGGCTCGTGGCGCCAAAGTAGTAGTAAACGATCTAGGTGGTTCGGTTGATGGCAGCGGTGGTTCAAGCGACGCGGCTAAAGCCGTCGTTGCGGAAATCGAAGCCGCTGGCGGCGAAGCGATGGCCAACGGCGCTAACGTGGCCGACTACGCTCAAGTCGAAAAAATGGTTGCTGAAACCATGGAGCGTTGGGGTCGCATCGATATTCTAGTAAACAACGCCGGTATTTTGCGCGACAAAAGCTTTGTGAAGGGCTCCCTAGACGACTTTAAACTGGTGGTTGATGTGCACTTGATGGGCAGTGTCAACTGCACCAAAGCGGTCTGGGATATTATGCGCGAGCAGGCATACGGCCGAATCGTGGTCACCACCAGCTCCAGCGGGCTGTATGGTAACTTTGGGCAGACCAACTATGGATCAGCCAAAATGGGTGTCATCGGTATGATGAACACTCTGGTTCTTGAGGGTGCGAAATACAATATACACGTGAATGCATTGGCACCAACGGCGGGTACTCGCATGACGGAAGGCTTGATTCAAGAGGACGCCTTCAAACTATTGACTCCAGAAACGGTAACGCCAGCTGTGCTTTACATGGTCTCTGAAGGTGGTCCAAATCGCACCATCTTATCGGCCGGTGCCGGGGGTTATGCAGTGGCTAAAATTGTGGAAACCGAAGGCATGTGGTTGCCACCTGAAGAGCAAACGCCCGAGGCAATTGCGGCGCATTGGGATCAAATTAACGACTTTAATACTGTTCGTGAATTGAAGGCGGGCGGTGAACAGACCATTAAATTTGTGATGGCGGCGGCTGCAGGCCACGGCATCTCAGCGGAGTAGAATCATGGCTAAAGAAGCAGTAATTGTAAGTACAGCACGTACCCCGATCGCTAAAGCGTATCGCGGTGGTTTCAATAACTTAGGTGGCGCGAGCCTGGGCGCAGCCTCGGTTGCCGAAGCGGTGCGTCGAGCCGGTATTGATCCAGCCGAAGTTGACGATGTGATCATGGGCTCTGCCCTGCAGCAGGGTGCAACCGGCACCAACGTCGCTCGTCAAATCGCCTTGCGCGCGGGTTTGCCTGTCACTGTAAGCGGTATGACGCTTGATCGTCAGTGCTCCTCGGGTCTTATGGCGGTTGCGACCGGCGCTAAGCAAATTCTCGATGACGGTATGTCGGTGGTAGTGGGTGGCGGTCTTGAGTCAATTTCTTTGGTGCAAAACGAGCATATGAACCTGCATCGCATGGTTGACGATGAGTTAATGAAAATGGCTCCAAATATCCATATGCCCATGCTGCAAACTGCTGAAGTGGTAGCAAAGCGCTACGGCATTTCGCGCGATGCGATGGACGAGTACGGTTTTCAGTCGCAGCAGCGCACTGCCCAAGCTTACGCAGAAGGTCGTTATGACGCTGAATTAGTGCCTGTTACCTGCGAGCGCATCGTGTGGAACAAAGAAACGGGTGAGCAATCCACTGCGGTAGGCACTGTAACAGCAGACGAAGGTCTACGTGCTACCACATTAGAAGGCCTTTCTAATCTTCGCACCGTGATTGAAGGCGGCACCATCACCGCAGGTAATGCGTCGCAGTTGTCGGATGGTTCCTCAGCACAAGTGATCGTGGATTCTAAATTGGCTGAGCAGCGGGGTCTAGAACCTTTAGGTGCCTACCGCGGCATCGCAGTTGCTGGCTGTGAGCCAGACGAAATGGGTATTGGCCCTATTTTTGCGATTCCAAAATTGTTAAAAGCGCATGGTTTAACCATGGACGATATCGGTTTATGGGAACTGAACGAAGCGTTCGCTGTGCAGGTGCTTTACTGCCGCGATAAGCTCGGTATCGATAACGATAAGCTCAATGTTAGCGGTGGTGCGATCTCAATTGGTCACCCCTATGGCATGAGCGGTTCTCGCATGATCGGTCACGCATTAATCGAAGGTAAGCGGCGCGGCGTTAAGTACGTGGTAATTACCATGTGTGTCGGCGGTGGCATGGGCGCGGCTGGACTGTTCGAAGTTTATTAATAGCAAAGGGGAAGTTCATGAAAGCGGTTGTCTGTAAAGAGTTAGGTACTGCAGAAAAATTGGTTTATGAGGAGAGCTGGCCCGATCCCGAGTGTGGGCCTGGTCAGGTACTTGTCGATATTAAAGCTGCAGGCTTGAACTTCCCCGATGTCTTGATTATTCAAGGTAAGTATCAGTTTCAACCTGAAATGCCGTTTATTCCCGGTGGTGAGTGCGCAGGTGTCGTTGCGGCGGTAGGCGAGGGCGTGACTCACGTTAAGCCCGGTGACTCGGTGATTGGCATGATTCAAACGGGTGGTTTTGCAACGCGTGTGGCAGCCCCAGCCCAGTCGGTTTTTCCGATGCCTCCGGGCCTAAGCTACGAGCAGGCTGCAGGCGTCAGCATGACTTACTTTACCTCGCATCACGCGCTAAAGCAGCGTGCTAATCTTCAGCCCGGGGAAACCTTGCTGGTTATGGGTGCAGCAGGTGGCGTGGGCTCGACCGCTATCGAGTTAGGGAAGTGGATGGGTGCTAAAGTGATTGCTGCGGCAAGCTCTGACGAAAAGTTGGAATTTTGCAAGCAGCTAGGTGCCGACGAAGTCATTAACTACAGTAAGGAAGACCTGAAGACCGTGCTAAAAGAAATGACCGGTGGCAAAGGTGTTGACGTGGTATATGACCCAGTGGGCGGCGATTACGCCGAGCCTGCGCTTCGTAATATGGCTTGGAATGGTCGTTACTTGGTCATTGGATTCGCCAGTGGTCCAATCCCTAAAATCCCATTGAACTTGGCTCTGTTAAAAGGTTGTTCGATCATGGGTGTATTCTGGGGTCGTTTTGTGGGTGAGGAACCTAAAGTACATCTCGAGAACGTTGCTGAGTTGTGGAACCTGTTTGAGAACAAAGTGCTCAACCCCCAGGTCACCGAAAGTTTTGCCTTAAGCGACTATCAGGCGGCTTACAACTGCATGACAGAGCGTCGAGCCCGAGGTAAGGTTATCCTTCGCACGGAGGACTAATCGTGACCACTAACTTCCAATTTCGAACTGCGCCTCGCATCATCTGCGAGGCGGGTTCTGCTTCTGCCTTAGCCCAATATTTACAAGACTTGGGCATTTCTAAGCCGTTGTTCGTCACTGACCCAGGGTTGATGCAAATCGGCTTGGCACCACCTTTAATCGAGGCAGTGCGCACCAGTGGTATGGATGTGGTGGTGTTTGACCAGGTCCGCGAAGATCCGCCAGAGTCCGTGGTGCAAGAAGCCGTCATGCTAGGTAAAGGCTGCGATGGTGTGGTAGGTTTAGGCGGCGGCAGCTCAATGGATGTCGCCAAAGTGGTTGCGGCGTTGATGGGAAGCACTCAGTCACTTCAAGAAATGTATGGTGTTGAGCAAGTGACTGGTGCTCGCCTGCCCTTGGTTTTGGTGCCTACGACCGCTGGTACCGGGTCCGAGGTCACGCCAGTAGCCATTCTGACTACGGGGGAAACTACCAAAGCCGGTATTTCATCGGGTGTATTGTTGCCTGATATCGCCTTATTGGATGTCGATTTAACCCTAGGCTTGCCACGAAAGATTACGGCCATGACGGGTATTGATGCCATGGTGCATGCTATCGAGGCCTACACATCAAAGCATAAAAAGAACCCCATGTGCGACATGCTGGCGCGCGAGTCTTTACGTATGATGGCGGTAGCACTGCCTAAAGTGCTTGCCGACGGACAAGATAAGGAAGCACGGCAGGCCATGCTACTCGGTGCGCACCTCGCGGGGCAGGCTTTTGCTAATTCGCCAGTGGCGGCGGTGCATGCGCTGGCGTACCCCGTTGGCGGGCACTTCCATATTCCTCACGGTTTGAGTAATTCTTTGGTTTTGCCGGCTGTAATGCGCTTTAATCGTCCCGTGGCAGAAGCCTTATACGCAGAGTTAGCCGAGTGCTTCATTCCTGGCGTACAGGGTGACCAAGCGTCGCGTTGCGACCAGTTTATTGCCGTGCTCGAGCAGCTGATCGCGGACTCTGGTTTGCCGGCAACGCTGGCGGAAGCAAATATTCCCAAAGACTTTCTGCCCACCTTAGCCAAAGACGCCATGCTGCAGCAGCGGCTGTTGATTAATAATCCTCGCGACGTGGATTACGATGATGCCCTGGCCATTTACCAGGAAGCCTACTCTGGAGTAGCTTGATGAGACCTTCACGAGAGGACTTTGCGGTCTTTTACCCTATAACCACCCGCTGGTCGGATAACGATATTTACGGCCACGTAAATAACGTTGTGTACTACAGCTATTTTGATACGGTGGCCAATCAGTATTTAATTGCTGAGGGTGGTCTGGATATTGACCAGGGTGAAACGATTGCCTTTGTTGTATCCTCCGGCTGCGATTACTTTGCACCCGTCGCTTATCCACAGTCGTTGGAGGGTGGTATTGCGGTCGAGCACCTCGGTAATTCTTCGGTTCGTTATCGCATCGGGATCTTCGAACAGGGCGCGAGCGAGGCTTCTGCCTGCGGGTTTTTTACCCACGTGTTTGTGACTCGTGCAGACCAAAAGTCATGTCCCATTCCAACCGACATTCGCGCGGCTTTAAGTAGAATTCACATCGTTTTATAGCGCACACTGCGTGAGCGTTTGCTCACGCGATACCTTATGTTTGGCAGGGCTTAAACCCGTTTTGAGTAGATAACGCCGGCGAGCAAGATCGCAATAAAAACTGCAGCGGCGATGTGGGGGTAGTGCGGGTTAAATTGGTATAGGTAGCCCGCACCAACCGGTCCGATGCCAAAACCAATAGCGGGGCAGCCCGAAATCATGCCTGCAGCGGCGCCCTGTTCATGTGGCTCTACGGCTAGCGAAGTTGCTGAGATAATCGATGGCATGGTGCACCCAACCCCTATTCCCATAACGCCCATGCCTGCGGCAATCAGCACAAATTCGCTTGATGAGGCGATGACTAACGCGCCTATGCTGATAAAGCTGAGCCCGACTTTAATAAATCGTCCGGGCGGCCAGTTGACCCACTGCATCACAGTGGTTTGCATCAAGAAGGTAAAGCTCGCCGAGGTTAGCATCGTAATGCCGGTCAATTGAGCGGTTCGAACGCCGGTCAAGTTAAGCTGATCCTGCAAGAAAAAGCCCATGGTCTGCTGAACAGCTGCAAAGCCCATGAATGTACCAATGGCGATGGCAATAAAGGGCCAGATGCGGGTATCGGTAAACTTGAGTTTTACTGAGTGTTTGCGGGGAATTCGATCGGCGACCGGCGTGACGGGAATCATCTTCCATACCATTACCGCCATAATTAAGGTCAAGAACGCGGCAGCATATAACGGGGCTAGTAGCCCAAAAGCTGCGGTCGCGCCCGCGAAGGCAGGACCCAGTATCATGCCCATGCTAGAGGCCGTACCGAGTTTTGCCATGGCTTTGGTGCGCTTGTCGGGCGAGGTGTGGTCTGCGGCATAGGCCGTAGTACTGGGCCCCGTCGCCGACATAACGCCGGCGTGCAGGCAGCGAGTGATCAGCAGCGCCGTAAACAAGGACGCCCCTGTCAACACGCCATTCAGGCCCAGTACAAACGATGTGGTAAACGCCGTGGTCCCGAAAACGAACCCAATTAAGCCAATCATAATGACGGGCTTGCGGCCTATACGATCGCTTAAACGGCCCCAATAGGGCGATGCAAATCCGAAGGTTAGTGATGAGCACGCGATCAAAATAGTAATCGAGAACTCTGTCATATTTACTTCGCGCCCTAGCGGCGCGAGAATCGCAAAGGTCATCGACTGCCCCATGCCAATCGCCATCAAACTTGCAATCAATAGCGCAAGATGACGGGTGGGCAGAGTCAGTGTCGACATGATTTACGGTTACCTAGTTACTCGGGTCTTTTGGGCAGCCAGCGCGGATAGCTCTCAGGGAAAAGTCGGGTTAGCAAGCTCATCCACTTTGCATCTCGCCCTATTAAACAACGCTTTTGGCGACGGTCAATAGCGTTGAAAATTGTCTGAGCCGCTTGTGCTGGCGTGGTGGGCGCCATGGTATCAAAGTCTGCTGCGGCCTGCTCGCGGTTTCTATCGGTATTTAAGATGGTTGCTGATTGAACGATATTCGTTTTAATGCCACCCGGGTGCACGCAGCACACGTGAATGCCATCTTCCTCTACCTCTTGCCGCAGAGCCTCGGTGTAACCACGAACGGCAAATTTTGAGGCGTTATAAGCCGATTGTGAGGCCACCGCCATAATACCAAATATGGATGATACGTTGACCAAGTGAGGGTCTTTGGATTCCCGCAGCAGCGGTAAAAACGCTTTGCTGCCGTGTACTACCCCCCAAAAATTAACATCCATGATGCGCGCGATATCTTCATTAGACTGCACCTCGGCGTTGGCGATTAGGGCTATGCCAGCATTGTTGATAACAATATCAACGCCGCCAAACGCGCTCAGAATGGCGTCGCGCCAGGCACTAACTGCGTCGAAATCGCTGACGTCCAGTTCGTGCGTTAAACAGTGTGTTTCGTCCAAACCGAGGTCTGCACGCAGTGCTTCTAAAGCAGCGAGGTTTATATCGGCAAGAGCCAGCCGATAGCCGCGGCGATGCGCGAGTTGGGCCAGCGCGCGACCAATACCACTTCCTGCGCCCGTTATGGCAATAATTGGGTTTGACACGATGTTCTCCTTGTTATTTTCGACCTGCTACTCTATCATGCGCGCTTAAATGTACGAGCTAAAAATTATTCAATTAGAACATCTTAAGGCTTTTATAAGCCCCTTGTTCAATTGTCTTTAAAAGCGAGGTCAGGTTTTACCGATCTCGCTTTTTTTGAGCCCGCGTAACCGAGTTTTTACGTTTAAACCAGGAGGTATCTTTGTCCACGCCAGCCATACTCGCCCTTGAAAATGGTCGTGTGTTTCGAGGAGAAGCGATTGGAGTCATGGGTTCCGTCGTAGGGGAAGTGGTGTTTAATACCGCGATGACAGGATACCAAGAGATCCTTACTGATCCCTCATACGCCAAGCAAATCGTCACCCTGACATACCCGCACATAGGGAATACAGGGTGCAACAGTGAAGATGAAGAAGCCGGTGCCGTTTGGGCACAAGGTTTAGTAATTCGCGATCTACCTTTACTGGCAAGTAACTATCGCTCAGAAGAAGATCTTTCCTCTTACTTGAAGCGTCACAATATTCTTGGAATTACAGAAATTGATACCAGAGCGCTGACACAAGTGCTGCGCGAGCAGGGCGCTTTGGCTGGATGCATTATGGCGGGTGACGATATCGATGAGGAAGCTGCGCTTGTGAAAGCAAGGGCCTTTGCGGGGCTCAAAGGTATGGACTTGGCGCAAGAAGTAACCACGCAAGAGACCTTTGCTTGGACGCACGGCAGCTGGGTATGGAACGAAGGCTTTAGCGAACTGAAAGACGAGCGCTTTCACGTGGTAGCCTACGACTTCGGTGCCAAACGCAATATTTTACGCATGTTGGTCGACAGAGGCTGTCGTTTGACGGTGGTGCCGGCGAAAACGCCTGCTGCCGAGGTGTTGGCCATGAACCCCGACGGTGTGTTTTTATCCAATGGCCCTGGCGACCCAGAGCCATGCACTTATGCCATCGAAGCCATTCAGCAAATACTAAAAACCGATATCCCCGTATTTGGTATTTGCTTGGGCCACCAATTGCTCGGTCTTGCCAGTGGCGCTAAGACCTTAAAAATGAAATTCGGCCACCACGGTGCCAACCACCCAGTTCAAGATTTACGTGATAAGACGGTCATGATAACCAGTCAGAACCACGGCTTTGCTATTGATGAAAACAACATGCCTGAGTGCCTTGAAGTGACTCACGCATCCTTATTTGATGGTTCGGTGCAGGGTATCCACCGGAAAGATAAAGCGGCTTTTAGCTTTCAAGGGCACCCCGAGGCCAGCCCTGGTCCCCATGACGCCGCTCCATTATTTGACCATTTTATTGAGCTGATGACAGCCCGACAGGAAGGCTAAGCTGACATGCCAAAACGTACCGACATAAGCAGTATTTTGATTTTGGGTGCCGGTCCGATTGTTATCGGTCAGGCTTGCGAATTTGATTACTCGGGGGCACAGGCCTGCAAAGCGCTTCGCGAAGAGGGTTACCGCGTTATTTTGGTGAACTCTAATCCCGCGACGATCATGACCGATCCGTCAATGGCCGATGCGACTTACATCGAACCTATCGAGTGGGAAACGGTCGCCAAAATTATTGAAGCAGAGCGCCCAGATGCTTTGCTGCCCACCATGGGTGGTCAAACCGCGCTGAACTGCGCGTTAGATTTAGACAAGTACGGTGTGCTAGAGAAGTTTGGCGTTGAAATGATCGGAGCGACCAAAGAAGCGATCGACAAGGCCGAAGACCGTCAGTTATTTGATGATGCTATGAAGCGCATTGGGCTGGAAACGCCCAGGGCTGCGACGGCACGCTCTATGGATCAAGCTTTCACCATACTTGAAGACATTGGGCTGCCCTGTATTATTCGCCCCTCGTTTACGATGGGCGGATCGGGCGGGGGGATTGCCTATAATCGCGAAGAATTCGAGGAAATTTGTATCCGCGGATTCGACTTGTCGCCTACACACGAGCTTCTGATCGACGAAAGCCTAATTGGCTGGAAAGAGTACGAAATGGAAGTGGTTCGTGATAAAAATGACAACTGCATTATCGTGTGTTCGATTGAGAACTTCGACGCAATGGGCGTGCATACGGGCGACAGCATCACCGTAGCTCCGGCTCAAACGCTGACTGATAAAGAAATGCAAATTATGCGCGACGCTTCGCTTGCGGTCTTGCGTGAAATCGGCGTCGAGACCGGTGGTTCAAACGTACAGTTCGGTCAAGATCCAAAAACGGGTCGTTTTGTGATTATTGAAATGAACCCGCGGGTATCTCGTTCCTCAGCATTAGCATCAAAAGCTACCGGTTTTCCGATTGCGAAGGTCGCGGCTAAGTTGGCCATTGGGTACACCTTGGATGAATTGCAAAACGACATTACCGGTGGTGCTACTCCGGCGTCATTTGAGCCTGCAATCGATTACGTAGTCACCAAGATACCACGCTTTGCGTTCGAAAAATTCGATACCGCCAATTCACGTCTCACTACGCAAATGAAGTCGGTGGGAGAGGTAATGGCCATTGGTCGTACTTTCCAGGAATCTATGCAAAAAGCCATGCGCGGCTTAGAAGTGGGTTCCGCAGGATTCGAGCACAAGATGGATGTGTCTAATCCTGATACTCGCGACGAGTTAGTCAATGAATTGACCAACCCAGGTCCTGACCGCTTGTGGTATATCGGCGATGCCTTCCGCGCTGGAATGAGCGTTGACGAAGTGTATAAGTTAAGCGGCGTCGATCCTTGGTTTTTGGTGCAGATTGAAGACATTGTCAAAACAGAGGACGCCTTAAAGCCAGTGTCTTTGACCGATATCGACCATAAGCAAATGTGGCGTTTGAAGCGTAAAGGTTTCGCGGATAAGCGTTTGTCAGTATTGATGAACAAAACCGAGGCTGAGGTGCGTGATTATCGTCAATCGTTAGGCATCCGGCCCGTGTACAAACGCGTTGATACGTGTGCGGCAGAATTTGCCTCGGCTACGGCCTATTTGTACTCGACCTACGAGGAAGAGTGTGAGGCGCGTCCAACCGATCGCAAAAAGATTGTGGTGCTAGGCGGTGGTCCTAACCGTATTGGTCAGGGTATAGAATTCGATTACTGCTGTGTTCATGCGGCCTTGGCGATGCGTGAAGATGGGTACGAAACCATCATGGTGAACTGTAACCCTGAAACAGTGTCAACCGATTACGATACCTCTGACCGTTTATTCTTCGAGCCCGTGACCATCGAAGATGTACTGGAAATTATTGACCTCGAGAAGCCCGTGGGCGTTATCGTGCAGTTTGGTGGACAAACACCACTTAAGTTGGCGCGAGCGCTGGAGGCGAAAGGTGTGCCTATTATTGGGACCACGCCCGATGCGATCGACCGCGCCGAAGACCGAGAGCGATTCCAGCATATGATTCAAAAGCTGGGTCTAAAGCAGCCAGCTAATACGACGGTGCGTTCGGTGGATGAGGCGTTAGAAGCAGCTGCCAGCATTGGCTACCCCTTGGTGGTTCGCCCTTCGTACGTATTGGGCGGCCGTGCTATGGAGATCGTGTTCCGAGAGGAAGACCTGTTACGCTACATGAAGAATGCGGTATTGGTATCTGATGATTCGCCCGTGTTGCTCGATAGCTTTTTAAGTGCCGCCATCGAAGTGGATATCGACGCGGTCAGCGACGGCAACACTGTGGTGATTGGTGCGATCATGCAGCATATCGAGCAAGCAGGTGTGCATTCTGGCGACTCAGCGTGCGCGTTGCCGCCCTATAACCTGCCTATGGATGTGCAAAACGAGATGCGCGAGCAGGTGAAGCAAATGGCCTTAGAGTTGGGAGTTTGTGGCCTAATGAACGTGCAGTTGGCATGGCAAGACAATGAAATCTACGTGATCGAGGTAAATCCACGTGCGTCTCGTACAGTGCCCTTTGTGTCTAAGTGCATAGGCGAGTCTTTGGCAAAAGTGGCGGCACGCTGTATGGCGGGTCAAAGCTTAGAGTCGCAGGGTTTCACCAAAGAGATTATCCCGAACTACTTCTCAGTAAAAGAGGCTGTGCTGCCCTTCAACAAATTCCCCGGAGTAGACCCTATTTTGGGCCCTGAAATGAAATCGACTGGTGAAGTCATGGGTACCGGCGCTACCTTCCCAGACGCGTTTGCGAAGGCCCAGCTGGCCGCTGGTGGAAACGCGCCGCGCGAGGGCACTGTGTTGATCAGCGTACGCGACGTTGATAAGCCTGGTGCTGTGAAAGTTGCGCAAAACCTTGCGAGTATAGGCTATAAAATTGCCGCGACAGGCGGCACCGCCGACGCGCTAGAGGCCGTGGGTTTGAATGTCGAGCGTGTGAACAAAGTGAACGAAGGGCGTCCTCACATTGTCGACTTTGTGAAGAACGATCAAGCTTCCTTGATCATTAACACCACGGAAGGCAGGCGCGCCATATTGGATTCCGCGCCGATTCGCGCAAGCGCCGAAGCTCACAGGGTGTTCTATACCACAACGTTAGCGGGTGCTGAGGCGGTTTGTATGACTCTGATGCAAGAAGACGACAAACAGGTGCGTCGCTTGCAAGATTTGCACGGAGGGTTGCGATCATGAACAAAGTGCCTATGACCAAAGCGGGTGAAATGGCTTTGCGAGAAGAGCTTGAGCGTCTGCGTAAAGTCGAGCGTCCGCGTATCATTGCTGCGATAGCGGAAGCCCGCGAGCACGGTGACCTAAAAGAGAATGCCGAATATCATGCTGCCCGCGAGCAGCAAAGCTTTGCCGAAGGTCGTATCATGGAAATCGAGGGCAAGTTATCTTACGCCCAAGTGATTGACGTAACCACGATACCGCACACCGGTAAAGTGATATTTGGCACCACGATCGACTTGATCAATTTGGCCAATGATCAAGCAGTGACCTATCGCATTGTCGGTGACGACGAGTCTGACGTGAAGCGAAATCTGATTTCCATCAGCTCACCAATAGCCCGCGCCCTCATCGGCAAAGAGGAAGGCGACGTAGTGGTCGTTAAAGCTCCAAGTGGCGGTATTGAGTACGAGATTGATGCGGTTAGGCACGAGGCCTAACCATAGGCAAGAGTGCTACGCAATGGCGGCGCGGATCAAATTCGAGAGTTTTGGATTGGGCTTTTTGCTGCGCCGTAGTAGTAACGCGGTGTTACCGATGACTTGCACAGCTTCGGCGTTAAGCTCTCCGCACAGGTCGCTTATGACTTCCGCCTTGCTATCGCGATCCATGCCAGTACATTTGATTTTTATGAGCTCGTGATCGTTTAAAGCGCGATCGACTTCAGCAACGACGGTTTCGCTTAAGCCAGAGCCGCCGACCGTCACGATAGGCTTTAATTTGTGGCCAATGGCGCGGTATTGGCGTTTTTCAATGTTTTTCATGGCGATTCGTTTGTCATTCGGGGCGGCGGATGATACACAGGTCTGAGCCCGAATAATACGGTTTACACAGTACTATGGCAAAAAAGAAATCCTCGAGTAAAGCGTGGCTCAAAGAGCATCGCGACGACGTCTACGTGCAGCGAGCACAGAAAGAGGGCTTTCGCTCTCGAGCCTGCTATAAGCTTATTGAATTAAACGAGCGTGATAGGCTGCTGAAGCCTGGCATGACGGTGGTTGATTTGGGCTCAGCCCCGGGCGGCTGGTCACAGGTAGCCGCCGGTATCGTGGGTGTCAAAGGCCGCGTAATAGCCACCGATATTTTGCCCATGGATACGCTTGAAGACGTGGATTTTATTCAGGGCGACTTCACGGAAGATTCGGTGTTTGACGCATTGTTGCAGGCAGTTGGTGATGAGGCTGTTGACCTTGTTATGTCGGATATGGCGCCCAATATGAGCGGCGTATCGGCAGTTGATCAGCCTCGCGCGATGTACCTGGTGGAGTTGGCGGTAGACATGGCGTCCCGCGTTCTAGCCCCCAAAGGTGCGTTTGTTGCGAAGGTATTTCAAGGCGAGGGTTTTGATGAGTTGTTTCGCAGCCTGCGTGAGCAGTATCAAACCGTGCTGACTCGTAAGCCCGACGCATCTCGTCCTCGATCGAGAGAAGTCTACATCGTAGCAAAAGGTTTTAAAGGCGCTTGAATTATCGTCTTTGTGTCCCCATTGATATCTGACGACAGTATAAGCCGCGTTACGGACGCGTTGTTTGCTTGCGGTAAAACTTGGTATGGATCTACCTGCTAAAACCCTACGAAGGCGTTATACTGAAGCTCGTTTATGGGCGTGCTGTGGCAGCTCAACAAGTGAAGCCGTTCGATTGCAAGCGGCAAGTGAGGAAGTGCTTTGAACAATGTAACCAGAAATTTGTTGTTGTGGTTGGTGATTGCCGCGGTCCTGATGTCGGTATTCAATAACTTCAGTGCTCCGCAGCCCAGCGAGGAGCTCGGGTACTCTGAGTTCATCAGCGAGATCCAAAACGATCGCGTTCGCCAGGTGGTAATCGACGGTTTAATGATTAATGCCGAGCGTTACGATGGCTCGCGCTTTGAAACCATTCGCCCTATGGTGGAAGACCCCAAGTTAATGGACGATTTGCTCGAGCACAAAGTCATCGTCGAGGGCAAAAAGCCGGAACAGCAAAGTATTTGGATGCAGCTTTTGGTTGCTAGCTTCCCGATCCTGATCATTATTGCGGTGTTTATGTTCTTCATGCGTCAGATGCAGGGTGGCGGCGGTGGTCGCGGTGGCCCTATGAGCTTCGGTAAAAGTAAGGCTCGCATGCTGGGTGAAGATCAGATTTCAACGACGTTTGCGGATGTCGCGGGCGTAGATGAAGCAAAAGAAGACGTTCAAGAGTTAGTCGAGTTTTTACGCGATCCTTCTCGTTTCCAGAAGTTAGGCGGTCGCATCCCGCGCGGTGTCTTGATGTCAGGGCAGCCCGGCACGGGTAAAACGCTGCTTGCCAAAGCGATTGCCGGCGAAGCAAAGGTGCCGTTCTTTTCGATTTCAGGTTCTGACTTCGTCGAAATGTTTGTGGGCGTGGGTGCGTCGCGTGTGCGCGATATGTTCGATCAGGCCAAGAAGCAGTCGCCTTGTATTATTTTCATCGATGAGATCGACGCGGTGGGTCGCCATCGTGGCGCCGGTTTAGGCGGTGGAAATGACGAGCGGGAACAAACCTTAAACCAGCTGTTGGTAGAGATGGATGGGTTCGAAGGCCACGAAGGCGTGATTGTTATTGCAGCCACTAACCGTCCTGACGTACTAGACCCTGCGCTCTTGCGCCCCGGTCGCTTTGATCGCCAGGTCGTCGTGAGTCTGCCTGACATTCGTGGGCGAGAACAAATTCTTAAAGTTCACATGCGAAAGGTGCCATTGGGTGAGGATGTCGAGCCCTCAAAAATTGCGCGCGGCACGCCGGGTTTCTCAGGCGCTGATCTAGCCAATTTGGTGAACGAGGCGGCTCTTTTCGCGGCTCGTGGCAACGCACGGAAGGTGGGCATGCAGCAGTTTGAATTGGCCAAAGACAAGATCATGATGGGCGCTGAGCGTAAGTCCATGGTGATGTCCGAGGCGGAAAAGCGCAACACGGCGTACCACGAAGCGGGACACGCAATCGTCGGCCGCTTGATGCCCGAGCACGACCCTGTGTACAAGGTTTCGATTATTCCGCGCGGCCGAGCACTGGGTGTGACCATGTTCCTGCCAGAGGAAGATCGCTATAGTCACAGCCGTCGGTACATCATTAGCTCAATTTGCAGCTTATTTGGCGGGCGAATTGCTGAAGAAATGACGCTAGGAAAAGATGGTGTCACGACAGGCGCGTCGAACGATATTCAGCGTGCGACCAAAATGGCAAGAAGTATGGTCACGCAGTGGGGGCTGTCAGAGCGTTTGGGCCCGCTTATGTACGACGAGGCGCAAGAGGAGATTTTCTTGGGTCGATCTGCGGGTCAAAATCATTCAAGTGTTTCTGGTGAAACAGCAAAGGCTATCGACGAAGAGGTGCGCTCGATCATCGACGAGTGTTATGCGACGGCAAAACGCATTTTGGAAGAGAATATCGACAAACTGCACACGATGGCAGGCGCTCTGATGCATTACGAGACGATTGATTCGGGTCAAATAGACGACATCATGGCAGGCCGAGAACCTCGTGAGCCTTCGGATTGGAATGGCGGCTCGAGTGGTGGAGATACTGTTAAAGCGGAAAAAGACGTTAAGGGTGGAGACAATGTCACGCCGATCGGCGGCCCTGCCAGCGAACACTAGGGCCAATGGTAAGTGACGCAAGTCTCGATCGGTTTTACGTTGCTGGTCGAGAGTTGAAATTCCCTGCAGTGATGGGCGTGGTGAATACCACGCCCGATTCGTTTTCTGATGGTGGTACCCTTTACCAATCCACTCAGTTGGACTTAGATAAAGCTTTCGACCGTTGTGCCAAAATGGTCCAAGACGGCGCGACGATTTTGGATATTGGTGGCGAAAGTACTCGACCAGGATCGGCCCCCGTTAGTGTCGAACGGGAGTTGGAGCGCGTTATACCTTTAGTAGACCGTTTGGCTCGATCACTCGATGTCGCGCTATCACTTGATACGTCTACGCCTCAAGTTATGCTTGAGGGTGCACTGGCGGGCGCTCACATTATTAACGACGTTAGAGCCTTGCGGCGCGAGGGCGCACTTGAGGCCGCCGCCAGTACGGATTTAGCGATCTGCCTGATGCACATGCAGGGTGAACCTAAAACCATGCAAGCACAGCCAATCTACGATGACGTGGTGCAAGCCGTCAGCGGTTTTTTGAACCAGAGAATCGAAGATTGCCTAGCCGCAGGTATCGACACAAAGCGCTTGTGGATTGATCCAGGGTTTGGTTTTGGCAAGACTCTGGCGCATAATATCGAATTAATGCAAAACATTTCTTACTTTTGTAATGGTGGCTATCCCGTGCTAGTGGGCGTCTCTAGAAAATCTATGATTGGCGTTATTACGAGTAAAGATGTAGACGAACGCTTAGCCGGAGGGCTGGCACTGGCAACCTTTGCACTGATGCAAGGTGCCCACATCATTCGTACGCACGATGTCGATGCGACTATGGATGTTGTAAACGTGGTCAGGGTGCTTAAGGGGGAACAATGAGCAAACGCTATTTTGGAACGGATGGAATTCGCGGTGAAGTGGGCGTGGCACCCATCACCCCCGATTTTATGCTCAAGCTGGGTTGGGCGGCAGGCAAAGTTTTCGCCGCTAAAGCGGGCAAGTTACGGCCCTTGGTGGTGATTGGTAAAGACACAAGAGTGTCTGGCTATATGTTCGAATCGGCGCTAGAGGCTGGTTTGGTAGCAGCGGGCGTCGATGTTCGTTTGCTTGGCCCAATGCCAACCCCGGCGGTTTCAGTAATGACCCAAACACTGAATGCGACTGCTGGCATTGTCATTAGCGCATCGCACAATCCCTTCCAGGACAACGGCATCAAATTCTTTGGCCATGACGGGGGTAAGTTGGGTGATGAGCTCGAGTTTGAAATCGAGGCCATGATCGATCGTCCGCTAGAGACTTCGGGTTCGAGTGCCTTGGGTAAAGTCGTGCGCATCAATGACGCTGGCGGCCGTTACATTGAATATTGCAAATCCACTGTACCCAGAGGTTTTAGCCTAGCGGGTTTAAATTTGGTGGTGGATTGCGCGAACGGTGCGACTTATCACGTAGCGCCAGCGGTTTTTCAAGAATTGGGCGCCAACGTGACAAAAATTGGTACCGAGCCCAATGGCTTTAACATTAATGCCGGTGTTGGCTCGACCGATATGAGTGCTTTGGCTGCGCAGGTTCGACAAACTCAAGCCGACTTGGGTATTGCGTTCGATGGTGACGGTGATCGCGCGCTATTCGTTGACCATCAGGGCGCAGAGATTGATGGCGATCAGTTGCTGTATGTCATGGCTAAATCGCGTCAGCAGCGTGGCTGTAAAGATCAAGGCGTGGTGGGTACCTTAATGTCGAACTTAGGTCTTGAGGTCGGTCTAAAGGCTCTTGGTCTAGGATTCTTTCGAGCCAAAGTCGGTGACCGCTACGTAAAAGAGGCTATGTTAGAGCGTGGCTGGGTGTTGGGCGGCGAATCGTCGGGACACTTGATTTGTACCGATGTATCGAATACGGGCGATGGCATTGTCTCGGCTTTGCAGGTTTTACGAGCTGTAGCCGAGAGCGGTGACAGTCTTCGCACGCTGTGCTCTGAAATGGATATGATGCCGCAAACCATGATTAACGTGCGCATGTCAGAACGCGTCGACGTGACGGCTAATCCTCAAGTGCAGGCGGCGGTAGCTGAGGTGGAGTCGGCCTTGGGCGACTCAGGTCGGGTATTACTGCGCTTGTCGGGCACCGAACCTTTGGTACGTGTGATGGTCGAGGGCAGTAATGCCAGCACCGTAAACGAGTTATGCGCGAGTTTGGCGACAAAAGTTGAGCAGGCCCTCGCAGATTGACTTGTAACGAATCCGTGCTTTCGATAGACTTGCGCGCGCTTTAGGGGTGATGCTATGCCAAACGCCTTAGTAGTTGGCAATTGGAAAATGTGGGGATCACGAGAGCAAGCTAAAACGCTTGCATCGAGTGTTGCTGGGTCTAGCCAATCTGGTGTGGAGTGGGGCGTTTGCCCACCGTTTCCCTATCTTCAGATTGTCATCGATCAGCTCGGTTGCGATCGAGTGGGCGCGCAAACTGTCAGTGCTGAGCTAGCAGTGCCGCATACGGGCGATGTCAGTGCTGAAATGCTGGCTGATCTTGGCGTGCGGTGGGTAATTGTCGGTCACTCCGAGCGGAGGGCAGAGCGACATGAAACGAATGAGCTTGTGCGAGCACAGGTTGAGCGAGCCCTGAGCCAAGGCTTGGTGCCCATCGTGTGCGTAGGGGAAACCCTAGACCAACGCAATGCGGGTCAGGCCGAGCTGGTGGTCACAGAGCAACTTGACGCGGCTTTGCAGGGTTTAGCGTCTAGTACCGATTTAGTGGTGGCTTACGAGCCGGTTTGGGCGATCGGGACCGGAGTAGTGGCAACACCTGAGCAGGCACAGGCAATGCACGCAGTTGTGCGGCAACGGGTAAACGAGTTGGGTTTGAGCGGCGATACGCCTTTACTGTATGGGGGCAGCGTCAAACCGGATAACGCCGAAGGCTTATTTGCCTTGGCAGATGTCGATGGCGCCCTGGTGGGTGGAGCATCGTTGGACGCGGAAGCGTTTTTAGCAATTATCGATGCCGCGGTGGCGGCAAAGGCCGAATAGGCAAGAGAATATGGAACAGATTATTTTAGTAGTGCATTTGTTGGTGGCCTTGGCGATCATTGGTTTAATTATGATCCAGCAGGGTAAAGGCGCCGACATGGGTGCATCTTTTGGTGCAGGCGCCTCGCAAACTTTGCTTGGCAGTGGAGGTAGCGGTAACGCCTTAACGAAGGCAACCTCTTGGTTGGTGGCGGCCTTTTTCGCTACTAGCTTCGCTTTAGCGGTTGTTGCTAACGAGAAGACGGCACCGGCAGAAGATTTGGGTATTGAAATTCCTGTAGAGGCGGCAGCACCGGCGAGTGACTTGCCTGTTGTGGATGATGAGCCCGAGGCAATGAGCCCAACCAGCGACTTGCCGACCGTTCCTGATTCAGGGGACAATTAAGCAGTAACAAAGCCGAAGTGGTGGAATTGGTAGACACGCCATCTTGAGGGGGTGGTGAGCATAGCTCGTGCGGGTTCAAGTCCCGCCTTCGGCACCAACCATTCGACTAAAGTGATTTAGTCATCGCAAGTATCTATTTAGTATCTTCGTTTTAGATGCGGGACTACCCCGGCCTTCGCTGTTTCCTCGCGCGCGGTATCGCGCTCGGGCTTAGGCGTGATTCGCTGTGCGAATCACCCCGCAATCGGCACCAACCATTCGACTAAAGTGATTTAGTCATCGCAAGTATCTATTTAGTATCTTCGTTTTAGATGCGGGACTACCCCGGCCTTCGCTGTTTCCTCGCGCGCGGTATCGCGCTCGGGCTCAGGCGTGATTCGCAAAATTAAAACCAAGTTCGGTTTCAATACATCTCTGCAGCGAGGCCAAACGCTTAGTAGCTTAAACCATGCCCAAAACCATACAGCGTATCTTCTGGTGCATAACCCGGCGCATCGGGCGCTTGGCGTAAAATAGCCTCAGCGCTGTTGGCCAGTGCAAAAGGCAGCTTGCCGCTGGGGTTAAAGCGCCCTGTGACGACATCTAGCAGTGCCTCGTCGTCCGATCCAAACAAGGCAATTTGTGCGCCTACCTTGGCGAAGCCGCTGGCGTCATCCATGACGTAAGGTTGGCGAAAATACACTGCGAGTATGGTCTTGTCAGCGCCAACACGATCAATGGTATGTTGAATTTGCTCTAGGCTAGGTGTTACCGCCCATGATTTAGTGTTGGCCATTTGGCTAAAGGCCAAAAAGTCGAGCTCGTCTGGCGCCGCACCGCCAAAAATAGTTGCCGGTTTAAGGCCCGGTACCGGCAGAGGTTCCATGGGCATGTGGCTCAGGTCTGTTACGGGGTTAGTGACTGTCACTCGGATTAGAGCATAGTCGGCATTAGCGATAGCTTCGGGGTTGGTTTCACCGCTCTCGATCACGACGCTGTCTGTTGACGCCATGCGCGTGTCGACACCAAGGGTGAACAGACGCGCTGGCCTGCCTGTTGCCTTAAGGGGCAACAGGCCATCCTCATTCTTCAACAGAACGATCGCCTTACGTTGGGCAAGATCCGCTTTGGCTTGGAATTCTGGATTGCCCACTAGCTCGGTTGCAGCGTAGGGGTCGACATAGGGGTTTTCGAACAATCCCAATTCAAACTGCTCCTTGAGCAAGCGTGCGACAGACAGATCAAGTCGCTCCTCGCTGATTAAACCGCTCTCGACCAAAGACAGTATTTGACTGTGGTCATCAAAGCCGGACAGTACGTCGGTGCCTGAATGGATTGCGAGGCTCAGTAACTCTTCGATCGATTTGTCCTCAAGTCCCCAGGCGCGGTTTGCGCCGACGGGGCCAATAATACCGGTGTCCGAATTCACGTAGCCTTTGAACCCGAGTTTTTCTCTTAGTAGCCCGGTTACGATACCTTTTGAGAACGCCATGCCGACGTCATTGGGTCGATAATCTTGTCCCACGGGTATGCCGTAGTAGGCCATGATTGACGAGGTTCCCGCGTCGATAGCGGCAACAAAGGGCTTGAGATGTGCATCAAATTGACCGGCCGGGTAGCTTTGATTGCGACCAAAATGATAGTGGGGGTCTCCGCCCCCGGCTTGCGGACCACCGCCCGGGAAATGTTTGATGGTAAGTGCCACGCTTTCGTTGCTGAGTTGTTCGCCCTGAAGCGTCGTGACCAAGGTAGTGATTATATCGGCGGCGAGATCAGCATCCTCAGTAAAGGTTTCGTGTACTCGATACCATCGGGGCTCGGTCGATAAATCCGCCATATAACCGTACATGCCGCGCAAGCCTATCGCGACCCATTCCTGGCGCATAATGTCAGCGAATTCGCGTATCAGGTCTTGGTCGCGTGTAGCCGCTAAGCCGGCTTCTTTAGGCCAAGTCGAGAACGAGCCCGCCGATAAGTTAATTCCAGGTCGTGCATCTTGTTCATAGTGATTGCGTGCGTTGGACTTGAACAAGGCTGGAATGCCTAGGCGGGTAGATTCGGCCAAGGCCTGAACAGCATTGGTGTAATTTGCCGCTTCGAAGGGTGTGATTTGGGCGCCACTTCTTCCTGGTGGCGCCGCGAGGTCCGGGCTAGGCACGACTGGATTGCGGAAGATGAATCGGGTCATATACTCTTGCTTGACGAATTTTTCGGCCTTGTCGGGCAGCAAGCCTTGAGATTCAGCGTTTAGCGTTTGAATGAGCATCATGCCCGCTTTCTCATTGATCGTCATGCGAGCTACTAGGTCGCTCACGCGTTCGTCGATGGGCAGGCGCCAGTCTTCGTAGGGGTCTAGGCTCGAGTTATCGTTCAGGTCTTTGAAGGTATAGCCGTCGATTTCTAGGTATTGCTTGGCGACTTTGACGAGCTGGGGTTGAGTATAGGCGGCCGGTTCGCTGGATGCCTGCTGGTCTGTTAAGTCAGCGCATCCCGTGAGTAACAAAGCCATTGCGCAAACTAAGAGGCGACTCGCCCCCGCTTTACCACTTTGGCTGTAATCTCGAATCGGTTTGGTTTTTACCCTGTTCATGCCTTTGCTCCCGCCGAAAGTTTAATGCCTGCCAATTTGGTCAGGCCACTTGGCCAAAATAGAGCTTTTTGGTGAAAAAAGCAAGTTTAGTCGCCTATCAGCAGACTAAACTCGGCCTTCTGACCCCGAATGCATGCAAATGTTCAGCGGATGAGCTGCAGCGCCTGAGTATCCTAATCTGATCCATATGGGTTATTCCGTACGCTGCGATCTCGGTTAAGCTAGATCCGCACAAAGACGACTATAAATCAAATAACAAAGAGACCGGTTATGACCACACGACGAATTGAAGAGCTATTAGCCTTACGCTACGCCAGTATCTGCGATAAGAGAAACTTTTCTGATGTTAAAGACATCGTCACCGAGGACTTTAAGCAAACCGGTCCCGAATGGCATTGTGACGGCGCAGCCGCTTTTGAGGCGCAGCTGGGCTATTTAAAAGACAACTTCTCGGCAACCATGCACATGGTGGGTAACCAGTTGGGCGAGTGGCAGGGCGAGGTTTACCGGGGTGAGACCTACAGCATTGCGAACCACTTGTACGAAAAAGATGGCGTTGCGCGCAAGTTGGATATGGCCATTCGATATGATGAGGAGATTCGCCAGGAAAATGGGGTGTGCAAGTATGCTCGTCGGGATGTTCACGTGATTTGGGCATCAGACACTGCCTTGTACTCGTGAGGAGCGTTGTTTCTGGCTTGATGGGAATTTTGTATGCGTAGAAAAGTTGCGTTCATCACGGGCGCAAGCCGTGGCATTGGAGCAGAAACGGCGGTTCAATTAGCGAGGGCTGGCTATGATGTGGCTATTACCGCACGCACGCTTAAAGAAGGTATTGAGCAAACGTACGGCGCGGTTACCACTTCGCTGTTGGGCAGTTTAGAGATCACCGCTGCGCGAATCGAAGAGTTGGGTGGAAAAGCTCTATGCTTAACCTCCGATATTCTTAAGCCTCCGACTGTTTCCGCCGCCATTGATGAAGCGGTTGCAACCCTGGGTCCTATCGATTTGTTGTTTAACAATGCGTGTTATCAAGGGCCCGGTAACCTCTCACGTTTTTTAGAGGTTGAAATCGAACAGGTGGAGGCAATTTTTACCGGTAACGTCACGACGCCGACCATGGCGGTTCAAAAGGTGTTGCCAAGCATGGTCGAGCGCGGTAGCGGAGTCATTGTGAATATGGTGTCTGGCTCGGCGGTTAACAATCCACCTGTCCCCGTTGATCAGGGTGGTTGGAGCTTTGCCTATCCAGCCTCGAAGGCGGCATTGATTCGTATGGTGCCCGCGTTACGCATAGAGCACTCAGAGCCAGGTCTGCGTTTTTTTAACGTGGAACCGGGGTTTGTCTACACCCAAGTCATGAAGGCCAACCACTTTGGCGAAGAGGCCGCGGCTCGATTCGGACCTACCGATCCCGCCGATGTGGCAGAGGTCATTCGCTGGCTGGCAACGACTGAAGAGGCAATGGCTTATCATGATAAGACCATTATCTTTGCGCCGCAGCTGCATAAAGTACTGGGTAACTCCATCTCAACCGTTCTAAGTAGGGCAGAGCAAAACGTATAGCTTTAAATGCGAGTTAAATCAGGACTTTCACAATCGACGGAATGCGGTCTTTTGTTTTACTCAAGGCCTAGGGCAAACAGATGTTAACGGGTTATGGGTGCTGCTGAATTTTCGAATGCTGGTAAAGTACTGCGCGACCCAAGAGTCGCGCAGCATCCTGCAGATCACACTTATTTTCCAAAATTATACTGTAGGGTTAAACCCGTCATACGCGGTTCCATATAGGTGCCACGTGGAAGGCCCAAGAAAGAGCGGCTGGCATAAATAATATCGTCATTGTCTGCTAGATTTTTAACCCAGGCGTGTACCGACCAGCCACCAGAGCTTGGCTCGTAGCCGATACGGGCGTTGGCGAGATCGTAGCTTTTGACCGTATTGATCGCCGCGTTGTTGGGGTTGGTGTAAAAATCGTCGCGGTAGTTGTAGTCGACCTGCGCTACGACTTCGCCGCTCGCGACCGGGAAGCGCGCTTCAAGCGCGATGCTGTAGGTCGTTTCGGGTGCGTCTGCAAGCTTATTGCCGTCGTAATCAACCCCCGCACCGCCACCGTTTTCAAACGAGTCGAACTCACTATCCGTGTATCCGTACGTTGCCCAGAAGGTCAGGTTTTCGGTGAGAAGTACCTCGATATCCGCTTCAATACCAGAGCTTGTCACTTCACCGGCATTGGTTAAGGTTGCAACTGTTCCACCGTTCGACAGCTCAACGAACTGGCGCACCTGAAAATCATCGTACTGCGCATCAAAGTAGGCCAAGTTAATTCGAGCGCGACCATCCCAAAGCGTCGTCTTAATACCGACTTCGGAGCTGTTGACCGATTCGTCACCGAAAGCCAGTTGTTCCAGGGTGCTGACGAAATCAACATTCCAGCCACCGCTTTTGAAGCCACGGCCATAGCTTGCGTAAACCATCGTGTCGTCAGAAATAAAGTAGTTAAGGCCAAGTTTGGGTGAAATATCATCGGTACTAAAATTGTCGACGTAAGTCGCGTTTAGGAACATGCCGGTCGAATCGCTAATGTTGAACACGACGTCTTTCTTCTCATAGGTATAGCGCACACCACCGGTAAACTGCAGCTTTTCGGATAACTGCACGTTGCCATGCAGATAGGCAGCGTAAGAGGTGACATCGACTTTGGCTGGTACCGATACACCCACGACCCCGCCAAGTAGCTCGGCACTACTGTTCGATTCATTGGTTTGCTCAAAGTAGTATAGTCCCGCGGTGTAATCTACGGTGTCACTGGCTGTCGATACCCAGCGAAATTCTTGCGAAGTGTGTTCGCTGATCTCGCCCAAGGCGCTTGTCACGCGGCTGTAGGGACTGGTAATGACCTGTGAGTCGGTGTAGTCCTCTTCGGCGTTGTTCTTGAAATCGGTTTTTCGGTAACCCGTCAAAGACGAGAATTCCATGCCGTTGTCGAGGCTGTGATTCACAACCAGACTTAACCCTTCGAGATCGATATCTTGTCGCTGCGGTTCATCAAACCGAACTTCGTAAGGGTTTGGTGCGTAAGCTGGGGCATTTACCAGCGCTTCGCGACCGTGGAACGGCGCTTTTCGTTCATCGCGGTCGATCGACAGCGTCGCGTTGGTGGAGTCGTTTTCGTAACGAAGCTGCAAGCGAATGGACTGGTCATCCAAACCGTTCAGGTCGTCCCCGGTGAATAAGTTTTTCACGTGACCGTCGCGCTGCGTATCATTGATCATGACTTTTGCAAACAGAGATTCGCTTAATGGTGCATTCACCATCGCCGTGACGGCTTGGCGGCTGTAGTTGCCGATTTCAGCTTTGACGAAGCCATGAAATTCATCGCTTGGCGCTTTGGTTGTCAGTGAGATCGCACCAGCCACCGTGTTTTTGCCAAAGAGAGTGCCCTGAGGGCCGCGCAAAACCTCAATGCGCTCAAGGTCGAGGGTAGCTTGGTTAGCGGCTGCTGAGCGACCCACGAACAAGCCGTCGACATAGACGCCCACTCGATTGTCATAACCTGGGTTGCGCGAAAAATCGGATACGCCCCGAATACCGATGCTCGAGTTCGAGCGACCGTTCGGGCTAACCGTTAGGTTGGGCGTTGAGTACTGCAGATCGGCTAATGTTGCAGTGTTGATACGATCCAAGTCATCAGCGGTAAAGGCACTGATGGCGATAGGCACATCTTGCAAGCTCTGCGCGCGTTTCTGCGCGGTCACAACGACTTCTTCAAGTTGCAGTTGCGCGAAGGCGCTGGATGCCATGAGGGCGCTTACCGCGAGCGCTAAACTGGTTTTTTTCATATGTTGTTCCCCGTGATTGTTTTTAGACGTATTTATGGTAGGCATCGCAGACTTTGTTTGGCCAATGCCAATTTCTACGGTGTTGGATACAAATCAGCATGGGCCCTATGCATTCAGGGTATCGCTTGGTACCAAATTAGCATTGGTCTAGATTTGCTCGCGGGTCTATGATCACGTGCAATTAAATTATTTGGATCTAAAAATGAAACTATCGCGTTTTCCACGTTTGCATTTTGCTCACCTACCTACGCCCTTAGAGCCAATGCCCAGGCTGACCGAGACCTTAGGTGGGCCACAGCTGTGGATTAAACGTGACGACTGTACCGGGCTGGCCGGTGGCGGCAATAAAACCCGTAAACTGGAGTTTTTGATTGGACAGGCCTTAGCTGATGGTGCCGATACCATCATTACTCAGGGCGCTACGCAGTCAAATCATGCCAGGCAGACGGCTGCGATTGCGGCAAAGTGCGGACTCAGGTGTGAGTTGCTGTTAGAGGATCGTGTGGGTACCGAAGATCCCGATTACAACTACAACGGCAATGTGCTGCTTGACCATATCTTTGGTGCGAACCTGCATTATTTTGCTGCTGGTACAGAGATGAACCAGGCGATGGCTGACATGGCGGAACAGCTAGCGCAGCGGGGGCACAAATGTTACATCGTACCTGGCGGTGGATCGAATCCAACCGGTGCGCTTGGTTATGTAAATGCGGCGTTAGAACTAGCGCAACAAGCCAATGATCTTGGGCTGAATATTGATTGCTTGGTTCATGCTACAGGCAGCGCTGGCACTCAGGCGGGTTTGGTGGCGGGCATGGTCGGGGCTCGAACCGGCGTCCCCGTCTTAGGGATTGGCGTGCGAGCGCCCGACGCCGTGCAGCATGCCAATGTGCTTAAGCTGGCCAATGCAACGACTGCTTTTATGGGCTTGGGCGACATCGTTGATGCGCAAGACGTTCAAGTAAATTGTGACTATGTCGGCTCGGGTTACGGGCTTTCTACTGCGGAGAGCATAGAGGCTATTGATTTACTGGCCAAAACCGAGGGCATCTTATTGGATCCCGTCTACTCAGCCAAAGGGATGGCTGGCTTGATCGATTTGGTGCGCAAAGGCTCCTGGAGCAAAGATCAACATCTGGTGTTTTTGCACACCGGAGGCAGTCAGGCCCTGTTTGCATACCGCCAAGAGTTCGATGTGCCAGACTATCGCGCATGATTCGTTCTAAGCCTCTTTGGTTTATTACACTACTGGCTTTAGTGCTAGGCGTCGCTGTTGGCAGTCTGTTGCCGCAAGCGAGCCTGATTGCTGAACCCTTGGGGCAACTGTTTCTGCAGGCTCTAAAAATGCTCGTCGTACCTTTGGTATTGGTGTCTATTACGCATGCGGTGGGGTCGGTAAGCAATGTCGGTACCGCGGGACGAATGGGCGTGTTGGCCTTGCTGGGTTACTTGATAACGACGTTTATGGTGATTCCCACGGGCTTTGCGGTCATGTCTTTGGTCTCAGTCAATCCAATGCCGAGTTTGGGTCAGCCCCGAGAAGCCAGTTTAAGCGGCGAGGCAGCCATCGAATTGGGACAGCTCATTCCTGCGAATATTATCGATGCCATGGCTTCTGGCAACATTCTTGGTTTAATCGTCTTTTCGTTATTGCTAGGGGTGGCGGCTAACCGAGCGGGTCCGGCGGGGCTCGCCTTCCGAGAATTCATGGCGTCTGCGATGGTGGTGGTGCAGGGCCTGACTAAAATTATTATCGCCTTTGCGCCGATCGGTGTATTCAGTTTAATGGCTAGCACTACCGCGCAGTATGGACTGGACGTGTTGCGACCACTGGTGCAGCTGATTCTCTTGGTGTATCTGGGGTGTGTCTTGCACGTACTGATCACCCTGAATTTGGGTTTAAGGCTATTTGCACAACTATCGTTATGGCGCTTTACTCAGGGAGTATTTCCCGCTCAGTTGATGGCCTTCTCCACCACGACAGCCGCCGGCACTTTGCCTGAAAGCATGCGTTGTGCAGAGGAAAACTTGCAGGTTAAGCCTTATGTGAGTCGCTTTGTTTTGCCCGTTGGTGCCACCATGAATATGGATGGTACTGCACTATATCAACTGATGGTGAGTTTATTTGTGGCACAGTGGTATGGCATACAGCTTGATGTCGCTCAGCTAGTGACTTTGAGCTTCACTGTGGTGTTAATGAGTATAGGCACTGCCGCTATTCCCTCGGGTGGTTTGGTCGTATTGAGCGCAGTCTTAGCGAGTGTTGGTCTTCCTATCGAGGCAGTTGCCTTAGTAGCAGGTATCGATCGGGTATTGGATATGGCTCGCACCACAGTAAACGTGACGGGCGATTTGGCGGTAACAACGATAATTGATCGGCAAATGAAGCGGGGCGCACATGATGTTTAAACACGGCTCTACTCAGGCTCTTAGCTTGGTGGCTCTGTTGTTGTGGTCGCTCTATGGCTGGGCGGACGAATTTGATGTCGCTATTAACAATGGACGAGTGATCGATCCGGTCAGTGGTTTAGACGCTGTCCGTCACCTCGGTATTGTCAAAGGCAAAATTGCCGCGGTGTCGGAGCGGCCCCTCGCTGGTCATCGCGTGATAGATGCTGAGAATTTAATCGTCGCACCAGGATTTATTGATCTACACAGCCATGCGATGACTCCTGCGGGGCAAGAGTATCAACTGTTCGACGGTGTCACGACCGCTTTAGAGCTGGAGGCTGGCGCGTATCCTGCCAATCGAGTGGAAGATAGTTTGGTGTCTGCGCCCCTAATACATTTCGGCGCTTCGGTGGGGTATTTGTGGTTGCGTCAGTGGTACTTAAGCCGTCATTACCAAGCCTCTTTGGTGCATCAGCCCGAAGCGTCGGTGGGGCGAGATACTGCTTGGGCAAGTTATCCTCAGCGATCGGTGTTTACTCAGATTTTAAGCCAAGAGCAAATCGATGACCTGGTAAAGTTACTTGAGCAGGCGTTCTCAGAGGGCTATGGTATTGGGCTCGGTGTCCCCATCGACTATCTAAAGCAGGGTATTAGCGAGGCGGAACTTCAGGCGGTCTTCAGCGTAGCTGCCGCATACGATCAAGTCGTCTTCATTCATGCTCGACGCCTGCCCGTGGGTGATTTGGGTGGTTTGGATGAAGTGATCGAGCTCGCACAGGACACCGGTGCATCAGTACATTTTTGTCATATTAATTCAAATGCGCTGACCGCCATTGAACCGTTTTTGCAACGAGTTAGCCAAGCGAAAACCAATGGCGTGGACATCTCAATCGAGGCCTATCCCTATGAGGCAGGCAGTACGCAGATCGGAGCGGCTGCCTTTAGAGGTGATTGGCAAACCTTATACGGTATGACACCGAACGACATTGTTTGGGTGAAAACGGGGGAGCGCTTAACAGCCCAGACTTTTCATGAATACCAAACGCAAGACCCTAATGGCTACATCGTGCTGTTTAGTAATGCGATGGCTGCGGTCGATACTGCGTTATTAAACGATCAGACCATCGTGGCTAGTGATGCAATGCCTACCGTGGCCGACGATGCTAAAGTCCATCCTCGGGGCCGAGGCACCTTTACTCGCACCTTACATCGCTATGTCACTGAACAAAAGGAGCTAACCTGGGCGCAGGCAATCGCTAAGATGACTATCGAACCCGCCCTGCGTTTGCAATCTATGGCGCCGGCCTTTGCACGCAAGGGGCGTCTGACTCAGGGAAGCGATGCCGACGTAGTGGTATTCGACCCCTCGGTTTTGCAGGACCAAGCGACCTACGAAAACCCTGATCAAAGATCGTTGGGTATGCGTTTTGTGTTGGTGAATGGCCAATTGGTCGTGGATCATGGGACTTTGGTACCAAATGCAAGCCCCGGACTGTTTATCCAGTCGTCAGCGCCTAACACGTAAAAGCTGTGCTGGCATCGACGATCGCTTTGAGGTCGTTGCGCTCGTCGTTCTGCCGCCAGTACAGGCGGATATGCAGGTTGATAGCCGGAAGAGGTAAGCGTATTAGTTCTTGATTTTGTAACTCGTTACTGACCAGACTTTGGGGTAGCCAAGCCACACCAACGCCTTGCCTAACCAGTTCATGGACACTCTCCGACTGTGCCGTAATGTAGACAGGGTCCAGCGTAAATTCTGTCTGCACTAAGTCAATGGATGATTGAATGAGTTGCCCGAAGAACGACTCGGCTGGGAAGCCAATGAGTGGCAGCACTTCCGCGAGTTGCGTATTTTGTCTGAATTGATTTTCGTGTTGTGCCGAGACCACGGGAACCAAGGCGTCAGGCCCGAGTGTTTTTGAGTTTAATCCTTCGGTTGTAAACAGGGGGGCAGCCGCGGGGCTGTGGTAGCACAGTAACAGATCCGCATTGCCCGCCAGAAACTGTTCGATGCAGTCGTGCATATTTGCCGCGTTAACGCGGAGGTTATTGCGTTTGCCTAGTGCGGGTCGAATCGCTTGGAACCATGAAGGGCAAATCGATACGCTTAAAGAGTGTTGCGTGGCTACTGTAATTGACCCGGTTAACTTCATTTGGTCGCTGGCTTTGCGCTGTAAGCCACGGCTATGCTCTAACAAGTGCTGAACATCTTCAATCAGTGACTCGCCAGCCGATGTCAGTTTTGCTGGATAGGCATTGCGGTCTACTAGGTCAGTACCCAGCCAGTTTTCCAGCGCTCGAATACGGCGACTAAAAGCGGGTTGAGTGATGTGCCGCGCATCGGCTGCTTTGGTAAAACTGCCATGTTTCACTAGGGCTAAATAATCTTCTAGCCATTTGGTTTCCACTATCGAGCCTCCATGTCTATCGTATCTGCACTATGCGAATTGAGGCAAAAGATAGCAAGTTTTACAGGCAACGGCTGTCAATTATTCCGCGTATCGTCGTTGCTCGAGAGCCAACCGAGGCCCAATGCGGGCGCGGAGTGCTTGCTTGACGTAGAGCTTGGTATTAGATTGGGAGCACCGTCATACATAATATAGGGAAACTATGCGTCTGCTTAACGCTGTTTCAGTGTCTGCCTTAGCCATTATTGCGCCCCTCGCGTTTGCATCATCGTCTGCGGTCGCACAAGGCGTCGAGGCTGATACCACCAACGTACTATTTTTACCGCAGGACGTTCGAGAAAAAGTCTTCGGTAATATTCGAGGTGCTTTTCCGAATCGTACGGTATCGACCGGTGACTCCGTAAAAGTCCTTAACAAGGTTTATCAAGATTTTGCTGAATTACGCTATGAGGTCGACGGTAAACAATATTCTTTAAAAGATTTTTACGCGCGCACGGCGACCCGCGGAATTATTGTGGTGCAAGGCGATGACATTAAGTTAGAGCACTATTCGCCTGGTCATACCGAAGAAACCCGCTGGGTCTCTTTTTCGGTGACCAAGTCGCTGACCTCTATGCTGATTGGTGCCGCTGTGAAAGACGGCTACATCGAAGGCGTCGATGAAAAAGTTGCGGATTATTTGCCGCGCCTGAAAGGCACATCCTATGAAGATGTTCGCATTAAGGATGTGCTGCGCATGGCCTCAGGTGTTGCTTGGAATGAAGATTACACGGATCCCAAATCGGACGTGGCCCTAGCCGGTGCGCTCAATGGGATCGATTTAGTTCAGTATTTGGCTAATTTGCCGAAGGTCGCCGAGCGCGGCACAACCTTTAATTACAATACTGGTGAGACAAATCTTGCCGGCGAATTGCTGCGATCGGCCATTGGCAACAATGCCTCTGAGTATTTAGAGCATAAAATCTGGAAGCCTTACGGTATGGAGCATGACGCCTACTGGCTGTTGTCCAGCGAGGGCGGTGTTGAAACAGGGGGCTGCTGCTTGAATGCAACCCTTCGAGACTATGCCCGCATAGGTATGTTCGCTAAAGACCAGGGTGTTTTGCCCGATGGTACTGGTGTACTGCCCGAGGGCTGGATGAAAGAGTCGACGAGTCCTTCCGAAGGCTTTGATGGTTACGGCTACCTGTGGTGGTTGTTCGACAATGGCTCGTATTCAGCGCGCGGTATTTTTCAGCAGTGGATTTATATCGACCCCAAGCGTGATCTCGTCATTGCTACGCACACTAATGCGGCGCAAGCGGTAGAGGACGAAGACCACAAGCACGTGGCGGCGGTTATTCAGGCCTTACGCCACGCGCTTTAAAAGGCGCTAGTACTGCTCGCTCGGAGAATTGATGGTAGCGTAAATTTTCGCGCTGCCGTCTTCCATCAATAACATGACCTGGTAGGGGTCAAACCGGTCACCCACTTCCATGCCTGGGCTGCCGACAGGCATCCTTGGAACGCTCAGTCCGATGCTAGCCTCGGGCGGACTGTCTATAAATTGCTTAATCAACTTGGCTGGAACGTGTCCTTCGAAAACGTAGCGGTCGTCAATTACGCCCGTATGGCAGGATTGCATTTGCGGCTGTATGCCCATGGCGCCTTTAAGTCCACTGAGATCTGAGGGGTGCTGCGCTGTGCTGCTAATACCGTTTTTTGCTAAGTGATCCATCCAATGCAGACAGCAGCCGCAAGTCTCGCTTTTGTAGACGGTCATATCGAGCGACGTGTCCGCACGAGCAGACAGAGTGGCAACACAAAATAGGCTGAGAGTGAGATTCCGTATCAAGCGCGCACAGGACGGGGGGGTGTTAAGTAAATTCCACATGGGTAAGCTCCTGAGATGTTAGGGCAAGTATAGCAAGCTAATCCTGCCATCGCAGGGGTGAATCGAAGGCACAAAAAAGGCGGGCTATGCCCGCCTTTAGATGAACCAGTAACGCTTAATTGCGCCAAGATACTGTTAAGCCAACCATCCGTGGCGCTCCAGGAGTGGCATTACCCAAATTGGTACCTGGATAGTTGTGGATAAAGTAATCTTCGTCAGTGACATTCGTGACCCAGCCAGTCACTTGTGTATTGCCGGATGCCGTAGTGTAAATTAGGCGAAAGTCACCTACATCATATTCTGGCACCGCTGAATACTCGATGTTGTCTGGATCTTGCCACACCAAGTCTTTGTGGCGCCAGTCGAGTTGTGCAGCTAAACCTGCACCAGACGCGAGCTCCCAATCGTAGCGAACTAAGAGGTTGTATGCCATATCGGGAGCGTTGCGTAGTTCATTACCTACTCGGCTAGAATCGACTAAACCATTGGGCGTTCTGTAACCTGCTGGGACGCTGAAATTATCGAACTCAGTGTTCAGCCAAGTTGCACTTCCCTGAATCGTCAGATTAGGGATGGGGAAAGCGGTGAATTCGATTTCAACTCCTTCCACAATAGCGTCCGCCGCGTTCTGAGTAATTAAAACACCGGTTTGCACATCTGCTGGTAGATTAGCAGGTATCAGTGCCTGTAGGATTTGCAGGTCCTGATAGTCTGTTGAAAAGACAGAGGCATTGAATCGTACTCGTTTATCCATCCATTCTGTTTTGACACCGCCTTCGATTAGCGTTGCGAACTCCGGATTAAATGCCGTAGATGCAGCTAATTCGGTTGCTGCCATCCCTTGATATCCGCCGGACTTGAAACCTTCTGAGTAAGTCGCATACCAGAATATATCGTCAGATTGTTGATATTCTAGTGCTAATTTACCGGTTGTTTCGCTCCAGTCGTCACCTGTTGTAAAGTCAAAGTTGCCAATAATAGCTAGTGGATCAGCTTTTCCAACGCGCACCATGTCTTTCTCTTCGGAGGTATAGCGTGCTCCTGCAGTAACGCTCAATTTATCTGTAATATCATAAGTGACTTGGCCAAAGACCGCTGAGGATGTGGTTTCGTTGTTCTGATCATCTGAGCCCGGAAGGAAAGGCACGGCACCGAAAATAACACCAGGCGCTGCGAGCACATCGACACCGACACCAATGCTTTCAATACGATGTGTTTCTTCTTTCATGTAGTAAACCCCTGCGACCCATTGCAATGGCCCCTGATCGGTCGACGTGAGGCGAATCTCTTGGGTGAAGGTATCGGATTCGTCAGTGAAGAAGTTGGCACCGTAGAGCATAACGGTCCCGAGGGGTAGCACGGTGGCGAAAGCTTGGTTTACCGAGTTTTTGGACGTGGTTCCTGCGATGATATCCGAGTTCTCCGCGTCAACCGTTCGTAGCCCTGTGATCGATGTTAAAAGAATCGAATCTGAA
>Ga0209137_1000393_pt1 | contig 47695 bp, 42 predicted proteins | sample SaaInl5LU_22_DNA_FD_184642 | JGI IMG/M metagenome (GOLD analysis project Ga0209137, IMG submission 184642) | Marine microbial communities from expanding oxygen minimum zones in the Saanich Inlet - ESP_105LU_22_DNA (SPAdes) (version 2) | ecosystem: Environmental > Aquatic > Marine > Intertidal... | reverse complement strand
CAGATAGTGATGAAGAACCAGATAGTGATAAAGAACAAGATGGTGATAAAGAACAAGATGGCGATGAGGAAGAGAACGATAATGAAGACGAAGAATTAAATAAAATTATAATTAAGGATACTTTCAATGATGAAATTGACAATGAAATAGATATGTTGGAAAATGACGAAGATTTAGACGAGGAGTATTTCCAAAAAATAGATACTAGGTTTCGCGATAATATTATCAAAGACTATCATCCTGAATTGAAAGTCCATAATTTTGAAGAAATACAAGCATTATGCAAAGTTGTACGCGATGAAAAAGGGAAAATAGTGGACCCTCTACACAAAACTCTACCATTCATTACTTGTTATGAAAAAACACGCGTTATTGGTGAACGTGCTAAGCAAATCAATAAAGGTGCCAAACACTTTGTAAATATAGACCCGGAAATAACAGATGGGTATCTAATTGCTTTAAAAGAATACGAAGAGAAAAAAATTCCATTTATTATACAAAGACCATTACCTAATGGTCAATCTGAGTATTGGCGTTTCTGTGATTTAGAATGCTTTTAACGCTTCCAATTCTTTCCACAATCTAAACAACTGATAAATATTGTTTCTGGTTCATCCGCGGAACGCGTTTGCATGGTATAATAACTACATTTTTTTGATTTACATTTACCACAAGTAAACATATCTGTATTTGCCACTAAATCTGTTTCAAATTTACTATTTTCCATCAACGCTTTCTTATCCAACAATTCTTTCCAAATGCTTGGTTTCATTTCTTGATGTGTCATAAAAGCATATGTTTGAACCTTTAATTCATCGTTTTGGATTGCATGTAGAATCTCCTCATGTTTAAGATTTATATATAAACTCCTAAGTCTATCTACATAAAGTTGTACAAATGGTGCATTTTCCCATTTTTTCACGATTTTCCTGAACCCTGCTTCCTTGATAGTATAATTGTATAGAGCCTTTTCCAAATTAACAGACTTATTTTCATCACAAATGATGTCTTGGAACCGAATGCGAACATTATTTCTGAAGTTTTCTGCGTTTAACATATTAATATTAATATGAATATAATATGTTAATAATACTTATATCTTTTTTGTTTTCAATTTTTTAACCACATGTTGCTATATTAACAGGCGCATTACGTGTTATTTTATATACATTATTAACACGATTGAAACAATCGCCTGTTTTCTTTTCTAAATAAGTGCTATATGATTGCCATTTATTCTTTTCAAGGTCTTTTGTTATTCCAATGGAGCGTGCTCGTGTAATTGGGAATTTTTTATAGTTACTTGATAATAATTCACATGAATCCAATTGATCTAAATTATATCTAACAACATGTGTAAATATTTGTTTACAGCATGCTGGTTCGCTTGCATTTACTTGACATTCTTCGCTATCTGCGGTTAAAGCTTCTTTTTTCTTTTTCAAAATATGTGATATTGCGGTATTGTTATTCTGATTAGAGTCTGGTTTTACTATATTACTAACAACATTATTGTTTTCATTTGTATACCTGTATCTTTTACTAGCTATTAAACCTTTTGTATTCAATGTTTGGCTTTTTATTACACTAGGGTCATTTAAAGATGTTTGACATGCTTTGATATTTTTATGTACATATTCACCATTATTTCCACCATGTCCATGAGTAACGTCATTTTTCATAATTGAATAAACATTACTTCTTCCTAAGTTATCTTGTCCAATATATCCTTGATTACGTCTAGTTCCTACTAATGAAAATATAGATTGATCTTTGCTTAAACTAGCATTGTACTTTGAATGTGTTTTTTTCTTTAAAGTAGCTATTGACATGATTTTATATGTATATATATTACAGATTATTTTTTTCATACATATTCTTCTTCTTCTAATTCTCCAGATATGTCAATACATTCTAATTCTTCTTTTGATAACTCTTCATTTGTTTTAATGACTTTCTTCTTTTTATTATTTTTTGTGCTTTTTTTCTTGATATTTATTTCCTCTGAACCATCACTCATTGATTCTTCGTCTAGTTCATCTGATTCGCTAGTACTTAATATTTCTTCACTATCTTCATCTTCATCGTCTTCGTCATCGTCATCTGTATCGCTCACATCGTCATCTACAATAAAATCATCCTTTTTGTAACCTTCTTTGGTTAATTCTACTTCATCATCTTCGTCTTCATCATCTTCGTCTTCATCTTCTTCGTCTTCTTCGTCATCTAAATCTTCAAAACCACCATATAAATAATTGTATATGTCTTCCCAATTATCTGATGTTAAATTGGTTAGTTCATCATTCTTTTTATTTACTAATAAACATGAACCAAAAAACAATTCTTGGTCTATTGGTGGTGGAAATTCAAATTTGTTTTCTGTACCAGCTTTGCCATCTGTTTTACCATACATATATACATTGAATTTTTTCTCTATTTCCACCGGCCAATTATGTTTCAATTCAAATCCGTCGGGCTTTTTCAGATTTACCAACTTATAAAACTCGGACTCTTTCCCCTTAACCGTAATTTCTTTGATTTTACCAGATGTGGTTATAACTAATCCTAATACCATTTTTATGTATTCTATAATGTGGTATTATTTATATTCGTTTATTATAATATTTTAGTATGTGTAAAATATTATATGTGGTCAATATTGAAAGCAATTATTATGTCTATATTTATATTAAGTGTATTTCACTTTAGTTACAATTATATCAAAACAAATTATTTGAATATACATATTTCAGAACCTACTTTTGATCAACAATCTATTATGAATGAAATACAAGATAATTTGAACAGAAAATCGAAAATGGAAAATGAACTTTTAGATTATGCACTAAGTGAAGTAGATAAAACAACATAAACACAAGGTAATAGTAATTGAATATGGAAGAAATTACACTAACACAACTGAAACACTTAAAAAACAGATATCCTGAATTTGAACTTTCTTATGAATCCATGTTACATAATAAGGTTCCACAGAATTATGAAGTACATATGGCCATACCTACTGGAAAGAAATACATTGCTTGGTTTACTTTTGAATATGAGCGTAATGTTTTATACTTGTTTGAATTAAACAAAGATAAAAAGATTGCATTTGCATATAAAGTTCCAATGGAGGTCCCACTAAAATTAGCATACGGAACGATATTATATGGCACATTCCTGGAATTCTGTTTTGTAATAGAAGATATTCATTTCTACATGGGTATTAACGTATGTAGATGTTGTTTCTATGAAAAATTGCAATATTTACATGAGGTTTTCAGAATAATAGACAAGATGCCTCATTTTGAATTTGTTATTCCATATATGAGTATTAATAATGATTCTATGGCTATGGACATTGAAAATGTAAAGAAATTGTCATATAATATACATCACATACAGTACAGGAGTTTATATAAAATTACTCCTTACTTGAATCACGTACTAAGTTTTAAAATTGAACAAAAGAAGAAGTCCGAATTATTACCAATCTTTACTATGCCTATGAAAATGGATTTCAGAAAGCCTGTATACAAATCAACATGTGTATTCTTAGTATCTGCGAATTTACAATTTGATGTTTACAACTTGTATGCGTTCGGGAAACAGAGTTCCAAGGTGTTTTATAATGTGGCATATATTCCAGATTATGATACAAGTGTTAAAATGAATACCATATTTAGAAACATCAAGGAAAATCGCAATTTAGATGCGGTCGAAGAAAGTGATGATGAAGAGGAGTTTGAGAACCCCAACATTGATAAATTCGTTGATTTACAGAAAATCATTCCTATGAAATGCATTTATATGAAGAAATTCAGAAAGTGGAAACCGATTGAAATTGCGCATAATCAAAAAATTATACATGTTTCTGCATTATAAAATATCAGAATACTATATATGACAAGTCCTATCATATGCAATCCACAGAATGGAGTATACAGTGCTCATTCTTATTCACAGGCCTACGTTGGTGGTAAGAAAACTAAGAGAAAAACTGCAAAGAAGCGCACCAATAAAAAGTCCAAGAAGAAGTCTCGGAAATCAACTACATGGTATAATTTCTTCTTTTCATAATTGCTGCTTTATAAACATTCCTGTAGTAATTATTAAGACTAATGTTATAATTTTGTAGCACATAGGTTCATCGACGATTTTATGTGATATTAAAAGAGAACCTATTATTATTCCTAGAATAGATCCTAATATTACAATAAAGGCCGATTCATATTCAATGTTTTTCTCTCGGTGATAAATTAATACACCAGGTAAACTCTGTGGCAACAGCTGCATTAACAGAATACAGCCTACTGCCTTATTCACACTCATGCCTGTTAGAATCAACAATGGCATTGTTATAATTCCAGCACCAATTCCTATAGTTCCCATGGAAATCCCAGAAAGTATTCCAATAAGTACATACAATATGTAATTATACATGTGTATTATTATAGTATTATGATATTATAATAATCCTTGAAATAAAAAATCCATGAATAATAATCCGGCTTATATCAAAGCATATATCATGTGAAAACACATAGAATATTTCTAAGAATTTACAGCATAATTCTTGGATGGCTAACAAAAAATCACGGAAGTTTTATTATTAATAGGAATTTTTGAAAATTGGACAAAATAAAAATGTCCAATTTTAAAATTTTCGAAAAACTTTTTTCGAAGAAATTTCAACTTTTTTATTTCAGAGCATAATGCTGTGAAAATGAACATATGAAAAATGCCTTGACTGCATAAGAAAAAATTCGTTTTTTGATTCGGTGATTTTTTGTTAGCCTATTTTATAGGCTAAATGGCTAACAAAATGGCTAACAAAAAATCACCGAAAAATAAAGATCGACGATTTGTATGCGAGTCCTGTGACTATATCACGTCACGTCTCAGCGAATTTAAGCGACATATTGTCACTGCAAAACATCGGAAACTAACAAAAAATCACCAAAGTCATAAAGGAGAATTTAACTGTGTATGTGGCAAAGAATACATACATGCATCTTCATTATCAAAGCATAAGAGGAAATGCAAGATGTTAATAAAAGAAAATGAAATTCCGAATGATTCCATAGAAGAACCTATTGAAAATGAAATTCTGAATGATTCCACAGAAGAAACAAATATTAAATCTAAGAAAGATCCTGTGATAACTGATTATGTGGAAATCATAAATAAACTTTTAGCAGATAACAAAGAACTCAGGAATCTCGTTTTAGATCAATCCGAAGAACACAAGAAAGAAACCTCCAATATATTGTCGAAAGTGATGGAAATGAAAAGCACACAAGTGAATAATACAATTCATGGCAATGTAAATAATAACCGTTTCAGTATTAATATGTTTCTTAATGAGCAATGCAAAGACGCGATCAATTTCACTGAATTTATAGACAAGATAGAAGTCTCCCATGAAGATTTAGAGAACAATGCCCAATTAGGATTTGTTGATGGTATTTCCAAAATACTTTTAGATAATCTCAAACAACTCAGTGTATATGAACGCCCTATCCATTGCACCGACATCAAGCGTGAAATCATGTATATTAAAGACAAAGACAAATGGCAAAAAGAAGACGATTCACAAAAACTCCATGGAGCTATTCAGCAAGTATCGCGCAAAAGCATATCAAAATTAAATACATGGAAAACAGAGAACCCAGACTATGAAGATATGGATTCCGAATTCTCTAATAAGTGTCTTGCAATACAAAGACAGTGTAATCCGGGTATAGATCGCGATAATCTATATCCGAAAATAGTAAAAACAATAACAAAAGAAACATCCATAAACAGAGAACTCTTACATAGTGCTATTTAATATCATGGAATTCTTATATTTATCATAGTTGTCCACCATAGAACTCTTCATTATGTAAACAATAGCTAAATTGGATTCAAATATTTCTTTTTTACTCAATACAGAGAACCAATTATATTTGTTTCGTATCAAAAGCTCATCACGTGGAATGTAAACACCATAAATATCACTTATTGTATCTAAATGTTTCTCACTCAACAAATCCTCAATCAATATAGGCTTATTCTTGACATCCTTGATTCCAATATAACTGCCATTAATAAGCGTCAATTTCTTTTTATCAACATTACCCTGTAAATATTTGGCAATGGTACCATTGAATTCATGGCTACTATAAATATGTCCATTCTTATGTAAGTCCAAACATGTCTCTATTAATAGGCTCAATATAGGATGCCTTTTTGGAGAACCAATAATGTTCAAAGACGGAACAAAAGTAGGACGCTTCTCATTCATATTCGCACTCCTATTTAATGCTTCACATACAAAGGGACAATTGTATTCCTCAGCTTCATTAAATAGAGTTATCATGCTCTTAGTACAAACAAAGCTATCTGGTACTATGATTCCACCATATACATATAATAGTTTCAACATAGCTACATTTCTCATTTGTGTCTTCATAGGCTCTGCAAGAGCCGAAATGTCAATCGTCCAATCAGGAAGCAACTTGTTGAAGGATTTATCATCTATTAAGCATACATGAAACTCCTGACTATTATGGTCAATCAATGACTGTATACAGAGATTAATATATGGTTGATTCAATTCACATGTATTTCTACTCTGGAAATCACGCCACTTTCGTGCATTTATTTCAAATTTTGAGTGTATCCACATCTTGGGTTTATTAAATCCATATAATGGTGATTCCTTCAAAACATATTCTCTAATCATGTCATAGTCTTCATTGTCATTATTTACATAGTTCTTAAATTTATTGCCTACATAACTAGCAACGAGAACTAAAGCTATTGCCAAAATATAATTTTTCATGATTGTATATAATATAAACTATATAATATTATATTATATTGACATCAAAATTATGAATGATAAATATAGTATTGAATGTTATATTTATAATCGCTATATTTAATGTTGTATTTGAATTCCACCTTATTGTGTTTACATATTTGTCTCACAATGTTAATAAATGATGTATAATTGAATTCTCGGTCAACATAAAATTGTTTTGATTCGTGATAATATGGCCTTATAGCTTGTAAAAATTCAATATGATATTCATGATATAAAAGTTTTTTAAATGCAGCAATATCTATGAAATAATATTTATCTGTTTTCACACATATCTTTTCTAATAACTCAATCAATAGTTTAATTGGTATAGTATATTTGAATGTTTGGCTCATAAATATTGTATATATAATATATTATATCATTTTATGTAATATAACATATGCTATTAAAAACAACATTTTATATTACCTTAATATGCCACATGTAATTAGAATTTCCGAATCATATTTTTCTTATAAACCACATAATAAAATGTTAATTTACAATCTAAATAGTCTAAATGTATTTGGCACCTTGTATATATTTTATAAATGTGATCTATTGCATTGTTTGCCTAATATGCTTATGTCTATTACAACCGCTTTATTTTGGGAAAATCCAAAAAATAATTATATCAGAAAATATGACTATATATTTGTCATTCTTTCTATTATATCCGCAAATATGTACTCAGTGACGAAACAAAGAGAACATATTGTGTGCTCTCTTACGTTATGTACTATGTTTCTCTATTTTTATAGCGATTATTACAAGAAAAAGAAACATGAAACAAAAAGCGTCATTTGTCATAGTTTCACGTACTTATTGGGCAATATTGGCGTGTTAATCGCTTATAGTTAGTTATGGCCATTGGATTGGAATATTTTTGCCACGTCATTTACAAATAAAGCTAATTCAATTGGGTCTTCTTGTTGCACATGAAATATGGTAATATACTTACACAACAGATTCGTTATTTTATATTTCTCTAATTGGTCTAATAAAGGCGTTTGTTTAATAAAACAAAAGAAAAATTCCAATATATCAATCACTGAATAACCATGGTCATAATAGTTATAAAACAATCTCAATGATTCATGTATATTCTCTTGTTTCATATAAGTGATGAATTCCTCAAATGGTGTCATAGAAATATTTGAACATAATTGTTTACATGTTTCTAAATCAATCGTGTCAGATGTATATATGTAGATTTTTTCCAAATAATGTATGATGTTTCTAATGTTATAATCCGATATTTTGATTAAATAATCTTCCACGCGTGGTCCTAATGTAATATTTTCATTTGTTGTGATTGTATTCATAATAGAACGTATTTGTTTAGAATCTAATAAATGCAATTTAAATACATAAAGTCGCGATTGTATAGTTTCAATCACCTTTTGTATGTTACTACAAACACAAATAAAATTGACATTGTTATTATATTTATCAATATAATTGCGAAATACTTGTTGACATTGCTCATTAATAGTATCAATATCATCAATGACAATTGTTTTTTTCTTACCATATATTGTACATTTTGATTGACAGAAGGTTTTCATTTCATTACGATAATAATTAATACCTTGGTCTTTTAGATTGTTAATTACAAGAATGTTTTGATGTGGGAAACTTTGTTGTTTATTAAGATTATAATATGTTCTCAAAATACATTCTAATATTGTGGTTTTTCCTGAATTGGGGTCACCTATAAACAGACAATTCAAATCATCTATTTTGAATAAAGTATCTATGATTGATTTCAGTTTCGGTTTCAAAATGAATTCATTCAAATAATAAGGTTTGTATTTTCTATGTAATGTTGTCATTATAATAGTATAATGTCATATTTTCATATTTATTTCATTTTGAATATAAAAGTACTAAAATATAATAATATTATGGACTACTATGAAGTGTTAGAAATACCAAAAAGTGCAACAAAAGATGATATTAAAAAGGCATATCATAGGTTATCAATGAAATATCATCCTGACCGCAATGATAGCCCAGATGCCAACACGAAATTTCAGGAAATAAACCAAGCAAATGAAATATTGTCTAATGAAACCAAGAGGAAACAATATGACATGGGAATACTAGACACGCATGGTGATGTCAATATTGATGATATGTTGAATGGACTATTTTCCAATTTTATGGGGAATGTGAGAACACCCGAAGTACATGTGTTTACTTCTACACAACCTTTCGGATTTTTTCCACAAATGCCGAATATGAATACAGAACATAGCGAACATGCGTTTTTTGATAATTTATGTGCACAAATGATGGGAATACCGCCTATTAATAAAACATTGAATATTTCAATGGAAGAATGTTACTCTGGTACAACTTTGCAATGTAGTATTGAGCGTATAAATCAAGGACGTTTTCATAATAAAACAGAGAACATTACATTAAACATAAATATTCCAGCAGGTATTAATACAAATGAGGAAATTGTATTAGAAAAACAAGGTCATATTATCAAGTCCAAGTATGGAGATGTTCATGTACGAGTTATAATTGATAAGCATGCATATTTTGAGAAACAAGACATGGATTTAATATATAAATGCCGGATTTCATTGAAAGAAGCCTTATGTGGGTTCAGGTTCTCAATAGAACATTTGAATGGAGAAACTTTGAACTTAAATCATAATGGTAGCAGTGTAATACAACCAGGTTCACAGAAAAAAATAACAAAATATGGCTTTGTTAATGAGAACCAACAAGGTAGTTTAATTATCATATTTGATGTATATTTTCCGGAAAAACTGGATGAAAAACAAATTAAAACATTAATTGAAATATTATAATTTTTGTAATAAAAAGAATTTAAAGTATTTTTTGGTTTAAAACATATAATGACGGATTCATCCACAGAATATAAGATGCCTAGTACAGCTACTATGACACATGCAATGAAGATAGCCATTGTTGAAGACAAACCTATTATGATGGACTATTGGACTAGTTCATTGGAACAAAAATCATTAATTGGTGTTAATGAGAAGCAAGAGAAGCTTCTTGTTAAGAGCGATGACGAATATACTTCCACGATTGCCAAGATCTACAAGCTCGGTGAAGAATTCATCATCATGACAGAGAACTCTATTTATATTGTTCACAACAGTATTCAACTAAGAAAGATCAGCACATAAACAAAAATAATATAGAAATCTTATAGTCTATATTATTACATTACATTCGCCATTTCCTGTTATCATATATTTTCTTATTTGTTTATAAACATCATTTTCACATGGTTTATCATTAAAAATTCTGTAAAATACACTTGCATTATTTATATCTTCATAAATATATCTTTCATCATCACTCCAATAATCGGGGTGTGAACTATATATAGAAATACCACATATTTCACAATATAACTCTTTCACATAATTACTATTTTGCGCTATTTTCAATAAACGTTTATGATGAATATATTCTTCGTGCTCATATAGTGAAATGTTATAAAATGCCAATAACAATGCTAAACAAATATCATTTTTTGATATATAAGGTTTCATGTTTTTAATCATATTAGCATACTTAACTAATGTACCATAATATGATTTATTACAAGAATTATAAGGCCGTGTCAATAAATAATTACCATACTGAGGATCTTTTATATTCCAATAATTGATTTCCTTTTTTCTACATTGCGCGTAGTTGATTAACATCTTTTTATTTATTGTATCAATATCTTCTATGATTATAGGGTCATGAATAAATAATGAAAAAAAATTACACATACATATAGAATTTAATATATTATATATATTATTTATATGTGTATTTAATTCATTTTATAATATATTTTATTCAGGGAGTCACTATGATATACTTCTTTTTGATTTTGGCTGTTTTAGGTTTATCAATGATGACTTCACTTTCCAACATAATCTTATGGTAACTCTCTTTTAATATTGTTTTGATGAATTCATAGACAAATTTCAAAATGACCTCCGAACAATTGCCTATGATTAAACAACTGCCAGTTCTAAATATCATAAAACTAATTTCTGTATATTTTTTATTGTCAATCAATTCGCTCAATTTCATTTTTTTGTCTTCATTTTCAATGACGCCATTTTGAATAGAATTCATACCAATATTATGGTTATAATAGAATTTACATTTAATACCGGGATAACTACATGGCTCAAATGCACAATCCAAATTATATTTATTCTTTAATATTTGGAATAGACTTGTACGATCAATATAGAAACCACAATTGAAATTGGAATTGATCAATACATTATTGTCTTCTTCTTGTGTAACAAACATTAACTCTGTTTCAAAATATGGACTCAATATTTCTAGCAACAATTTTTTCACACTTTCCAATATGTGGACATTCAATATACCAGGTATTTCTAATTTACCAGTGTTGAATACTTTCACATGAATCTCGCGATAATATAAATCTTGTGTACACCAGAAACGCAAAATCAATGCGAAACAATTGTAAAATGCATTTTTGACCTTACCACGTGAACTCATGATATCCTTTTTAGATATTCCAATAGTAATTTTCCGTTCATCTTTGAATTTTATGCGACGTGCTTCTGGATTATTGATTTGTTTAATAATGTTCTCACAATAATATGGAACATTGGATAGCTTTTCTTTGTAGATTTCATATTCTTCCGGTGTTTTTGAAACAATTTTCATTTGCTTTTTAATTACACCATTTCCCTGTGTATGATAAGGCATTATATCTATATTCCAAAATATATCATTCAAATGATCTATTTTATGATTCAAAAAGAGAACCTTGGTTGTTGTAGAAATGTACAAAGGCTCACATTCGGGTACTTCTTTAGTTGATTTTTCTTGTATAATTGGGTCTTGTTTACTCGGTTCTATTGATAAATCTCCACACAAATACTTGGACCATTCTTCATCAATAGATGCCATTTTATATTTATTTTATTAATTTCTTTATATCATTTCAATTTTATTATTAGCAATGATAAATATGTAATATTTTGCATTTACAACGGTATAAAATATTAATATAAATATATGGAGATCAACATTGAAAGTACATATGGAATTGTGGAATATATTAACCATATATTACGTGAAAAATGTGGAAAAAAATTGACAGTTCAGTTTCACTTATTTAAAATAATGACTATGGATAAATCACTAGAAGATTTTGACATTTATGATCCAGATGCAATAAGTCCGCTAATATTATGTCTTTTTCATGGTACAAAATGTATTTCAAGTATAACGTGTAAAATAAATCTTGATGAAAATGCGATTGAAATTTCATCCAAGACAAATGAGTCTTATCAGGGTAAAAAATATAACTTGTTTTTACGTTATGCGATTGTCCTCATTTTACACCATTTAGAGTATAAAAAACATACACATAATACACGTTCATCTGTTGTACCTCTAAAATTTGCCAGTATTATTTCACGGGCTATTAATCCTATATCAATATTGGCGATGGCAAAATATTTTTATGCAAAAAATGAAAGTTTTGATAAATATATGCTTACAAATCATCTTACATATGAGAACTTGACATTAGAAGATGCAAAACATTTCTATGATGAATTGACATATATACCGGATAATTTACCAGAAGATGAATTGGAAGAGTATTATGAAAAATATATTGATCCATATGATCCTGTTGTGATGACAATAGATTTGCAAGATGAGAGAACTATACAAAATGCAATGGATAAAATATTGAGTACTCATATTCTTTGTCCAGAAAAGAGAACCATGAAAAAGAAAGGTGGAAAGTCAAAAAGAAGTATGCGAAAAAGGTCAACCTATAAATCACGATCAAAATAATTTAGTTTACTACTCTTTTAGTTTTTCAAAAAGTTTGAATAATAAATACATAATAATATAACACTATATATATAATTATGGATTTACGAGAAAATACTAGAATATTTGGAGTTCAAGAAGGCGGAATCATTAAACCTGATGATAACACCATAAACAACGAAATATACCGACGTAATATACCTGATATTCCATTGAAGCCTAACTTAAATGTACGTCCACAAGAAACAAGACATATGATGTTTCCAATTATGGATACACACAAGGATAATTCAAGTGGCATCAAATATATTGAATATTTCCCAGAGGCAAGCTTTGCACCCATAAACGCACGAGGACCTGTGAGAACCCACAAATCATATGTAAATGTAGAGAATGAATTACGAGGACAAAATCGTCCTCTACATAAAGGCGATTTAGCGACCATTAATTATGTACCTTCCTTGAATAGTTCTCTTTACAAGATGGAAATTCCTATTCCAACCAAGACACCTCAACAACCATTCCCTCTTTTGTTTTCAACACCAACTTTTTCTCCACACCTACATGAGAACCTTATTAATAATGATATAGGAAAACAGGTATTTCATAATCACACACAACAACAATTACGAAATTCTGTATAAGAAGTACGAAATTCTGTATAAGAAGTATATATAGTTATAATATATATTATATATACTATGAGATGGTCATTCATATTGCTATGTTTCATAATAATTATAGGATTTATTTATGTTTATTTTCTACGTAAAAAAGAGAACCAAACCGAATATTTCAATCAACAATCACCTTTTGTGATGAAAACGAACGAACATATATATGACGATTTTTACGCCAAACTACATGATATATTCCACGACAATAAAAACACAAGCCACAATATGTATAATATTATTTTAGCCAATACAAACCCTACTGAATATAGTCGTATTCTGGATATTGGTTCCGGAACGGGAGAACTTGTGAATGAATTCATTGAAAACGGATTCAATGCAGAAGGAATAGATCATTCCAATGCCATGATTCAGTGCAGTAAAGACAAATATGAATATTTACCTGTTAAGTGCGGCGAAGCCACAAATTCTCTCAATTATGAGAACCAAACATTTACACACATTACCTTGTTGGGATTTACTATTTATGAAATCAAAGATATGAATTGTTTATTGCGCAATGTTTATGGATGGCTGTTACATAATGGATACTTTATTGTTCATTTGGTAGAGAAACAGAGTTATAATCCATTAGTGCCATTATGTAACCCATTAACAGATGACAATTTCCAGAAATATACCACAAAACGTATTACACGAGGTAAAGTGGATTTAGGTGATTTTGTATATAAACAAGATGTGGATTTTTCCAAAGACGGCGAAGTCGTCGTCCAAGAGAGTTTTATCAATAAATCCGTGAGAAAACAAGAACATACACTTTATATGAAAGATTTAAAACACATGATATCCACAATATGTAATTATGGTTTCATTGTAAAGGGTAAGGTTGCACTACAAACGGATTCACATCAATACGTATATTTCTTTGAGAAGATTTAGTTCTCATATTACAGTATTTTTATTTACTAGGTTCTCATATATACGATTGGATTCTATAATAATATATAAACAACACAACTCAGATGATGTGTGTATTACACCTTTGCATATTTGAAACGCCGATTTTTAGCACTTTTTACATTTTGTAAAAAAATTGAAATAAATAATAAACTATATCATATTAAATATAATATAGTTTAATGAGTGAACAAAAAACTAAGGTTCGTTATAATTATGATTTATTAAAAAAATATTGCGATGAAAACGGTATTGATTTAAAAAAGGATTATAGTAATGAAACTATTAATAGAGATACTATTATAGAAGCAACATGTTTGAAGTGTGATGATACTTGTAGTAAAGTTTTTAGACAATTTATAAATGCGGGATGTTTTTGTAGAAAACATACAGAAGAAAACAGGAATGAAAAGATAAAGGCAACTAATTTGGAAAGGTATGGTTGTGAAAATCCTTTACAAAATAAAGAAATAAAAGACAAAGTAAAAGCAACATGTTTAAAGAATTTTGGTGTTGAACATCCGATGAAAAATAAAGAAGTAAGAAATAAAATAAAAGCAACTTGTTTAAAGAATTTTGGTGTTGAAAATCCATCACAAAGTAAAGAAGTAAAAGACAAAATAAAAGCAACTTGCTTGGAAAAGTATGGTGTTGAATATGTTTCACAAAATAAAGAAGTAAAATATAAAAAAATAAAAACTTGTTTAAAGAATTTTGGTGTTGAACATGCGTTACAAAATAAAGAAATAAGAGATAAAGTAAAAGCAACTATTTTGGATAAATATGGTGTTGAACATGCGTTACAAAATAAAGAAGTAAAAGACAAAATAAAAGCAACTTGCTTGGAAAAGTATGGTTGTGAAAATCCATTTCAAAATGAAGAAGTAAAAGAAAAATCAAAAACAACTTGTTTGGAAAAGTATGGACAAGAATATTCGATGCAAAATGAAGAAGTAAGAGAAAAATCAAAAGCAACCAATTTGGAAAAGTATGGAGTTGAACATGCGTCACAAAATAAAGAAATAAGAGATAAACAAAAAGCGACTTGTTTAAAGAATTTTGGTGTTGAACATGCGTTACAAAATAAAGAAGTAAGAGATAAACAAAAAGCAACTTGTTTAAAGAATTTTGGTGTTGAACATGCGTCACAAAGTAAAGAAGTAAGAGAAAAATCAAAAGCAACTTGCTTGGAAAAGTATGGAGTTGAATATCCGATGCAAAATTCTGAAATATCTGAAAAAGCATCTAAAAACGCATATAAAGCATATGATTATACATTTCCTTCCGGTAGGATAGAAAGAATACAAGGGTACGAAAAATATATGTTGAATGATTTATTAGAAAAAGAACAAGTACATGAAGACGATATTGTAGTAAATAGAAGCGATGTTCCTTGTGTTTGGTATGAAGACTTGAATGGAAAACAACATCGGTACTTTGTAGATTGTTTTATAAAATCACAAAATAGATGTATTGAAGCAAAATCAATATGGACCGCAGACAAAAAACAAGATTATATTTATTTGAAACAACAAGCATTAAAAGATGCTGGTTATGAATGCGAGATTTGGATATACGATGCTGATGGAGAAATTGTTGAAAAAATAGAGTAATTGTTATATAAATCGGTGTTTGAAATGTTAAAAGGTGTAAAACTTTTTTCAGGATGTAATGAGAACCTTTTTCTCATATATAATCACATTTTACAGCATTCAAAGTTCCATCTTGTTTCACTCCGATGATTTGAACTGGTTTACAACAGCCGTATACATAGTCATTTTCAATTAAATAGTCGCAATATTCTTTGGTTGCATGAGGGTCAACTTGTTTATTTTCCATAATGACATTGTTAATAGTAACCTTATATATGGCATGACGGAATATTTTGCAGTTCAGTTGGCCTTTTGGTACAACAACCATTCCATTGCAATGTGGACAAGTGAAATTCTGTTCACCACTTAACATAGAATATTATAATAAAAAAATATAACGATTATAACACATTCTATATTATCTAATACAAAAAATTAGAGTCTATTTGATAATATTTTTAGAAAAATACCAAAAATAAGAATAATGAACAAATGAATTGCATAAATCGAAAAAAAGAAAATAATAAACTGAATGTATTACATACAAAATGAGTGAATTAAATACAACCGAAGAAAACAAACAAATCATTATGAATAAGGGGACTGGGGCAGGCGGCGCGAATACAAATTACTATGGGAAAATGTTTGAAGAAAAAACTAATAATCAGCAAAGATTATCAGAAATGGGATATACCAAAACTAGTTTTACAAAGAAACCAAAAAAAGCATATGACTACTATTTATCAAAAACATTTGAAGATAAAACAATCGTGTTTGTATTACAAAATGGACTAAAAGTGTATATGAAAAATAAATATAATATTGATTTGTTTAGATGTCCTGACGAAGCATATATTATTGAATATACTAGCGGTAGAAAAGTAATCAAAATATTGGAAAAAAAAGAACAAAACGTTGAGGGGTCAGTGGAAACTAAATTATGGTCCGGACCTTCACTTAAAAGAGAATATGAATTAGTGTTAGGCGAAGAGTTTGAGGTGTTTTATGGATTTTGCGTGAGTAATTTTCTGAAAAAAAAATTAACTTCAAACGAAAAAAAATATACAATATTAAATACAATATTTATTGAAACTAATATTGCTGTATTATTTGGCGATGATGAAAATTATTTTGAAACATTTGATATATGGTTCAATAATTCTTTATAATAACTTCTTTTGCCTTTGCGTCTGGATTTTTAGAATTAATTGACCTTTTACATAAAATTGATGATGTGTTGTATTTTTCATTCGTAAAGTTTTCACGCACTAAACTCACGTCAGCATTACTTAACATTATTTTTTTGTTTGTGTCAGTTAACATGTGTATTAATTTGAATAATTTTTCATGGTTTTCTATGTTGAAGCCATTTTCAGTATATCCTACAAATGAGGTATCTGTTTCGGGAGCATATGGTGGATCAAGATATACAAAATCATTCGGTTCTACAATGGTTAGTGATGTATTAAAATCACTACATTCAAATACCACATTTTGAATTAAATTATGTATTTCTTCTAAATGTTCTTTATTTATAATTTCTGGATTATTATAGTGTCCATATGGAACATTAAACCCTCTTGGACCAACCCGAAATACACCTCTGAAACATGTTTTATTTAAGAATATAAACATAGCAGAACCTAATACACCTTTTTTATCGGTTGAGCATAATTTGTTATATTCGCTTCTTATCCAATAATAGTAATTCTCTTTTGCGATTTTTGCTTCTCCTATATTTGCGGGTTTTCTATTTAATTCTCCTGACCCACATTCGTTGAAATCCGTAATAATCGTTTGCATTACATCATATAGTTCATTATGATGTTTTTGAATGTTTTTATAGATATAAATTAATGGTTCATTCAAATCATATGCATATATACCACCTTGTATCTTTATAATTCCACTTCTAACATAAGACAATAATGTTAATAAAACGCTACCTCCTCCTAAAAATGCTTCACGATAATTGTTTATTTCAACTGGAAAATCCGTAATAAGTTTATCTATTATTTGTGTTTTTCCACCAACCCACTTTAAAATCGGTTTGGGAATATGTATTTTTCTTGCAGAGACTTCTTTAACAAGTCTATTATCATTATCAATTTCATTATGGTTAACTATTTCACCTTGGGAAGTTTTAATTTCAGTTAATTTCTCTTTAACCGCATTATCTATCATTTCTTTTAATTTACTTTCATTAACACATGGATTTTTTTTATTAATATGTGTTGTATAATGAGATTTTTGCTTAAACTCTTTACCACACTTTTCGCAATTGTATTTAACCATTTTTAGTTTTATACATATAATGTACTATAAATTTTTTAAATCAATTTTTTTATATACCTAAAAATACCTATTTATAGTTATTATAACACCTACTTGTTATTTAGTAATTATAAATATGAACGAAATATATTTTATTATATTCTAATATTATATATGAAGAACCCTTGGATTCAGCATGTAGAGAGCTATGCAGAGGAACATAATGTTTCTTACAAAGATGCGTTGAAAGATGCGGCTAAAACATACAAGTCAAAATCTAAATCTAAATATCAGAATTCAGAGATACCATCTTTATCAACACATTCACCCGAACAATCGCAAAATATGGGGTCAATAAGTGAAAATATGGGGTCAATGAGTGAACCAATGGTTGCTGTATCTACACCAAAGAAGCCTAGAAAAACTAGAAGAAAAACCAAAAGAAAGAAAACCCGTAGAAATAAGGGTAAGAAGTCTAAAACAAGTAAGCGATAAATGTTCACTGGTATAAATAATAAACATAACTCATATAAACATTATATTATGTACGTATGTAATGAATCTGCGTTCTCGTAATATACCATCTATATACGATAAAAAGGAGACTAAAACAAAATCATTACTTTTTACTTATTTGAATGAAGGTATTCCAATTATGATAATCATGGTTTCAATGGCATATATTTCATATTCTTTATTTGAATCGTATAAAAGCATATAAGTAATTATTTTCATTTATTAGATATAATAAATGAAAGTTGGTCTAATAATACCTGTAACATCTAACAAACGTGATTGGAAAACAATAGAAGAAACTTATTTATATAATTATACACTGAAAACATTCTTATTGACATATGACAAAACTGACAATATAAGTTACGTATTTTACATTGGTTATGATCAAGGCGATAAGATATTTGACAATATAGAAAATCAAAATAAATTCGTCCGTTTTATAAGTATTATGCAAAATGTTTCAATAGAATTCATATGTTTAGACCCTGAAATAGAAAAAGGTCATGTAACGAAAATGTGGAATCAGCTCTTTCAATATGCATATGATAATGCCTGTGAGTATTTTATACAAATAGGTGACGATATAATATTCAAAACGAAGAATTGGGCAAAAGATTGTATTCAATCACTGCAAAATAGAAAGGACATTGGCGTATCAGGTCCGTTATGTAATAACCCGCGTATAATAACACAAAGTGTCGTGTCAAGAAAACACATGGAAATATTCCATTATTATTTCCCTCCTGAAATCAGGAATTGGTTTTGTGACGATTGGATAAACGAAGTATATGCATCTAAAAGAATGCTCTATGTTTTAAAAAATCATACTTGTGAAAATGCTGGCGGAGAACCGCGTTATCATATCAATAATAATACGAAATTCACAGAAAATATGAGATTCAACTTCAATGTGCTTAAAATTGAAAGTAAAAAGACCATAGATAAAGGAAAAGATATTTTGACTGCATATTTGAAGAAAATTAAAAATTAAAAATAAACATTAAACCATTTCCATGGATTCTTCTTGGAAATGATGAGAACGATGTTTAGGACTATAATTGGATGCTTTTTGTAAATCCTCCATATAACTATTGTATTTACAGCAACTAGATGTACACATATCAAATGCATTGTATATACCTAATGACAATCTACTAATCTTTTTCTTATTTTCACTCCTATTATCTGCAATTATTTCAAATTCATCGTAAAACATACGGTTATGATTGGTAACAATATAACTAGCAGAAACTATGCTCTGATAGTCATTGTATTTTTTGTCTAAAAAATCGCGAAGTTTATCATATTTATTATCATTTTTATGTAAATATGTAATGAGCTCTTTCTTTATTTCAACACTGAGTTTATAATATTTTTTGTATGTATCCATTTCGCATTCCATACGCTTCTGTAAATTCAACAAAATTTCAACACCTGTTAATATTCCACAAAATAGCGATAAAATAGCATTGATAAGGGAAATGGTAGATTGTACCATATATTTTTGCAAACCAACCGCAAAGAATCCATTTAAACTTGATAAAATTAATGCAGGTACACGAAAGCAACCAACAAGACATTTCCTGTAAAAATGATAGCGCGCATTATGATACAAACTATGTTTCACACAATTTTTGCGTATCATATTCAACACAATTTTCATACGTTGGACTTCGGGTGGCTCATCTTCGCAAACAATAATGTGGTCTTGAAAATTATCCTCACATCGTATATTTCGGATTTTATCTATATTGAAACTATTTCTATCTTGTGAATTATCATTTAGTTCTATGGTTTCAAAATCATTTTCCATAGAAGCATCATCGCCCCTTTTTTGATGAAGATATTCATTATGAGAATTATTTGTGTCAACATTGCTTATGTCAACATTGCTTAAATCAATATTCATTATGTTAAATATATAATGAATACATACATTTTCAGCGTACATATTTACCATTTCGTGTAAATGTATCAACAGCATATATTACAAATATACCTAAAAATGCATATAATATGAACTCTTCTGTTACATATGCCGTTTTCTCGTTTTGTTGTTCTTCCAACAAATGAATCATATAATTGATTTTAGACCATATCTTGTCATTCATTTGCATATTTGAAGAGTCCAATGACTCATATGATGGCTTGGGCATTTTTGGCATACTATATATTTCGTGATAGTTACTCAAAAATTGTTTTTGGTCATGATTAGACGCGAAATTGGATGTTTGTCTGTCCGTGGTTTTTGGCAATAGTTCTTGTGCATCTAAGGATAAGTGACTGCTTATATCGGTTTCACTGGTGTTGGCAGATTGACTGTGAATAATTGGTGGTTCTAGTGGCTGAAAATCATATAAATTAGAACCATCGTCTTCTGTAGTCATTGAATGTATTATTTTATGGATATTAGTATTATTATTATTATTGTGTGCTTGGTCTTCAATGAAACTATTTTGTTGTTCATTTATAGCGGCAAATTGAGACTCATTGTTTGGTCTCAATTTAGCAGTCACACGTTTCATTGAAGGTAAACGTTTTCTTGTATTATCATTATTCCATGGTGAAGCGGTGTTTAATAAAGACATAATATATATGTAGAAGAATTTATATATAATTATTCTAAAAAAATATAATCTAAAACTATAGAATTAAAATGTCATTAACTGAAAATATACCATTATTAATACCAACTTTAATCATTATATTATATTTGATATCTTTTGAAACCATTACTACCATAGCCTATACAATGGTTGGCAGGCTTTTAGCAATAATGATTATCGTGTATTATACACACATAGATATGTTGTTGGGTTTCATTATATTATTAATGATTATGTATTATTATGGACGTGAAGAATATGAGTTTCTACTAAACATGGATGAAGATAGCAAATGGAAAATAATTTCCCCTTAGATTTCCAATTGTTTCTAAATAAATCTAATAATAGTATAAATGGTTAAAAAATTCGTTGAAGCATCTAAACAGACATTTTCACAAATGTGGAAAAACATGGATTCACAAATACAAAATCTCAATAACAGCAAGATATTTGCTGGTTTAATGATTATCACATTGAATATTGCATCCAAATTTGTCAATATCAAATTAGGAAAAACGGTGGAGAGGTATTTAAAATATACGTTTAGTAAACAAATATTGGTATTTGCCATTGCATGGATGGGTACACGCGATATTTATATTGCTCTAATCATTGTCTTTTTCTTCACGCTGATTGTTGATGTTTTATTAGATGATGATAGTCCATTGTGTATATTACCTGAGTCATTCGTGGTGAGTCAAGAAGGTAAGGAAGAACAAGATGGCCCAAGCGATGAAGAAGTGGAAAAAGCCAAAAAGGTATTGGCAAAAGCAGAAGAGAAAAACAAGGAACCATTCAAAAAAAATATTGGATTAAAATAGTCTACTAGAAGTTTAATAAAAATATTATATATTGAAATATATAGTCAATATATATATGTCAACATCTCAAGAAACAATTCCTATTAATACACAACAAATAGAATTAAGTATAACAACAAACAAACCTGACGATGATGGAAAGACAATATTTACTAAATCCGTATTATTTCATCCATCTATTAATAAGAAACGATTTGCTAAATATACGGAATATCCTCATATTTCTGACAATGTATTGATAGATGTAAAAAAACTAAAATCCAAAAAATATGTTGAGAAAATGGATTTCTTTTTTAACAGGAGTGTATTTGAAGAATTTATGAATAAAGCAAATAATAATACATACCAAGAAGAATTGAAAAAGAGAGTTTTGGGAGACAAGGAAGAGAATAAAGAAAAAAAAGATATTTTGGATTATAATATCAAAGTAATGATTGATATGTTATTTCCGACTGCTTATCCCTTTATCAACAATACTGGTAATAGTTATGACCGTAATTTTACGAGTAAATCAAAGGATTTGGATATTGTGTTTTTCCCTAAATATTCATATATAAAAAACAAGAGTGAAGTTTACACTGTCACAAAAGCAATTTTACTCAATGATATTTTGAATCATCCTAAATATTACGATTTCATTGTCATGATGTTTGAATATATTACATGGGCAAATAATGAACGTGATAAAATTAGTAATGATTTTAACACGATGAATATGAACATAAAGAAAACATTTGAAACGCCTATTTCTAGTAATGTGTTTGAATCCTTGGAAAAACAAAGAAACACGACTCAAAATGGTATGAAAAAATTTATAATAATGGATTTGTTGAAAATATTGAATAACAGACAAAATATGGATATGGGTTATGCTGTTGGTGAATATTATTTATGCAAGATACCAAATGTAGATAATATATTAAAAAGTTATTTCAGAAATTATATGTTGGAAAAAATAGAAAAAAAGTATAATGAAGAGCGTCTAAAAACACCAGGTAAAAAAGATGAAACAGAAGAAAATAAGCAGAAGGTAAGGAAGGCCCACAATGATAATGTGCTAACCCCTTTGACAAATATGATTAAAACATTGGAAAACGAATCATATACCGATGGTGATACTTTTGTGTTTTTAAAATATAATGAGATAAAAGCTGTTAAAGCAACAGAAAAAACATCTGAAATTGGTAAATATGATAATTTAACGAAACAGCTGGATATTAGTAATAAATATATTATTAATAAATTCAGCAATACTGATATGCAGAATAAAGCATATAAGTTTGTTAAAGAATTAATTCAAGGCGATAAAGAAAATAATAAAATGCTTATATATTATAATGATACAAACATAGGTAAAAAAATAGAACTGGAAGAGGATCTAAAAAAAGAATTCAAATTAAATAGTTTATTGTTATCTGAAGAAGATACACAAGGTAATATACTTAAAGCAAAGTCTTTCTTTAAAGATGGCGAAGACTCAATTATAATGAAGTTTAAACAAATAGACTGGAAAAAAAAGGTAACTGCTATATTAAAGGTAGATGATGCAGAATATAGTGGTACTATTGAGAAAAAATGTGATAAATTTATATTCAGGGAAAATGATCCAATTAATGAAGATCTCAAGGAAGCAGCTAAAACCTTATTAACAAATAATGTAAATGAAGATACACAAAGAGACCAAGGTATATACACTATTAGCGAAACAGAATTATTTGAGAATTTTATATTACAAGGACCCCCGGGAGAACCAATCCCTGAATCACTAGATAAATTGAGATTACAAAAAATAGATAAATTATTGAACACATACAAAGATTATACTAATATTCGTTCTTATGGAAGTGATTCGTCTTCAAAAATTAGTGACTCCAAATTTAATACTTTTATTGAGAATCTGGAAACCCAACGAAATGCAATTATCAGTATGGAAACATTCAAAAACGAATATTTGGAATGTTGTGAAGGCGAAGAAACTGACAACCCAATTGAGTGTGTGAAGTTATATGTAAATGATAAAAATAAATATGATGAACGATTTGATCAATTCAAAGAAACGATTGAAAAATACAAGGAATACATGTCCACAAAATATGAGAATCAAAATAAAAGTTTACAGGACTTGATTGATAATTATGGTAACAATGCAGATAAGGAAAAATCAAAGGATCTTGTGAATATGATTTTAAAAATATACCAAGACAATATTCAAGAGCGAAATATTAATCGTAAAACAGTATCGCTTACTGATTATATACAGTTATATGCAAACAATATCAACAAAGATAAACCAAAGAAACCCAGCTTTCAGGCACATTTATTGTTAAACGTTATAAAAGGCGAAGTGAATGATAAAAATAAACATTTAGTGCGTTGTAATTTTGAGGATCGTTATTTGAACAAACGATTTTACATGTTCTTTGTAAATTTAAAGGACCAAGAACAATACAAAGAAATTAATTATCCATATGTAGAATTGAAAAATGATGGTACATTCAAAGAAGTCCCAAAAACAGAATCAAATGAAGCGCAAAGTGACGAGGGTCAAGACTTGGTTGCACCAGTGGAAGAGAATAAAAAGGCACAAGGAGGTACAAAGAGAATAAAATCAATAAAAAATTCAACATTTCGTCGTAAAAAATCAAGGAAGAATAAATCGTTCAGAAAAAAATAATCTTAATCTTAACTGGTATAAAATAATGTATAATAATATTATTTTATAGAAAATGTGCACATTATAGTTTTGTATATAAATCAGGGTCTATGACAAAGACGTTTCCGTAACGTCCGTGATGGAAAATATATTTTTCCAATAATAATTTCTTTTCCCACAACATATCTTTGTATATTACTAGGCCATCAATATTTTGAAACATGTTTTCTGTTTCATTCAATGTATTTTTAATATGACCTAGATGCTGATAATTACATTCAAGTGCGATTACATTGTTTGATTTTGTAAAATTACAAATCTGATTTGCTACTTCAAGTGATTGTTGATAAAATTGTTTGTGTTTTGAAATAGAATGAATTATACATACATTGCTACCAACTGCAGCCAAACGTTTAATCAGGCCATAGTTATTTCCATGATGACACACTAAAAAAGTTTTATTCATTATTTTTTCATTTATAATATTGCGAAGCATTTATACTACATATACTAGTGTGTTTATCTATTTATATTTATTTACTTATTTAATTTTGGTTTTCCATTTATTAGCTTTCCTACTTCAACACTTATTTCACCATCTTCGTCAAGATCATATAATATACCATTTTGTTTATCATCTGTGTAGTAGGTTTTTTTGTTTATTACAATTTCAAATACTTCGTCTTCCTCTTCCTCTACGGGGGAATCTCCCCCGTTATCCCCCTCTTCCTCCTCAACGGGGGAATCTCCCCCGTTATCCTCCTCTTCCTCTACGGGGGAATCTCCCTCGTTATCCCCCTCTTCTATCTCCTCATCCTCTTCTACCACTTCCTCTTCTACCTCTTCCTCTTCCTCTTCTTCTACAGTGGAATCTTCCTCCTCCTCAACCTCTTCTTCCGTTTCTATTTCAATAATTTCATTGTTTTTACTATTATCTATGATTTCTACTTCATCAATATCATTTTCCACAACTTCCATTTTCACATTTTCACTATATTTCTCCTTTTTAATAATTGGTGGTGTTGCAGCAACCATGTCTGGTGCAATGTACTTCAAATTGATTGTCAACAATTTCAATAATCTCTTCAAGTCTTTCTTCTCCTTTTTCAACTTCTTATTCTTTTCAATAAGCTTCTGAACAAAAGGAAATGACTTTAAGCATTCAAATGTTTCCATGGATTCTTCGTACATAGTAATAACGAGTGTATATTGATACTATTATCAATAACTATTTATATCAATTCAATTTTTTTTATTTACCTCAAACATTTATCATATTTCGTGAAACTTTTTTCTGATTACTTTTCGTATGGTCTAATTTGACATGGTTCTTATTTGTAAAAACAAGAATACCATTATTTGATAAATGATTTAAATTTTGAACATCTACTTTTGGTTTCGGATTCATCATATTTTTCTTATTTTTCACTTTATTCATATTCCATGAATCAATAGACATGCTAAATTCATTCGCCCCATAAAACATTTCACTCATATTTTCTACATTAGAAACATCCCATGAACTTATATCTTCATTGAAAGTAGCGCAATTCTTAAATAATCCACACATATTAGTAACATTAGATGTATCCCATGAACTTATATGTCCATATTTATTCATTGCTTCTTCTTTGTTATTTATCCACAATTGAACACAATCATGTATATTTGTATCATCTATATCTAAAGTAAAAAACGTATATAATGGCGTAGCTTGAGTGTCAAATAATTCCATAATTGGACAATTCATAAACATTTTAGAAAAATCCGACACATCATATACATTCCACATTTTTATATTTTGTTCAAATGCTAAAGCACCACAAAACATATGGGACATGGTCTCAACATTTTCCGTATTCCATTTTGAAAGGTCTTGATTAAAAGACTTAGCATTTTGAAACATGGACTCCATTGATGTCACATTTGTAACATTCCAATCATTTATCTTTTTGTTGAAAAACCAACAACTTGCAAACATATATGCCATTATTTTCACATTTTCCATATTATGAAATATAATGTGTGAATTGAAGTTTGTTGCCCCATAAAACATACCACGCATGGTTTCCACATTCTTCACATTCCAATTTATTTTCTTATTGAAATTATTTGCATAAAAGAACATATATGCCAGAGACCGAGCGTTACTTACATCCCATGAACTAATATCCTGATTAAATTTCAATGCATGATTAAACATTTTTGACATGTACATTACGTTAGAAACATTCCATGAACCAATATCTTGATTAAACATTTGACAATAATAGAACATATTTCTCATATTTTTACAAGAACTCACATTCCAATGATTCAATGGTTTATTGAATAAATTCGCCTTGTGAAACATATTTTCCATATTTTCTACATTAGACACATCCCAATATTTATTTCCAGATGCATCTTCATGTGTGTTTATGTTTTGATTGAACAAAACACATTGAAAAAACATTTCCTCCATTGTTTTACATGAACTCGTATTCCACATTTGTAACGGTTGATTAAAATTTACACAACATTTAAACATGGATTTCATAGATATTACATTAGATACATCCCATTGACCTATAGGTTCATTGAATTCTTGCTGATTCTCAAATAATGACTCCATTGTTGTGACACGTGATACATTCCAACTATGTATAGGCCCATAGCTATTATGTATATTCTCGTCCTTTTCAATATATAATTTCACAATTTGATGTATATTATCGTTTGTTATTGGCTTCATAATATTGTATGAATACATTTTAATTTTATTATATATACCAATAGGTTTAACATATTTAATGAAATATACTATTATACTATATATTTTCTGTTTATATTGTCAGCATTTATGGTAACAATAAAATCATAATAATAGAAACAACATAACATAATTCAATTAAAAAATTGAAATAGAAAATATAGTATAATATAATAGTATAGTTTCCAATGAGTAAAATTAATAATACCAGTTATTATGGTTTTATGAAAAATCACACATGTCCGAAAGGTGATAATTCTAAACAAATAACCAATACAAGTCTGAAAGGTGGTAGGTATCATATACCTGAAAAAGAATACCCAGATTTCTTGAAATTATATTATGACAACATTGTATCAAAGGGTCGTGAAGAATTCCTTACGGAAAAACAATTGGATGTGGGTCCAATTGCCATTGATTGTGATTTCAGATATAAATTGGAAATAACAGAAAAACAATATAACAAAAAAACAATTGTTGATTTGATTTACTTATATTTAAATACATTGAAAACTATATATCAGTTTGTAGAAGATGAGAGATTTCCAGTATATGTATTTGAGAAACCTCATGTTAACTCATTGGAAGAAAAAAAAATAACAAAAGATGGTATTCATATGATAATTGGTATACAAAGTGACCGCGCTACACAAATATTGCTTCGTAAAAAAATTATTGAAAGTGTTGGACCAATATTCAAAGATATACCTTTAGAAAATAGTTATGAAGACGTTTTTGATGAAGGAATATGTAAAGGTGGCACGAATTGGCAGTTATATGGGTCTAGAAAACCTGACCATGAATCATATAAGCTTACATATGCTTATGATTTTGAATTTGATACGACAGATGGTCAGTGGATAGAGAATTCAATAAAACTATCAAAATTCAACTGGAAAGAAGATTTCCCGAAATTATCCATTAGATACAATCAACATGCTTATTTCTTCTATACTACTGAATTTGCAAATATACATGAAAATTATTTGAATGAAAACAAAAGGGAACCCAAAGCAGTAAAGAGGACATTGGTATCTAATGTCAATATTACAAATAAAGAAGAATTAGATAATCAAGTAGAAGAATTTCTCAACAGTTTGGCTTCAAGTGAATATGACCTAAAAGAAGCATATGAACTTGTAATGGCATTACCCGAGTGCTTCTATGGCAGTGGTTCTTATGATCGTTGGATGCGCGTAGGTTGGGCGTTATGTAATATTAGTCAACGCCTATTTATTGTATGGGTTGCATTTAGTGCACAAAGTCCGGATTTTGATTATAGCTCTATTAGCGATTTGCAAGAGCGTTGGAATGGTTTCAATAAAAATGGTTTGACAAAACGATCATTATGGCATTGGGCAAAGGAAAATAATCCTACAAAATACAAAAAAATCCATGAAAATAGTGTGGATTATTATTTGAATCAATCTATTAAAAATATAAGCTTGTATGGAATCAATAAGAAAGAAAAAGACCTTGGTTGCGGTGATGCTGATATTGCGAAAATCCTGTTTATTATGTATAAAGATTCCTTTGCATGTGCGGGTTTAAAAGCAGATAAATGGTATAGATACACTACACATAGATGGGCAGAAGATGAAATGGGAACATCATTGCGTAAGCACATTTCGGAATCTTTACGAACTTTGTATAGAAACAAATGTGATGAATTATCGCAGAAACTATGTGATAGTTCTATGACAGAAGAAGAAATGAAAAAGCATGAAAACTTGGCCAATAAAGTATTGGAAATTATCGTTAAATTAGGTCAGACAACCCATAAGGACCATATTTTGAAAGAAGCTCGTGAAATGTTTTATGACCCAGAAGTGAAATTCTTAGATTTATTAGATAGTAATCCATATTTAATGTGCTTTAAGAATGGTGTCTTGGATATGAAGAACAAGGTATTCCGACCTGGACGTGCCGATGATTATTTAGAAAAATGCACAAACATAAATTATCGTAAATTGGATTCAAATCGCGATGGTGAAACCATGAAAGAAATCAATGACTTTATGGCGAAATTGTTTCCTATTGAGAAATTGCGGAATTATATGTGGCAACACTTGGCGTCTATTTTGATTGGCGTCAATTTTGAACAAAAACTACATATTTATATTGGTGGTGGTTCTAATGGTAAATCAGTGTTGACGGATTTATTATCCCAATGTTTGGGCGATTATTATGCAATTGTGCCTTTGTCTTTAATAACACAACATAGACAAAAACAGGGTCAAGCCAGTCCTGATATTGTGGCTTTGAAAGGTCTTCGGTTTGCCGTTATGCAAGAACCATCAAAAGACGATAAGATCAATGATGGTGCGATGAAAGAATTGACAAGTGGTGTAGAACCCATAAAAGGGCGTAATCTATTCAGTACACCTGTGACATTTATCCCACAAATGAAAATCGCAGTATGTTCCAATAATTTCATGAAAGTCAATAGTCAGGATCATGGTACTTGGCGTCGTATTGCAGTAGTGGATTACATGTCTTGTTTTAGTGACAATCCAGAAAATAGCGATGAATCACAACCATATCAATTTAAAAAGGATATTACATTAACAGAGAAATTCCCCAAATGGCGCGAAGTGTTCATGTCTATGTTAGTAGAAATATTATGGAAAACAAATGGTCGTGTTGAGCCTTGTGATATGGTTACAGAGTCAAGCAGTAAGTACCGTGAACGTGAAGACCACATTGCTGAATTCATTCGTGAAAAGGTTGTTGAAGTGTCTGGCGGTAAGATTACTAAAACTGAAATCAACAATGAATTCAATATTTGGTATATGGGAACATATGGACGCAATGGACCATCTACAAAAGAGGTTCATGAATATATGGATAAACGCTTTGGTAAAAGCAAGGCTGGTGGATGGAAAAATGTCAGCATCAAATATGAAACAAATATTGGTGATAGTGATGACGATGATGACGACGAAGAAGAAGAAGTAGAAAACTTAGTAGACAAGTTGTAAATACACACATATGTTTATTGTGATCATATATTCTTTCAAAAATATATAATCTTTTTTACTTAATAAGACTCAACAAAAACGCATAACATAGCATAGCAAGAAATATAGCCACTAACCAGATAGGCACCACTGTTTTTTGTTTATATCCAATACCAAATTGTCGGAACCCACCTTCCTTTGTATATAGAAATTCCGGTTTTATGTAATGAATAAGTCCAAACAAAACAATAAATAATAAAACAGACAAATGGACTAAATTTATTCTTATATATTTCTTTGTTAGCATTCTATAATTTTAGTTTATAAAAAATTATAGAAAGAACACTTTAAAATGTCTCAAAATCTTGTTCATATTCAACACCATCATAATATTCTTCCGTAAATGTGGATATATCGTTTCCTTCAACTTCACCAAATCGTTCTTCCAATACTGGTTCAGGATGTTCAGTTTCTTCTAAATATATGGGTGCTTCTTCTATAGCGAAATCCATGCGTTCTTTATCATAGAAATCTTGATTATATTGTACAAGTGCCTTTTGTAAACCAACGTTCCATTTACCCATCTTATATTTCTTAAATTGGTCCTCTAATTTTCTCTCATAACGATCTTCAAACTTACCTAAATAATCCGTCACTTTCTTCTTTTCAATCATCTTTTGTTTGTATACTTTCTTCATGATTTCATCATAAGTCATAGTAATAACACTTTCTTGTGATTCCATATTAATAAAAAACAATAATAGCTTTGCAACATTTTCTTTCAATGTTTCTTGATTACCTAACAATATATCTACTTCTTGCAAAGTTTCATCTTGATTACCATCACCTACTGTTTCAAAGGATTGCGAAACATCCATAGATATTCTATTTTCATCACGTATTGCGGACTTATGTTGTTCTTTATCCTTAACAACATAGCCACCTTCTTCAGCTAAATTGATATATTCAAAGAATACGGAATAGAAGAAATATGTATACAAAAATTTCACAGATTCTTCATCCATAAAGGAATAAAATGTATTTCCTTCTTTCTCAATATTACAAAAGAAAGGCAAATGACTCATAAATAAAAACAAATCATTTAATCTCAATTGTACATCTTCAATCAACAAATTTAAAATATCATTTACAGCCAGTGAATTTTTCGGTTTCCAATAATCATTGATAAATTTCATTAAATCCATTTCATGAAGACTACTTAAGTTCCAATGTTTTGGAACATTACTATAGTGTTGTTTTTTATTGAGAATCATATTTGGATATAGCTTCGTCATATTATATATGGAATTCTTGATAAAGTTGAATTTACAATGAAGTTCTCCTTTAAATAAATCCAATAAATAATCTTGGAACTTATTAAAACGACCTGGACTAAGATTGCCATATTTACTCATAAAATCCGCAATTTGCTCAAATAATCTCTCATTTGCAGCCGCCAAGTAATTTTTCGTTCTAATTAGCTCAGGTCGTGTTTCATTTACCATTACACTTGGGTCATATGTGTCAATAAGTTCTCGCAATAATGTTTGAAGTCTGGAATCAATTACATTATTATCCATAATATTGAATTTTTCCAATATGTCAAACAATGCTTCTTTCATATTATATTTGTGTGTGCTATCAATAGCTCTATGATTCTGGTTTCTAATCACATTCATCAATGCATCAAAGTCCGCACGTCTAAATTTCTTCTCCCTTTTCAAGTACTCTATTTGCTCACTCACATCCTTATTTTTTGGGAAATTTGGTAATTTCTCCTGTAGAATATGACGCAAGTTCTCATTTATAGGTAAATCATTGTTCATATTAAAGTACACAATAAAGGCCAAATATAAATTATCGTCACTCATTGATTGATTAATAGTTGGATAATTACTGCCTGTAAATTCCTTATGATATAGAAATGGAGCTCTAGAATAATTATCAATAGTTTGTTTGAATTCATCCATAGATGAAATAATGGAAATATATTGTTTCAGGTTCTCATTCTTGTCAATGAAATAGTCCAAGGATTTTTGCGAATCATCATGACAACATGCATTTTCTAAAAAGGGTATCTTAGATGATGTCATTAATAATGGTTCCTCGCTTTGTACAATATGGTTAATAATTTCAATGATTCCATATCCAAATTTCTTCATACGTGATACGAATACATTATACAGTTCATGTTGTGTATGTTTACCTGTTTTCAATGCCTCTAATAACTCTTTTTCAAAATCTTTGGACACAGTTCTCAAACCTTTTAACTCAAAAGGTACAACAGGAGGCATGAATGATGTCCACTTGTTCACATGATGAACGTCTGGTATAGATTCCTGTGGATGAAGCTCTAGATATTTGTGTTTATTTTCATAAAGAGCAACTATTTCTGGATTGGTCATGATCTTACTTTCCAATATATCCTTGATTTTATCAACATAGTTCTCTTTTTTCAGCACTTTAATAGAGTTCCATGGTTCAATATTACTCTTATGTCCATATAAAACACATGCAATATACTCTATACCACCCAAGTCATTACCAAATAATGGATACCCATCAAAGCTTTTCACACACCCTGGATACGTTTTCTTAGCATTTACTGGTTCTAAGGATGTCTGGATTCCCACCAACAAATGAGCACTAATAATCCAAAATAACAAACGGTCCTTGTATATTTTATATGGTATTTGTTTCTTGCTATTTGGTTGGTCCTCTTTCTTCTTCGTCATCTTTTCGTACTTTTCTTTGGATACAATCAATGAACCAGCCAATTGATTCGTATATTTCATCACAAATTGCTCTAATGTATCCATTTCATTTTTCATGATAATATTTATACCCATACTTCCACAAAGAGTTTGTAAAATATTGTGAATCATCTGATTTTGTGGGTTCTCATAAACAGAGTGGTTTGGTGATAATATTTTGCCAATACGTGTTTCCAAATCTTCTTCAATAATGTCGTGACTCACTACTTTGAATCCCTCTGTATTATACGTTTCTTCATTCACAAAATCATTATTTTTAAGAACCTCACCACTGTGTACATCTACAATGGATTCACCATCATCACTTAGTTTACCCATTTTACTACACAATTCCTCCAATGTTTGATTGTAGTGATTATTCATAAATGCATTTGCTAATAGTCCATAAAATGTGGGTAATAATTTAGTATTTGTCTCTTTGCAATAATAAAAATACTGATCTTCTTGTATTTCTAAGTCTTGTAATGGTTCTCTACAAAACATTTCTATGAATTTCAATATGTTACTCTGTTTCTTGGAGAAATCAGTCATCCGCAATATTGCATTTTTAAGAGACAAATATGGACTCAATAAAATACTTTCATCAATAGCCAGTTTGCCTAACTCATTTTGTAGACGATTATGCAAATATTTTTCATTTTGTTTCAAAAACTGTTTTGATTTGATATTTTTATGAAACAACGCCATATGTTCCTTTATTTGATTTTCCAATGCTTCAAATGATAATGTTACTCTATTTTCAAATTCAGTCAACATTTTTTGCTTTGTTATAGAGTTCATTCGTTGTGTGCTGAAATTCTCGGGTTCACATATTTTGGTTTTCTCGTTTTTCATACAAGCATTAATGTTGCAAAAAATCGTACTATTATCTAGAAATGCGGTTTCATCAATAGATGGGTCTTTTATCCATTGATTCTTCATTCTCTTGTAATATCCTACTTTGATGCGTGTTTCTTCCTCTATTTTCAATTGTTTTTTCTCCTCTGGTGTCAATAGGTCCTTGTTAATATTAGGAGGTAACTTAGGTCTTATTATCAATTGAGCATAATGTCCGTCTTCTATTTTCTTCTTTTTTGTCATAAGAGTTTCCACAAGTGCATCTACTTCATTATGAGGTATAAAATGTTTTTCTACAAGCATTTTTTGCAAAAATACTTTGAAATCTTCATTTTTCATGGTTTTCTTTTCTTCACTATATTGATCCAATAATTCATAAGGACTATCATCGTATACTTCATCAAAGAATATCTCTTCATTTTGATCCTTATCTAATGTATTATAAGACTCATATGTTTTGGCCAGAAATTTACGCCCACAATCTGCTGGCTTTATTGGTTTCGTATTACTTTGATCGTCAATTTTCGGTAATTCAATGGAATTTAATATATCTTCCGGTGTATTCAATTGCTTAAAATTTAAAATGCTTAATATACTGGAAAATAATTTCATATTGTCTTGGTTCAAACATGCAGAAAGGAATTCATGATTTGAAGGTATGTTTTCATGTGTAAATCCATAGCCATCCAATAATATATCATGTAACTCTTTTTTGTTGAAAAAGAAATTCACAAAATCATTGTAAAAAAGATTTTTATATTGATACACGAAATTTTTATAACTATTGAATGCTTTGGATTGTTCCACATATCTAATATTGAATCTCTTGATAAGCTCCTTTATTTGATAACGTATTTCATTATATTGTGGATAACTAATATCAGATTGATAAATGTAAAATGATTCCAATGTTTTCAAAACATCATGATAATTCAATTTATATTCATACTCAGGAATCAAATGATTGATGATTTTCCTAGTGTCAGGAATAATCATATTAAGAAATTTCTTATATAAATCATCGGACTCTATTTTCTCGTCCAATTTGTAAGTGTTGATACCGTGCATAAATGACATTATTTTTTCATCTTCTTGTGTTTCCAAATTATCTATTATATAATCATTCGTCAAAACCTTATCATTGAATAATATGTAATAAGGCAAAAATTGTAAATGTATTGTGGTCTTTGTTAATAAATCTACGCCAGGCAAGAACATTTTACTTCTTAATAAATGTGTATCCGGTGTCACTAACAGCGAATTTATATTCATATTATCATTATCAAGAATATTCTTATATAAATAGATTTTCTCTCCACTGGCGGACATTCTACCTGTTACGTGTTTTTGACTCAAATTATATTTTTGTATTAACATTTTCTTCTTTGATTTTTCGCCTTTTCCAAACACGTCCGCTTCCAATGTATTATTATTAACACTACTAATTGCATGAATATCATTGTTAACGTTTTTGGATACAATCACATTTTCATCGTTGTTATCATATGGATATAATATTCGGAATATAGTTCTATATAATGTTTCATATCGTTCTGTTGTACCAGAGTTATTATATATATCAAACGCCGCTTTCATAGCATTCAGTGTATCCATGATATTTTCAGAAGGAATTTCACCGTTTACTTCTTCTTTACTATCGTCTTTATGGATCTTGCTCTTATTAGACACAATTGGTAATATCCACTTTATATCCGTTTCCAATGAAAGGAGTTTATTCAAAAGAGGCTTATGTGTAGGTCCATTGTAAATATTTGTGCTTATATTGTCATATTGATCAAAAACAGAAAATTCTCTTCGCAATTGTTTAAAACGTTCTATGGATATGTGGATTTTCTTCAAAACACTTTCGGTTCTCTTTGCATATGGTATTACTGACAATAATTCATCTAAAAGATCATTTGTTTGAACTTCTATAGAATATCTTTTTTCATGCACATTCAGTTCTTCTTCTTGTTGTACGTCATCCAATATTTCACCAAACACAATTTCATCCGCATCTTTGTATTTTGAGCGTAGTGTGTCTGTCATTTTTTCGTCTGGTTGACTATTTTCAGGAATATTAATGCTATATTCACCGAGTTCGTTAATTGTCATGGAAGGACTATCTATATCTCCTTCTTTTGTTTCCTTTTCGGATGATTCACTATCAAATACTGGTTTATTACGTATATTAAAAGAGCGAAATGGTATATTTTTTGGTATACCTTTATATTCAAAGTCAATGTATATTACATATTTCTCTGGATATGTTGTTACTTCAATCATATCTTCTTCAAGTTTGGTAATTTCACCAGTAATAGATGTAGGAATGTTACCACCTATGTAGATTTCTACCCATACATTTTCTAATAATCCATTTTGTCTTGCAAAACCTTCATCTGGACTTCTACTTAAAATACTGATAATTTCAATGGATTCATCACTTAAAGTTCCGCCTTTAATATTCAAACTGTATTTTTTTTCATTGTTTACTTGAATCAAATCAATTACATGTTGATCAATATACTCTATATAAAATACCTGTAAATGGAAATCCAAATTACTAGGACTTGTTATTTCTATAATATCACCTAATTTTAAATATATGGGCTCATTTATAGACTTGTTTTCTTCCATATAGTATATATACTTATAATTTTATAATTTTATAATATCAAAGAATTTCCGAATACTTATTTTCAGTACTTTTACAGTTTTCCACGATTCTGGTCACATCTACAATGAGATTTCAAAAAATTGAATTAAAAAAAGGAATTAAAGTCAACAACATATTTACACCTTATATCACGCTTTCATCGTTTACAACTATGTCCACTATTATTGATACAAATACTATTCCTACCAGCGTCAACAGACGCGAGATTGAGTACAAGGAAATGAAGTTTGTTATCCTAAATAGTGATACACACACGTCTAACGACACTACTCCTGAAGATGGTCTATATCGCTCTGTGATTATGGATGACAACAACAAGCTGTTATGTGTTGCACCATTCGGTTCAAAGAATCTACAGGATTTCATGAGTGAACATCCATGTGTAAAGAGTAGCGAGTATTTGGTGACACCAGTGATTGAAGGAACGATGTTGAATGTGTTTTACGATAGTCGTCTAGGTTCATGGATTATGACTACACGTAAGGTTATTGGTGCTAATAACACATTCTATCAGAGTAGTACAGAGAAGCATGAGAATCCAACATTTTATCAAATGTTTTGCGAAACTCTCGGCATATCTGATACAACATTGGACACATTCCCATTGTTTGCCAACAGTCCAAAGGATTATGTATATAGTTTTGTGCTTCAACATCCATTGAATCATATTGTTCTAAATCTGGAAGACCCTGCGCTATATTTGGTTCAGGTGCTTCGTATTGAAGGAAACAATGTGGAAAACATTGAACTAGAGTCAATGAAGGAAACATTGATTTCATACAATACGTGCATCATTGTACCATATGTATATGACAGTGATTATGATGAGATGTATGAAATGTTCAAGACACGCGATACATTTCCTGGGTTTATGGTGACACATAAGAATTCCAATGTGCGTACATGTGTTGAGAATCCAAAGTATATGTATCTCAAGGAGCTCCGTGGAAACAATCCAAATTTGTTATATCATTACTTTGCTTTGATGAAAATAAATCGTATACAGGAATTCTTGCATTACTTTCCAAAGTACATTAAGATGTTTAATGAATTCTCCAAGCAATGTGCTCATTTTGTGAAGCATATTCACGATTCTTATATATTGTATTATATTCAGAAGCGCGGGAAGGAAGTACAGATTCCTAAGCATATATTTAGCCATATATGCAAGCTGCATTTGAATATATATTTACCAAGCAAGGCAACAGAGACGCCAATCATTATCACCAAGAAGGTTGTGAAGGATTATTTTGACAACATGTTGCCCAAGGAGCAGTTCTATTATTTGATGAGTTCACTGAAACCATGAGGTAAGTTATAAATCATAAACATCATAAAATCATAAACATCATAAAATCATAAACATCATAAACATCATAAACATCATAAAATCATAAACATCATGTAAAAAATGTATATATGTATATATTTTTTACTTGTTATGCTTTCATTTTCATGTAAGCATCTGATAATCTATTAAGATTGTTCAAATATTCAAGACAACTCTTCTTGGAATCAGCCGACAAATCCTTCAATGGCTTGCGTATTTTATCAATCGCCTCCAAAATATCTTTTGAATTTGTCATGTATACTAAATCATCTGAATAATCCTTTGAAATGAAATAATCCATTTCACCCTTTTCCAATATTTCACCATATGGCTTGAACACATATTCATGCCATGCTTTGATTAATATTGTTACATTTCCTTTTTTCGTAATTTCAAAAAATGTTTTCACTGTTTTAAGGTCTGAATTCTCAGGGAAAATAGCAATAATGTCATCCAAAAACTCAAACAAATGATTATTGAATCCACGCAATATTGTTGTTGTATCCGTCATATATCTAATAGAATAATATTATTTTATATTATTTTATAGTAATTTTTAAACTTAAATCACATATTTTTATATTGAAATTGAGGGGCCTGACTTGTTGGCAATTCTGAATTACGCTGCTGCTGTAACTGCTCAATAGTTAAACTATCGCCTAATTTATCAGGTTTATAATTATCAGGCGGCGTTTGTATAAACCCAATGTCTTGACTTGCTGACACATAATTATACATTTGACGATTTCCACCCGAACCCTTTGAGCTCAATTCCTCTGGACTCATATTTACATATGTAAATTGTTCAGATACAATATTAGAACCACCTGAACCAAAATTATTCATAGCAAAACCAAATGGTTCTCCATTTCCCAATGTTGCTGTTTGAATTTTATTTCGCATTTCTGGCTCAAAGTGTTCAATGATCTCATTACCTAATAATACTTTATAGTTGTTGTTTATCAACAGCAATGCCGGTACACTTTGTATATTTGGAGGCAATAACACTTTTTGTCCATTTTCCATAATAATCATTGTTTGATTTGTTTGTGGGTCTCGCGTTCTTTTATCAATATTAAATGCATTCACTTTTTCCAATAATCCACCTTTGGATAGAAATTGAATGATTTTTTGACTGTGTTCACAATAATTGGAATAATATAGTATATCTAAAGGGATGTTTTTGTCCATTATGATTGAAAGAAACATTTTATATTTATGTTTTTTACTTGTTTATAAATATTTCTATAAACAAATATTGTTAATGTATTCATGTATTTATGCAAGACTCTTTTCGCAGATTGTGTTCAACAATCTGTTCTGGAAATATAGAACAAAGTACACAATGAAAAGCATTATATATGTTCCCATGATTTGTCTGTTTCCACCCTTAGAAAACATCAAGAATACAACATTGATGAGTGCAATAACAGCAACAATGGCTGCAAACACAGACACGGCATAGAAGTAGAGGCAGTAGTACTCAGGTAGAGGACCAAAGAAATATTCCAAATAGGAGCTCATTATATATTATATAAACAAAAAAAACGTGAAAGAAATGAAATATATTAGGTTATAATATTCTCCCTAAAATTATATATACATACAAATTATAGAATACTATGGATGTCCAAAATTTTGTATGGAATATAATTGATTCGCATTTTAAAGAAAATGAACATTGTTTAGTAGAGCATCATCTTGAATCTTATAATGATTTTTTCAAAAAAGATATATATCGTATTTTCAAAGATAAAAACCCCATTCAACTACAATCCAATTATGATGAATCTATTGATGATTATAGAAACAAATGTTTTCTCTATTTGGGTGGTAAAGAAGGAGACAAAATTTATATGGGTAAACCTGTAATATATGACGAAAAAGATAATGTTCATTATATGTTTCCCAATGAAGCAAGACTACGAAATATGACTTATGGCATGACGATTCATTATGATATTGATATTGTATACATTGATATATTAAAAAAAGGTGAACAGCCCAAAATGATTGTCAATGACACTATTGATGCTCTTGTAGAATCTGGCGAAATATACGCTGAAGAAAAGGAATTTGAAAATTTCAAAGAAACTGGGAATTTGGAAGTAAAAGAAACATTAGATAATGTTGGACCGACTAGAATTCAACCAAGAACTCACCAAATAAAACCATATATTATGACTCCACATGTCAGCTCACAAATGAAAAAAGCATTGGAAGACTCCTTTATTGGTCCTAATATCCAAAAAACCACACAAACCCTTGAGAAAGTCTATTTGGGGAAATTTCCTATTATGGTTCAATCCAAATTTTGCATATTAAATAGTCTCAATAAACAAGCACGGTATCAAATGGGTGAATGTACACAAGACTTGGGTGGTTATTTCATCATTCAAGGTAAGGAAAAAACCGTTGTTTGTCAAGAAAAATTCGCCGATAATATGCTGTATATTAAGAAAAATGATGAAACCAGTGACTATATGTTATCTGCTGAAATAAAATCTATTTCTGAAAATGTGGCGAAACCAAAGAGAACTTTGTCTATTCGCATGATGAGTCCAAATGAGAACTTCACAAACAAAAATATTGTTGTTAATATTCCCAATGTAAGAAAACCTATTCCACTTTTTATTCTTTTCCGTGCGTTGGGTGTTCTTAGTGACCGGTCAATTATTGAGATGTGTCTATTGGATATGGAAAAATACGAACATTTGATTGATGTCTTTGTTCCTTCTGTACATGATGCAGGTGGAATACTAACACAAAAACTTGCTCTTGATTATATTTCTACCTTTATCAAGGGTCGTCGTATTGAACATGTGTTGGAAATTTTAAGTGATTACTTTTTACCACATGTTGGCGAAACAAATTACATAGAAAAGGCATATTACTTGGGATATATGGTTTTTAGATTGTTGTGTGTACATAGTGGTCTAGAACAACCCACTGATAGAGATAATTTCAAATATAAACGTATTGAACTTATTGGTTCTCTTCTTTATGATTTATTTAGTGAATATTACAATGATCAACAAAAATTCATAAGAGTTGAATATGATAAGCGTTTGACATTGAATCAAAGTTTATATGGAAACAATTTACAGTCATTAATCATGGATTTTCAAAACGATATTTTCAGAAACCGCGTTGTAGAAGAAGGGTTCAAGAAAGCATTCAAAGGAAACTGGGGTGGTAAAGAGAACACAAAACGTATTGGTGTATTACAAGACCTCAACCGGCTTTCTTTTTTTACTTATTTGAGTCATATGAGACGCACAAATTTACCATTAGATGCCAGTGTGAAATTAGTAGGACCTCGTGTTCTTCATGGCTCACAATGGGGTTTCATTGACCCATTAGATACACCAGATGGTGGCAATATTGGTGTACATAAATCATTGGCCATCACAACACATGTATCTCGTGGTTCTAAATCAAGAGAACCTCTCATTTTATGGTTACGAGAGAAAATTTCCATGAAATTATTATGTGAACTTACTCCCCATATTTTGGCTTCCATGACTAAGATTATTGTGAATGGTTATTGGTGTGGCGCCATTTATGACCCATTAGATTGTATTGAGAAAATCCGCTTCTATAGACGTAACTCCTTGATTCCCTTTGACACAAGTGTTACGTTTGATATTAAACTCAATACTATATTTATTTATAATGATAGTGGACGTTTATGCAGACCTATTTTTTATAAAGATAAAACATTTTCTTTTGAGAATAAAGATATACGAAATATTTTGGAAACCTATGAGTTCTCCTACAGTGATCTTGTAAGCGGTTTTAATAAAAAGAAAGTTGAGAACTTTAATTACAAACACAACACTATATATGAATTATTTGAGTTATATAGCGGTATTGAGAGCGAAACCAACCCCAATAAATTTGAAAGATTCCAAAACAAAAAAGCCATTATTGATTATATTGATTCAAGTGAAAGTGAAAATGCCTATATTGCAATAAATCAGGAAAAAATGAATCAGAGACATACACATTTAGAAATACATGAATCACTCATTCTAGGATCAATGGGTAACATGATTACTTTTCCTGAAAACAATCCACCTACTAGAAATCTGTTTTCGTGTGGTCAATCAAAACAAGCATGTAGCCGTTATCATTCCAATTACCAACTCCGCATGGACAAATCAGCCGTTGTTTTGAATTATGGTCAAACACCTCTTGTGAAAACGCGTTATTTGGAACATATCACAAATGAACAATTGCCATATGGTGAAAATACCATAATGGCCATCATGTGTTACAATGGCTACAATGTTGAAGACGCCGTATTAATTAATGAAGGCAGTCTTGGCCGAGGCTTATTTCAAACAACATATTATACTACATACGAAAGTCACGAAGAAATGAAAGACACTACTATTGGCATGATTGAGACGAAATTTGCCAACATAGAAAATATGAACGATATTATTGGATTAAAAGCCGGTTGTGATTACAGCCAACTTGATAAATATGGATTAATAAAAGAAAATACTGATGTTGATGAAAATACCATCATTATTGGTACATATAACAAATCTCCCAACAATCCTTTTGTAGATATGTCCAAAAAACCAAAAAAGGGACAATTGGGCGTTGTTGATAAAACCTTCATTACTGACAATGATGAAGGACAACGCATTGCGAAAGTCCGCGTTCGTGAAGTACGAATTCCCAATTTGGGTGACAAATTGGCATCGCGTTGTGGACAAAAGGGAACTGTGGGTTTAGTAATACCGGAAGCCGACATGCCCTTTACAAAAGATGGACTGAAACCAGATATCATTATCAATCCACATGCGATTCCTTCACGTATGACTATTGGTCAGCTTATTGAAACATTGATGGGTAAAGCTTGTGTAATGAGTGGCGGTTTCGGTGACTGTACTGCATTTGTTAACAAGGGACAAAAAGTGGGTGTTTTTGGAGAACTTTTATCAAAACATGGATTTCATTCAAGTGGTAATGACATTTTATATAATGGTATGACAGGTGAACAAATAGAGAGTGAAATTTTCATGGGTCCCAATTACTACATGCGTTTAAAACATATGGTGAAAGATAAGATCAATTTCAGAGCACGTGGTCCAAATGCGTCATTAACACGTCAGCCTGTTAGTGGTCGTGCCAATGATGGTGGTTTACGTATTGGAGAAATGGAACGTGACTCTCTTATTAGTCATGGTATTGTGGATTTCTTAACAGAATCTATGATGGAACGCAGTGATAAATACAAAATGGCAATATGTAATAATAGTGGTATGATGGCTATTTATAATCCTGATAAGAATATTTTCGTTAGTCCTATGTGCGATGGGCCTTTGCAATATACCGGTTCTGTTGATGGTTCTATGTTGATCAATAATGTCACCAAATATGGACGCAATTTCTCAATTGTGAAAGTTCCATATAATATGAAACTTCTAATACAAGAATTAGCAGCTATTAATGTACAAATGAGATTAATTACAGAAGATAATATTGAACAAATTGAAAATATGCACTTTACAAACAATGTATTTGAATTAGGTAATATTGATAACTTTGAAAAGTTGAAACAAACGATTAAACAAAATTATCAGAGGAAACAATTTGTTGATGAAAGTCCTGAAATTTTAGTGAAAAGTCCGGTTGAAAGTCCTCCTTATGCTCCTGGTTCTACACCTGAATTTAGTCCAAAGAGTCCTGCTTATGCTCCTGATGATTCTGAGAGTCCTCCTTATGCTCCTGGTTCTACACCCGAATTTAGTCCAAAGAGTCCTCCTTATGCTCCTGGGTCTGAGAGTCCTCCTTATGCTCCTGGGTCTGAGAGTCCTCAATGGAGACCTACCACATCACCTGTATTAGATAATGTTACACCAGAACATAACCCAAATAGTCCTCCTTATGCTCCTGAACTTTATAGTCCAACAAGTCCTGAAGAGCCACCGCCCGACTTATTAACAGTAACTAACTCTCCTTTGAATCCAAAAACGCCTTTGAGTGAACCCTCAAAAAGTGCTTCTATACAAAATATTACATCACCAAATGAAGAAGTTTACCGCGAAGATGGAATTTTAACACCAGGAAAAGATGAAAATATAACACTCGGTGGTAGTTCCGTTCCACACAATGACGCTGCCGTTCCTAAGATTAATATTGATGTAGCACCAGTGTTTAATGTAATAGGTGATAATAATACTATTAAGGAATTGCCATTAAGTCATACAAATGAAAATAATGGAGTACAAGCACCTTTTGAAAAACCCATTATATTTAAAAATGCTCCACAAATTGAACCGCCAGCCATTGCAGAACCTATGGAACCAGATTTTAATAAAGGAATTATCAAAATTAAAAAAATTGAATGATTTTATTGCACAATATATAAACACATATATATATATATTGTGTATCATGAGTACAAATAATCTTATATTAAGACTTCTACAATCAAGAAAGAATATTCTGAATATTTTGGAGAAACACCAGAACTACAATATTGATGATTATAAGGATTTTGATATGTCCGAAGTGGATGTTATGTACAAAAATGAGCAACTAGATATGCTACTAGAAAACAAGGAAAATACCAAGAAAACATATATCAAATATTTATTGAGCTCTAAGGCTGTGCGGACTTCACAAATAGACCAGATAGTTGAAGATTTATATGTAATTGAAAATGTGTTGAAAAAAAACGATACATTGATAATCATTTTGTTTGAAGACCCTAACGAAAATTTAGTCAATCATTTCAAACACGTTTATAATAGTACGGGTGTGTTTATTGTAGTTCATACCATACGACGATTGCAGTTTAATATTTTAGAACATTCTCTCGTACCTGAAATGATTATTTTAGATGATGAAAAGGTGGAAGAATTGAAACAACAATATTATTTAAAAACATTGAAAGAATTACCGGAAATCAGCCGTTTTGACCCACAAGCTTTGGCCATGAGTATGAGACCGGGCGAAGTTGGGCGCTTTACACGAAACAGCCCTACATCATTGAATACTTATTATTATCGTATTTGTGTGTAAATAATATGCGCTATATTTATATATGACTGATATTAATATAGGTTACAATAAAGACGATTTTTTATTTGGAAGTGATAATAATGGTAGTAATATTAATAAAATTGATTTGAAAAAACGTAATGAGGAAAGTTATGACAAATTAATTGATACACGAAATGACAAAGAAGGTTCAAATCAACGTTTAGACGATACTTTGTTACAATATAATAAAAATTATATCCACAATGTAAATATTGTTGTTGGTATTTGTGCATTAGGTTTTTTCATTTATAATCACTATAAATAATATATTTAGAATATATAATGGATTGTGATGCAGATATACAAAATATAATAAATAAACAAAAAGAATTGATTGATACTATTGATAACTATAATTATTATGTTTTTTGTGCAAAGGTTGGAGATACACAAAATATTGGTAATCAAGACTATGATTTTGATAAATATAATGATACTGACCAAGAAAGTAATACGTATCATATAGAAGGAACTTACAAATTACATAATGAATGGCCACAGGAGTTAATAGACATTTCAAACAATCTAAAAACAGGATGTAAGAATAATGCTTTGTCCGGTCTTGACATTGCTAATATTAATACTATAAAAGCGAAAATAGGTGAATTACAAACAGAAATAGACAATCTAGAAGATACTGAGTGTAGTGATAAAATCCAAGAAATTAGAGATAAACATGTTGAATTAATGAATAAAAAGCAACAAGTATTGAATTTAACGGCTCAATATGAAAGTGACCCCGAATCCATGTTAAAACAAAGCGAGTTACAACTTGATTCTACTATTTATGCTTCTATTTTATGGAGCACAGTAGCCGCTGGATTACTCTATTACGTTTTTGTAGATATATAAGATGTATAATATCATATCAAAATATCATATTATAATATATAATACTTCATATGACAACAGAATTTCCTTGTAATAATTATTCTACATATAATGAATTTGAATACCTTTTCAAAGATATAAAAGCTCAAAATAATTATAAATATATCAAAATCAGAAATACAGACCCTAATAAATTAACAAAAACGGATTTAGTAGAAATCGGCGCATTCAGTAAACAAGAAGACGGTCAAGGAAATAATCTGAATTTGGTTCAAAAATGGAATCATGCTGATGATTTAGATACTATTATACGAAATGCACATAATATCAGCAACAGAAAGAAATTCTACGAATTGAAAGAACTCGCAAACGGAACGATAAGTAAAACCTCTAATATGTTAATGCGTTCAATAGATTTTGACAAATATAAAAATGCAGCATCATTCATCAAAGAAAAGGCGGCATTTACAGCGGCGACTTCAATGACTATTCAATCAGATAAAATGACGGAATTCTTCGGTTATTTTCAAGTGCCAGAAAATGGCAACTATAGTTTTCGCATTAATGGAGATAAATACTTTTTTTATTACGACGATGCGGCTTTATATGATTATAGTGAAGCCAATGCTTCTTTAAGTAAAATTTCCAGTCAACATAGTGGCCAAAATGTAATCAACAATCTATTTTTCAAGGCTGGTGACTTAATACCTATTAGAATTCATATAAATGGAATAGGAACAGATTTTTTCTCTATTACAAAAGATAATGTAGAATTGAAATATAATGACGTGTTTGTACATTTGAAAAAAGGTGGGTCTTATTACAACAAATATTTGATGTATTTTGCATTTCAACCTAGTGAAAATAAAGACGGCAAATATCATGCATATTTTATTGATAATGATGAGTCCAATTCTTATAATAGCAATGTATCAAGCATTGAAGCAATGAAATCCAATTTACCTTTGAAATATCACAAAATAGAAATAGACGTACCTATTACATTTACAAGTAACCCTATTAGTAAAACATCTAGTGAAATTATTAATGCAAACGCACCAGAAGGTGCCAGAGTATCTACAACAGGAAGTAAATTATTCTATGATGATAATCTTAAAAATAGAATAATCACTCCTACACCATATACGGAAGGTAATAAAATCTATTATGAGCAATATGATTCTCAAAGTGGATATTATATTACAGAAACCAATGGTACAAAGAAAGCCATGTTTGATGTTGTTATGCTTTTAGATGATAGAAGAAGAGGAGGTAGAAATTATTTGGTGCAATTCAATATCGATGCATCATATTTTACTTTCAAAATTTTTGATAAAAATAATATACTAAGATTAGGCAATGATAAAGATAAGAAAAAAGATGGTTGGATAGATTTATTCCTTTTTAATACTAATGAAAAGTATAAATTTGAAATATCATGGAAAGGAAATATAAAAGTTTCATTTCGTCGGAGATACAAAAAAAGAGATAGATGGTACAGAAATGATAGATGGGTATGGGGTGGGATGGAGAATTTTGTATTTGGTATTAATAATACACAACAAAGTAATGAGAAAACACTAAGCAATATATTTAATATAACACAAACACGCTCCATCATTTCAAAAGAAAATAGAGAAAAGTACAATGTTACTACCTTTACATCATTGACACAAGAACAAAAAGAGAAAAATATAACAGATGATGTAAAACCGTCATTTGATTCAACAGGTAAC
>Ga0209137_1000391_pt1 | contig 47925 bp, 45 predicted proteins | sample SaaInl5LU_22_DNA_FD_184642 | JGI IMG/M metagenome (GOLD analysis project Ga0209137, IMG submission 184642) | Marine microbial communities from expanding oxygen minimum zones in the Saanich Inlet - ESP_105LU_22_DNA (SPAdes) (version 2) | ecosystem: Environmental > Aquatic > Marine > Intertidal... | reverse complement strand
TCGACAGGTGTAGTAGATGAATAGTCTAAATAAATTGGTAAGTGCAAATCGCTCATTCGTGCGCTCCGGTTACATTTGAAAACTAACGTTAATTTTATCAATGGCAGCATCTATTTGCTGTCCATCCTGACGAGATGAAATGGCTTTTATATCTTGTTTAGCCATCAATTCACCCAGCGTAATATTGTCTAAAAATTTACTAATACGGTCTGATAAGTCTTGCCACAGGTTATGCGTTAAGCATTTTTCACCACCTTGACAATCAGCCTTACCATTACATTTTGTGGCATCAATCGATTCATTCACTGCTGCAATAACTTCGCCTACCGCAATCTCATTAGCAGGTTTCCCTAAGCGATAACCGCCACCAGGACCACGAATACTTTCAACCAGGTGTTGTTTACGTAACTTTGAGAATAATTGTTCAAGATACGATAACGAAATTTCTTGGCGCATCGAAATATCATAAAGGGATACTGGACCTTGCTGAGAATGCAAAGCAACATCGAGCATAGCAGTGACTGCGTATCGACCTTTAGATGTTAATTTCATAATCCTGACTCATTTCTTTTGTTGCTGGGTATTTTACTTACCCGACTAAATTAGTCAAGTATTTAACCGACTAATTTAGTCAAGTATTGTAAACGATACGTAAACAACTTCATTGTTTAATTGCTAGAATCGTCATCGTCGCTTGATACGTTTTTTTGTGGGTCAAGACCCGTCGCTGCAAACTCTTCCATATCCATTTTAGGCAATGAGTCCGTGCACACGTCGCCTCCCATTGATTGGATTACATTACACATTTCTTGGATTTTATTATCCATCAAGTGCACATGCTCTAGTAACATGCCCATTGCATTGGCGACTGGATCGGGGTTATCAACCGCAACAGCATAGGCATCAAAACCATATTTTTTAGCAATTTTTGCGCGTTTGCCATTTTGGGTGTCTAGAGACTCAGCTGTTGATAGGATAATGCGACCGGGAATACCCACGACAGTAGCATTTTCAGGAACGTCTTTAACCACGACTGAATTACTGCCCACTTTAGCACCTTTTCCCATGGTAATAGGTCCAAGCACTTTTGCTCCAGCACCGACAACAACACCATCATCTAGAGTGGGATGACGTTTACCCGCCTTCCAACTGGTTCCACCTAATGTGACCCCATGATATAAGGTCACATCATTACCTATGATAGCTGTTTCACCAATGACGACGCCCATACCATGGTCAATAAATACCCGGCGACCTAACTTGGCGCCAGGATGAATTTCAATGCCAGTAAGAAAGCGTGCTACTGTCGATAAGGAACGTGCTAACCATTTTAAGCCCCAATGCCAAAGTCGATGACTTATACGATGCACCCAAATGGCATGCAATCCTGGATAGTTGGTTAACACTTCTAATGTCGTTCGAGCTGCGGGATCGCGGTGAAAAACGCTCTTTATATCTTCTTGTAAGTATTTAAACATGAGTATCCTTTAACGAGATTCGCTATTGTTTATTCTTTTTATCTATCGCTGATAATATACCGCGTAGGATATTCAGTTCTTGAGATTCAGGTCTGGCACGATTCACAAGACGTCGTAACTTTGTCATCACTACCCCTGGATGGTTTTTAACAATAAATCCGGTTTCCGTTAGCGTGTTTTCTAAATGCACATAAAACCTTTCCAAATCTTCACTTAACGGATAGTCAGACTCCATATCTGGATAACTGTCTAAATTTAAATAGCCCATGCGAATTTCATAACAAAGTGTTTGTACTGCCGCGGCTAAATTCAATGAACTATATTCTGGATTAGCTGGAATACAAACGTGAAAATGACATAATTGTAATTCTTCGTTAGATAAGCCATTGTTTTCACGACCAAATACCAATGCTACGGGGCCTTTTTGGCCTTCTTGGACCATTTTCACACCACATTCTCGAGGTGTTAACATTGGCCAAGGTAAAGTGCGTGAACGCGCTGATGTCCCCACAATCAATGAACAATCTTTCACTGCTTCTGATAAGTCAGACACGATCGTGGCATTCGCTAATACATCTCCAGCTCCGGCAGCGAGTGCACTTGACTTGCCATCAGGTGCAGACACAGGATCAACCAAATATAGATCACTTAATCCCATAGTTTTCATTGCCCGAGCTGTAGAGCCTATATTGCCCGTGTGGGATGTATTTACTAATACGATGCGGATATTGTCTAACATAATTGATAATGCCTGATAAATTTTTGCATATTATACGCATTGCATCGGTGATTTAACAGAAGCGATATGCCGCAAATTTTTCTTCTTTTAATATACGTTAGGATATACAGAATAGATTTGCTATACTATCACCCTGAATTTTCAGGTGATGGTGTTTAAATCGAATTAAACTCAACATCACTTGCGAAAAATGTTCTTTGACAATTTAAGTAGTGAGACTTTGATATGCATCCTATGCTAAATATTGCCATTCGTGCTGCCCGCAGTGCTGGTTCTGTAATTACACGCGGTTTTGAAAACCGTGACGACCTTGTGGTGACGGCGAAACGCGACCATGATTATGTGACAAAAATAGACAAGGATGCTGAACAAGCTATTATCGAAAAAATCAAGCAATCCTACCCTGAACATACGTTCATTGGTGAAGAAGGCGGTGTGGTACAAGGCGATGATACATTTAAGTGGGTAATCGATCCGCTTGATGGCACTACTAATTTTATCAAAGGCATCCCTCATTTCTGTGTATCCATTGCGCTAATGTATAAAGGTCGCCTTGACCAAGCTGTTATTTTTGATCCTATCCGTGGTGATTTATTTACTGCATCTCGTGGTGCAGGTGCTCAACTGAATGGTTACCGTATTCGTGTAGGCAAACAAAAAGACCTAAATAATGGTGTTTTTGCCACAGCATTCCCATTTAAAGATAAAACTCAATTAACTGAATTTATGCCGAAATTTACACGTATATTTGCCCAATCTGGTGATGTGCGTCGTACTGGCTCTGCAGCCTTAGATTTAGCCTATGTTGCTTCTGGTAAATTAGATGGTTATTTTGAAAGTGGTTTAAAACCATGGGATATGGCTGCAGGTGAACTGATTGTTCGAGAAGCAGGAGGTCTAGTTACTGATTTTGCTGGTGGTAATGATCCGATGCAAAAAGGGGAAATCGTTGCCGGTAACCCAAGAGTCGTCCAACAAATTGTTAAACAATTAAAATAACACTCATGATTCAGATATAGGCTGATTAACGGGTATATACTCACAGCTCATAAACATAAAAACCTAGGTGGAATTAACACCTAGGTTTTTTTATGGGTATCAATATAAGATTGATGATTTAAACTACCGGAAAACTTAAATCATCGGATCTAAATCTTCACCTTCTTTCTCAATCACTTCAGGAATTAAGTCTTCTTTACTTATACCTAGTAGTAACGCCACTGAGCTAGATATATAAATAGAAGAGTATGTTCCGATCACGACACCAAACAATAATGCAGTAGAGAAACCATGAATTAACGCTCCGCCCACAAAGAATAGTGCAAGCAATACCAATATTGTCGTCACAGAGGTAATGATAGTTCGATTCAATGTCTGGGTAAGTGAAATATTAATGATTTCTTCAGATTCAGCTTTACGGATTTTACGAAAGTTTTCACGGATACGGTCCGATACAACAATCGTATCATTCAACGAATAACCAATAACGGCTAGTACTGCCGCTAAAATAGTTAAATCAAATTCTAACTGTAAAAATGAAAATAAACCAAGCGTGATTATCACATCATGGGCGAGAGCTGATACTGATCCTAAAGCAAAACGCCATTCAAAACGCATTGCTACATAAATCAAAATACAAATAAGGGCGGTCAGCATCGCTAAACCGCCCTGCTCCGTCAATTCTTCACCCACATTAGGACCGACAAACTCAATACGGCGCATGTCTACATTTTTCCCCGTCGCACGCAACGCAAGCATCACTTGGTCACCCACTTCGGCTGACTTCACACCTTCGCGCGGTGCAAGACGGATCAACACATCTTGGCTCGAGCCAAAGTTTTGTACAATTGCATCACCAAATGAAGCGGCATCCAATTCACGTCGTATTTCATCTAAGTTAGCCGCATCAGGATAACCTACTTCAATTAGGGTTCCACCGGTAAAGTCCAAGCCCCAATTCAACTGATTCACAGCTAAAGAACCCAACGAGGCAATAATCAGAATCGTTGAAAACACTAGCGCAGGGACCCGCAAACGCATGAATTTTACGGTACTATTAATTTTTAATAAACGCATATTCAAATCTCCTTAAATCGATAACGATTCAAGGCGACGACCGCCCCAAATTAAGTTAACTAACACGCGCGTTAATACAATCGCGGTAAACATTGAGGTGGCGATACCTATCATCAACGTAATCGAAAACCCTTTGATTGGACCGGTACCTACTGCAAACAAAATTAGACCCGCAAGAAACGTAGTGATGTTCGCATCTAAGATGGTTGAAAAAGCGCTATCGTAACCATGATGAATGGCTTGTTGAGGTGAGCGTCCATCGCGGAGCTCTTCACGGATCCGCTCAAATATTAGCACATTCGCGTCCACTGCCATACCTACAGTCAGGACTATCCCTGCCATACCAGGCAAGGTTAACGTCGCACCGGGGATCATCGACATCACACCCACTATCATAACCAAATTGGCAATCAATGCGATATTCGCCACCATACCAAAGGCTTTGTAATAGATAAGCATGAAGATAAGCACTAAGATCAAACCACCTTGTATTGCTTTCATCCCTAATTCAATATTTTCCGCACCCAAGCTAGGCCCTACCGTACGTTCTTCAACAATAGTAATCGGCGCAATTAACGCGCCGGCTCTAAGTAGTAATGCTAAATCACGCGCTTCTTTAGGCGAATCTAATCCAGTGATCCTGAAGTTACTACCAAGACGAGCTTGAATCGTTGCAATTGAAATAACTTCTTCTTTTTTCTCAAAAATGAGTTTGTCATTACTATCACGTTCACCTGTGGCTTTATATTCAATAAACACAGTCGCCATCGGGTTACCGATATTATCTTTCGTGCCTTGTGACATCTTAGTGCCACCTTTGGAATCAAGCGAAATATTGACTTGTGGGATCCCATACTCATCGGCACCACTGTTAGCATCGATAATATGATTACCTGTAAGCATGACACGCTTTTTCAATAATTGAGGGATACCACTACGATCATTAACTAAGATAGAGGATGGTGGAATACGACCATTTACGGCGTCACGGACGTCGTTATCTTGATCAACCATTCTAAATTCAAGCGTCGCAGTCGCATTAAGAATTTCTTTGGCTTTTGCAGTATCTTGAATACCTGGTAGTTGTACAACGATGCGTTCCGCACCTTGCTTTTGAACCAAAGGTTCGGCCACACCTAACTGATTAACACGATTGCGGATAATGGTAATATTTTGTTTCACTGCATAATCGCGAATTTGCACTAAACGATTTTCAGAAAACGTGGCATGGATAATCAGACCATCACGCTCGGTAAACACTAAATCAGGATTACGGTTACGCAAGAAAAAACGAGCAGAATCAAGGGTGTCTTGGTCACGGAATTGGATATTCACCGCATCACCCACTTGTTTGACTGAACGATAACGAATATTTTCTTCTCGTAAGGCGGTTCTGAAATCACCGACCATATCTTCAGTCGCTTTACCGATCGCAGAATTCATATCCACTTCCATTAGAAAGTGTACACCACCGCGTAAATCCAATCCTAACTTCATTGGACTGCCACCTAATGCAGCAAGCCATTGAGGCGTGTCAGGCGCAAGATTCATGGCCACAAAGTATTCATCACCGAGTTGTTTTTCTAACACTTCACGTGCTACTAACTGGGTATCTGAATCATTCACACGGACCAAAATTTTATCATCTGCAAATTCAATACGTTTTGTCTCAATCTCATTATTAGTCAATAATGATTGAATACTCGGTATCATATTTTCTGTGACTTGGGCGTTTCGACCTGCGGAAATTTGGATCGCATGATCTTCGCCATAAATATTAGGAAGTGCATATAACGCCGAGGCGCCAATCACTAACAATACTAAGAAATATTTCCAAATCGGAGTTTGATTTAACACAACTCATTCCTACTTTGAATACAAAAAAATGGCCCGCCTAGCGAGCCATATTGGGTAGTTATACCGCTTTCATTGTGCCTTTTGGCAACACTGCTGTGACAGATGCTTTCTGTACGATAATATTGTTGGTTTCATTTAACGCAATTTCAATAAAATCTTTTTCGTCTGTTACTTTCGTAATTTTACCTACTAAACCACCTTGCGTCAGTACTTCGTCACCTTTTGATAAAGAAGCAACAAGATTTTTATGCTCTTTAACACGTTTCGCTTGCGGGCGATAAAGTAAGAAATAAAATATTAAACCGAAAACGGCTAACATAATTAGCATCTCGATGCCGCCACCTTGGGCGCTGCCACCGGCTGTTTGGGCGTGTGCTGTTGAAATAAATAAGCTCATAAGTTTTCCTTAATGGTAAGTTAATTTTAATTTTCTACCGCTTCTAATGGCGGTACTGACATATCTTTTTGGGTATAAAATTCGGTGACAAATTCATCAAGTGTCCCCGCTTCAATGGCATCTCTTAAGCCCTGCATTACACGCTGGTAATAGCGTAAGTTATGAATGGTATTAAGCCGCGCACCGAGGATCTCATTACACTTGTCTAAATGATGTAGATATGACCGAGAATAATTTTTACAAGTGTAACAGTCACATTTTTCGTCTAAGGGACCTGTATCCGTTTTATGCTTGGCATTACGAATTTTAACCACACCCTCGGTGGTGAACAAGTGACCATTACGCGCATTTCGAGTTGGCATCACACAATCAAACATATCAATACCACGACGTACCGCTTCAACAATATCTTCAGGCTTGCCCACCCCCATTAAATAGCGAGGTTTATTTTCTGGGCATTTATGTGCGGTATTATCTAAAATGCGGATCATATCTTCTTTGGGCTCACCAACCGATAGACCGCCAATGGCATACCCATCAAAGCCGATTTTCTCTAGCGCTGCTAGTGAAATATCACGTAAAGCAGGGTACATGCCCCCTTGGACAATGCCAAATAGTGCTGATTCGCTATCACCGTGTTCGTCTTTACTGCGCTGAGCCCAACGTAACGATAACTCCATTGAAATACGCGCTTCTTGTTCTGTCGCTGGATATGGGGTGCATTCATCGAAAATCATGACAATATCAGAGCCCAATTCACGCTGAACTTCAATTGATTTTTCAGGCGTAAGTAAGATTTTTTCGCCGTTAATGGGAGAACGGAACGTGACACCATTTTCATTGATTTTACGCATCGCACCGAGGCTGAATACTTGGAAGCCACCAGAGTCAGTTAAAATTGGTTTATCCCAATGCATAAAATCATGTAAATCACCATGCTGCTGAATAATGCCTGTACCAGGACGCAGCATGAGGTGAAAGGTATTACCTAAACAAATATGAGCACCAGTATCGGTTAATTCTTCAGGTGTCATGCCTTTGACAGTTCCGTAAGTTCCCACTGGCATAAACGCCGGAGTCTCTACGATACCGCGAGGAAATATGAGTTGGCCACGACGGGCTTTGCCCTGAGTAGCAAGGAGTTTAAATTCCACGTAAATACCATCTACTTATCAATAATGGCGCGCATTATAGCAAACTAAAAACGGTTGCACACCCTATGATTTTTCGATGAACATTGAGTCACCATAGCTAAAAAATCGGTATTCGTGAGCGATGGCTTCAGCATATGCCTGCATGACATTTTCTTTACCCGCAAGCGCACTGATTAACATCATCAATGTCGACTCTGGTAAATGAAAATTGGTGAACATGGCGTCTACCACCTTAAATTCAAACCCTGGATAGATGAAGATTTCGGTGTCTTCATAAAATGGCACTATCAATTCATTCGTGGCGTCAGCTTTTTTCGCCGCCGATTCTAATGAACGCATAGAGGTGGTGCCAACAGCAATGACCCGTTTACCTGCTGCTTTTGTCGCTTTTATCGCCGCTACCACCGCATCTGGCACTTCCGCGTATTCAGCATGCATCACATGCTCTTCTACATTATCAACTTTGACTGGTTGAAACGTCCCCGCTCCCACATGCAAGGTCACAAACTCAATTTGCACGCCTTTGTCTTTGATTTGTGCCAAAATTTCATCATCAAAATGTAAGCCAGCAGTCGGTGCTGCGACCGCGCCAGGCTTTTCATTATACACCGTTTGATAACGCTCTTTATCACCGTCTTCATCAGGACGGTCAATATAAGGTGGCAATGGCATATGACCATGTGCCTCAAGTAAATCCAATACACTTTCATTACCGCTAAACTCAAGCTCAAATAATGCCCCATGACGACCTAACATTGTCGCTTCAATCACCTCTTCCAATATGAGTTGAGCACCCGGTTTAGGTGATTTACTTGATTTAACATGCGCTAACACTCGATGATCATCAAGCATTCTTTCAACCAATACTTCTATTTTCCCTCCGGTGGATTTTTGACCAAGTAACCGAGCAGGAATGACACGGGTATTATTGAATATCAACAAATCACCAGCTTCAACAAACTGCAGCATATTCTTAAATTGATGATGAGCGATGGCTCCAGTCTTACCATCTAAATGCAATAAACGGGATGCTGAGCGTTGTTGTGTTGGATATTTCGCAATCAAATGCTCAGGTAAAGTGAAGCCAAAATCAGAAGTTTTCATAAATATGGTATGTGTAAATAGCGTTGATGTGAACATTGTACATAATTGCTAAATAGCGTGACAAATTTTACACACTATTTTGTTTCAAAATATTAAATCCCTTGATTTTCTATCTCTATTATCCCTTAATAATCACAATAATACTCTATAGGATCCTGAATGTTGACTTGGCAAAAGCTGAAAAAAAAGCTACTTCATTATTTTTCAGACACCCATTGGTACACAATAGTCGTTCTGTTATTTCTCTATGGAATATCGTCATGGGGCTTACTACTTGCTACAGGGGAAACTGCCCTGACCCATCCAATCGACTTTGTTTATTGGTTGATTGTCACCGGATCGACTGTCGGATATGGCGATTATTCACCATCGACATTTGCTGGTAAATTAGTGGTCGCACTGTATATCATACCTGTAGGGCTGAGTATTTTTGCCCTCATTGTAGGTCGTATTGCGACGTGGATATCATTTAAATGGCACAAAAATAATAAAGGGTTAAATAATCACATGACTGAACAACACATATTGATTATGGGCTGGAATGGTGAGCGTACCATGCAGTTACTTAATCTTTTAATCAAAGAAAACGACCAAAATTCGGTCAAGTCCGAAATCATGTTGTGTGTCAGAAAAGACATTACCAACCCACTTCCAGGACAAATTGAATTTGTTAAAGTCAGCTCATTTAATCGTGACGAAGATATGGATCGGGCAAATGTCGCTGAGGCTAAGACGATTTTGATTGATAACCCGGATGACGACATTACGATGACGAGTGCGTTGTATTGTGCCAAGCGTAATCCAGATGCACACATAGTGGCGTATTTTAACGATGAAAGTTTAGTGGGGTTACTCAAAGACCATTGTCCAAATGTGGAATGCACCCCTAGTGTAGCAGTAGAATTACTGGTGAAATCGGCATTTGATCCAGGTTCTAGCTTATTGCACCATGATTTACTCAGCGTTGATGCCGGCCAGGAACAATACTCTGTTTTAGTACCTGACACGGCCTCGACCATGTCGGTTGAGCATTTATTCTTAGGATTAAAAAGACACCATAATGCCATATTCGTTGGTTTTGCAACGGATCATGATGATCATAATATTCATGTGAATCCGGATTTTAATGAACAAGTGAACCCGGGTGATCGTATTTTTTATATCGCAGCACGACGAATCAATGAATTTAATTGGTCATCATTTCAATAAGGAACCTTAATAATGGACACACTTGTCACTTCTTTATCAGGCCTAGGCGGTTTTATTTTATATTTTGCAGCAGCCATCGCATTACTCTTTGTTTTTAAAGTCATTTATAGCAAAGTCACGCCCCATGATGAGTGGGTTCTGATTAAGGAAAAGCAATCGACTGCAGCGGCCATTGCCTTTGGTGGCGCACTGATAGGCTTTGCATTGGCATTATCTGGTGCTGCAGCAAACGCAGTCTCATTTACTGACTTTATTATTTGGGCCGTTGTTGCTTTACTCGCACAGTGTTTGGCGTTTTTACTATTACGCTTCACTTTTATGCCTAAAATTGCTGAACGTATCGAACAAAATGAAGTGTCGGCTGGCATCATGCTGGCAGCCTTATCTATTGCAGTGGGTTTACTCAACGCAGCTTGTATGACCTATTAAGTAGAGGGAGTCCATGATGAATGAATCAAAACGTACTGCTTCAATTGCCTTACCTCAAATGCGCAAGTGGTTCGCCGTAAAACCGCTCGCTGTCGGTATCAGTGCTATTTTTCTAAGTGGCTGTGGTGAAGAACCCGAGCTTGCTTCGATTTACACCAGTATTGATGAATGTGCCAGTGATAATCCAAATTACATGGAAGAATGCACCAGTGCTTATAAAGAGGCAAAAGATGAAGCACTGCGCACGGGGCCTAAGTTTTTGAGCGAAGGCGACTGTGAATTTGAGTTTGGTCAGGATAATTGTGAATACGTGTCAAACCAAGGCAGTAGTTTCTTTATGCCTTTCATGGCCGGTTATTTGATGAGTGAAGTCATTGATGAAGTCGGTGATGCGCTGGGTAAAAAGAAGAAAAAACGCCGCTACTATATGCAACCCATGTTCACTTCATACTCGCGCCGGTCATCTTTACGTGGTCGTTGGTTTAATGCTAGTGGTAAAGACTTTGGTAGTTTGGGACGTCGTGATGTAAAAGTCTATCAATCTGATTTTAAAAAGAAACCCACGGTCAACCGCACCGTGAAACGCGGTGGCTTTGGTAAAAGTGTAGCACGCTCTTCCAGCTCCAGAAGTTTCGGTGGATAGGTTATGTTAAGGCGAGATATTGCTCCCCGTCAGCATTGGCAAGCACTCGCCCAAGAGTACGGCTTTAATTTTCATACCATTAACGGCGAGCCTTATTGGGATGAAAGTGCATATTATCAGTTCACGCTTGAACAAGTGGAACGTGACATAGAAGATCCTACCCAAGAGCTTCACGAGATGTGCTTACATGTCGTCGATGAAGTCGTGCAATCACCAGCGTTATTGACTGATTTTTGTATCCCTGAAGCCTTTCATGAAGCGGTTCATGACGCCTGGTTACAACGCCACCCCTCATTATATTCACGCCTTGATTTAGTGTATGACGGAAAAGGACCCGCTAAGTTACTTGAAAATAATGCAGATACGCCGACAAGCCTTTATGAATCTGGTTTTTGGCAATGGCTTTGGTTAGAACAGTGTGTAGATGGTGGCACATTACCGCAATCTGCCGACCAATTTAATTCACTCCAAGAAAAACTCATTATGCGTTTTCGTGATATCGCAAATATCCATCAGCAAAAAGTCATGCACTTTAGTTGTGCTCAAGATTCTGCTGAAGATAGAGGCACTGTTCAATATTTACAAGACTGCGCAGCACAAGCTGGACTAGAGACACCATTTATTTTCATTGATGATATAGGTGTCACTGAGACCCATCGATTTCTCGATCTGGATGATTTACCCATTCACAGTGCATTCAAACTCTACCCTTGGGAATTTATGTTGAGCGAAGAGTTTGGTGAAATTGCTGCCTACTCATCGACTAAATGGGTTGAGCCTTTATGGAAAAGTGTGCTGTCGAATAAAGCGCTGATGCCATTATTATGGTCTCGTTTCACCGGACATCCTAACTTGTTGCCCAGTTTTTTGCACAAAGATTTAGACAAGGTAGATAAATCTGGGAAATGGGTCAAAAAGCCTATTTTTTCAAGAGAAGGAGCTAACATCATGATTATTGATAATAATGAGGTGGTAGCCCAAACCGGTGGTCAATATGGCGATGAAGGCGTTATATTTCAGCAATTTCATGCGTTACCAAAATTTGGCGATAACTATACATTAATAGGCTCTTGGCTCGTCAATGATATGCCAGCAGGTATGTCCATCCGTGAAGATAACAGCCTGATCACCCAAGACAGTTCTCGGTTTGTTCCCCATATTATTTTAGGGTAAACTCCTCGCCATTATCCAACAGGAAATTAATCTCGTGCCCAATTCAACTCCTCATACCAAACCACAACAACAGAATATGCTAGCGAATCTTGCATTTAACATCATCATTCCCGTTGTGATCATGACCTATGCGAGTAAACCAGAGTATTTAGGCCCATTATGGAGTATAGCGGTAGCATTAGCTTTTCCTGTTGGCTATGGTTTGTATGAGTTGCTACAAACCAAAAAAGTCAATTTTTTCTCTGTCCTAGGAATTGTGAGTGTTTTATTAACTGGTGGGATTAGCTTATTAAAATTACCTGCAGAATATATCGCTATAAAAGAAGCAGCTATCCCAGCGCTAATCGGTATCGCTGTATTAGTGACCCGCTATATGAAAAAGCCATTGATCAAAGTATTAGTACTTAATGAAGCCATAATTAATTGGCCAAAACTAAACGAACGTTTAGTCAGCATCAACAAAGTAGCTGAATTTGAAAAGAAAATTGATATCAGTAACTATATTGTCGCCGCGTCGTTCTTTCTTTCTGCGACACTGAACTATGCATTAGCTAAATGGATTTTAGTATCGGAGCCCGGCACAACAGCTTACACCGAAGAGCTGGGCCGCATGACCGCACTGAGTTATCCTGTTATTGTCATCCCCAGCATGATCATGCTCATCACTGCAATCATGTATATTTTTATGCAAATGAAAAAATTGACCGGTGAAGAAATTGATACTTTCTTGAATCAATAACTAATCCAACAATTCAAATATAGACTTCGCGATATCCGTATTATCTTGATGGCCTGCAAATTTACTCGCACCAGGTCCTATGGCAAATACTTGTACGTCGACAGCGGTGTGACCCCATGTCGTCCATCCCGTATTCGTTTTACGGTCAATGAATGCTTTAATGACAGCCTCTAGTGGTCGATTTTCAGCACTCATATCCATTGCAAATACAGCTTGGATTTCTTCCTCGGTCAGGTCAAATTGTAACGCTGACTGGATGTAAGCAAGACGTTGTTGTGGTGTTAAAGCGGATGCTTTGATAAATTCAATCATGCTCGGCACTGACTGAACAATATTATGGAGTATTTCTGGCTCCCAACGATAATCACCATTCGCCCCTAAAGTCAGCCCTCCAGTACTATGATCAGCCGTCATCACCACTAAAGTGTCAGGGTGCTTTTGTTGATATTCACTTAACCATTCGAGCATCACATGTAAATCATGCATCTCTGCCATCGCAGAATTGATATCACGGCCATGCCCTGCCCAATCAACTTGACTGGCTTCTAGTAATAAGAAATATCCTTGTTCATTTTCCAGAAGACGTACTGCTGTCTGTGCCATATCTTTTAAACGCGTAGGATTGGTATCATCCAGTGCCCAAGGTAAACCTGAAGGGGCAAATAAGCCCAATGCTCCGCCTTTTGTATTTAAACGAGGAAGTTGTCCATAATCATCTATGTACTGATAGCCTTGTGCAACAAACTCAGCAGTTAAATCACGGTCTTCACGGATAAAATAATCAGTCCCGCCGCCTAGCATCACATCAACTTTGATACTGCCATGTAAGCGATCATCGAAAAAGCTATCAGCAATTTCATTGTAGTTGCGACGACTTTCATTATGCGCGACATAAGCGGCCGGTGTGGCGTGAACAATTTGTGAAGTCACCGCGAGACCTGTTTTCATTCCTTTTGATTTGGCGCGATGCAAGACAGTGTTCACCGGTTGTTTATTCGCGTCTAGACCAATCGCTCCATTATAACTCTTTATACCAGAAGATAAGGCTGTCGCACTAGCGGCAGAATCAGTAACTAAGCCCGAGACTTCCGCAGGATAAGTAGATGCGTTTCCAATATGCCATTGATCGAAAATGGTATTATCGAGCTGTGTTGTCGCAGGATCATCGGCGTAATAGCGATATGCCGTAGTATAAGCTGGCCCCATACCATCGGACACAATCATAATAATATTTTTCGGACGTTCACTTGTCACTATTACATCGTCTTTGTTAACGACGATATCAGGCGTCACAATGACACATGCAGACAATAACAGTGAGCTCATACTAAGGGATAACATAGGCAAAAATTTCATCAGCATACATCCTGAAAAAAAGAAAAATAATAGATTCTATTGTAACGGCTAAATCAAAGGGTTCAAATCTTTAAATAAGAAGCTTTTATGACATGGCTCTCTAGTCACATTGTTAAACACACGTTAACGACACAAATAACTATGAATGAAAACCATCCTCAGCATTCATAGTATGAATTAATTAATTGAAAAAATACAACTTTGGGATGAACGACCATAGCCTTATATACAATGTAAATCCCAAGTAAAACCCCAACATAAAAGCGTTTAATAGCCTAAATTCGTTAAATACCAAACATATCAACAGTTCATTCATGAGAGAAATAAAGGTAATCGTAATTATTTATTTTATTTATTATTCTTTGCGTCCTAATATGAATTTGTCTGCAGTGAACGTTGACATTGTCATCATTCACGCCACCCTACACACAACATAAAGGATAAAGACTATGTCTCAATATCAACAAGACCAAGCGGCATTCGCTGCGTTAATTAAAGAACAAGGTAGTGCTTGGAACGCGATCAGCCCAGAGTATGCAGCTCGCATGAAGGCGCAGAATCGTTTTAAAACAGGTTTAGACATTGCTAAATATACTGCAGGTATTATGCGTAAAGACATGGCTGATTATGATGCCGATTCAGCACAATACACACAGTCTTTAGGTTGCTGGCATGGATTTGTTGGCCAACAAAAAATGCTTGCAGTGAAAAAGCATCAAGGTACTACTGACAAGTCTTATTTATACCTTTCAGGTTGGATGGTAGCAGCACTTCGCTCTGAGTTTGGTCCACTTCCTGACCAATCAATGCATGAAAAAACTTCAGTGCCGGCACTTATCGAAGAGCTATATACATTCCTTCGCCAGGCAGATTCACGTGAACTAGGTAACTTATTTAACGAGTTAGATAAAGCAAAAGCTAACGGCGGTGATGTTGCTGCAGTACAAGCAAAAATTGATAATTTTGAAACTCATGTTGTACCTATTATTGCTGATATCGATGCGGGATTTGGTAACGAAGAAGCGACGTACTTATTAGCTAAGAAAATGATTGAAGCCGGTGCATGTTGTATTCAAATTGAAAACCAAGTATCAGACGCTAAGCAATGCGGTCACCAAGACGGTAAAGTAACTGTACCGCATGAAGATTTCTTAGCAAAAATAAATGCTGTTCGTTATGCATTTCTTGAATTAGGTGTTGATGATGGTGTGATCGTAGCACGCACCGATTCACTAGGTGCTGGTCTGACACAAAAAATCCCAGTATCAAATACCGAAGGTGATTTGGCTGAACAATACAATGCATTCTTAGAAGTTTCACCCGTAGAAGATTTAAATGCACTTGCGAATGGCGATACTGTCATGAAACTTAATAACGAAATTGTTAAACCTGTACGTTTACCTAATGGTTTATATAAGTTTAAAGACAATACAGGTTTTGATCGTGTTGTATTAGATTGTGTTACTTCTTTACAAAACGGTGCTGATCTATTGTGGATTGAGACAGAAAAGCCTCACGTAGGTCAAATCGCAGAAATGGTTAACGCAATTCGCGAAACAGTGCCTAATGCCAAACTGGTATATAACAACTCTCCATCATTCAACTGGACATTAAACTTCCGTCAACAAATCTTTGATTTATGGACAGAAGCAGGTAAAGACGTATCTGCATATGACCGAGCAAACTTGATGTCTGTAGAATATGACGATACAGAACTAGCAGCGGAAGCTGATGAGAAAGTTAGAACTTTCCAAGCAGATGCAGCACGTGAAGCAGGTATTTTCCATCACTTAATTACATTACCGACATACCACACAGCGGCGTTATCAACAGATAACTTAGCGAAAGGGTACTTCGGTGACCAAGGTATGCTTGCTTATGTGAAAGGCGTTCAACGTCAAGAATTACGTCAAGGTTTAGCGTGTGTTAAACACCAAGCTATGGCGGGTTCTGATTTAGGTGATACTCATAAAGAATACTTCTCTGGCGACCAAGCATTAAAAGCATCTGGTGAAGATAATACAATGAATCAATTCGACTAATATCAAACGCATCAATTCATCTCAAAACCCAGCTTCGGCTGGGTTTTTTATTGGTCGATGATGTCACACATGAGACACAAATAGTTAAGATAAAATAATATAAAACCACATTCATTAGACTAATATCGTAATGAATTATAATCAAATAAATTTATAATGGTGTTTCTACGACGTATAGGCGACTTAACCATGAATATTGCAAAAATTGACTTAAACTTATTGGTATACCTCGATGTGTTGTTACGCGAGGGCAGTGTAACTAAAGCCGCTAACCAACTAAGTATTACCCAACCTGCAATGAGTAATGGACTAAAACGTTTGCGTGATTTATTTAAGGATCCATTATTAGTCAGAACCAGTGATGGCATGACCCCAACTAAACGTGCGCTAGAATTACAGCCAACGATTCGCGATGTATTGAGTAAGTTAGAGTCATCCATTCAACCTGAGACTGAATTTAATCCAGAAACATCTACGCGCACTTTCAGAATTATGGCTTCTGATTATGCCGAATCAACGTTACTGTTAGAACTGATTGAAGAGCTTAGCTATAAGGCTCCGAATATTACTTTGGACTTAATTACGCCATCAGACGTTACATTTCACGATGTCGAACAAGGTAAAGTCGACATGGCAATCAACCGCTTTGATGAGTTACCCCTCTCCTTCCATCAAAAAGTCATCTGGTATGATCAATTTGCCTGTGTCCTTAACAAAAACAATCCGCGCTGTGAGAATTTCAACCTAGACAATTACCTATCAGGCCAGCATATATGGGTCAGTAAAACAGGATTTGGTATTGGTGTAGGTATTGACCCGAATGAAGTTCAAAAGCTAGGCTGGGTTGATGCAGAACTAACAAAAATTGGTAAGCAACGCCAAATTAGAGTATTTACTCGACATTATCATGCTGCATTGCAGCTAGCAAAAACCCAAAATTTAATTGCAACGTTACCCAGTCGCGCAGCCAAAATTTTTAAAGATGATCCTGATATTGTGGTGCTCCCTCCCCCTTTTGATATACCGCCCATCGCGCTAAAAATGGCATGGAGTGCATTATTACAACATGATGCAGGGCATATTTGGTTACGCCGATTAATTGCTGATGTTTCAGAGCGGATGAATGGATCTTAATGCCAATAAAACGGCAAATATCATTCACCTCATGAATGGCTAGAATAGTTAGTATAATCTAAACATTATCAAATTTTCTCAATATACTAACCTTAGTTTAACTCATTGATAGGATATTGAAGATGCCATATTTAACGCAGAGTCGATTACATATTGACACCACACTGGCTCAATTTATTAACACATCCGTTTTACCAAACACAGGGATTGACGCTGATGCATTTTGGCATGGATTTGAGGCCATACTGGCCGATTTCACCCCTAGAAACATTGCGTTATTAGATACTCGTGACAAACTTCAAGCTAAAATTGATGCGTATCATCAAGACCACAAAACGGATTCCTTTGCCGAATATAAAGCGTTTCTTCAAACTATCGGTTATCTTGTTCCCGAACCAGATGATTTTAGGATCACAACAGCGAATGTTGATCCTGAATTAGCGACGATGGCAGGACCACAGCTAGTCGTGCCTATCAATAATGCTCGATATGCCTTAAATGCTGCTAATGCTCGATGGGGCAGTTTATATGATGCACTCTACGGCACCGATGTATTAAGTGATGAGAATGGTGCCGAAAAAACAGCGACATATAACCCCGTTCGAGGACAAGCTGTCATCAAACAAGCTCGCATCTATCTTAACGATATTGCACCGCTAGCTACTGGCTCTCATTTAGATGCAATCGCATATACCTTATCACCTACTGGCTTGTCTATTACACTCGCTGATGGCGATACGACTGAGTTGCGAGCACCTGAACAATGCATAGGCTACCAAGGTGACATTAGCTCACCATCCGCTATTTTAATTCAGCACAACGGTTTACATATTGAATTACAAATTGATGCAAACCACCCGATTGGATCGGTTGATCCAGCTAATATTAAAGATATATTAGTAGAATCGGCACTGAGTACCATCATGGATTGTGAAGACTCAGTAGCAGCCGTAGATGCAGAAGATAAAACTCTCGTTTATCAAAATTGGTTAGGCTTGATGCAAGGGTCATTGCATTTAACAATGACTAAAAATGGTCAAACCATTACCCGTAAGATGAATGCAGACCGACAATACACAGGGATTAATGGCGATGAAATCACCCTAAAAGGGCGTAGCTTAATGTTTGTTCGTAATGTGGGTCATTTGATGACGAATGATGCGATCTTGTTTGATGAGCAGCCCATCTTTGAAGGGATCATGGATGGCGTGATCACATCACTCATTGCATTACATGATTTACAGCGTAACAGTCAATTTACGAACTCTCAAACAGGTAGCATTTATATCGTAAAACCCAAAATGCATGGACCTGATGAAGTTAAATTCAGTGATGACCTATTCAATGCGATTGAAGATTTACTTCATCTTAACCGCCATACCATTAAAATTGGGATCATGGATGAAGAACGTCGGACATCGATTAATCTCAAAGCTTGTATCGAACAGGCTCAGCATCGTGTGGTCTTTATTAATACTGGATTCTTAGATCGCACTGGAGATGAAATTCATACTTCGATGTATAAAGGCGTATTTGCTCCCAAAGCAGAATTAAAACAACGCCCATGGATCGCGGCATATGAAACAGCGAATGTCGTCACGGGTTTAAGGGCTGGTATGTCAGGCAAAGCTCAGATAGGGAAAGGCATGTGGCCCATTCCCGATCAAATGGCGAATATGATGGAAGCTAAGATTGGTCATCCTCAATCAGGTGCGAATACCGCTTGGGTTCCATCACCTACTGCTGCGACTCTACACGCCCTGCATTATCATCAAGTTGATGTGTATGGTGTACAAGCAAGCCTGGACAATAGTGAATTTGATGGCATCGATACCATTTTAGATATACCGCTATTAGAGCCTACTCGAGTCTTAAGTCCAGAGTCTATACAATGGGAACTCGATAATAATATACAAGGTATATTAGGTTATGTAGTACGTTGGGTGCATCAAGGTGTTGGCTGTTCAAAAGTTCCTGATATTAATAATGTGGGTTTGATGGAAGACCGTGCGACGTTACGCATTTCAGCTCAACATATTGCTAACTGGCTAACACATGATGTCGTCACGCTTACACAAATTGATGAAACATTGGCTCGTATGGCGAAATTAGTCGATGAGCAAAATATCGATGATAATGAATACATTCCTATGTATCCCAATTACCATGATGCGGTAGGCTTTCAAGCGGCAAGAGATTTAATCGTACTTGGTACCATACAACCTAGCGGATATACCGAACCACTTTTACACGAACGTCGCCGTGAAATGAAGGCCCGATTAAGATAATTCAGTGTAATTGTTTTATTTAAAAACTGGCATCATTAACTCATATTTGATGCCAGTTGTTGTAGTAATGAGAAAACTCGTTGCAGTCAACGACTTACTGACCTTTACCAAATAATACCACTTCAATAGTTCTAATAAGGACTAGAATATCGAGTAAAAAGCTTTGATGTTTGACATAATATAAATCATATTTTAACTTTCCTTCAGCATCTTCAATACTCGCACCGTAAGGGTAATTTAACTGTGCCCACCCAGCTAATCCTGGTTTAACATTATGACGTTTGGAGTAAAAAGGGATTGCCTGTTCTAATTGTTCAACAAACTCAGGTCTCTCTGGGCGAGGCCCGACAAAAGACATATCGCCTTTAAATACATTATACAATTGAGGCAACTCATCTAATCGGTATTTACGTATAAAACCACCTACACGTGTCACTCGTACATCGTTTTTATCCGCCCATTGAGCACCATTTTTTTCAGCATCAATACCCATACTACGAAACTTATAGATGGAAAACGGTTCACCATTTTTACCGACGCGAACTTGTTTATAAAATACTGACGCCCCTGTTTTACGACCATCATCAACATAGATAATTAATGCGGTAAGTAACATAAAAGGCCACACAAATAACAATACCAGTGTAGCTAAAAATACATTAAAGCTATAATTTCTGATTTGTCTAAGATAGCTTTGTGATTCAAATCCTTTAGAATAAATCAACCAACTCGGGTACATTAGATTGACCATGATCTGACCTGTTTCACGTTCCATAAAGTCTAATAAATCAGAGATTTGTACTCCGTGCATACGACAGTCAAATAAGACTTCAATCGGTAATGTGCCACGGCGTTGATCCGCTGCTATCACCACTTCATTAATTTCATTTTCAACCACAAATGCCTTAAGTGAATTCTCAATATCAATGTCGAGAACAGGTTCTTTTTTAATCCCATTCTCCATATCATCTCCTGCAACAGGGATAAAACCGACAACGTCAAAACTTCGACGATCTGAAGCACGACGCATTTTTTGCTCAATCGTTGACGCGCGTTCCCCGGCACCTAAAATGACAATGCGACTCTTCGCTAACCCCAATGAACCATAGCGGACCATAAAGAATCTAAATACAGAAACGCTAGTAATCGAGAGCCCTATACTCACCACAAAATAGTAAGGATGTATCAAAATCTCACGGAAAAAGATAATCGTGATGACATACATTGCAAAGAAAGCAAGACCGTTAGCCACGAAAATACGTCGGACAATACCACGAATAGACTCACGCAATTTAGGTTCATATAAACCAAGAGACAGTGAGCTCATCAGAATAAAAAAAGTAAATGTGACAATAAATGGTATATATGAAGTATCCAAATCTGGAGCAGCAGGATCTAAAAACTTAACCACATAAAATGTAATGTATAAAATATAAGAGATTAATAACGCTTCAGATATGATTAACGAACTAAATCTTCTATTTTTAAAATTCTGATGCTGGCCCATATACTTCCTAGAATAATTTGATAATTTTAGGTCAACTGATTATTGACTTCTAAAAGGTTATCGACCAAATTAAAAATTACTGAAGTTTATTGATAGCCCATTGCTTTTTTTGCGAACCATTTTTTGATGGGAGGGATAGCATGTAGTAAATTCAACGCTTTATTTCGGCCTACCACTAGCCCAGGGATAGCATTTGAGAAAACCGTCACGAGCAAACTCGTCATATTGATCACTATTTGTCGATCAGTTTCTCGTAACGCTGCAAATCGATCTTGGTGAGAGTGAGCACCTAGCATCTCAATACTCGATAATTCTTTAATCGATGCAATAAAACTGATGACATCGCGGATACCTAGGTTAAACCCTTGCCCCGCAATAGGGTGCAACGCTTGTGCAGCATTACCTAAGGTGAATACTCGTTGGGCACGACCAGAGTGACAAGTTAACTTTAATGGAAAATGTTGGCGGGTAGATACGTAGCTAAATAGCCCGGCACGATCACCAAATGCCTGTTGCAATGCATTCAGAAAACGATTGTCATCAAGTGCACAAAGTGTTGTTATATCTTGCTCAGTACCACACCAAACTAATGAATAATATTGAGTACAATGAGTATCGTGTAACGCATCGCGATGCATAGGTAGTAATGCCAATGGCCCGTTTTCAGTAAAGCGCTCAAACGCGGTTAATTCAGTCTGGTAACGTGCAGGACCTGAACGACTGACTCCAACAATAGACACTAGGGCATGTTGCTGATAATCAATCATATTTGGCACTATGCCTAATGAAGTTTTTAAATCCGTTCCCTGACCATCCGCAAAGACTATCGTTTTAGCATGGATAACCTGTCCCGTTGCTAACCTTGCAGTCACCCCTTCGTCGGATAACTCAACAACACGGCATTGAGTGTTTTCGAATAACGCGATATCGTCTGCACTTTGCTTGCTTAACTGTTGAGTAATGACCGTTTCTAAAGCACTTAGCTGAGTCACATACCCTAACGCCGATACCCCTTGTTCTTGCGCACGTAACCGTGTTTGTCCTAAATGCCCACGATCACTAATATGAATTTGTTGAATTTGTGCATGACACTCGGGTAAAGGGATCCCCATTGCAGCCAAGTGGCACTCAGTGCTATGAGCCAGTGCAATAGCCCTAACATCATCGGCATACACATTAGATTGATGAATACTACCTGATGATACTAAGGTAACGTGGAGACCTAATTTATCATGCAATAATCCTTGGCAAAGCGCTAAACCCACAACTCCCCCTCCAACAACTAGGATGTCGGTGGTATGAATATTCTCTTGTTGTGCTGTCACATTCTGCACTTAAGCACCTGTACTCATTAATTGTTCAATATCCGCTATCGTTTTTGGAACATCACTGGTTAAAACGTGATTCCCTGATTCAGTGATCACAATATCATCCTCAATTCTCACGCCGATACCGTGAAACTGTTCAGGGCAATCACTTCCTGGGGCGATATAAATTCCTGGTTCAACAGTGATTACCATTCCTGGAGATAACGGACGCGGTTCACCATGATGTGTGTATTCACCGACATCATGTACATCAAGCCCCAAATAGTGCCCCAACCCATGCATAAAGTATTGGCGATACGTTAACCGCTCAATATTATCGTGTAAATTACCCGTCAAAATACCTAAATCGAGTAACCCTTGAGTAATGATTTCCACGACAACCTGAGTCACTTCTGGTATGAGCGCATCGGGTTTAAGTAACTCAAGTGCGGCTAACTGAGCATCTAGAACAATGTTATAAACACTGGCCTGTACAGTTGTGAAGTACCCACTAACTGGAAATGTTCTTGTAATATCCGCAGCATACCCTTCTAATTCACCACCGGCATCAATTAAGACTAAATCGCCATTTTGTAACGGTTGGTTATTTTGGGTGTAATGCAAAATACAAGCGTTATCCCCTCCTCCAACGATACTCGTATAGGCGGGATGACGTGCTCCATTGCGAGCAAATACATATTGGATTTCAGCTTCTAAATGATATTCATTTAAACCCGGTTTACATATCTGCATCGCCTGACAGTGGGCTTGGGCTGAAATATCTGCCACTGATTGCATCAGCGCTATTTCGGCAGGTGATTTAATTAACCTTGCCTCGTCTAACCAACTCTGCACATCGATATGGCTCGATGGGGCTAATACGCCTTTTTTCGGGATCTGTTTCAACGCTAATATTGTTTTATCAACAGCTCGTTTAACGTGGGATTGAATAAATAAACTGTAAACTGTCGTCTTTCCTGAGAACATATCAATCAGTTGTGCTGTCAACTGGGTGTTATCAAATGCACTATCTACCGCCAAGCTGTTGATAGCAGCGTCTGCACCTAATCGTCTACCATGCCAAATTTCAGCTTGCTCGTCTTTGGGTTGCACCGAAATACCAACATGCGTTTGGCCAGCGCTGTCTTTGATTAATATTAGGGTTGCATCAGGCTCATTAAAGCCGGTTAAATACCAAAAGTAGCTGTCTTGACGAAAATTATATTCAGTATCATTACTGCGCGTTTGGGCAGATGCGGCACCGATAACACAAATACTATTGGTTGCCATTAGGCTGAGTAATTTAGCACGACGGGCTTGATGTTCAGATAACGCAATCTTTTTCATAACTCATATCCCAATAATTAATGCACGGTAGGATCAGTCTCAATCGGCATAGGCTTATGAGCAGGTTGACACTCATTAAAACAACTCATCGCAATCACTCGCACATGTTCAATTAAGATAAGCAGTTGTGCCTGGGTTTCGTCATTTTCGTCTTGATCATCGACACTTTCCATACGCGAAATTTCAGAGAAGTCTTGAATCCCCTCTTTAACTTCATCAGAGCGTTGATCTAACGAAGGCTGATGCAAACCAAATCCGAGCATAAACCCTTGCACCCATAGAATGATCCCTTGTGCCTGCTCACTTAAAGGTGCATCAGTATCGGGTAAACATAACACCAAACCAAATTCAGCATCAGTAAGTTGATTGACGGTTTGTCCGTAAAGATGTTGCAAATGAGTCACTAAAGGTAGGGCAAATGGTTGAGAGTTATTTGCTACATCCGTTAACACAGACACCCAGTCTTGATTATCTAATGTCATACCACCGCATAACATACCACAGATAATCCCATGCACCTCGGCGCCATCGATTAATACATCATGTTTAGCTAACAGTTCGGTGGTATTTATAAAGTTTGCAATGGTACTCATAAAGGCATCTCTTATCAGGCAACAAAATAGATTGAAAACGAGGTCTAGGCCTCAAATGAATGTAATAGCATATCAAATTAATTCAATAAATACTTAGCCGAACCAATTTGATTGTTCACATAATATGCTGCGCCAATATATTTCATATAATCTCATATACAAGTTCTTTCATATTCTGTATTCTAATTACAGTCTCCTGGGATGTTGGCATGTTCATACATGTCCCTGGCCGATGCTTAAAACCTAGGAAGTTGATTCCACTACTTTTGCGCAAGCTCAACCCGTATTGAGACGCCTGCGGTAGTGATGATACCTCCGCCCTGAACATTTCGGCGTTCGGGCGAATTATGACCTGCGGCATCTTGGGCGACATTATCTTCATTCTCTTATATAATTCTGCTATTCAATTAAACAAATAACTCGCGGTAAATTATCCTATGGCAGTGATTAACTTTGGTTCAATTAATATCGACCACGTATACCAAGTAGACCATTTTGTTCAACCCGGTGAAACGTTAGCGTCCAATGACTATCAAGTATTACTTGGGGGGAAAGGCGCTAATCAATCTATTGCACTAGCCAATGCCGGTGCTGAAGTCTCTCATGTTGGGTGCATCAATCATAATGATGTCCACTTTAAACAAGCCATGATCAAACATGGTATCAATGGCCGTTTTATTCGATGTACCGATACCGCATCTGGGCATGCCATCATTCAAGTTACACCCAGTGGTGAAAATGCGATATTTTTATTTGGTGGCGCTAATCAAGAAATATCCACACAAGATATACAAGCAGCTCTAGCTGATACACAGTCGGGTGACTGGGTATTACTACAAAATGAAACCTCTGGCACTGCGGATGTGCTTGCTGCAGCCAAAGCAAAGGGACTGAAAGTCGCATTTAATCCTGCGCCAATGACCAATGACATTAAATCATTAAATTTCACACATATTGATTTATTAATTGTCAATGAAGTTGAAGCAGCTGAGCTGTCTGATTGTTCTCAAATGGATGATATTGAAGCGTTTTTCCATACACATTTTGCCCATGCAGAAGTCATTATTACCTTGGGAAAACAAGGCGCGAAATTTATCCATGCTCGACACACTGATAAAGGTGACATTGTTATCCCAGCATTTGTCGTTGAGGCTACTGATACTACGGCAGCAGGCGATACATTTATCGGTTTCTTTATGGCTCATTACCAACAACACAAAATACCCCAACAAGCGTTGAAATTTGCTTGTGCAGCGTCTGCATTGGCGGTAACAAAATCTGGGGCAGCGCAATCTATACCTCATGCTGATGATGTTGAAATGTTCTTAGCACAACACAACCAAGCCAAATAACAAGGAATGCAGATGGTTAATAATAACGAAACCCGCCATAAAATTATTCTTGATACAGATCCAGGTATCGATGACGCTATGGCTATATTTTTTGCATTCCAAGCCCCACAAATTGATGTGCTTGGATTAACGACTGTCTTTGGTAATGTACCTGTGGCTATGTCTGCACAAAATGCTATCCGCCTTTGCGATATTGCTCAACAACATGATGTTCCCGTCACACAAGGTGTCGGTATGCCATGGGTAGGTCCTGAATCTTCGTATGCCCATTTTGTGCATGGTGATAATGGTTTTGGTGATATCCCGGTCAATCCACCATCACGAGAATGCGATCCACGTTCATCTGCACAATTTATTGTCGATACCGTTAAAGCCCACCCAGGTGAAGTGACCATAGTCGCTGTCGGACCTTTGGGTAATCTTGCCTTAGCATTACGTTTATGTCCGGAGTTACCTCAATTAGTCAAGCAAGTGGCCATTATGGGCGGTGCAGCTTATGTAAAAGGCAATGTCACGCCAGTAGCTGAGGCGAATATTTGGAATGATGCTCATGCAGCCCAAATTGTATTTGCTGCAGGGTGGCCACTTGTAATGTTTGGCTTAGACGTTACTTATGATATTCCGTTTGCACCGGACTTCGTCGATATTTTAGCGCAGCAACATCCGATATTAGGTGGATTTGTCAGAGACTCTTCACAATTTTATATGGACTTTTATTCTCAAGGTTTAGACCAACGAGTGTGTTATTTCCATGATGCTTTCCCGCTAGCTTATTTGATTCAGCCTGATTTATTTGAGCTGACTGAAGGTCATATGCGAATCGGTACCTCCGAATTAGATCGAGGTCAGACGATGTTCGCTGCACTAGGTGATACCATGAGTCCTTTATGGACACAAGCAAGCACTGTAAAAGTAGCGACTAAGGTTAATCATAGTGAATTAACGACGCTCTTTATCGAGACCTATGGGAAGTAATTTGTGAACACAGACCCGCTTATTATGTCTGCTCGCCAAGCATTGCGCGCCGAGTTACGTGCTAAACGGCGTGCTTTATCTGAGCAGGAACAATGCCATGCACAACAACAGTTACTCACTCAGGCGTCTGATTTCATTCACAATGCTGATATCATTGCCGCTTATTTACCCAACGATGGGGAAATATCACCACAGACATTAATTGATTACGCTTGGGCACATAATAAAACGGTGGCATTACCCGTCCTTCATCCGTTCCACCCACAAACGTTGTTATTTGTTCGCTACACATCACAAAGTAATATGACAAAGAATAAGTTCGGGATCCCTGAACCGCAACTGACTACTCAAGACATCATTCCAATACATACTATTAATAGGATATTCGTCCCGTTAGTCGGTTTTGATGACCAAGGTAACCGTATGGGGATGGGGGGTGGATTCTATGATCGCACGTTAGCACCGATTACCGAGTCTCATCAGGTAGGATATGTATCGTTCAAAATTTCGACACCGCCAACTCTAATAGGCCTTGCCCATGATGTTCAAATGCTCGATTCTATACCATGTGCACAATGGGATATACCGATGTCGCATATCCTCACCCCACAAAAATGCATCACAATGACAGATTGTTAGCTCACTCTTATACGATTTAAGCTACACTAACTGATAGTTATTTTATTAATTTTTGACCTTAAGAGATCAGACTCATGACCCAAGATGACAAAAAACGTGCAGCAGCTCAAGCGGCTCTTGCTTATGTAAAACCTGACGATATTGTTGGTGTTGGTACAGGCTCTACGGTGAATTATTTTATCGAAGCGTTAGCTGCCAAAAAAGATCTCATCGAAGGTGCCGTCTCTAGTTCTGATGCTTCCACTCAACAACTTAAAGCTCTTGGTATTGAAGTATTTGATTTAAACAGTGTGGACCAATTTGATATTTACATCGATGGGGCCGATGAAATCACTGAACACAAACATATGATCAAAGGTGGTGGTGCCGCATTAACTCGAGAGAAAATCGTATCTGCCGTTGCTAAAACCTTTGTGTGTATTATTGATGACACAAAACAAGTCGGCATGTTAGGTGATTTTCCATTACCAGTTGAAGTCATTCCTATGGCACGCAGTTATGTGGCTAGAGAATTAGTCAAACTTGGTGGTGACCCTGTCTACCGCCAGGGTGTAATCACCGATAATGGCAATGTTATTTTAGATGTCCATAATTTAACCATTCTTGATCCTCGCGCACTAGAAACAAAAATCAATCAAATTGTAGGTGTGGTCACGAATGGATTATTTGCCCATCGAGGCGCCGATATATTAATCGTCGGAGGGGAAGACGGAGTTAAAACTTTATAACAACATTATCCGTCTAAGACTAAAAAAAACTATTCAGCAAGGTCGCAATTTGATAAATTAAGCATTTAGACGTCTAGATGTCTTTTTATTTTTTTTCTACAGGTTTACATTCCATGAGCAAGGTTTCACTTCCAAAAGACAAGATTAAAATATTATTACTTGAAGGCGTTCACGAAAGTGCGTTAGAAACATTAAAAAATAATGGTTACAGTAATATAGAGTATCTCAAGACCTCATTACCCGAAGATGAGTTAGTAGAAAAAGTGAAAGATGTCCACTTTATTGGATTACGTTCACGCACGCAAATTACTGAACGTGTGGTTGAAAGCGCGAAAAAACTTGTTGCTGTAGGTTGCTTTTGTATTGGCACTAACCAAGTTGATCTTACCGCCACCCAAATCCGTGGTATTCCGGTTTTTAATGCACCGTTTTCTAATACGCGTTCTGTTGCAGAATTAGTACTTGGTACTTTGATCCTATTACTACGCGGTATCCCAGCAAAAAATGCAAAAGCCCATCGCGGTGAATGGGATAAAAGCGCCAATGGCTCTTATGAAGCTCGTGGTAAAACACTCGGTATCATTGGTTATGGTCATATCGGCACTCAATTAAGTATCCTCGCTGAACATTTAGGTATGCGCGTCCAGTTCTTTGACATCGAAGATAAACTTGTTCTTGGTAACGCTACTCAAATTAAAACGATGAAACAGCTCCTTAACACCTCTGATGTGGTGAGTCTGCATGTTCCAGAAACCGCTGAGACTCAGAATATGATTGGCGCTGAAGAGATTGCTCAGATGAAAGACGGCTCCATCTTAATTAATGCGGCTCGCGGTACTGTGATTGATATCCCAGCATTAGAGTCCGCCTTAGAATCAGGTAAGTTAAATGGTGCTGCAATTGACGTATTCCCAGTTGAACCTAAATCTAATCATGAAGAATTTGAATCGCCTTTACGTCGTTTTGATAATGTGATCCTCACACCTCATGTTGGAGGCAGTACCCAGGAAGCACAAGAAAATATCGGCATAGAAGTCGCAGGTAAAATGGCGAAATATTCGGATAATGGCTCCACTCTTTCGGCAGTCAACTTCCCTGAAGTGTCATTACCAGGTCATAATAAACACTCTCGTTTATTGCACATCCATAAAAATGCACCCGGTGTACTCACGCAAATCAACCAAGCGTTTGCATCACAAAACATTAATATCGCCGCACAGTACTTACAAACCAACGAAAATATTGGTTATGTAGTTATCGATGTTGAAACCGATAGAGCCGATGATGCGTTTGCACAATTGACTCAAATTGATGGCACAATTAAGACTCGTATACTACATTAAAGATTAAAGTACAGCTCAGTACTAATAAGATACCAAAAAGGCTTAGACGCGATTTGAAGTGGATATTAATATAAACACTTCAATGCAACTAAGCCTTTTTTATGGATGGGATAAATGATTTAGAAAAAGGTATAGACGAGTGTCACAGCAGTCTCAGTATCTAACTTCTTACTGTCACCCTCGACATCCGTGTTATGATCCAATTTTAAAGATACTTTCATCGATAACGCGTCTTTTAATGTCGCAGAAACGGCTGTTACGGAGCGTGATTTCGTATTATCGCCACCAAATTCCGAAGATAATGATTGGGTGATTTTTGCCGAGTCAGATAGTCTTAATGAATATTGCAACGCCGCACGAACAATTATACTGTCTAAATTCTTACCATCTTGGCTTTCTGAAAAACTATAACCCGGACCTACTGAATAACTGAACTTAGATTTTTCATTGGAAAATACTTCCTGGTTCCAACCTAATGCCACAGTCGATTGATATTTAAAATCAGAGAAACGATCATCTTCATAGGAACCAAATACGAATAAACGTTGATTTTCTTGGGTTAGCTTGTAGTTAGCTTGTCCCGATAAAAAATATTTTTGAGCTGTCGTCTCAGTCACTTCATTGCCAGCACGATTGACTTTATCTTGCTTGTATAAAGCATCAAACTTATATTCATTACTCCAATCTGTTAACTCTTGAGTCCCTGCTAAACCAGCACTTAACGATGTCGCTTCGGTATTACCAGTAGTAATAATTAAACCGAACTCTCCATCCATAGAGATGGATTTATCTTTTTGAGCAACACTCGGCGCGGCTGCGAATAATGCGCATAAAACAAGGGCGACTGGCACCTTAGTCTTCGACATAATTTTCCTTATTAATATTAGCTTGATAGAGCAAGTTTAGAATTTTTATAGCGTTAAAACAGCGCATATTCTAACGTTATTTTGCTTCAGTCTCTATTAAAATAGATCTTTTTGAGGTCCTGTTGTAGATGTTACAGGTAAAGGCTCTTTGATTTTTAAAGTCTGTGTTTGTTGTCTTCGTAAATAAGCTTGTTTACGACGCATGCATGCATCATTGATGATCTTCTTGGTATTATCGTCAACTTTGAGCCAATTAAGTCGCTCATCACGAGAGCGATAACAGCCACGACAATAGCCTTTGGGACCAGATTGGCAAATACCAATACATGGACTAGGCACTTCAAACAATTCAATCTGACGCATATAGCACTTTAACAATTATTAATCATGTCATGATAACAAAAAAAATCCCTAAACTGTTGCCAGTAATAGGGATTGTTTATCTGTTTTACCAATTTTTACGAAAATCTTACTTTTTCTTTTTCGCTTTTGGATTCGGTAAATCAGTAATACTGCCTTCATAAATCTCAGCAGCAAGGCCTATTGATTCATTCAGTGTTGGGTGAGCATGGATTGTCAATGCAATATCTTCTGCATCTGCACCCATCTCAATCGCTAAACCAATTTCACCTAGCATTTCACCTGCATTGGTACCTACCATTGCCCCACCGATAATACGGTCAGTATCTTTGTCAAAGATTAACTTAGTTAAACCATCTGTGGCATCAGAAGCGATAGCGCGACCAGAAGCAGCCCATGGGAATGATGCGGCTTCGTAATTGATACCTTGCTCTTTGGCTTCTTTCTCAGTTAAACCAACCCATGCTAACTCTGGCTCAGTATAAGCAACAGAAGGAATACACTTAGGATCGAAGTAATGTTTCTTACCTGCAACCACTTCTGCAGCGACATGACCTTCGTGAACCGCTTTATGTGCAAGCATTGGTTGACCAACTAAGTCACCAATTGCAAAGATATGTGGCACGTTAGTACGCATTTGTTTATCAACATTGATAAACCCACGCTCATCAACTGTTACGCCGGCAACGTCTGCACCTACCAATTTACCATTAGGCTTACGGCCAACAGCAACAAGGACTTTGTCATAACGTACTGGCTTAGCTGGCGCTTTTTTACCTTCAAAGCTGACATATAAACCATCTTTTTTCGCTTCAACGCCTGTCACTTTAGTTTCTAGCATGACGTTAAAGGTATCTTTGATCGTTTTGTTATATACCTTAACAATGTCTTTATCGGCAGCTGGAATTAACTGATCTAAGAACTCAACCACATCAATCTGTGAGCCCAGTGCATTATATACGGTACCCATTTCTAGACCAATAATACCACCACCTAATACAAGCATTTTGCCAGGGATATCTTTCATCTCTAACGCGCCAGTAGAGTCAATGACACGATCATCTTCGGGAATGAACGGTAAAGAAACTGGCTCAGAACCAGCAGCAATAATCGCATTGTCAAAAGAAATAGTTGTCGTACCTTTATCGCCAGTCACTTCAAGTGTGTTACTGCCGGTAAATTTACCTAAACCTTGCACAAATTCTACTTTGCGCATTTTTGACATACCACTTAACCCCTTGGTTAACTGGCTTACTACGCTATCTTTCCAGTCGCGTACTTTATCTAAATCAATCTTTGGCTCGCCAAATGACACACCATGGCTAGATAAATGCTTCGCTTCTTTGATAACTTTCGCTACGTGCAGTAATGCTTTTGATGGAATACAACCCACGTTAAGACATACACCACCTAAGTTAGCGCGGGCATCAACTAGTACAGTATCAATCCCTAAATCGGCAGCACGGAACGCGGCAGAGTAACCGCCAGGACCGGCTCCTAAAACAACTAGTTGCGTTTTAATTTCGCTCATTTTGACCTCAAAATCTTTAAATTTAGTTAAGGTTTATTTAACGTTAAGTATTTTACAGAATAATCTGACGTAAATCACCCAACACATTCTTAATATGTACTGCAAAGCGTGCGGCTAGCGCCCCATCAATCACACGATGGTCGTATGATAATGATAATGGCAACATTAACCTTGGTTCAAAATCTTTACCATTCCACTTTGGTTTTATCTCAGATTTAGACACACCCAAAATAGCAACATCCGGAGCATTCACAATTGGTGTAAATGCCGTACCACCAATGCCACCTAAACTAGAAATAGTAAAACAACTACCCTGCATATCAGCCGCTTTTAACTTACCATCACGTGCTTTAACGCTAATATCCATTAACTCTTTTGATAGCTCATGTACGCCTTTTTGATCGACATCGCGAACCACCGGCACAACTAACCCGTTCGGTGTATCAACTGCAATTCCGATATGGAAATATTTTTTCAATATCAAGCTCTCACCATCAGCAGATAATGAAGAGTTAAATGTAGGGTAAGCTTGAAGCGCATCAGCAACTGCTTTCATCATAAATACAAGCGGGGTAATTTTGAAACCAAGCTTACGTTTTTCACACACGACATTTTGTTCTTTTCGGAACGATTCCATATCAGTGATATCGGCTTCTTCAAACTGTGTGACGTGTGGAATTGTCACCCAATTTCGATGTAAATTTGGACCAGAAATTTTCTGAATACGCGTTAACGGCTTTTCTTCAATCTCACCAAACTTACTAAAGTCTACCTTCGGAGCTGCTAGAACTTGTAAGCCCCCTTCACCCGCTGCCGTTGCAGTGGCTGCAGTAAGCTTAGGACGAGATAACTCATATTTCACATAGGATTGGACGTCTTCTTTAATAATTCGACCTTTATTTCCCGACCCATTAACTTGGGTTAAATCAACACCAAATTCACGTGCTAAACGACGTACTGACGGAGAAGCATGTACTTTACCCGTAGGTTTTATTGTCGCTGCAGAAGGATGATGTGGTACTGGTGGTGCTTTAGGTGCCGGCGCTGGTGCAACCGGTGCTGGTGCCGCAGCAGCAGGGGCAGATACAGGCGTCGCTTCAACTGGCGCGCTACCGGCCACTTCCAAATGCACAACCAAGCTACCTTGGGATACTTTATCGCCCACATTAATGTGAACTGACTTAATCGTACCAGCCTGTGGCGATGGCACATCCATTGATGCTTTATCGGTTTCTAAGGTGATAAGTCCATCTTCAGCTTCAACCGTATCACCGGCAGCGACTAATACATCGATAACATCGACATTTTCATCACCGCCAATATCTGGCACCGTCACTTCAATTATAGCAGCACTTGCTGGCGCTGCAGCAGGTGCTGGTGTGTCTGTTACTGGCGCTTCTGCAGTTGGAGCTTCAGCAGAGGCTGTGGCTAATGTTACGACTAGCGAACCTTCGGATACTTTATCACCTACATTCAAGTGCATGGCAGTGATCGTACCTGCCTGCGGGCTAGGTACATCCATAGAAGCCTTATCCGTTTCTAACGTCACTAAACCATCTTCTACTTCTACGGTGTCGCCAACCGCTACTAAAATTTCAATCACATCGACATTTTCATCACCACCAATATCTGGCACAGTGACTTCAATAGTAGTCGATGCTGCAGCTGCTGGTGCTGGCGCGGTTTCAACCGCTGCAGGTGCAGGTGCGGCAGTAGGTGCAGACGATACAGTTTCCTCAACGGCTGGTGCTGCTTCAGCAGCACTTGCAGTTTTCATTTTAGCTAATAATGAACCTTCTGAAATCTTGTCACCCACAGCAACACAAATTTCTGCGATATCACCCGCAAAAGGAGCCGGGATATCCATAGAGGCTTTGTCACTTTCAACCGTAACAATAGAATCTTCTGCATCTAACGAATCACCAACCGATACACAGATTTCAATAACTTCAACAGAATCTTCACCCAAATCAGGGACTAATACTTCTTTAATATCAGACATGTCCAGCTTCCTTATGCGTAAAGTGGGTTAATTTTATCAGCATCAATGCCAAGATCATCAATCGCTTTTGCCAATGCTTTCTTATCAAATTGACCTTGCTTCGATAATTCATATAACGCAGCAAAAGTAATGTAGTTTGCATCCACTTCAAAGTGACGACGTAAATTTTCACGGCTATCTGAGCGACCAAATCCGTCAGTACCTAATACACGGTATTGACCTGGGACAAATGCACGAACTTGATCGGCATAGGCTTTGATATAATCCGTAGTAGCAATTGTTGGGCCTTCATGACCTGTTTCAGATAGTACCTTAGTGATATAAGGCACTTTCTGCTCACCATCAGGGTGAAGCATGTTGAAACGGTCTGCATCAATACCATCACGACCTAACTCGTTAAACGAGGTCGCAGAGAACACTAATGATTCAACGTCATATTTCTCAGCCAAAATCTTCGCTGCTTCACGTACTTGAACCAAAATAGTACCAGAACCTAAAAGATTTACTTTTGCTTTAGATTTACCCACTGTATCTAATTGATAGATACCACGGATAATGCCTTCTTCAGAGCCTTCTGGCATAGCTGGCTGCACGTAGTTTTCGTTCATGACTGTCAGGTAATAGAAGACGTTTTCTTGTTCTTCTAGCATGCGACGAGTACCATCACGCGTGATCACAGCGACTTCATAACCGTAGGTCGGGTCATATGACACACAGTTTGGAATCAAGCCAGCTTGGACGTGTGAATGACCATCCTGATGCTGAAGACCTTCACCATTAAGCGTTGTACGACCAGCAGTACCACCGATTAAGAAACCACGACATTGGCTATCACCTGCCGCCCATGCCATATCACCAACACGTTGGAAACCAAACATCGAGTAATAGATGTATACTGGTAGCATTGGTAAATCATTGGTTGAGTAAGACGTACCAGCGGCTACGAATGACGCCATTGCACCTAGCTCATTGATACCTTCTTGCAATACCTGACCTTTCTTATCTTCACGATAGAATGCGACTTGATCAGCATCTTGAGGCACATATTTTTGACCTTGGTTAGCATAAATGCCCACTTGACGGAATAAACCTTCCATGCCAAAGGTACGCGCTTCATCAGGGATAATAGGAACAACATTCTTACCCATTTGCTTATCTTTCAACAACACGGTTAAGACTCGAACAAACGCCATCGTCGTTGAAATTTCCCGTTCGCCAGAGCCTTTAGTTACCGCTTCAAATGCTTTTAAAGGTGGTGCTGGTAAATCATGGGTACTTTGTGCCAAACGAACTGGCATATAACCATGTAATGCTTCACGCTTGGCACGCAAATATTGCATTTCAGGACTATCTTCTTCAAATTTGTAATATGGTAAATCACCAATCTCTTCATCCGATACCGGAATATTGAAACGATCACGGTAATGTTTAACAGATTCGATATCCATCTTCTTCACATTGTGCGCGATGTTCTTTCCTTCACCGGCCTCGCCCATACCATAACCTTTAACCGTTTTAGCTAGGATGACTTGAGGGCGACCTTTTGTTTCTGTTGCTTTCTTATAGGCAGCATAAACTTTAACAGGGTCATGTCCGCCACGGTTTAAACGCCAAATGTCATCGTCAGACATATTGGAAACCATTTCTTTCAATTCTGGGTATTTACCAAAGAAGTTTTCACGCGTGTATTTACCGCCGTTAGCTTTAAAGTTTTGATACTCACCATCTACGGTCTCGTTCATTAACTCGAGTAATTTACCGGTCGTATCACGCGCGATCAGAGGATCCCAATAACGTCCCCAGATAACTTTAAAGACTTCCCAACCAGCGCCACGGAATGTCCCTTCAAGCTCTTGGATAATTTTACCATTACCACGTACTGGACCATCCAGTCGCTGTAAATTACAGTTGATAACGAATGTTAAGTTATCTAGGCCTTCACGTGAAGCAAGACCAATAGCACCTAATGATTCTGGCTCATCGACTTCGCCATCACCCATAAAACACCATACACGTTGATCTGAACAATCTTTCAAACCACGGTTAGTCAAATATTTTAAGAAACGCGCTAAATAGATAGCTTGCATCGGACCTAAGCCCATAGATACTGTCGGGAACTGCCAAAAATCAGGCATTAATTTTGGATGGGGATAAGACGAAATACCTTCGCCATCAACTTCCTGACGGAAATTATCTAATTGTCCAGCAGATAAACGCCCTTCAATAAATGCACGAGAATAAATACCAGGAGAAACGTGACCTTGAACAAATAAATAATCACCACCATCTTTTTCATTTGGTGCACGGAAAAAATGGTTAAAACCGACATCGTATAGCATTGCTGATGATGCAAATGATGAAATATGGCCACCAAGTTCTAAATCTTTTTTCGAACCACGTAGTACCATCATCATTGCATTCCAACGAATGGCATGACGGATCTTAGTTTCAAGCGTTTGATCACCTGGCATGGTTGGTTCTTGACCAGCAGGGATAGTGTTTAAATATGCTGTCGTTGCATCATAAGGTAAGTGGGCACCATTACGGCGCGCTTTTTCAATCATACTCTCTAATAAATAGTGAGCACGTTCTACCCCTTCCGCTTCTAGTACTGATTCTAAAGAATCAAGCCATTCCTGCGTTTCTGTAGGGTCGAGATCAACATGCTTTTGGTCAGTCATGCATTATTCCTTATTATTTGCTAATGCCAAGCCTTAGCTCGGGTTGGTTTCAATTCTTCGTAAAACGCGTTGAACACGTGAATCACGTTGATTTATATTCAATAATGTTTCTTCTATAAAAGCGAGATGTATATTACTTGCTCGCCTTGCTTGTTGTGGGTTCTGCTGTACTATCGCAGCTACAATACTTGCTCGTTGTAATGCTATTTCATTACATGCTTCTGGGTTTACTGCCAACATCTGCAGGTTACGCTGAATATTTTCAATTAGCATTCCCTTCATACTGCGCATCACATGTTGCAATACAATATTATGAGAAGCTTGAGCCATAATGAGATAAAACTCTCCTAACACTTGTGCTTCTTCAGCTTTATCCGCTGTCGGCACCATGGCGTCTAGTCCAGACAATGCTGCTTGTAATTGTTTATAATCTTCGGGTTGTCCACGTAACGCAGAGTAAAACGCAGCCATGCCTTCTAACGCATGACGAAACTCCAATAAATCAAATTGAGTCTCTGGTCGTTGGGCAATTAATGCAAGTAAGGGCTCTGTCATGTTAGCGTTAAGTTTAGCGCTAACAAATGTGCCACCACCTTGCTTACGCTCAACTAAACCTTTGGCTTGTAAGTTCTGTATCGCTTCACGTAAAGATGGACGGGATACATTAAACTGAGTTGCTAAGACTCGCTCTGCAGGTAATTTAACTCCAGCCACAAAACTACCGTCTAAAATCATAGCCTCAAGTCTGTCAGTGATGACGTCTGATAGTTTTTGTTGTTTGATACTACTCATATGTATACGCTGTCATTATGATGGCACATGTTAATTAAAATTAACGTTTAATCTTAATTGGTAATACCATTTTACCATTGTAATTTGGCAAGTTTACTTGAAGATAAAACTAAGAACAAGTTTATCGAACAATTTTTAATCAAAATTATGTGTAAAAAACAACGCAACATGTCATCAACTTGATTACATGTTTCTCAAGGCCAATAAAAATCGACTCTAATCTATACCGTGAGTCATACAGAAGTGTTAATAAAAAGTTATGTGATAACGCCTGATAAGGTTAAAACAGCAACAATCGCGACAATAAATAATACATTGCGCTTTGCTAATTGAACTAAAGTCGTTGGTTCAGTGGTAATATCGCCATCTTGAGATGTAACGTCTTCTGCAGCGACTGCCACTTCCGCAAGTACAAGTTTCGCATGAGTAGAAGTATCAAATAAAAAGCCAACCCATTTTGGTAAAGCATTAGAAAAATGGCCAACTAATAAAAACCCAAATGCCGTAATTCGAATTGGCAACCAATCTAAGACATGCAACACCTTAGCTAATGATGATTGAGCATGAATGTTATTTGCTTGGCTATAACCATGCAACGTGCGTAAACACCCATAAGCAACCACACCAAATAAGCCAAATACGACAAACATGATCATCGGTGCAGCATAACGTTGGTAGTTAAGCCAAATAAGATGCTGACCAAATGTTCTGGGCTCTAACTGCCCCAAACCGAGTTGCTGAGTATAAATATTACATGTATCGATATCGCCTTGGTTAGCGGCTTGCAGATAGCATTTATATGTATTTCTTAGCTCAGGGCAACCAATTGCCATATACAGTACAAATAATGTCACCGCAAAATCAATGATACTCACATTAACGATCGTTAATGCTGCGACTAATAGTAAGCCGGGTAATAACCACATTAAGGATAGCCCTGATGTAGAGACAGATTGTGTTAAGTAAGATTTTTTGTTAAGCCAATCAATATATTTATCAATATAAAAATTACTATGACAATGATCGGGTTTACTGAGCATACGCTCTGCAAATAATGCTAATAACAAGTAAATTAGTGTCATGTTTTGCTCAACTTTATAATTAAAAAAATCATCTTGGTAAAAATAGATATATTTTATTAAGCCAACGAAGATAAGTATCGAGGCCAATCAAATGCATCACCTGGATCGGTCTTTCGTCCAGGAGCGATAGTATTATGCCCGACAATTCGATCGCTTGTCATCATCGGAAATTGTGAAAATAAATAACATGTCACATCTTGAAGCGATGCATATTGAGCATCGGTATAAGAATGAGTGTCTGTCCCTTCGAGTTCTATCCCAACAGAGTAATCATTACACCCTGCCACGCCCTCAAACTCAGAAATGCCTGCATGCCAAGCGCGTTGTGCAAAATCGACATATTGTAAAACCTTTCCATCTCGTCTTATACAAACATGAGCGGACACTTTTAATCCATTTAACTCATCAAAACTTTCATGCGCTTCACAATCTAATGTCCCTGCGAACAGCTCACTAATATAGTTACCACCAAAAAAACCCGCAGGCAGCGAAATATTATGGATCACCAATAATGAAACGACCCCTTTAGATCCACTTGGTCGTGCATTGTAATGCTGACAAGGCATCTTTATGGCGTTTGGATAGAAGAGTTTCAAATAGATATCCTATGGTATAGTACATTACATCACATTAAATCAAGGATTTGAAAATGGCAACCGAAGATAATCATCAACCGCATCGCTATGCCAAGTGGATGGTATTTGCAGCATGGTTATGTGTAATATGGTTATTAGTGACTGTTTTTAATCATTTGTTGGAAGATCAATATAACCCGAACCAACATATTAATTATGATGTGACTCGCGCTGGCACTGTTATTACTTTGGAACAGAATAAACAAGGTCATTACTTACTTAATGGCCAAATTAACAGTCAACCTGTACTTTTTTTACTAGATACCGGTGCAACAACCGTGTCAATACCTGAGCGTATTGCCGATCGTTTAAATTTACCTAAAGGCCAACGTTATCCTGTTCAAACCGCTAATGGCTCGGTATTTGTCACTGATACACAACTCAACTCATTATCCATAGGTCCTATTGAATTACAAAACATACGCGCTAACATTAATCCTGGTATGCAGTCAGACAAAATTTTATTAGGCATGAATGTCTTAAAAGATTTAGAATTAACGCAATTGAATAACCAACTCACTATAAAAGTCCCTACATTATGAGTAATATTGACCCAAGTAGCCCATTAGCGATGTCTATTTATCCTCAACACCTCTCTTCTGATCGGCTGATTTCCCGTTCTATCATCCAACAAGATGTCGATACCGCGTTAGCAGAAGACCTTGGCATCATGAGCTTGAATAACGATAGTATTGGCTCACAAGATATCACTGCTCAGTTAATTGCCCATGATACCTTGGTCACTGCACAGATCATTTGCCGAGATGATGCTGTTATTGCTGGTATTGCTTGGGCCACCTATGCCTTTGAACGCTGTCATAATGAGTTGACCGTTCAATGGCATGTTAAAGATGGCCAAACTGTACCACCTGATACGCGTCTTGCCACAATAACTGGAAACGGGCGTGCAATATTAACCGCAGAACGTGTGGCGCTTAATTTTTTACAAACCCTCAGCGCGACAGCGACCGTGACTAAGTCCTATGTCCGTAAGCTAGAAGGCTCGGGCATAACGCTATTAGATACACGCAAAACTCTACCTAAAATGAGGTTCGCTCAAAAATACGCAGTGCAGTGTGGACAGGGCCAGAACCACCGTATTGGGTTATTCGACGCTTTTTTAATTAAAGAAAACCATATTTTTGCTTGTGGTGGGATAGATAAAGCGATTACACAAGCCAAAATCATTTCACCTAATACACTGATAGAAGTAGAGGTAGAAAATATTGACGAATTACAACAAGCCATTCACGGTGGTGCCGATGTGATTATGTTGGATAACTTTTCAACCAAACAGATCCATGAGGCAGTAGCTATCAATGCTGGAAAAAGTAAACTAGAAGTGTCTGGAAACATTACTGATGCAAGAATTGCAGAGTTGAAAGATACCGGAGTTGATTTTATTTCTAGTGGCGCACTAACTAAAAATATCCACGCGGTCGATTTATCGTTAAGAATAATTGATTAAACGTTATCACCTATGTCTAAAGCAATATTTCACTAGTCATAGGTGATTATCCAGTATCTCTGATAACATCGCTTTTCTCCAAGCACTGATTCGCATGTAATGACGACCATAGCCAGTCAACCGATTTAACATAGCTTATGTTATTTCAACAATGCATTCACTACGGAGAAATAATTTGGAACACTCTAAACCGAATAACCACCAAGGCTTTACTTTAATTGAACTGATGATCGTTGTTGCAATTATCGGCATCTTAGCCGCAACATCATTACCGGCATATCAAAACTATACCCAGAAAGCGAAATTTACCGAAATAACAAATGCATCCGCGGCTGCTAAATCAGCCGTCGAAGTATGTGCTCAAGTCACCGGTGGATTAGAAACCTGTGATGGGGGATCAGCAGGGATCCCCATGAACATCGAAGCTGCAGATGGGATTGTAGGATTAAACACTACTAATGGCATCATTACTACGTCAAAGGCGAGTGACAGCTCAATCACAGGTTCTGGCACATTTACGTTAACCCCAGACCCTGCGTTAACTGGCGGTAAGATATCTTGGACCGCCACATGTGTACCTGCAACATTGTGTTAATACACTTCTTATGTTGAGCCAACATAGATTAATACACCAGCCCAATGCTCTGGGCTGATTATTGTTCTAAATATCCATAATCGTTTGTAATCTTAAAGGTGTTTTATGACTCACTCCATGAGTAAATTCTCTTGGCAGGGAACCAATCGCCAAGGACAAACCGTTAAAGGTGAAATGACAGCAAAGAACATCAGTGAAATAAAATATCGATTACGACGTCAAGGGTGCTCGATCCACAAGATTAAAAAAGCCCCCACCTCTTTGTTTAATTTTAAACAAGACAAAATATCACCAACAGATATAGCCATCATTACTCGGCAAATTGCGACTATGCTTTGTGCTGGTGTGAATATTCTAAAAACTTTCGAAATGATCGCAGCTGGGCAAACTAAACCTTCAGTCAAAAAAATGCTCAGCGAGATTGCAGATGATGTTAGGGCTGGTAACCCTATTGCTCAGTCGCTCAGAAAATATCCCTCTCAATTTGATACCCTATACTGTGATTTAGTGGATACCGGGGAACAATCAGGAAGACTAGACACTATCTTTGAGCAACTATCAATATACAAAGAAAAAGCAGAAGCGTTGAAATCTAAAATTAAAAAAGCGATGTTTTATCCATTGGCAGTCGTTATCGTTGCACTGATGGTGACCGTCACCTTATTGGTATTTGTAGTCCCTCAATTTCAAATGATTTTCAACAGTTTTGGTGCTGAATTACCTGTCTTGACACAAATGATTTTAAATCTATCTGAAATGATACAAGACTATGCTATGTTGATAAGCGTCGGGACGGCTACTGCTATGGGTTTATATATTCATGCATATAAACGCTCTATAGCAATTCGTCATCATTTGGATAGACAATTATTAAAAGTGCCTATTCTCGGTCTGATTTTACACAAAGCAGCTATTGCTCGATTTACTCGTACACTGGCAACGACAATGACGGCGGGCGTTCCCTTAATTACCGCGCTTGACTCAGCAGCAAATGCCACTGGAAACGCCGTTTATCGAGATGCTATTGGTTCCATGCGAAAAGAGGTTAGCTCAGGTATACCTATGTTTGTCGCTATGAGCGCAACGAACGTATTCCCTGATATGGTGGTACAGATGATCGCAATTGGAGAAGAGTCTGGTGCAATCGAAGACATGTTATTGAAAGTAACAACAATTTATGAAGCCCAAGTTGATGATATGATCGATGGCCTCACCAGTTTACTAGAACCGCTTATTATGACGGTGTTAGGGCTAGTGATTGGTGGACTTATCACAGCAATGTATCTACCTATTTTTCAAATGGGGAATGTAGTGTGATAAGATTCTCCTGTTATTTTTTATAGGGCGTTTTTAGTGTCGAATATATTTAGTGGGTTACAGCAAATAATTGATTTATTTACCCAATTCCCAATAGCCTTTTATATCAGTGTGTTTATATTTTGTGTACTGGTAGGGAGTTTTTTAAATGTCGTGATCTATCGTTTACCCATCATGATGCAACGTGATTGGCAGCAGCAAACCATTGATTTTTTTAAACCAGAATTACCGCCATCTTTTATCAAAAAATACACACCTCGCGGTACATTTAATCTCGTTAAACCAGATTCTACTTGCCCACAATGTCAGCACCACATCAGAGCGTGGGAAAATATACCAGTATTAAGTTATCTCTTTCTTAAGGGTAAATGTAGTCAATGTCGGACTGCCATTAGCATACGTTACCCATTAATTGAGCTTGCGACTGGATTTGTTGGGCTATGGACTGCTTTGCACTTTGGTGTGAGTATCCAAACGTTGGTACTTATCGTTGTCAGTTTTTTTCTCATTAGTATGATAATGATTGATTGTAAACATCTGCTACTTCCTGATGATTTGACTTTAGGCTTATTATGGCTTGGATTATTAGTGGCTATTTGGGATGTCTTTATTCCACTGCCTGATGCCATCATAGGCGCTATGCTAGGATATTTAATTTTATGGTCAATTTACTGGGGCTTTAAGTTAGTGACCGGCAAAGACGGGATGGGGTATGGTGATTTTAAACTGCTGGCGGCCCTAGGTGCTTTTGTCGGTTGGTACCATTTAATTATTGTTATTTTGTTGGCTTCCATCGTTGGCTTAGTGTTGGGATTGCTAATTCCTCAAATCACCCGAAAACTGCCCTCAAATAATGGCTCAAGTAACCAAGCTGTACCTTTTGGTCCATTTTTAGGGATAGCTGGATGGTTAACTATATTTTATGGTGACACTATTCAACGAATTTATTTGCAATGGCTATTAGGATCATGAGTACACCATTTGTAGTTGGCTTAACCGGTGGAATTGGTTGTGGCAAGACGACCATTAGTAATGAATTTAAACGACTTGGGATCACCATTGTTGATGCCGATGAAATAGCCCGAGAGATTGTAGCTCCTGGCAGTGAATGCTTAGGTGCTATTGAAAATAAATTTGGTAACGATATCCTTCAATCTGATGGTCATTTGAATAGAGCAAAGTTACGTCGTATCGTCTTTGCAGATCCTAACTATACAGAATGGCTCAATGCTCTGTTACATCCTAAAATAAGAGCCAAAATGTTAGCTGATATCGCGGACTCACCATCCCCATACACTATTTTATCAATACCACTGCTCTTTGAAAATAAGCTACAACATTTATGCAACCGTGTCATTGTCGTTGACATTCTACCTGAACAACAAATTCAACGTGTCCAAGCACGAGATCAGAGTGACAGACAAACCATTGAAAGCATTATCGCGGCACAAATTGACAGACATGAGCGACTCGCTTTAGCCGACGATATTATTGATAATTCAGGGCCTCAAAAAAATAGCGTTAACAAAGTACTTAAATTACATGAAATTTACACAAAATTGACAAAATGTGTCTGAAAATTAAAAATTACCTTGAAAATCATGCTGTTTTATAGTCTATTGCATATAGCAAATAGGAGTGTGACATGGCGCAAGTAATATATGAATTTCCACTTAATGAAAAAGTGCGAAATTACCTGCGCGTTGAACACCTCTTAACCTTGCTGAGCCATCCAGATAAAACATGTGACCAACACAATGAAATCCAGTTTTTTCGTGATTTTTTTACGTTACTTGATTTGATTGAGCGCATCGATTTACGCACTGAACTTTTACGCGATTTAAGTAGTTACTCAACCACCCTTAACTCTTGGTTATCCTACCCTAACATAGATGTTAAGCGCATTGAGTTGATAATCGCGATGGTCTTATCCGTATCAGAAAAATTAAAAGCATCAAAACGGATTGGACATGAATTTAAATCTGATCGCTTTCTGACTGCTATTAGGCAACGTTTTTCTATCCCAGGAGCAACATGTAGTTTTGACCTGCCTAAATTACATTATTGGTTATCCTTGGATAAAAACACCAAACAACAACACCTGAATCAATGGCTCGCACCCATGATGGTGTTAAAAGACGCTGTTGGTACTGCCTTACAGTTTATTAGAAATCGTGATGAATTAACTGAGGTATCAGCAAAAAACGGATTTTATCAAGGTATAGCTGATAGTAAGGTTGAACTCATCCGTGTACAGTCAACTAATTCAACCCCGTATTATCCAACGTTAAGTGGTAATAAATATCGTTATGCTGTGCGTTTTATGGCGTTTTCTGAAAAAAACAATGAAAGTGTTGCTGTTGATGATACCATTTCTTTCTTGATGGCGAGTTGTTAATGAACGTTAATTGTCCTACATGTAAAAAACCAGTAAATTGGGTGAGCACTAATATATTTCGTCCTTTTTGTTGTAAAAAATGTCAACTCATTGATCTTGGTGAATGGGCTGATGAAGAAAAAGCGATCCCATGTGGCAGTAGTCATAATACACAACCAGCTGAATTACCCGATATTGAAGATATCGAAGCATTACTTTCCCAACAATCTGATTCATTCTTTAAATAATACAGGCCCACTATGTCTACAATTAAATCTATCGCAATCGTCGGTGGAACACATGGCAATGAACTCACCGGAATAAATATAGTTAAAGCGTTAGATAAAGGTCTCACCAATCAATTTGATGATGTATTTAAATTTGAATACATCATTGCAAACCCCTCAGCAGTTGCTGCTAATGTACGTTTTATTGATGTTGATTTAAATCGCCAGTTTGGCATCCACAATTTATCGTGTAGTAATAGCCGATTATACGAATTGAATATCGCGAAAGTACTAGACCAAAAACTGGGTCCTAAACATTCACCTAGAACCGATCTTGTCATTGATATACACAACACCACTTCTGCTATGGGTGCTACCCTTATTCTTTTAGAGGATTCGCCCTTTTACCGGAACATGGCTGGTTATCTCAAAGCTCGCATGCCTGATGTGAATATTCTTTTGGAAGACGAAATATCATATCTTGAGCATCCATATTTATGTACGACAGGCAAACGCGGAATTATGCTTGAACTAGGTTGTCAGCCTCATGGCGTATCCAGAATGGATATATTCTTGCAATGTGAGACTATGTTACAAAGCGTCTTTGAGTATTGTGATTTATATAATCGTGACGCGATGCCTGAGCAGCCAACCTTTGATGCTTATCGTTTAATTGAAAATGTTCAGTTTCCGTTAAATGAGGAAGAGGAGGTAGCAGGGCTTGTTCATGAAACATTACTTGATAGAGATTTTTGTGCAGTAGAGGTTGGAGATCCTATTTTTCGGTTATTTGATGGTACCGAGATTTTCTTGACGGGAACACACACTGTATATCCACATTTTATTAACGAAGCCGCCTATCGAAATAGCAAAGTTGCGTTCGCAACTGCAACTAAGTTTAAGTGGTAACTGAACAAATACCTAGCCCAATATAGTTAGGCTAGGTAACGATGTTCAAGTGCAGAAATGATGGCGTTATTCGCGTCAGGAAAATCTAATGTACGAAGTGTGTTGATTGGATACCACTGTCCTATTTGCCCTTCTTGACCAAAGGGTTCATTCTCAAAACCTAACACTAAATGAATATCCAGCCAAACATGTTTATCAACATAGTTATGTTTCACGTCCATTAAATGTTCGCTGGCTGTGACAACAATTCCGACTTCTTCAGACAGCTCTCTGATCAATGCCGACTCTGCTGATTCACTCTCCTCGACTTTACCACCAGGAAATTCCCATTTCCCTCCTTGGTGAACATTAGCAGCACGTCGTGTTAAATACACTTTTGGGATTACATCATCATCCAAACAGCGGAGAATTACCCCCACCGCAACATGTACTATTTTATCGGACATCAGAGCTATAGCTTGCCATGACATTGCTTATATTTTTTACCTGAACCACAAGGACAAGGGTCATTTCGTCCCACCTTAGGTCCTTGGCGATGTCCAATTTGCACAGATGACTCTTGATCTTGTTGATTTGTTTGAGTAGGCTGAGCAGCCGTTTCTTGACGTTGACGCTCCACTTCTTCTACATCAGACTCTGCTTTAACTTGTACCTTACTTAATAAGCTAATGACTTCTATTTTTAAGTTTTCAAGCATCTCAGAAAATAGCTCAAAAGACTCTCGTTTATATTCTTGCTTTGGATTTTTCTGCGCATAGCCTCGTAAATGGATCCCTTGACGTAGATAATCCATTGCCGCTAGGTGCTCTTTCCAATGCGAATCAAGAGACTGTAACATCACTGCTTTTTCAAATTGACGAATAACACTCTCGCCAACTACATCTATTTTTGCTTGATAAGCCGCATTTATCGCATCATGAATTTTATCACGTAGCTTTTCTTCAAATAATTTATCGTCTTCATCTAACCATTGTTGGATAGGTAATTCCACATGGAAATCGCCCTTCAAGCGCTCCTCTAGTCCAGGTACATCCCACATTTCTTCAAGTGATTGGGGTGGTATATATTGACTAATAACTTCATCTATTACATCGGAGCGAATAGCCGTTATTGTTTCACCAATATCACCTTCATCCAGTAACTCATTTCTTTGTTCATAAATGACTTTACGTTGATCATTTGCCACATCATCATATTCGAGTAATTGTTTACGAATATCAAAGTTGCGTCCTTCCACTTTACGCTGAGCATTCTCTATAGCTCGCGATACCCAGGGATGCTCGATGGCTTCGCCTTTTTCCATACCCAGGCGTTTCATCATATTACCCATTTTTTCTGAGGCAAAAATGCGCATTAACGCATCATCTAGTGACAGATAAAAACGTGAAGAACCGGCATCTCCTTGACGACCTGCTCGCCCGCGCAATTGATTATCGATACGTCGAGATTCGTGACGTTCGGTACCAATGATGTG
>Ga0209137_1000388_pt1 | contig 48160 bp, 57 predicted proteins | sample SaaInl5LU_22_DNA_FD_184642 | JGI IMG/M metagenome (GOLD analysis project Ga0209137, IMG submission 184642) | Marine microbial communities from expanding oxygen minimum zones in the Saanich Inlet - ESP_105LU_22_DNA (SPAdes) (version 2) | ecosystem: Environmental > Aquatic > Marine > Intertidal... | reverse complement strand
CAGAGTCTGCTTAACGTCAGGTTCCGACTAAGAAAACCCGGTACGACAGTCTATTCACGCGGTGCAACGCCCGCACGCGCATTGAGTCCGCGCCGTCTCCACATCCCGGTCCGGACCCTCCGCCTGAAGAAGCACTATCGAGCCACTTACAATGACATTAACATTTCTTTTTCGAAAGCGCGCAAATCTGATACAGCTCCCTGACGCACAATATTGGCCCAGTCGGGATTAGCAATTAGCGCGCGGCCTACGGCCACCATATCGACGTCGCCTCGCTCGAGCATAGCGACCAAACCGTCGATGGATGCGGGCTTACCCTCGCGGAACACATGTTCACCGGGCAGGGGTATGAAATCGGCATCGAGGCTGACACTCCCTACCGTGATACTGGGTAAACCGGTGATTTTCTTGACCCACCCTGCCAGGTTAAGGTCGCTACCCTCAAATTCAGGCTCCCAAAAACGGCGCTGACTGCAATGGAACGCATCGACACCGGCATCTACCAACGGCTTCAGAAATGCCTCTAAATCCGCTTCTGTCGTCACTAGGCGAGCCGCGTAATCCTGCTGCTTCCATTGTGACCAACGTAAAATGATAGGGAAATCAGCACCAACCTCAGCGCGACACGCTTCAACAATTTCTCGAGCAAAGCGCCCGCGATTGTCAAGAGAGCCACCGTATTCATCATCACGCTGATTGGTCCCCTCCCAGAAAAACTGATCCACCAAGTAGCCATGAGCACCATGGATTTCCACCGCATCAAAACCCAAGGCTTTAGCATCTCGGGCGCCTTCGGCAAAGGCTCGAATAACATCGGCGATATCTTGCTTAGTCATCATGTGTCGATTGACCTTGCCCGGGACATTCATGCCCGAGGGCGTGTAGCCGTCGACATCGCCCTCGGGCATAACACCTTTCTTACGCATACCGCCGCAATGCCATAACTGGGGTGCAATGGTTCCACCCTCGGCGTGGACGGCATTCACCACTTTACCCCAAGCCTCCAACCGGTCTTCTCCGTAAAAATAAGGCACATCGGGATAGCCGCTAGCAGCAATGTGGTTGACGCAGGTTCCTTCAGTGACAATAAGACCTACACCACCTTCCGCGCGCTGCCGGTAATACTCGACGTTGCTGTCATTGGGAATATTATTAGGAGACTGGTTTCGCGTCATCGGCGCCATAACAATACGGTTTGGCGCGTTGAGTGATTTGATGGTCAGAGGCTCAAAAAGTACGTCAACGTTGCTCACAGTTGTCTCGCTTTGTGCAGTAATCGGCTGCTCAGTCTACGAAATTTTTTAGCCTAACGGGCAATGTGTTAACAAATTATTATCGGTAGCTACTGAGTGCCGGGTCATCCATCCATGGTGCTCGAACGTAGGGAACAGACACACCCAAAATAGAGCCTTCGATGCGCCACTTGCATTGGTTTCAAAACGATCTCCGACTGACAGATAACCCAGCGATCGCCAGCCACTCCGCGGCTGACTCGTTACTGTGTGTTTTTTTAATGCCCAAGCCTCGCCCCTGGTGCAATTTGAACGGCTTGGGTCCTCAGCGCGATCGTTTTTTACGGGAGTCCCTGCAGGAATTGCGAGAGTCTCTGCAAGCCGTGGGGCAAGACCTTATGGTGCTCGAAGGTTCACCAGAACTGGTGCTACCCGACTTAGTCGCTCGTTTTGGCATCACCGAAATTTCGACCTCGTTCACGCCCGGCTTCTACGAACGCCAGGCGCTGGAATACCTTAAGCATAAACTGAGTATTCCCATTGAGGTGCATCGCGGCAATTCTCTTTTTAGTAGGAGTGAGCTTCCCTTTGATCTGTCAGACATGCCCAAAGTCTTCTCCCCTTTTCGAAAGCAGGTGGAAAAGTTGGTCGTTAAAACGCCCAACCCCAACCTGAGCCATCTTCCACCACCACCTGCGGGGCAGTTCGACGCAATACCTGTAGCTGGCACAGCACCGAATCCTGCACTCCCCCTCCCTGGAGGTCGACAAGCGGGGTTACGTCGAGCCCGGCAATTTATCTTTGATCAAGAATCGATCACCGCTTATAAACAGACGCGGAACTGTCTTGATGGCTTAGACGGTTCGAGCACGTTTTCGCCCTGGCTCGCCAACGGCAACCTGTCTGTACGCGAGGTGGCGCATGACATCTTTCGATTTGAGCGCGAACGCGTCACCAACGAATCGACCTATTGGCTTTACTTTGAGTTGTTATGGCGGGAGTTTTTTTACTGGCGCTCCGTCGTGGATGATAAGCGCCTGTTTCTGTCGGGCGGGGTTGCGAGAAAGGTTCGCGGTTGTACATTTGAGCCCCGCGCCTTTGCTCGCTGGTGTGCGGGCGACACCGAGTTTCCGCTCGTTAACGCATTAATGCGTCAGCTAACCGCAACCGGTTGGATGAGTAATCGCGGTCGCCAAATAGCCGCTAGCTGCCTGATCAGTGAGCTGGGTATCGATTGGCGCTTTGGTGCAGCATTCTTTGAGAAACACCTTATCGATTATGACGTCGGCAGTAACTACGGTAACTGGCAGTACATTGCTGGGGTCGGGTGTGACCCAAGAGGCGGACGGCATTTCCACATAAAGAAACAAACCGAACAACACGATCCGCAGGGTATTTTTACGACCAAATGGGGCGGCCACAGACCCTCTCAGCCCCCTTACATAACCGACGCCGCCGATTGGCCTCTCGATCATCGCTAATGAAAATGAGAAAAAAAGCCGATCTACCCACTAAGGTGTGCCCGGTGTGCAATAGGCCTTTTACGTGGCGCGCACGCTGGAAGAGCAACTGGGACGAGATTGTTTATTGCTCACGGCGCTGCTCTAGCCAACGTCACACATTGAAAAGAAACGAGTAGCACGCTTATTTAAGAAGAATGCCTCTCTCCTAAAGCGCAGCGAGCCACTCTTCGGCCCACGCTACAATCGCCGCTTTTTCGTCAACATTGCGTTTGCGCCAGTTGCCCATAATCAGACCCATACGCGCATTTTTGCCAAGCAACTGACTATGCCGATCAATGAAGTGCCAGTACAAACTATTGTATGGGCAGGCGTCTGTGCCCGTTACTTTGCTGGGATTGTAGCGGCATTGCTTGCAGTGATTGCCCTGCTTTTGGATGTACTTACCACTCGCCGCATAAGGCTTGCTCGCCATAGCTCCGTGATCCGCGTAAAGCGCCATCCCAGCGGTATTCGGTAACTCTACCCATTCGTAGGCGTCGACATAGACAGCCAAATACCATTCGCATACTGCTTTGACGTCGAGCCCCGCCAGTAAAGCGAAGTTACCTATGACCATTAGTCGCTGTATATGGTGCGCATAACCCAAATCCAAAGACTGGCGCAGCGCTTGTTGCAAGCAGCGCATATCCGTTTCACCAGTCCAAAAGAACGCAGGTAACGGTCGTTTGGCATCAAACGTGTTTCGATCGGCGTACTCAGGCATCCATAACCAGTAAATACCTCTGACGTACTCGCGCCAGCCGAGTATCTGACGAATAAAACCTTCGGCGGCAGACAATGAACAGTGCCCTTCACGCCACGCACGCTCTGCACGCTGACACACGGCCAGTGGCTGTAACAACCCACAGTTCAAATACATCGAAATTAGACTGTGGAAAACCCACGGTGACTCTTCTACGAGCGCATCTTGATAAGTGCCAAAGGAAGGTAAAGCGACCTCACAAAACCACTCAAACTGCGCCTCGGCGTCAGCATGGGTAACTGCAAGACGAAACTGCGTCAGATCGCCCGGATTATTGGGGAACGCGTCGAGTACCTCGTCGATCACCTCAGTAGTTACGGCATCGGGGACTATATCGTGACGCGCCGGAATGGGAATTTGATTTCTCCAGCCCACGCGATTCTCGCTGTCATAATTCCATTTACCCCCTTCGGGTTCACCGTTATCTAACAGCAATTGATAACGCTTGCGCATCTCTCGGTAAAAGAACTCCATGCGTAACTGCTTTTTACCGTCAGCCCAGTTGTTAAAGGCCTCAAGACTGCAAAGAAAGCGCGTGTCCTCAAGTACGTCAACCGCTACACCCAAACGATCTGTCCATGTCTGCATGCTGTGCCAAAGACGATACTCACCCGGGGCGCAAACGCGAACTCGACTCACAGGCACCTCAGCAACTATCTGCTTAAGTGCCGCCTCCAAGTCAGGCAGCCCTTCACTGAGCCGAAAGTAACGCACTGAAAACCCACGCTCAGCGAGTGCTTGCGCAAAATGGCGCATTGCTGAGAACAGCAATACGATCTTGTGGCGATTGTGGCGCACATAATTCGCCTCCTCTGCCACTTCGGCCATAACGATGGTATCGATACCGGGGCGAGCGTCGACTAAGGCGGGGTTATCCCAACTGAGCTGGTCGGCAAGAACTAGAATACAATGTGATTCGGACATGGTGATATATACGTCGTGCGTATGTAGACAGACCTCTAAACGACGAACATCCGAAAAAGATAGCGACAACCGGCATTGTGAGCCAACAAACACTAAGGATAGCAACCTGTGAAAATGTTTAAGTCACTCTTAACTGGCATCGCCTTTCTCGCCTTGGCTGCGCTAGTCGTTTTTTTTACCCTGATGCCTGGGCTCCTCGAACAACAAGCCAATAAAATTGCCGGCGACGCCGGCTCTGAACCCGACGCGGCATCACTCGCGCTCCATGGCACGCTGGTAATTGCGGATTTACACGCCGACACAACACTGTGGTCTCGGTCGCTACTCGGTCACGCCGACAGAGGTCACGTCGATATTCCGCGCATGCTCGAAGGTAACATTGCGCTGCAAATGTTCACCGCCGTTACCAAGTCTCCCAAAGGCCAAAACTATGACACTAACAGCGCTGAAAGCCCTGACGTCATTAGCTTGCTAGCGCTTGCACAACGCTGGCCGATCGAGACTCGTGACTCACTAACCGCTAGGGCATTGCACCAGGCGAGTCGACTCGAAGAAGCCGCCCAGAGCAGTGACTCGTTTATGTTGGTTACCTCAAAGGGCGAGCTCAACAGCTTGCTTGCAGAGCGCGCTCGCGGGACCCAGATAATCGGTGGGTTGTTGGGTACGGAAGGCTCCCATGCGCTCGATGGCAAGCTTGCAAATATCGATACTCTCTACGAGGCAGGGTTTCGCATGATGTCCCTGCAACACTTTTTCGACAACAAACTGGGGGGTTCTTTACACGGCTTATCGAATGCAGGCTTAACGTTGTTCGGCGAGCAGGCGGTGGATAAAATGGTGGCGAAAGGCATTATGATCGATGTTTCCCACTCGTCCGAACAAGTGGTTCTCGATGTTCTGGCACGTACTACTGTGCCCTTAATCGTGAGTCATACTGGCCTTAAAGGTCACTGTGACTCCAAGCGTAATATCTCTGATAACACTATGCGTCTTGTTGCCGAAAGAGGTGGAATTATTGGCGTAGGTTTTTGGGATGCTGCGGTTTGTGAGGAAAGTATTGACGCCATAGTGGGCGCCTTACGCTACGGCATTGACACCTTTGGGCTGGCGCATATTGCCCTCGGCTCAGACTGGGACGGTGCGATCACAGCCCCCATCGATGTCGCCAATATTGCGCGACTCACACATGGCTTAGTCCGGGCAGGTTTTTCAAAAAGAGAGATTCGCGCTGTTATGGGCGAGAACATCGTGGCGTTTTTTCAAGCACACCTGCCCGATTAAAGGTCTACCGATTAAACGTCGTCATCAAGCCATGGCTTGAGCAGATCATGAATATTTACTCGCGCTTTTAATCGGGCGGCAAGCATAAACAGGCCTACAATTTTGCGGTGAACATAGGCGGCATCAACCGGCGGGGCCTCCCAAAATTGCTTAAATTCCCGCACCTCCTCGCCTATTGCTGCGGCTTCAGCGGGAATTGTCGATGCACCAAAGTCATACCTGTTGTTATTGAGTACAGGACCAAGAATAGTTTCAGCGAGATCAAGCAGCACCTCGTGATAGCGACTACCCTCTGGACCCAAGTGATAGCCGGCGCGCTCGGCTGCTTTTTTAACACCCTCGCGGTCATTGGCTGCGATCGCTTTAAGTAAGTCTAGGTAGGCGCGCGTAAAGCTTGCTTTAAAACGCCGAGAGGCACCGAAATCGAGAAGCACCACCTGACCCGTATCGGGGTTGTAGCGGTAATTTGCAAAATTAGGGTCCGTCTGTACCAAACGTAATTCAAACATTTCAACAAATAAGAGCTCAAAGAGTAGAGACATAACGCGATCTCGCTCTTCTTGGTCTTCATCGAGAACCGCTTCGATCGGCCCACCCGGCACGAATGTCATTGCCAGAATCCGATCAGTTGTCAGTGAGGGAATGACCCGCGGCAGCATAAAGCGGTCGTCATTACCCAAAGCTCGAACAAAGGCATTGAGATATTTTGCCTCCTGCTCATAGTCCGCCTCATCACGTAGCTGCTCTTTTATCTCTGCCAGCAGGGGCTTGAGATCAATATGTTTTGGTAGCAAGCCCGACAATCTCAGTAGGGTTGCAAGGTTATTCACATCTGAATCGATACTTTCTCGGACACCCGGATATTGAACTTTCAAAACGGCCGCACGCCCGTCTCGCGCAGTCAGTCGATGGACTTGCCCAATAGATGCTGCGGCAAACGGCTGTACGTCAAAGTCTTTTAGCTTACGCAGATAATCCTCACCATAGGCTTCGTTGAGCATTTCCTGTAGCTGCTTTTCCGGCATCGTGAACGCCTGCGAGCGCAGCGTCGCAAGTATATCCGCGAGCTCCTTAGGTAAAAAATCGCCGCTATCCATTGACAAGATCTGCCCTAGTTTCATGGCAGCGCCACGCATTTCTGACAGCTGTTTCGTTAACCGCCGAGCATTTGAAGCGGTCAGCAACAAATCTTTTGCACGTGGGCGATTGCCCGAACCGACTTGCTTAACACCCTCGGCGAGCATACTGCCGGCAACGCCACCTGCAAGTCGGGCAAACTTACCCAAGCGCCGAGCGCGACTTCGAGGAACAGCTCTGGCTTCATTGGTCATGGCGTCGTCCTATGCTTCTCGATGAAGGACTCCATCACATCCCAGGCATTGAATTCTGCCTCTAGCACCGCGATAAAAGTAAACACACCCGTGAGCTTTCGTGCAATCAAAGCAAACTCCGCGCTGGGCACACTGAAATGACGAGTGGCTGCGGAACCTGCCGCTTTCTTACCGGCACGAGTCATAAGGTCCGACGTTGCCCAGGCGTACTGCCCATCGGAATTTAAGTAGCGCTCAGGAAGTCGCTCGGGATGACGTAACGGCTCGAGCAAATGGCGCACAAAGCTTTGAAACGTTTGTCTCGCATAGTCCGTGCTGTCTTCACGCAAACACCCAAGACGAATCAGAGCATCCATTAACCCCTCATCGTCCTCGTCATGCCCTGAAATAATAGTATCCGCGAGTGCACGTTGAATGGCGGCGTCCAGCTCGATAACCGAACCGAAGTCCAAAAGACTTAAACGCCGGCCATCGCGATCGATGAGGTAGTTGCCAAAGTTTGGATCAGACTGCATGAGACCCAGATCAAACACCTCGACAAAAAATAGTCGCAGCATGGTCTTACCGAGATTGTTTCGAGTCTCCTGTGGGAGTTCAGCCACCAAATCGGCAGACAATCGCCGGCCCTCAATGTATTCCATTGCAAGCACATCGGCGCTGCAAAAATCCGGATAATACTCCGGCACATAGACTTCGCAGGGAAACGCGCTCTTCGCGTGGCTGGCGTTAAGTGCAGTCGCTATCCGCTCGGCCATGCGACGCTCACGAGGGTAATCGACCTCGGCTTTAAGCTGCTCACGCATCAAACTTAGCCATCCGTCAAAGTCACGACTGACCGGCAACCAGCGCGCCAGGCGCAGCATCCGCACGACCGCGTCAAAGTCTTCGTCCAGCAGATCGATCAGCTCAGGATACTGTCCCTTAATGACAATCTCAGCGTTCGACGAAACAATACGCGCGCGGTGCACTTGTGCGAGCGAAGCCGCGGCCAGCGCCTGTGGCTCGATTTGAAGCGCCGTGAGCTTATTGCCGAGAGCCTGACTAAACACTTCCTCCATGTGGCCCCAGTCAAGAGGCTGCGTATCAGACTCTAAACTGTGCAGCGCTCTCGTCAGTGGCTCTGGAAGAAAGTGTTCGCCGAGCAGCGCAAATATTTGCCCTATTTTCACGTAGCTGCCCTTTAGGGCACCGAGACTGCGGGCGAAACGCTCTGCTTCACGCTGTAAGCGCAAATCATTGCCCTCACCTTTTAACTTGCGTAGGGCTCCATCGAGAGCAAACACGCTCCCGGCCCGAGCGCCAGCAAGAGACACCGCAAGACCCCGACCGAAGGCCCCACGTCGAATTGGATTTCGTTTAGACATGGTTGTATTACGTACAAGAGCGGTGAGTGGACTCACCGCTCTTGTACGTACGCGCTACTTAACGATGACTAATCCAAGTATTAGTCGCTAAGAAGCAATCGACCGAGATGCTTTCTGTGATGGGCAGGATCGCCAAACGCTTGTGCAGTCCACTGGGCCCGACGAATAAACAGCGTGGAGTCGCAATCCCAAGTGAAACCAATGCCACCATGAAATTGTACCGAGCGATCGCCAGCATAAGACATTACGTCACTCGCCTGTGCCTTCGCCATTCGACACGCTAACTCGGCATCGAGGCTCAAACTATCGTCAGTGACATGAGTCGCCGCGTGATACACAAATGAGCGAGCGTCTTCCATTCCACAGTAGATATCAACTGTGGGGTGCTTTAGCGCCTGATACGAGCCAATCAGCTTGCCGAACTGCTTCCGCGTCTTCAAGTAATCGACAATACCGTCGAGGCAACGTGCCGCTGAGCCCGCGGCTTCCGCTGCAACCAGCATTGCACCCAACAGATGAAAATCGCGCAACGCACTAACAACGGTGTCGCCACAGCAACTAAAGACTGCAGTAACACCGCTAAAATCGACATTTCCTGAGCGCTTGGTTAAGTCAATCAAGGTATTCGCTTTGACCGCGCCATCGCTCAGCGCACTGCGCTCAACCACCGCAAGTGCAGGCTGCCCATCTTGCTGACACACGACGACAAAAATATCGGCAACCGTGGCATCGCCAACCATGAGCTTACGCCCATTTAAGACGCCGTCAGCCGTCAGATCTAGCGCCGTATTCGTTGCCCCCCAGTCGCCACTATCGAGTAGTGCAACAGTCGCGATTTCACCCTCGGTAATACGCTGCAGCCACGGCTCAACGCTAGCACCACCAGCGCGCAACAAGAGCTGCCCCGCTAAGGTGGTATTGATCAAAGGCGTGCCGAGCAGCCCCGCGCCTAATGATTCAACCACCGGTACAACTGAGCCAACGCCCATGGCTGAGCCACCCACACTCTCTGGCAGCGCAATGCCTGTCCAACCGAGCTCCACCATTTCCTGCCACACGCTGGCATCAAAGCCTGAAGCCGTCTCAAGCTGCGCTCGCACGGCATCAATTGGCGCTTTATCAGCCACAAAACCGCGCGCAACGTCCAACAACATGCCCTGCTCTTCAGTCAGCGCAATCGACAAATCACCTAATACAGATGTCATATCAAGGCCTCCTTATTTGGGCAGTCCGAGCACATGCTCGGCGATAATATTGGCTTGAACCTCGGTGGTGCCGCCACCAATCGTGGCACCGAAGTTAGAGAAATAGGCGCGCTGCCAAAATCCACCCTGATAGGCATCTTCATCGCCCACATAAAGCGCGCTGTGCCCGCCTTGCATAGCCGCCGTAAAGAGCTTCATTCGTCGGGCATACTCGGTCCAGCGGTATTTTGATGACAGTGGCAATCCCATTGGGTAGTCGCTCGTTAACGGACCGATCCGCATACGACTGCGTGCGAGCGCTGACGCCTTGGCCTCCATGATCAGCTTCACGGTGTCATCACGAACAATCGGATCATTCAGTAACGCTTCGCCATCGCGCTGATACCCGCGCAGCTGATCCACCATATCGTCAATCTGAATAGATACCATCCAGTGAGCACTGGCTTGGCCTGCAGATACGCCGCGCTCGTACTCGAGTGTTTTCATCGCTACGCTCCAGCCTTGCCCTTCTTCACGCATTAAGGTGGCGGCAGGAATACGAGCGTCGGTGAAAAATACTTGGTTAAAACCATACTCACCCGTCACCTTACGAATGGGATGAGCATCAACCCCAGCTATCTTCATCGGTGCCAAGAAGAACGAAAGGCCATCGTATTTTCGCTCTGTCTCCGTGTTAGTGCGTGCGAGCAAAATCATATGATCCGCAAAGTTACCCAGAGTGGTCCAGATCTTGGAGCCATTGATGACGAATTCATCGCCATCGCGTACTGCTCGAGTTTGCACACTACCTAGGTCAGAGCCATGATCGGGCTCAGAGAACCCCTGGCACCAAATCTCATCACCCGACAAGATTCCCTTCACATATTTAGCTTGGCTTTCTTTACTGCCGATATCTAACAACAGTGGACCGACCCAGTTAAGGCCGATGGTATTGAAGAGGATGGGGGCATTTACGCGCTGCAGCTCGCGATCAACAATCGCTTGATAAGCGGGATCGGCGCCTTGACCACCAAACTCACTCGGCCAATGCATCCCGAGATAACCCGCTTGCCATACTTTGTGCTGCCATGCGCGAAGGAAGTCGAGTTGCTGCTCGGTTCCGACTTCAAGGAAGCTCAGAGGCAATAAAAAGCCAGGGTCTGCAGGTACATTTTCCTGCATCCACTGCCTCACTTCGGACTGAAATTTTTTCAGTGCTACATCGCTTTCAGCCATGTACGTTTCTCCTGTTATTAGCGATTTTTCGTTCTATAAGCCGTACTGGCGTGCTGCCAGGTCGCGCATAATTTCCTCAGAGCCACCGCCAATGGCATTTACTCTGACCTCCCGGTAAATGCGTTCCGCTCGACTTCCGCGCATAAAGCCAATGCCACCCAAGATCTGCAACGCCTCTCTAGCACAGTATTCCATCACTTCACTGGCTTGCACTTTGAGCAGGGCAATATCGCCCGGGTTAGGTACGCCCGCCTCAATGGACTCATTGCAAACGCGGATATAGGCTTGCGTCGCGTTAAGCTTTTGCTTCATGGTAGCAATCTTGTGGCGAATCACTTGGTGATCGGCCAGACGCTTGCCAAAGGTTTTGCGCTCTACAGCCCACGCCACAGCCTCTTCTAGACACACCCGCCCAAAGGCCTCCATTTGAATGGCCATGCCCATGCGCTCACTGTTGAAGTTGGTCATGATGACTTTAAAACCCTGATTCTCCTCGCCTATTAAGTTGCTGACAGGCACTCGTACATTATCGAAATACATCGTTGCCGTGTCGGATGCCCACCAGCCCTGCTTACGGTCTAAAGCTGTGCGAGAAAAGCCCTGCGCATCGGTTGGGATCAGCAGCATCGACACACCCGCGGCTCCAGCACCGCCGGTGCGCACTGCTGTCGATACATAGTCAGCACGCATGCCGCCGGTAATATAAGTCTTTGAACCGTTGACGATGTAATAGTCGCCGTCACGAACTGCCGCGGTGGCTAGGCTAGCGACGTCGGAACCGCCACCAGGCTCGGTAATACCAAGCGAAATCCAACTTTCGCCACGTAGAACCGCAGGCGCAATGTCTTCTTTCATTGCATCGCTGCCCCAATTCAAGACCGGTGGCAAACCTATCCCATGCACCATCAAACTCGCATTGATACCGCCCACACCGATACGGGCAAGCTCTTCATTGGCGATTTGGCTATACCAAATATCGCCGGGCGTTCCACCGTAGGCTTCGGGGTATCCAAGACCCAATAAACCGACATTAGCCGCTTTCGGCCACAGCTCGATGGGGATATGCCCCGCTTCATCCCATTCTTCGGCAAATGGCATGATCTCACTATCGATAAACCGACGTAATTGTTCGCGCCAAGCGAGGTGCTCTTCCTTCATATGGGGATTAGGCAAACGTGCACTATCAAAGTCGAGACTCATGGTGTTCCTGTTATTCTTGAACTTTGAGTATGTTTGTATACTACCTGTTCAATCTCTGCAATCTTGACAAGACATCCTATGGGGGGACGGGCCACGAAGCGCCTGTTAACCGGTACAATGAATCCAGCGAGGGTTTGTTGGCGTATCGCATTGCATACCCACCGATCTTGATTATTGTCTTTAACCAGGACCCAGTATGAAATACCGCGGCCAAGCCGACTACGACCACTCGACTGTGCCACTGACTGGCGTGTTACTCACTAACTTGGGTACGCCGAACGCACCGACGAAAGAGGCACTCAAACCTTATCTCAAGCAATTTTTGAGTGATCCACGCGTTGTGGAAGTGCCGCGCGCTATTTGGTGGTTCATCCTGAACGGTATCATCCTCAATACGCGACCAAAGCGCTCGGCCGAAGCCTATAGCGAAGTTTGGACTGATCGTGGTTCTCCACTGCTTTACCATCTCCATGACCAAGTAGCGGGTGTTGAGCAGCGGTTAGAACAGTCCATGGGTAAGGGATTTATGGTTCGCGGGGCCATGCGCTACGGTAATCCATCAATTAGCTCAGTGCTCGAAGAGATGGCTAATGCAGGCGTTCAGCGACTCGTTGTTATGCCGCTCTACCCACAATACGGGGGGCCGACGACGGGCTCAACCTTCGATGATCTCTCCGATGATTTCCGCCAGCGCCGCTGGCTGCCCGATTTACGTTTTATTAGTTCCTACCACGATGATGCGGGCTACATCCAAGCAGTAGCCAATTCGATAAGTCATCACTGGGCCAACAATGCGCGCGCCGACAAATTAGTGTTCAGCTATCACGGTATGCCACGGCGCTATTTACTCAACGGTGATCCCTATCACTGCCAGTGCCATAAGACGACTCGCCTTGTGGCAGACGCTCTCGGTTTACCTGAAGATGCCTACATAACCACTTTTCAGTCACGTTTCGGCCGCGAGGAATGGCTTAAACCGTATACCGATGACACGCTAAAGGCGCTACCCGACCAAGGTACGAAGTCCGTGCAAATCATCTGCCCAGGATTCTCAGCGGATTGCCTCGAAACGATTGAAGAAATCGGCATGGAAAACCGCGACTACTTTTTAGATGCCGGAGGTGAGCGTTACGAATACATCCCTTGCCTCAACGCCGAGCCCGAACATATTGACGCGCTCACAGCGCGTATTGAACGTGAACTTGCGGGGTGGGTGTCTAGACCGTTCGATGGGCAAGATTGCCAACATCGAGCCGTTGAAATGGGTGCTGAGCGCTAAAGGCCGTGGGCTGGCTCGAGCATCCCAATAGACCACGCAAGACCGATACCCAGAACAAACAAACACGTTAGCTTGATACGATCATGGCTGTGAAATTGCACTTCTGGTAGCAAATCGCCCAGCGCGATACAAATGAACGCGCCCGCCGAAAAAGCCAATGCGGCCGGCAATAGCACACCTCCCGATTGCATGGGATCAATCAACCACCAGAACATCAGTGCCGTTATCGGGCAAAGTAATGCAAAGGCAACGCTGATAAATTGCCGCTGACTAGTGGGCATACCGGATGCAGACGCAACCGTTTCAATCGATAAAGAGTCGAGAGGCTTGTGAAGCAATATGGCGAGAAAAACGCCTAGCCCCAAAATGCCGGCACTTCCATCCGGCTCTGCACGCATAACCGCACCTAGTGCGATGCCATCAATCACCGTGTGAATACTCAGACCCAATAATAAGCCCAACCAGGTAAACGGGCTTTTAGCAGGCGTCGCATGAGCATGCTCATGGGCCGCTGCGTGATGATGGTCATCGGCAGGATGGCTGCAGGCAACTTCACTGTGGGAAAAGTCATGCTGATGAAAATGAAACAAGCGAAGTAACAACAGCATAAAGACTAGGCCTGCCACCACCCACGTCATGGTCAGATCAATATCCGAGCCCCGGTTAGTGGCGCTATGGGGGATGAGGTGGAAGAATGCCACGCCCAACATGAGGCCCGCCACCAAACTCATGGTGAGCTGGGTTCGAGTATGCGTCATGTGAAAACGGCGAGGAAGCCAAGCACCTAACATCGACGCTGCAAAGACGGCCACACAATAACTGCTGAGTAAAACCAAGGTCACACGCTACACCTTAACCATGTTGTCACGATGAATCATTTCAGGATCACCGCCGTAGCCTAAGACATTCTCAATGGCCGATGAGGGGGTTCTGATAAGTTTCTCTGCCTCTGCGCTGCTGTAATTGACTAACCCTCGGGCTATCTCTTTACCCGCCCCGTCCCGACAACTTACAAGGTCACCGCGCACGAAATTACCCGTTACTGAGGCGATACCGATAGGTAATAAGGATCGACCTTGCTCGGTCAGGCTAATCACAGCACCATCGTCAAGCGTGAGCGAGCCTTTACTGTGCATAAGGCTAGCAAGCCACTGCTTGCGTGCGCTTTCTGGTCGAATGTCGGTTGTGAAGAACGTACCCAATGAATTCCCAGCAGCCACCCGCGGAATGACATTAGGTTCGCGCCCATGGGCAATGATCGTTGTAGTACCTGATCGCGCAGCCAAGCGAGCGGCACGTAATTTAGTCACCATACCTCCGCGCCCAAACTGGCCTCCGCCGCCCACCATGTCATCGAGCCGCTCGTCAGTAACGTCCGCCTGCCCAATCAATTCTGCGTCGGCATGTTCAGTGGGGTTTTTGGTAAACAACCCCTCCTGATCGGTGAGAATAAGCAGTGCATCGGCATCGACAAGATTAGCCACTAACGCTGCAAGGGTATCGTTATCGCCAAAACGAATTTCATCCGTAACCACTGAGTCGTTTTCATTAACAACAGGCAAAACGCCCATGCGTAATAAGGTACTTAAAGTACCGCGAGCATTGAGATAACGATCACGAGCGCGAATATCGTCGTGACTTAAGAGTACTAACGCAGTGGTGATACCGTGAGGACCAAGCGCGTCTTCATATGCGCGGATAAGCGCCGACTGGCCGACCGCTGCTGCTGCCTGTAAATCGTGTAATTCACTCGGACGCTGCGCTAAACCTAGTCGCACCACCCCCGCTGCAACCGCACCGCTAGAGACCAGAATAACCTCACAGCCGCGCTCACGTAGCGCAACTAACTGCTGTACTAAATTATGGATCACACCGTGGTCTAAACGACGACCATCTGCCGTCAGCAATGCACTACCGACTTTAACCACCCATCGTTTAGCTTCGGCCAAATGACTACGCTGGTTGGCACTCAATGGCGATACTCCACCTCGATGTCCAAATCATCATCGTCATGATCGTCGTCCTCGAGCTGCTGTTGCTGCTGTTGCTGCGCTTGTCGTTGTGAAACGCGCTCAGATCGCAAATGCTCGATACGCTCACGAGCTTCTTGTTGCATACGATTTTGGATATTGCGTTCTTCTTCAGCGACCTCGTCACTCTCCTGCTCTGCCGCCTTCAATTCTTCAATACAGGTCATCAGGTCACCGGCAAGCGCACTCGTACCTGTTTTCGATATCGCGGCCATTTCATAGGTTGGGCCGTCCCACCCTAAGGCATCGATCACCGCTTGGCGACGCACCGCACGTTGCTCGTCGTCGATTAAGTCGACCTTATTCAACACAAGCCAGCGAGGGCGTGAGGCCAGTGTTGGGCTGAATCGCTCTAGCTCCCGAACGATACTCTTGGCCGCTTCAGCAGGATCACTCTCATCTAAGGGCGCTAGATCGACAATATGCAAAAGAATCCGGTTGCGCGTCAGATGTTTCAAAAACCGAATGCCAAGGCCCGCACCATCTGATGCGCCTTCAATAAGTCCAGGGATGTCTGCCACAACAAAGGATCGGTAAGCATCTACCTTAACTACGCCCAGATTGGGGATTAGTGTTGTGAAGGGATAATCGGCAACCTTTGGCGTGGCGGATGACACAGCGCGGATAAATGTCGATTTACCCGCATTAGGAAGACCCAACAGTCCAACGTCCGCCAATACTTTGAGTTCGAGTTTCAAACGCCTAGATTCACCATCGGAACCCGGACTCGACTGACGAGGAGCTCGATTAACACTCGATTTATAGCGGGTATTCCCCAAACCGTGAAAACCGCCTTGAGCTACCAGCAATTCTTGCTCGTGGTCTTGTATATCGCCTAGGATCTCGCCGGTATCTTCATCAAGGACCGTGGTACCCAAAGGTACGGGAAGGTAAAGGTCATCTCCCCCCTTACCCGTACAGTTTCTTCCCTTACCCGACGCGCCGTTTTCCGCGCGAAACTTGCGCGTGTAGCGGTAATCGATCATGGTATTTAAGGCGTCATCTCCACGAAGATAGATACTGCCACCATCGCCGCCGTCACCGCCATCTGGGCCACCTCGGGGGATATATTTCTCCCGGCGGAAACTCACAGCACCACCGCCGCCGTTTCCAGCGAAGACCTCTATTGTTGCTTCGTCGACGAATTTCATGATGGCAGTTTACTGCTGATCCTTTGTTGGTGTCACACACCAGAAACAAAAAAGCCCCGTCCAGAGACGAGGCTTTCTGGGTCTGACAAACTGTTGTGCTTAGGCGCTAACAACGCGCACATGCTTACGCATACGGGGGCCGCCGCTGTAGAACTCTACTTTGCCGGAAGCGGTCGCAAATAATGTGTGGTCCTTGGCGCAGCTAACATTGTCACCGGGGTGCACTTTCGTGCCACGCTGACGAATAATGATGCCGCCAGCACTGATTGTTTGACCACCGAAGACCTTCACACCAAGTCGCTTGCTTTCTGAATCGCGACCGTTACGAGTACTACCGCCTGCTTTTTTGTGTGCCATATCTAATAAACTCCTATTAGCCCTGGATGCCAGTGATTCTAACTTCAGTAAACCACTGACGGTGTCCAGTTTCGTTTCGGTAATGCTTGCGTCGGTTGAATTTGACGATGCGGATCTTGTCATGACGACCCTGAGCAATGACTTCGGCCGTCACTTTACCACCCTCAACTAGCGGCGCACCAATCTTAACTGTTTCGCCTTCACCGACCATCAGAACTCGGTCAAACTCAACTGTTTCGCCAGTTGCGAGGTCGAGTTTCTCTAGCTTCAGCGTTTCGCCTTCCACTACTCGGTGCTGCTTACCACCGCTTTCAATCACTGCGTACATTGTCTTCTCCACTCAGTTAGCCTGCTCGCTGATAGTATTCCGCCGTTTTAGCGGGGCAGAGGTCAGGCACTGCGACACCTCCGGACTTCCGGAGCACTAATAAATTCAAGGGCGCGAAGTGTATTCAAGGAATCACGTAAACGCAAGGGGGGAATATTACCCCACCCAAGACCCTGCAGAGCACTCGGACACACCTTGTCTTTTGGAACAGCTTGGCGGTCCCTTCAACTTGGCGGTCCCTTGAAACAGCTTGGCGGCCCTTTGTAATAGTCTTGTGAAACGGGCTTAGCCTCGAGCCCAAAATCTTACCGCCGCAGTGGATAAATGTGACAGGAAATGTGTGAACCGTGACAGACAGCTACGTGACTGACTATAATCCCGTCTCATTCGGAGATCCCCCTGTGATAGAAAACATTCGCGCAAGTGTTGCTGACGCGTTCGATCAAGTCGACGAACTGATCGTTAAACAGCTGCGCTCTGACGTCGACTTAGTCGAAAACGTCGGTCATTACATCGTCGCTGCCGGTGGTAAGCGCCTGCGACCTCTGCTGGCACTGCTAGCCGCGCGAGTGCTGGGCGAGATCAGCCCTGATCACGTCAAATTTTCAGCGATTATAGAATTCATCCACACGGCAACGCTGTTGCACGACGATGTCGTCGACATCTCCAGCCTACGCCGTGGTCGCGCGACTGCGAATGAAACATTCGGTAATGCGCCTAGCGTACTAGTCGGCGACTTCATGTACACCCGCGCCTTTCAGCTCATGGTCGAACTGGGTGACTTAAGGCTACTCGAGCACATGGCTAACACCACCAACATTATTGCTGAAGGCGAGGTCCTGCAATTGGTTCGCGCAGGCAATGCGTCAGTTAACGAAGCTCAGTATCAAGAAGTCATTGAACGGAAAACCGCCATTTTATTTGCTTCCGCATGTCGTGGCGCCGCTATGCTTTCTGGCGCGCCACAACATGAACAATCACTCCATGACTATGGGCTCCACCTTGGTATCGCCTTTCAAATGATTGACGATGTGCTGGATTACACAGGTGACCCCGAAGAAATGGGTAAAAATGTGGGCGATGATCTCAGCGAAGGTAAGCCAACGTTGCCACTCATCCACGTGATGAATACTGGCTCCACCGAAGATCGAGACATCGTGCGTACGGCAATTGAAACCAAGTCCAAGGACAGCCTCAACGATGTAGTGGCCGCCGTAACGCGGTGTGGGGGCGCGGAGTACACCCTAGAGCGCGCGGTCTACCATCGAGATAAAGCCATCAGTGCACTCGCAGATTTTGACGACTCGCCCGAAAAGTCGTCCTTATTACAACTCGCCAAACTATCGGTAGAACGAAGCCATTAACTATGCATACTGTCGCTCAACAGCTTGATTCTGCACTTGAAGAAGCAGCATCTGAAGCTAAAAAAGAAAGCCTACAAACACTGTTCGACGCCAACCCTGAGCGAGTCGACACCTTTCAATGCCATGGCGCGGGGCTATCGCTCGACTACTCCAAGCAACGGCTCAACGATGCACATCGCAATTTACTGATTGAGCTTGGCACTGAAGCAGCTTTGGCCGCCGGTTTTGAAGCACTCGTTCACGGTGAGACCGTGAACATTACCGAACAGCGTCCCGCCCTGCACACGTTGCTTCGGGGCACTGCGGGAGACAAATCTCCCGAGCGCTATAGCGAGGTCAATAGTGCCCTCGCCCTTATGCAGCGATTGGTCGCCGACATACACAGTGGTGGCCGGCGAGGGTTCACAGGCCAGCCCTTTACCGACGTCGTCAATATTGGCATTGGCGGCTCTGATTTAGGCCCGCGCATGGTCAGCCGAGCACTGTGGACTAAGACGCCAAAGCTGCGCGCCCATTTTGTGGCGAACGTTGACCCTCAGGATCTAGACGAAACGCTTCATGGCCTCGACCCCGCGACCACGCTCTTTATTGTTTGCTCCAAGTCGTTTACGACCGAAGAAACGCTGTCCAACGCACTGCGCGCACGGGACTGGCTGCTGAATGCAGGAGCCGCGCAAAGTGACGTCGCACAGCACGTAGTGGCCGTCACCACAAACCTTGAGGCTGCCGGTGAATTTGGTATCGATACTGAGCAGTGCTACCCAATGTGGGACTGGGTTGGTGGGCGCTACTCAGTGTGGTCCGCCATTGGCTTGGTCGTTGCGCTCAACCTAGGGTGGGATGCCTTCACAGAGTTCCTCGAGGGCGGCCACGCCATGGACTTGCACACTCTGGATGCGCCCGTTGCGGATAATCTGCCCATGACTCTCGCGCTTTTAGAGTGGTGGAATACCCTGTATCTCGGTACTGAAACCCATTTAGTACTGCCTTATGCCCAGCGGCTATCGGCCTTTACGGACTTTCTGCAGCAACTCACCATGGAATCTAACGGTAAAAGCACAACCGTCACAGGCCAACCCGTAGAGAAACCTACCGCGCCTGTCCTTTGGGGTTCTGCTGGAACGATTGGTCAACACAGCTATTACCAGCTGCTACATCAGGGCAATCGTGAATTTAGCGCCGATCTGATCTTGCCGCTCACTAACGGTGACGTAGATACCGATGCGCACCGAAAGCTGGCGGCCAACGCTCTGGCCCAAAGCCGGGCGTTCATGATTGGTAGAAACGAACAAGAGGCGCGTGCCTTAGCCGAGTCTCGAGGTCAGGATCGACTAATGGCCGCCCACTATGCGATGCCTGGCAACCACCCGCACTCGCTGATCACCTTTGATGCTGTAACGCCTAAAACCCTGGGGGCACTGATTGCCGCATATGAACACAAAACGTTCTTTCTAGGCGCACTGTTCAACTTGAACCCCTTTGATCAGTGGGGCGTTGAGCTCGGTAAAGTGATTGGCCGGCAAATCGATAAGGTACTTGCTTCAGGTGATGGCCTGGAAGCCCTCGACCCCTCGACAGCCAAAGCCATCGAAGCGTGGCGAGCGGCTAACGCCTAGGGCTCAGCAATTATCGATCATAGTCAGTAGCTCTTCGGTTTTTCTCTCCATGAGCTCCCTGTTACCCAGGCTTTCAACATTGAGGCGAACGACGGGCTCCGTGTTGGACATTCGAAGATTGAAACGCCAGTCATCCATTTCGATACTCAAGCCATCGATATATTCGACGCGCTTAGAACCCGGCCCATAATGGGCCTCAACCGTGTTGATCAAGGTTTTAGGGTCGCTAATCGTGCGATTAATTTCCCCGGAGCAGGGATACAAGGCTTCTCTTTCGCTTACAAGTTCACTGAGCGTTTTGTCGTGAGTCGACATTAACGCGCTGACAAGGAGCCAAGGAATCATTCCGCTATCGCAATAGGCAAAGTCGCGAAAGTAATGGTGCGCACTCATCTCCCCGCCGTAAATAGCATCGACCTCACGCATTCGTTCTTTGATAAATGCATGCCCGGTCTTGCTTTGAATCGCTTCACCACCGGCTCGCTCAACAATGTCGCGCGTATTCCAGGTCAAACGTGGGTCATGCACCACTCGCTGGGGCCCTTCTTTGGCAATGAAGGCCTCTGCGAGCAATCCGACAATGTAATAGCCCTCGACAAATGCACCGGTCTCGTCAAAAAAGAAGCAACGATCGAAGTCACCATCCCAAGCAATGCCCAAATCAGCTTTTTCACTGCGCACGGCATCGGCTGTAGCGGCGCGATTCTCCACCAACAAAGGATTGGGCACGCCATTGGGAAAGTTGCCATCTGCTTCATGATGAACTTTGACAAAGTTGAACGGTAGGCTTGATTCAAGCGCGTCGACGACTCGGCCCGCACCGCCATTACCGGCGTTGCAGACAATAGTAAGCGGCTTGAGTGTAGCCGTATCAACATACGTTAACAGATGCGCGATATAGGCATCGAGAGTCGATACCCTCTCATGACTACCGTGGGATACTGCAGACGTGAAGACGTTCTCCTCAGCTAATGCCTGGATGTCCTTTAAACCCGAATCGCCCGAGATTGGCTGAGAGCCTGCGCGCACAAACTTCATGCCATTGTAATCTTTCGGGTTGTGACTCGCGGTGACAGCAATACCGCCCCCCACGCCAAGATAAGAAGTCGCAAAGTAAATCTCTTCGGTACCGCAAAGGCCGATGTCTTTGACGTCAACCCCCTGCTCCCGCAGGCCTTCAATCAATGCCTGCTTGATTGATTCACTCGTCAGTCGAATATCGTGGCCTACCACCACGGTGCCCGGCTGGATGACCTCTGCGTACGCGCGGCCTATTCGTCGAGCAACATCCTCATTGAGCTGATCGGGGATACGCCCTCTAACATCGTAAGCTTTGAAACAGGTAATAGGGCTAGGCATTAGGCATCCTTGACATAAAAGTTGTCGAACACGAAATTAGTTGCCTCGACGAATCCGGGAACACTGCCACAATCAAAGCGCTGCCCCTCAAATTTATAAGCAATGACTCCGCCCTTTTGCGCCTGGATCTGAAGCGCGTCAGTAATCTGGACCTCACCGTTCGCGCCGGGCTTCGTCGTACGTATGATGTCGAAGATGTCCGGCGTCAAAATATAACGGCCGATAATCGCTAAATTAGAAGGTGCGTTCTCTGCCGCTGGTTTTTCAACCATGCTTTTAACGCGATAGAGCCCTTCCTGTATGCATTCACCAGAAATAACGCCGTATTTATGTATTTCGTCCATCGGCACTTCTTGAACCGCAACAACTGAACAACGAAACTGTTCGTGCAAATCGAGCATTTGCGAGAGTACGCCGGGACCGTCGGGATTGATGCAAAGATCGTCTGACAGCACTACGCCAAAGGGTTCGGGGCCAATTAATGCCTCGCCCGTCAGAATCGCATGCCCTAAGCCCAGCATCTCGCGCTGGCGCACCATGGTAAAGGTACCTTGATCGATAACAGCTCGAATGCTGTCCAACAGAGGCTCTTTGCTGCTGCCCGCAATTTGGTGTTCCAACTCGTAACTGACATCGAAGTGATCGGCGATTGCGCGCTTACCACGCCCAGTAACAAAAGCGCAGTTAGTCATTCCCGCGCTCATCGCCTCTTCCACTCCATATTGAACCAGTGGCTTATTGACGACGGGGAGCATCTCTTTGGGCATACTTTTCGTCGCTGGGAGAAACCGTGTGCCGTAGCCAGCTACGGGGAAAAGACACTTTTTAACCATTTGCAATCCTTACCGTTAACGTCCGTAGACATCTTCAAATCGAACAATATCATCCTCTCCCAGATACGAGCCTGACTGCACTTCAATAAGCTCTAGAGGAATGTGCCCCGGGTTCACTAAGCGGTGCTTGGTGCCCAATGGGATATACGTCGACTGGTCTTCCGTCAAGATGAAGACGTCATCACCACGAGTAATCTCTGCAGTACCTGCGACGACTATCCAGTGCTCGGCACGATGAAAATGCTTCTGTAACGAGAGCTTTTCGCCCGGATTAACGACAATACGCTTGACCTGGAATCGATCGGAGACGATGAGTGACTCATAGGAACCCCACGGCCTAAAGACTCGTTGGTGCAGTGTAGCTTCGTCCCGCCCCTGTAGCTTTAACGCCGTGACCAGCGCCTTAACATTTTGAACGTTATCGCGATCGGCAACTAATACAGCGTCAGCTGTTTCGACAATAACGAGGTTATCCACACCGGTGGTGGTGACTAAGCGCGTCTCGGAACGGATATAACTATTTCTGGTGTCCTGTGCGAGAACATCTCCCTCGATCACATTCCCTTCGGTATCTGCGTCTCCCGCTTCCCAGAGAGCAGACCAAGCGCCAATGTCGCTCCAACCGCAATCCAATGCCACGACGGCACCTGCGTCTGTCTGCTCCATGACCGCATAGTCAATGCTATCTGAGGGGCATGCGAGAAAGGCTTCACTGTCAGGTCGCACGAAGTCCATATCATGGGTCGCCCTCGCCATTGCCTGCTTGCAAGCATCTGCCATCAACGACTGATATTGAGCAAGCACCTCTAAGTAGCGGTCCGCTCGAAACAAAAACATACCGCTGTTCCAAAGATAGTTACCCGCGTCGACGTAGCCCTGCGCTGTGGCTTGATCTGGCTTTTCTACAAACTCAGACAACTCGGAAATACCGGCGCTAAATTCCGCCCCGCATTTAATATAGCCATAGCCCGTCTCAGCTCGGTCAGGCACCACGCCAAAAGTGACCAAGCGGCCGCTATTTGCCGCGTCTAATGCCGCCTGCACCGCCTGTGAAAAAGCGTCGGTGTTGGCAATGTAATGATCGGCCGGTAACACAAGAAGCATCGCATCGGCATCAGCTTGCAGCGCGCTAATCGCCGCCAACGCTATAGCGGGTGCGGTATTACGCCCAGCGGGCTCTAGAATAATGGCGGTAGTGTCGAGCGCAATCTCACGCATCTGCTCGGCGACAAGGAAGCGATGCGCCTCATTACAAACAACAATAGGAGGAGCCGTGTCCAGGGCGTGAAGGCGCTGATGGGTCTCTTGGAGCATAGATAACTTACCCACCAAGGGTAAAAATTGCTTTGGCCGACCTTCTCTTGACACAGGCCACAGCCGACTGCCAACGCCTCCAGATAACAAAACGGGGAAAAGCATGGTTAAGATCCCTATAAAAACTCGTCGACTATTGTACGCGAGATACTATTTAAACGCCTGTTGGGGCGCACATATTTAGTGTGTGCTTCACGCTAAGGCCCACGGAACCATTGACAGCACTAGGTATAGCAATGTGTGAAGCACTGTGTGAAGGACTGTGTAAAGCACTGTATATAACACTATGGACGACACTAAAACCCGTCGAAGCCAATACAATAGGTTACGACCAACGCTAGACAAGCGCTGTGAAGGATTTACAATTGTCATCTGGGCATACGAAGTGCCTCTGCTCCGGAGTAACGGCAAGCAATCCTCGCAGGTAACCCTCACAGGTAACCCTCGCAGATAGCTCTCCGCCGGTCATACACCCCATGCTACTTGGTAAAGACATGAACACATCCGTACACACCGCGAAATCCTCCTACGAGAAGGACGAGCTAGTCGCCTGTGGCATTGGCGAACTCTTCGGCCCGGGCAATGCCCAGCTGCCCGTTAATAATATGCTAATGATGGATCGTATTACCCAGATCAGCTCAGACGGCGGAGAACGCGGCAAAGGTGAAATAATTGCGGAACTCGATATCACTCCAGACCTGTGGTTTTTCGACTGCCATTTTCCCGGAGACCCCGTGATGCCAGGGTGTTTAGGCCTCGATGCGATGTGGCAGTTAGTGGGCTTTTTCTTGGGCTGGCGCGGCAATCCCGGGCGCGGGCGCGCACTTGGCTCAGGCGAAGTAAAGTTTACCGGTCAGATCTTACCGACCGCATCTAAGGTGACTTATCACATTACTATGAAGCGCGTCATCGAGCGCAAGCTAGTTATGGGCATCGCCGATGGCTCAGTCGCCGTCGACGGCAAGGTTATTTATACGGCTTCAGATTTACGCGTTGGTCTATTCACTTCTACGGAATCTTTCTAATGGCTTCAAGGGTTGTTGTAACCGGAATTGGTATTGTTTCTTGCCTCGGCAATAATGCGCAGGAAGTGACGGACTCACTCCGCGAGGGGCGTTCAGGCATATCTTCCTGTCAGCAACACATAGACGCGGGCATGCGTTCACATGTTGCCGGGACACCGAATATTACCCTCTCAGAGCACATCGATCGCAAGCAGTGGCGCTTTATGGGCGACGCAGCGGGTTACGCCTACCTCAGTATGGCGCAAGCGATTGAGGATGCGGGCCTGACTCCCGAGCAAGTATCTAACCCTCGCACAGGCATTATTGCGGGCTCTGGTGGCGCATCGTCAGCAAGCCAAGTCGAAGCAGCCGATATCCTGCGCGAGCGAGGCTTACGCAGAGTGGGTCCCTACCGCGTCACTCAAACCATGGGCAGTACAGTGTCGGCCTGCCTTGCAACTCCCTTTCAAATAAAGGGCGTCAACTACTCGATTTCATCTGCCTGCTCAACCAGCGCACACTGTATTGGCAACGCGATGGAACAAATTCAACTGGGCAAGCAAGACGTTGTATTTGCCGGCGGTGGCGAAGAGCTTCATTGGACGCTGAGCTGCTTGTTTGACGCAATGGGCGCCCTATCGACCCAGTATAACGATACGCCAGAAAGGGCTTCCCGCGCCTATGACGCAGACCGAGATGGCTTTGTTATTGCTGGCGGTGGCGGCATGGTCGTGCTCGAGTCCCTCGAACACGCGCAAGCGCGTGGGGCAAAAATCTACGCAGAACTTGTGGGCTATGGCGCTACCAGCGATGGTTATGACATGGTCGCGCCCTCGGGCGAGGGCGCTGTACGCTGCATGCAGCAGGCAATGAGCACCGTCGATGGTGACATTGATTACATCAACGCACACGGTACCAGTACGCCCGCAGGTGACATGCAAGAATTGAATGCCGTTCGTCAAGTCTTTGGTCAGATGGCTGACAGCGCGCCGTGGATTGGCTCCACCAAATCGCTGAGCGGGCACTCCTTGGGTGCTGCCGGAGTCCAAGAAGCGATCTACTCACTTCTAATGATGGAAAATGACTTCGTCGCGGCATCTGCCAACATTGACAACCTCGATGACGATGCCCAAGGCATGAAAATCGTTCGTGAACGGCTTGATAACCACCGCTTAGAGCGAGTTATGTCCAACAGCTTCGGCTTTGGTGGTACGAACGCGACACTGGTGTTTCAGCGTCTGTCGAGCTAATCCTCCGATGCCCCCTCGCCTCAGGCCTTAAGCCGTCAGTGGCGAGAGCAGTTCGCTCATAAGAAGAACCTGCACGGGGTCACCCTCTTTGACTGTGCTGCCCACGGGAATGATGGCCAAGCCTTGAGCGTGGCTCACACTGCTCAAAACGCCACTGCTTTGGTCTGAGGACTTTCGCGCAATCCATGGATTACCCGCGTGAAGTTCTACTCGCAGAAACTCTTCGCGACTCCCTGGTCTATCCACCTGAAAACCCGCTTGCGCCGTAAAACGTCGGGGGCTCGGAAGCTCTGCCCCTTGCGCTTTTGCTAACCAAGGTCGCACGACCAATGCAAACGTTACCCAAGCTGATACCGGATTGCCCGGCAAGCCAAATACTGGACAGCCCTCAACGACGCCAAAAGCCAGGGGTTTTCCCGGCTTGATGGCTAGCTTCCAAAGCGCAAGCTGACCGCGGGCCTCAATCTGCGCGCGGACATGATCTTCTTCACCCACGGATACGCCACCGCAGGTCACAATGCAATCGGCCTCGGCCGCTGCCCGCTCCAACGCATCGCCTATGATTGTCGGTTCATCTGGCAAGGTGGCCGTCTCAATAGCGTGCATTCCCATCGCTTCAATCTGCGCGCAAATTTGTGGGCCATTGCTATTGTAAATTTGCCAGGGTTGTCGCGGCTCACCGGGTGCCACAAGTTCATCACCCGTCGTCAGCACCGCCACGCGTAATCGCCGTCTCACGGGTAATGTTGCATAACCGAGTGAGGCGGCTAAGCCGAGGTCTTGCGGCATCAACACGCGCCCTTCCGACAATATGGTATGCCCGACACGAATATCTGCCCCTTGGCGCCGAATATGCTGCCCATGGGTGACGCAGCCTAAAACCGAGATTTCGCCCTCTTTAGCGAGAACATCTTCTTGCATAATGATGGTGTCGGCACCATCGGGCAGCATTGCCCCCGTAAAAATCCTGGCTGCTGTCCCCGGAATAAGTGGTTGTGCCGCCGCACCCGCGGGAATTCTTTGGGACACGGGCAATGTGCCTGGAAGATCCCGCGCCCTTACCGCATAACCATCCATCGCACTGTTATCAAAGCCCGGAACATCGATACAGGCAGTAACTGGCGCTGCAAGTGTTCTCCAGAGACATTCACGAAGCGGTTCATTGCTGCTGCGTGGCGCGCTCGGCACCTGCGTCATCAGCATGTGAAGTGCGTCGGACAACGGAGTTAATGCCATGCTTAATTACCGGTAACCGCTTTACTGCTGGCTTCTTTATCGGTGACTACGGCGACGTAATTACAGGGTTTATGCTGACTATCTAACTGTTCTGCAATGATGTGAGTCCATGCCGTTCGGCAAGCGCCGGTCGAGCCAGGCATACAGAACACGACGGTACGATTCGCAAAGCCACCTACCGCGCGTGACTGAATAGTTGAGGACCCGATTTCCAGAAAAGATACTTGTCGAAACGTCTCACCAAACCCTTCAATAACCTTATCGAATAGGGGCGTAACCGCCTCTGGTGTCGAATCGCGACCCGAGAATCCCGTCCCACCAGTAGTGAGTATTGCATCGACCGCGGGGTCAGCGATCCAGGCAGAGATAACCGCACGAATTTGATAAACATCATCTTTAACGATTTCTCTGTGCCTGAGCACATGGCCTGCGGCTATCGCCTCACTGACTAAATAGTCGCCTGACGTGTCATTAAGCTCAGTACGCGTATCGCTGATTGTTAGCACCGCCACACCTAGGGCAATTCGTTCACTGGTCACTTGGACTCATCCTTACCATCATCCTTGCCATCATCCTTGCAATAAAGCTCGAGGTAACGGTTGACTGCTCGCTCTACAAAATCACGCCAAGGTCGTCGCTGAATACCAAATTGATGGCGAATGCCTTCGCAATCGAGAGCGCGATTGACCCAGGTTGTTCTGGCATTAACATCTTCTTTAAGGCAGTCATGTACCCGGCTAAATGGCTCTCGCTGACTCGCGTGCGCAATAGCGGCCTCACAGAAGCTGAACCAGCCGGTATCTCCCGTACTGCCATAGTGGTAAATGCCTTTATCGGGGGCACCCACACTCAATTGGTCAGCAATACCCGAAACGACCCTCGCCACTTCGGCGGTATGAACAGGACAATCGCGCACGTTGTCGGTAGCGTAGATGTCTTTACCAATCCGTAAGCGATCTAAAAGCTGCTTAAAACGGCCAGGTCCGCGCCCTGAAAATAGCCAGCCCAAACGCAGAATAATGGTCGGATCGACAGTTGATAGCAGTATCTGTTCAGCTTGGGCTATCAGTAAGCCCGCGCCATCCACCGCATCGGCTTTGTCACTCTCCCGATAAGGTCTCGTCATAGCCCCGGAAAACACTTGTGAACTCGACAAAAAGAGATAGCGAGCCTCACTTTTCGCAGACAAGTGGCCCAGCCACTCAGTGCGCTCAATGTCACGCTGCCCTAAGGGGTCATGGCCACCAATTTGGCTTACCATCCGCGCATCGATGACGATATCTGCGGCGGCCACTTTAAAGATCTTTTTAACCTGCCGCTCGCGCTTCCACCGCGTGTCTTCGAGAGATAGGAGGAGTAATTCGTGCCGCCTCAATGGCGGGATGAATGACCGAAGTGAATGGCCAACCGGCGTATCTGATCCCAACAGCAGAATGCGCAATATTCAGTGGCCTCCCAGCCATCATCACCATTAAAAGGGGATATCGTCATCCATAGGATCGATGGTACCGCCAGTTTGGCCAAAACCACCCTGCGGGGCTGCAGGTGCCTGGCTAAAGCCGCCACCGCTGGTGCCGCCATAGTTGCCCTGCGACTGACCACCGCCACCGCTACCGCCATCACCGCCGCGGCTGTCGAGCATTTGCATCTCGCTCGCCACAATTTCTGTGCTGTAACGGTCCTGACCCGACTGTTGATCCTGCCATTTCCGGGTGCGTAATGACCCTTCAACGTAGACTTTAGAGCCTTTGCGCAAGTATTCAGCTGCAATCTCAGCGAGGCGATTGAAGAACACAACGCGATGCCACTCGGTACGCTCTTGTTGTTGTCCCGTATTTTTATCTTTCCACGCTTCAGAAGTAGCAATACTGATATTGGTAACCGCGCCACCCGAAGGCAGCATACGGTGTTCAGGGTCATTGCCGAGATTTCCCACGAGGATGACCTTATTGATGCCTCGAGACGCCATACTATTCTCCAAATTAACTTGCCGAACACCACGCTCGGCTACTTATGTTTAATGATGTGACTATATCAACCCGATCCCCGCGATGCGACTATCGTGAACGTTATTCACCTTGAAGAGTGGTGGTTGATGCCTCCATGCGGAAATTGAAGGCAACGAGTAGCCAAACCACGGATACCGTCAACACGGTATAGCTTACTGCAGCAACACCTCCAGCGCCCAAAACATAACCACCGGCCGTGCCGCCGACAAAGATTCCGAGAAACTGGCTTGTCGAAAAGACGCCTGACGCGGTTCCTCGCAAGCGGCCCGGCGCTAGGCGGGTCAGCAATGAAGGCAGGATTGCCTCGAGGGCGTTAATACCAATGAACAACAACACCATGCCTGTGGCCATCCACCAAAGGGAGGGCGCATTGAGGGCGAGCAAAGCGCCCGCTACCACCGCTAAAATACCGAGCAGAACGGGAACGCGGGGCTCTGCATTTCCACGCCCGTAACGCATGAGCATTAAAGCAGGCGGCAAAGAAAGTAATACCGCGCCCAAATAGAGTGCCCAATGATGGTCTGCCGGGAAACCAATCTCATCCGCCATAAGTTTGGGCACAACGAGGAAAGAAGCCATCAGAATAGCGTGCAGCACGAAAATACTCAGATACAGGGCGGGTAACCCACCACCAAAAATATGCTCGACCTCGAATTCTCCACGAGTAAGCGCATGTTGATGATGAGGATTGTGAGGCAGGACAAGTCCCACAATAATCAAGCCAATAACTCCGAGCATAGCCGTCACTGAGAAAACCAATGAAAGGCCGCCCAAAGCAGCCAGCACGGGGCCTGCGACCAGCGCTATAACAAAAGACAAACCGACGCTGGCACCGATAATGGCCATAGTTTTTGTTCGCTGGCTGTCCCTAGTGTAATCCGCAGCCATTGCGGTAAGCGCAGCCGCAATAGCGCCGCAGCCCTGTAAAAAACGCCCAATAATAATATCCGTAATCGTATCTGCTCGCGCGGCCACAACACTGCCTGCAATAAAAACTAATAGGCCCACAAATACCACGGGGCGTCGTCCTATACGATCGGATAACCACCCCAGCGGCAACTGCAGTAACGCCTGAGTTAAACCGTATGCCCCAAGGGCAATCCCCAACAACTGGGGCGTGGCGCCGGGCAAGTCAGAAGCGTAAACACCGAGCAACGGCAAGACCATAAACAGGCCAAGCATACGGAAGCTATAAAGACTGGCGAGCACCGATACGGCATAGCGCTCACTCTGGGTAAAAGGCTCTTTGGTAATCACGGGACACTGCTTTCACATAAAAAATGCATTTTAGCACGACAGCACCTCGACTCATGACAGTAAATCAGTCGGATAGCGGTTCATTTGCGTATACTGTCTTGTTTTTCCTAATGCCAAAGGCAGACTCTATCTATGGACACCATTCAAGTCCGCGGCGCGCGCACTCATAACCTGAAAAACATCGACCTCGATATCCCTCGAGACAAGCTCGTTGTTATCACCGGATTATCGGGCTCTGGCAAATCGTCTCTAGCTTTCGACACCCTTTACGCCGAAGGGCAGCGCCGCTACGTGGAGTCACTATCGACGTACGCGCGCCAGTTTTTATCGATGATGGAGAAACCCGACATCGATCATATCGAGGGGTTATCGCCGGCTATTTCCATTGAACAAAAGTCAACGTCCCACAACCCCCGATCGACAGTGGGCACGATCACCGAGATTTATGATTACCTGCGACTGCTATTCGCACGCGTGGGCGATCCACGTTGCCCCACCCATGGCGTCACGCTGCGCGCTCAAACCGTTAGCCAAATGGTGGATGCCGTTCTAGCTATGCCAGAAGGCGCGAAGCTGATGCTGCTTGCGCCCGTTGTTAGGGACCGCAAGGGTGAGCACTTACATATTTTTCAACAGATGCGCGCAGCCGGCTTTATTCGGGCTCGCGTAGATGGGATCTTGGTAGATTTAGATGACGTCCCCGAGCTCGACAAAAAGCGCAAGCATCGCATTGACATTGTTATCGATCGATTCAAGGTTCGCGACGACCTAGGCTTGCGGCTCGCCGAGTCATTTGAGACCGCTCTCGAACTGACTGACGGTCTTGCAAGCATCGCGCCTATGGACGGCGACGGCGACGAGCAGGTGTTCTCAGCGCGTTACGCCTGTCCGGAATGTGGTCATGCGATTGATGAGCTAGAGCCTCGACTGTTTTCATTTAACAATCCGGCAGGGGCGTGCCCAAGCTGTGACGGTCTCGGAGTCACTCAGTATTTTGACCCCAGTCGCGTGGTGATGCACTCCGATGCAAGCTTAGCTGCCGGCGCTATCCGCGGCTGGGATCGACGCAATGTTTATTATTTTCACTTGCTGACATCACTGGCTGATCATTACGGTTTCGATATCGATAAACCCTTCGATAAACTCAGCAAGAAACACCGTGACATTATTCTACAAGGCAGTGGCGGCGAAGAAATCGAGTTTGCCTACGTCAATGATCGCGGCACCGTATTCAAGCGACGCCACGCGTTTGAAGGCGTGCTGCCCAATATGGAGCGCCGCTATCGCGAGACCGATTCGCAATCGGTGCGCGAAGAGCTGTCTAAATATGTATCCACCGCAGCCTGCCACGAGTGTGGAGGCGCGCGGCTATGTGAGGACGCGCGCAGCGTTTTCGTCGACGAGCGCACGCTACCGAGCATCACACATATGCCCGTCGGTGAAGCCTATGATTACTTCGATACGCTGAAACTCGACGGAAGAAAGGGTGAAATCGCTGACAAAATCCTCAAAGAACTCCGCGCTCGCTACCGGTTCTTAGTGGATGTCGGTCTCAACTACCTAACACTCGATCGCAGTGCAGAAACGTTATCAGGCGGTGAAGCTCAGCGAATTCGCCTGGCTTCACAGATTGGCGCAGGACTGGTAGGCGTTATGTATATCCTCGATGAGCCGTCGATTGGCTTACACCAGAGAGATAACGAGCGACTGCTTCGAACGCTGACGCATCTTCGAGATATCGGTAATACGGTATTAGTCGTCGAACATGACGAAGATGCCATCCGCTCGGCAGACCATATTATCGATATCGGCCCGGGTGCTGGCGTGCATGGGGGTACTGTTGTCGCACAGGGGACTTATAAAGACATTATTAGCAGTAAAGACTCGCTAACGGGCGCATATTTATCGGGCAAACGCTGTATTCCCATACCCAAAAAGCGCAACAAACCCGATCCGAAACGAAAGCTAATTATAAAGGGTGCAAGTGGCAACAACTTGAAGCACGTCGATCTCGAACTCCCCATCGGATTGCTTACCTGCGTCACTGGCGTTTCTGGCTCAGGGAAATCGACATTGATCAACGGCACCCTTTACCCCGTCGCAGCCACGGAACTGAATGGTGCGACAACGCTGAATGCAGCGAAACACACATTGGTGAAAGGGCTCGAGCAGTTCGATAAGTGTATCGACATTGACCAAAGTCCTATTGGGCGAACTCCTCGCTCAAACCCGGCCACCTACACCGGAATCTTCACACCTATTCGCGAGCTGTTTGCTGGCACCCAAGAAGCACGATCGAGGGGCTACAAGCCTGGCCGCTTCAGTTTTAACGTTCGGGGCGGACGGTGTGAAGCCTGTCAGGGTGATGGTGTGACGAAAGTCGAGATGCACTTCCTTCCTGACGTTTATGTTCCCTGTGATATCTGTAAGGGAAAACGTTACAACCGTGAAACTCTCGAAATACGCTACAAGAGTAAGAACATATCGGAAGTGCTCGACATGACTGTGGAAGAAGCACTGGCCTTCTTCGAGGCTGTGCCTGCGATCTTCCGAAAACTGCAAACGCTGATCGACGTGGGGTTAACGTACATCCGTCTCGGACAAGCAGCGACAACGCTATCAGGCGGTGAGGCGCAGCGCGTTAAACTGTCCCGCGAATTATCAAAACGGGATACGGGTAACACACTTTATATTCTCGACGAACCAACTACTGGCTTACACTTCGAAGACATACGCCAGTTACTAGAGGTGCTCCATCGCCTGCGAGACGGCGGCAATACCGTGGTCATTATCGAACACAATTTAGACGTTGTTAAAACGGCGGACTGGCTAGTCGATTTAGGGCCTGAGGGTGGCTCTGGTGGCGGCGAAATCATCGCTACAGGTACCCCAGAGGATGTCGCTGATAACGCAGCGTCCCATACAGGACGATTCTTGAAGCCATTGCTGGCAGGTCAAAGCTAACAGCCTACGGGCTCCCAGCATCAAAATTTGGACAAAAAAATGAGGCCCTAAGGCCTCACTTTTCCAAAGAACGGGTATCGAGCTTAAAGCGCGACGATGTTCTCAGCTTGTGGGCCTTTCTGACCCTGAGTAATGCGAAACTCAACTTTCTGACCATCGGTCAAAGTTTTGAAGCCATCGCCAACAATAGCGCTGAAGTGAGCGAACACGTCAGGACCATTTTCTTGCTCGATGAAACCAAAACCTTTTGACTCGTTGAACCACTTAACAGTACCAGTAACATTTGACATAACTAATTTTCCTAAAGAACAAAGATAACCCACGAGGGGTTGGTAGTGCGAGAAATGTAGGTCTATCTTAAAAACTTCAGGATGTAGTAATACTAAGAAGACAACGAAACAGAAAATCTAAAGGATAAATACGTTTCTAGCAGCCGGAACGGTACAGACTTTAGCGGTGCATAGCGAACCTTTTCGTACGTGAATAAACCACAAACCCTCGTCGCCGAACATATTTTAACTGCAGTCATCGCTCGCTACTCGCTATAAAGTCATTATCGGTGAGCGGCTAAGAACATCGCCCACTAACAAAAAAGCCCCGCTACGCGGGGCCTTTAATAAACCAGTCAGGATGAGCACTCTCTATAACGCAGGCCATCACGCAAGCCATCACGCATGCGCCAACGCCAATAACTCAATCCTCTGAATCGACCTCTGCGTCGTCATAAACCTCGGGCTCAGGACGATCAACTAACTCGACGTACGCCATAGGCGCCTTATCGCCGGTGCGGTAGCCACACTTCAAAATGCGAATGTACCCGCCTGGGCGCTCCTGGTAACGCGGACCAAGCTCGTCAAATAGCTTACCAACCGCTTCCTTACTACGAGTACGGTCGAAAGCAAGACGACGGTTTGCAACGCTATCGTTCTTAGCCAGTGTGATAAGTGGCTCTGCATAGCCCCGAAGCTCTTTAGCCTTGGGCAGAGTGGTTTTGATCAACTCGTGCTCTACCAGAGATACCGCCATGTTACGGAACATGGCTTTTCTATGGGAGCTGTTACGGTTTAGTTGGCGACCGCTGTGACGATGACGCATTGTCGTAATCCCTCAATAAGGCTGCCTTCTCGGCAGGCCAGTATAATACTTGTTAATTAAGCGCCTAAAAGACGCTCATCGTTCTTAAGGCTGGCTGGTGGCCAGTTCTCAAGACGCATACCCAGAGACAAACCGCGCGAAGCCAGAACGTCTTTGATTTCTGTTAGCGACTTCTTACCGAGGTTCGGAGTCTTAAGAAGCTCAACTTCAGTGCGCTGTACCAAATCACCGATGTAGTAGATGTTTTCAGCTTTCAAGCAGTTAGCCGAACGAACTGTCAGCTCAAGATCGTCAACTGGACGCAGTAAAATGGGATCAACTTCATCCTCAGCTTCCTGAGCCGCAGCCTGCGTTTCGCCTTCGAGATCGACAAAGACTGACAGCTGCTGCTGCAGAATAGTCGCGGCGCGACGAATAGCCTCTTCAGGATCAATCGTTCCGTTGGTCTCGAGATCGATAACGAGCTTGTCGAGGTCAGTACGTTGCTCAACTCGGGCTGACTCAACGACATATGACACACGGCGAACCGGCGAAAACGACGCGTCTAAGTGCAACCGACCGATAGAACGAGTTTCCTCGTCCGCATCGACCCGCGCATCCGCGGGCACATAGCCCCGGCCGCGCTCGGCAACCAAACGAATGGTCAGCTCTTTGTCTGCGGTTAACGTACAAATCACGTGTTCAGGATTTGAGACCTCCACATCATGATCGACCTGAATATCACCCGCCGTCACTGTGCATGGACCCTTAGCAACCAAAGAAAGCTCTGCCTCGTCCTTACCAGCCATCGATAGCGCGACACCCTTCAAGTTAAGAAGAATCTCGATAACGTCTTCTTGAACGCCCTCGATCGCCGAATACTCGTGCTGAACGCCATCGATCTCGACTTCCGTGATCGCACAGCCAGGCATAGACGAGAGCAGAATGCGTCGCAACGCATTACCCAATGTGTGGCCAAAACCACGCTCAAGCGGCTCGAGGGTCACGTGAGCCAATGTGGACGACTTTTCATCGACCTTGATCACTCGTGGAGTGAGAAATTCATTTACCGAACTAGACATAAAGCACCTGTAATGAAAACGGGTTTAAGGAGCGACTCACACATTATTACTTGGAGTAAAGCTCCACAATCAGGTTCTCGTTGATCTCGCTTGGAAGATCCTGACGCTCTGGGCGGGTCTTAAAAGTCCCTTCCAACTTGTCAGTATTAACTTCGATCCACTCTGAACCACCACGCTGTTCGGCCAACGACACCGCCGACTGAATACGCAGCTGCTTCTTCGCTTTCTCTCGCACCGAGACTACATCACCGGGCTTAACCTGGTAAGACGGTACGTTAACGACGGAACCGTTAACCAAAATACCTTTATGAGAAACCAGCTGACGAGATTCAGCACGCGTTGAGCCGAAGCCTATACGGTAAACCACGTTATCCAAGCGGCTTTCTAAAAGCTGCAGCAGATTCTCACCTGTTGCGCCTTTTAAGCGTGCTGCTTCCTTGTAATAGTTACGGAACTGCTTCTCTAGAACGCCGTAAATACGACGGACTTTCTGCTTTTCACGTAACTGTACCCCGTAGTCTGACAGGCGACCACGACGGGCACCGTGTTGACCAGGAGCAGTTTCAATTTTGCACTTTGTGTCAAGTGCTCGCACGCCACTCTTCAGCTGAAGGTCGGTACCTTCACGACGAGAGAGCTTGCACTTGGGTCCAATATATCGAGCCATACTGTTTAATCCTCGGCGCTAACGGCGTTATACACGACGCTTCTTGGGCGGGCGGCAGCCATTGTGTGGAATGGGCGTCACATCGGTGATGTTATTGATGCGGTAGCCAACAGCATTCAGCGCACGAACCGCCGACTCTCGACCCGGACCGGGTCCTTTGACTTCAACATCAAGATTCTTAAGACCGTATTCTTTAGCTGCTTCGCCAGCACGCTCAGCCGCAACCTGTGCAGCGAAAGGCGTGGACTTACGCGAACCGCGGAAGCCAGAGCCCCCGGCGGTCGCCCAGCTCAGGGTATTGCCCTGACGGTCAGTAATAGTCACGATCGTATTATTAAACGATGCGTGGATATGTGCGACTCCGTCAACAACCTGTTTCGTAATTTTACGCTTGGTCGTCTTGGAATTTTTGGCATTCTTGGCCATCTTCTACCTACTTCTAATATCAACGCTACAAATTGTGATGTAGCTACACTAAATACCGGCTAACGCCGCAACGATTACTTACGAATCGGCTTGCGGGGCCCCTTACGGGTCCGGGCGTTGGTTTTGGTGCGCTGACCACGCAAAGGCAAGCCCTTACGATGTCGCAGACCACGGTTACAACCGAGGTCCATCAAACGCTTAATATTCATCGAAACTTCACGGCGGAGGTCACCCTCAACCATCATTTCGCTGATCATGTTACGCAACTGATCTAACTGCCCTTCGGAAAGGTCACCCACCTTAGACTGATGCTCGATACTAGTAGCATCGAGCAAACGCTTGGCCTGAGTGCGGCCAATACCATAGATGTACGTCAGTGAGATCACTACGTGCTTGTTGTCGGGAATATTGACACCGGCGATACGCGCCATTGATTTATCTCCAAACGTTGCTTGTATGAACGACCACTAATGCCGAACACACGTTGGCGGCACTCCTCTCAACAGAGGGGGCGCGCATGTTACTGATTTGCCGACAAAAACTCAATGCCTTTAGCCCTGACGCTGCTTGTGGCGGGGATCGCTAGAACAGATCACTCGCACAACACCGTGGCGACGGACAACTTTGCAGTTGCGACATACCTTTTTAACTGAAGCTCTTACTTTCATTTTCCGCTCCTGAAACCTAACGCAGCCGGCCGGCGGGACCGGTATTGGCCAGGTTGGCTTTCTTCATCACACCTTCGTACTGATGTGACATCAAATGACTTTGGACTTGGGCCATGAAATCCATCACGACCACTACCACGATCAGCATCGACGTACCGCCTAAGTAGAACGGCACGTTAAACATGACGACGAGAAACTGCGGAAGCAGACAAACTAACGCGATATAGGCAGAGCCAAACACAGTCAGTCGGGTCAAAACGCCGTCGATGTAATTCGCGGTCTGCTGTCCGGGACGTATTCCCGGTACAAAGGCGCCAGAACGCTTCAAATTATCAGCAACCTCAACCGGGTTGAACATCAACGCCGTATAGAAGAAGCAGAAGAAAATAATAAATCCAGTAAACAACATTATGTTCAGAGGCTGACCAGGGCCGATCGCAACAGCGAGGTCTTGAAGCCAGTCCGCACTGTCGCCGCTTCCAAACCACTGCGCCACAGACGCTGGGAACAACAGAATCGAGCTCGCGAAAATTGCTGGAATCACGCCCGACATGTTCACCTTCAGTGGCAAAAAGCTTGATTGTGCCTGAAACGACTGACGCCCCTGCTGCCGCTTCGCGTAGTTAACGGTAATCCGCCGCTGCCCACGCTCAATGTAAACCACCAAATAAATGACGGTAATAGCCAGAGCAACAATAGCCAGTAACACGAGAATATTTAACTCCCCTTGGCGCGCCTGCTCTAACGACTGTCCAATTGCAGCCGGAAGCCCGGCGCAAATACCCGCGAAGATCAGGAGCGATATACCGTTGCCGATACCACGCTCAGTGATTTGCTCCCCAAGCCACATCATGAACACCGCGCCGGTAACCAAGGAAGTAATGGCAATAACGAAAAAGCTAAGGGAGTTATCGAAAGCTAATCCCTGGTTCGCCAAACCTACGGTCATACCTGTACCCTGCACGAATGCGAGCACAACGGTGAGGTAGCGGGTGTATTGACTAATCTTGCGACGACCCGACTCGCCTTCTTTCTTCATTTGCTCGAGTTGCGGTGTCACCGCTGACATTAACTGCATGATAATGGACGCAGAAATGTAAGGCAGAATACCGAGCGCGAGAATACTCATGCGCTCAAGAGCACCACCTGAAAAAACATTGGCCAGCCCAAGAATGGTTCCCTGGTTTTGATCAAAAAGTGCCGCCAGCTGCTCCGGATCTATTCCCGGGACTGGAATGTGGGTACCGATCCGATAAACGATCAATCCCAACAATACAAAACGGAGACGGGCGAAAAGCTCGCCCATCCCTGCATTGTTCATTGACGGCATGCCATTGGCCATAATTACGCCTCGACGCTGCCGCCGGCTGCTTCGATAGCCTCACGAGCACCTTTTGTGACCGCGAGACCCTTGACGTTAACCGCCTTATCGATAGTACCTGACAGGAATACACGCGCACGCAGCACGTCGTCCTTAACTAGGTTAGCCGCCTTGAGCGAATCCAAATCGATAGTCTCGCCGTCAACGAGGTTTAGCTCGTGCAAACGCACCTGGGCAGTAGTACGACCAATACGAGAGGTAAAACCGTACTTAGGCAAACGCTTCTGAAGTGGCATCTGGCCGCCTTCAAAACCCGGACGAACTGAACCGCCAGAACGCGCCTTCAAGCCCTTGTGGCCTCGACCCGCTGTCTTACCAGTACCAGAACCGATGCCACGACCCACGCGCTTAGCGTCTCGCTTTGCGCCCGGCGCTGGGCTCAGATTGTTTAATCGCATTTCATCAGCCATCAGATTAGTCCTCTACCTTAATGAGGTAGTTAACCTTGTTAATCATGCCACGTACGGACGGAGTATCTTCAACCTCTACCGTGTGACCTATTCGGCGTAAACCCAAACCTTTTACGCAAGCCTGATGCTGCTTTAAGCGACCTGCCGTACTTCTAACCTGGGTAACTCTAATTGTTGCCTTACTCATGACTACGGGCTCCAGCCTCAGCTGAGGATCTCTTCAACAGTCTTACCACGCTTAGCCGCTACCGCATCGGGAGACGTCATATCGCGAAGACCGTTATAGGTTGCACGTACGACGTTTACCGGATTGGTAGAGCCGTAGCATTTAGCGAGAACGTTGTGTACGCCCGCTATCTCAAGAACAGCACGCATCGCGCCGCCAGCAATTACACCAGTACCCTCAGAAGCAGGCTGCATGTACACCTTTGAGGCGCCGTGATTTGCCTTCACAGGATACTGGAGGGTGCCATCGACCAGCTCAACGCTAATCATGTTACGACGCGCAGCTTCCATTGCCTTCTGAATAGCAACTGGGACTTCACGTGCCTTACCACGGCCGTAACCAACGCGACCCTTGCCGTCACCGACAACAGTGAGCGCAGTGAAACTCATGATACGTCCACCTTTTACAGTTTTCGCAACACGGTTGACCTGGACCAGCTTCTCCTGAAGATCACCTTCAGTACGCTGATCACCCTGCTTTCTTTGATCGTTAAAAGCCATACCTTAAAACTCCAATCCGCCTTCACGCGCGGCGTCAGCCAACGCTTTAACACGACCGTGATACTTAAACCCAGCTCGGTCAAAAGCTACCCCAGTAATGCCCGCAGCCTTTGCACGCTCTGCGATCAACTTGCCGACCGCTGATGCGGCGTCGATATTGCCGGTTACGCCACCACGTAGGTCTTTATCCAATGTCGACGCACTCGCCAGCACCTTGTCGCCTTCAGGAGAAATTACCTGAGCGTAAATATGACGGGGTGTGCGAAACACGGTAAGGCGGGTCGCACCGCTTTTACGCATACGCATACGCGACTTACGGGCGCGACGCAGACGTGATTCAGTTTTATCGTTCATTGCCCTACCTACTTACTTCTTCTTGGCTTCTTTGCGCCGCACATGCTCATCGGCGTAACGAATACCTTTGCCCTTGTATGGCTCTGGGGGACGGAAAGCGCGGATTTCCGCAGCCGCCTGGCCCACAGCCTGCTTGTCGATACCCTTGATCACGATTTCAGTCTGGGTAGGTGTCTCAACTGAGAGACCTTCAGCCAGTTCGTAATCAACGTTGTGCGATAAACCTACTGTCAGATTGACAGTCTTGCCCGTCGCCTTGGCTCGATAACCAACGCCATTGAGGACGAGCTTCTTCTCCCACCCCTCAGTGACGCCAATGACGATATTGTTCAGCAACGCACGTGTCGTTCCCGCGATGGCACGCTTTGTGTCAAAGTCATAAACGATAGACGCTTGCCCATCTTCAACTTTGACTTCAATACCATCAGCCAGAGCCATTTCCATCGCGCCCTTGCCACCCTTTACAGACACGTTACTGCCATCGATTTTGACATCGACGCCTTTTGGTAACGTGACCGGATTATTTGCAACTCTTGACATAACTCAGTCTGCTCTTCAGATACGTCGATTCAGAATACGGTGCAGAGAATTTCGCCGCCAACACCCGCAGCACGGGCAGCGCGGTCGGTCATCACACCATGTGAAGTTGAAACGATGGCAACACCCAATCCACCGCGAACCTGTGGCAGCTCACCCTTGCCGGCGTAGCGACGCAGGCTTGGCTTACTGACACGCTCAATTTCAGCGATAACGGGCTTTCCATCGAAATACTTTAATTCAATCGACAAACGTGGCTTGACAGTGGTGTTGTCAACATCGAACGAAGCGATGTAGCCCTCTTCCTTCAATACACTGGCCAACGCTGCCTTAATTTTTGAACCGGGCATTTCGACGAACTTCTTGCCTGCCATTTGCGCGTTACGCAACCGGGTCAACATGTCGCTGATAGGATCCTGCATGCTCATAAGTAATCTACTCCGTTACCAGCTGGACTTAACCAGGCCCGGTACATCGCCGCGCATCGCTGCTTGACGCAGGATATTTCGGCTCAACCCAAACTTTCGATAAACGCCATGTGGACGCCCTGTGATCTGACAGCGACGACGCTGGCGCACGGGACTAGAGTCGCGTGGAAGCTTCTGCAGTTTGATCTGCGCTTCCCACTTCTCGTCATCACTTGACGAAACGTTATTGATGATCTGCTTCAGTTCGGCGCGCTGTGCGGCGTACTTAGCAACCAACTGAGTGCGCTTTGCTTCGCGCGCTATCATTGACTTCTTGGCCATTACTCTTTACCCCTCAGCCCTTGAACGGGAAGTTGAACGCACGCAACAACGCACGACCTTCGTCATCGGTTTTCGCCGATGTGGTAATGGTGATATCCATACCGCGCAGCGTATCCACCTCATCGTAATTGATCTCGGGGAAGATGATCTGCTCAGTCACACCCATCGCGAAGTTTCCGCGACCATCAAATGACTTGGGGCTAACGCCACGAAAGTCACGAATACGTGGGATTGCAATGCCAATGAGACGCTCGAGAAACTCGTACATACGCTCATCACGCAAGGTGACCTTACAACCAATTGGCCAGCCATCGCGAATCTTGAAGCCCGCAATCGACTTGCGTGACTTAGTCACGATGGGCTTTTGGCCGGCGATCTTGGTCATATCCGCCAGTGCATTTTCCATAATTTTCTTGTCACCAACTGCCTCACCAACGCCCATATTTAGGGTGATCTTGGTGATACGTGGTACTTCCATAACGTTAGCTAAGCCAAGCTCTTCTTTAAGAGCCGGTGCGATCTCGCTACGGTACTTTTGCTTCAGGGTTGCCATTTTTCGCTACCTCGTGCGCCAAGCAGATGCTCAGGCGTCAATCACTTCGCCGCTAGATTTGTAAACGCGTACTTTCTTGCCATCTTCTTCGATACGATAGCCAACGCGGTCTGCCTTATTGCTGCTCGGGTTAAAGATTGCAATGTTAGACGCCTGAATCGAGGCCTCCTTCTCTACAATCCCACCGGCGATGCCAGCTTGGGGGTTAGGCTTGGTGTGCTTCTTGATCATGTTGATGCCAGAAACCATCAAACGACCATTATCGAGCACCTTCCGCACGGTACCGCGCTTGCCCTTATCCTTGCCGGTTAACACGACCACCTGGTCGTCACGCTTAATCTTCGCCATTACTAATTCCTCTCTGCCTGTCGCTCAGATGACTTCTGGCGCCAGGGAAATGATCTTCATGAACTTGTCACCGCGAAGTTCACGAGTCACCGGGCCGAAAATACGAGTGCCAATCGGTGCGTCTTGGTTGTTCAACAGCACTGCAGCATTCTCATCAAACTTTATAAGAGACCCGTCGGGACGGCGCACACCTTTTCTCGTGCGTACCACGACCGCTGTCATTACCTGACCTTTCTTAACCTTGCCACGCGGAATCGCTTCCTTGACAGTAACCTTAATAAGATCACCGACGCGAGCGTAACGACGCTTAGAGCCACCAAGCACCTTGATGCACATAACACGGCGCGCGCCACTGTTATCGGCGACTTCCAAATACGACTGGGTCTGAATCATCTCTATACTCCAATCTGCGGCTCGTGCCGCACATGGCTTCTCAAATAGTTAAATTTGAGCAGCCTTCTCAACAACTTCAACCAACGCCCATGTCTTGGTCTTTGACAAAGGACGTGACTCCGCAACAAGAACCATATCGCCCATACCGGCGATGTTATTCTCATCGTGCGCGTGTAACTTTGAGGAACGGGTAATGTACTTACCGTAAACGGGGTGTTTTACACGACGCTCAACCATCACAGTGATGGTCTTATCCATTTTGTCACTTACTACGCGGCCCTGTATCTGGCGCGTACGCTTTTCTGTCGATCCCATTAGCCTTCTACCTTCTGTTGAAGCACGGTCTTTACTCGGGCAATGTCTTGCTTTGTCTGCTTGAGTAGATGAGATTGACCCAGCTGCCCAGTTGATTTTGCCATGCGCAGCTTAAATTGCTCTTCTCGCAACTTAAGCAGTTCGGCGTTCAGCTCTTCCGCTGACTTTTCACGCAGTTCACTCGCTTTCATCACATCACCGACCGTTTAACAAACGTGGTTTGCACTGGGAGCTTGGATGCTGCGAGGGCAAATGCCTCGCGTGCCAGTTCCTCAGACACACCTTCAACTTCATAGAGCACGCGACCTGGCTGAATCTGAGCCACCCAGTATTCAACGTTACCCTTACCTTTACCCTGACGTACTTCCAACGGCTTACCTGTAATCGGCTTGTCGGGGAAAATACGAATCCAGATCTTTCCGCCACGTTTGATGTGACGAGTCATAGCACGACGAGCCGCTTCAATCTGACGAGCCGTGATACGACCACGCCCCGTTGCCTTGAGTGCGTACTCGCCGAAGCTCACCTTACTACCGCGCTCTGCCAGGCCACGATTGCGACCCTTCATCATCTTGCGGAATTTTGTGCGTTTTGGTTGCAACATTATTCAGTCCTCTAACCGGGCTCAGCTGGCCGCTGCGCGACGAGGCTCTTTAGCTCCATCGGCATCGCCAATTACTTCGCCTTTGAAGATCCACACTTTGACGCCAATAACGCCATAAGTGGTATGCGCTTCGTAAGTCGCGTAATCAATATCGGCACGTAATGTGTGCAACGGCACACGACCTTCTCGGTACCACTCGCTACGCGCAATTTCCGCGCCACCAAGACGACCACCAACCTGCACCTTGATACCTTCGGCGCCCTGACGCATAGCGTTTTGCACTACACGCTTCATCGCACGACGAAACATCACTCGGCGCTCGAGCTGCTGAGCTACGTTTTGCGCGACCAAACGAGCGTCGAGATCTGGCTTACGAATCTCCTCGATGTTGATATGCACAGGCACACCCATCATCTTGGTCAACTCTTGACGCAGCTTCTCCACGTCTTCGCCCTTCTTACCGATAACGATGCCCGGACGCGCAGTGTGAATGATCACGCGCGCTGTTTGAGCAGGCCGCTCGATAACCACGCGGCTAACCGAAGCTGCGTCGAGCTTACGAAGAATATACTCGCGTACCGCAAGGTCGCTGATAAGATTCTTCGAATAAGTGCTGCTATCGGCATACCACACTGAGTTGTGGTCTTTGACCACACCGAGGCGAATACCCGTTGGATGTACCTTCTGACCCATGCGCCAGTCCCCTTAGCCTTCGCTGTCCGCGACTTTCACAGTAATGTGACAAGTACGCTTCAAAATTCGATCTCCACGACCCTTTGCACGCGGACGCATGCGCTTCATCGTGAGGCCTTCATCGACAAAAATCGTCGATACACGCAGCTCATCAACGTCTGCGCCATCATTGTTTTCCGCATTAGCGATTGCTGAGTTAAGCACCTTGCGTACCATGTGGGCCGCTTTTTTGGTACTGAACTCGAGCAGGCTAAGCGCCTCTTCTACCGGCATGCCTCGCACCTGGTCGGCGACCAGACGGGCTTTTTGCGCAGAGATGCGCGCGCCGCGAAGTTTTGCTGATACTTCCATCGTCTCTATCTCCGCCAGGCCTTAGCGCTTGGCTTTCTTGTCAACAATGTGACCCTTAAACGTACGGGTCACGGCAAATTCACCTAACTTATGCCCCACCATGTCCTCGTTAATGCTAACCGGGACGTGCTGGCGACCATTGTGAACCGCGATTGTGAGTCCGACCATATCGGGCGAAATCATTGAGCGTCGCGACCAAGTCTTGACGGGTCGACGATCGTTACTCTCAACCGCAGCCTCTACCTTCTTCAGAAGGTGCAGGTCGATGAAGGGGCCTTTTTTTAATGAACGTGGCACTGTTAAGTCCTCTTTCCTTCAGCGGTTACTTCTTGCCACGACGGCGAACAATAAAGCCGTCGGTGCGCTTATTTTTACGGGTCTTGTAACCCTTCGTAGGCACGCCCCATGGTGTAACTGGATGACGACCGCCCGAAGTACGACCCTCACCACCACCGTGCGGGTGATCAACCGGGTTCATGGCAACACCACGAACGGTTGGGCGAACACCACGCCAGCGAGCTGCACCCGCCTTACCAAGCTTACGCAAACTGTGCTCTGAGTTAGAGACCTCACCAAGCGTTGCGCGACAGTCAACGGGCACTTTTCGCATCTCGCCTGAGCGCAAGCGGATCGTGGCGTACTGACCTTCACGAGCGACCAGCTGCACTGACGCCCCTGCAGAGCGCGCAACCTGAGCACCCTTACCGGGCTTGAGCTCAATTGCGTGAATCACAGCACCCACTGGGATGTTGCGAATAGGCAAGCAATTACCTGCCTTAATGGGTGCTGCGGAACCTGAGTACAACGTGTCGCCAGCCGAAACACCTTTGGGGGCGATAATGTAACGACGCTCACCATCGGCAAATAACAACAACGCAATATGCGCTGTACGGTTTGGGTCGTACTCGAGACGCTCTACAGTCGCTGGAATACCGTCTTTATTGCGCTTAAAGTCAATAACGCGGTAGTGCTGCTTGTGTCCGCCGCCAATGTGACGAGTTGTAATGCGTCCATTGTTGTTACGGCCGCCAGACTTGGACTTTTTCTCCAAGAGCGGCGCGTGAGGACGACCTTTATGCAGCTCATCGTTCACTACACGTACGTGGTGACGGCGGCCTGCTGATGTCGGTTTACTCTTTACGATTGCCATGACAAATCGTCCCCTTAGCTCAGTGCAGCAAAGTCAATGTCCTGACCTTGCTCCAAACGTACATAGGCTTTTTTCCACGTCGGCTTGGTAGACATGCCGAAACGGTTGCGCTTGCTCTTACCCTTTACACGGAGAGTTCGCACGTTATCAACCTTGACCTTGAACAACTGCTCAACAGATGTCTTGATCTCGATTTTTGTTGCGTCCAACGCTACTTTGAAGACGTACTGATTGGCGTCTTCTGCCGCGATGGCAGCCTTCTCGGACATATGTGGCCCGAGGAGAATTTGGAATACACGCTCCTGGTTCACGCTAGGGCCTCCTCAAATTTCTTGACCGCATCAACCGTCATTATCACCTTCTTAAAGGCAATAAGGCTGACCGGATCAACACCGTCGACATCACGAACATCGACCTGGTGTAAGTTTCGCGCCGCCAGATACAAGTTCTTATCGACTTCACTGCCTACGATCAGTACGTTCTCGACACCAAACCCTTTGAGCGCCTCAACGAGCAGCTTAGTCTTGGGCTGTTCGACATCAAAGCTCTCAACGACCATCAAGCGATCCGTGCGCGCAAGTTCAGACAAGATAGAGCGCATCGCAGCGCGATACATTTTCTTGTTAACTTTGTGCGAATGATCCTGAGGTGAAGCGGCAAACGTTACGCCACCAGAACGCCAAATTGGCGAGCGGATGGTGCCTGCACGTGCACGACCAGTACCCTTCTGTCTCCAAGGCTTGCGTCCACCACCCGCCACATCTGCGCGGTTCTTTTGAGCACGCGTACCCTGACGAGCACCTGCCAAGAAAGACGTAACCACCTGATGAACGAGAGACTCGTTATATTCACGGGCAAATGTGCTATCGGATACTGAGACAGTACCTGCATCACCTGCGCCGGGCTTAACTACACTTAATTCCACAGCCAGCCCCCTTAACCTTTAACCGTTGGACGAACAATAACTTCGCCACCAGGCGCACCTGGTACCGCGCCTTTAATAAGCAGCAAGTTGCGCTCAACGTCGACTCGAACCACTTCGAGACCTTGCGTAGTGACACGCTCGGAACCCATGTGGCCAGACATCTTTTTGCCCTTGAATACACGCCCAGGCGTCTGACACTGTCCGATCGAGCCAGGAGCACGGTGTGACAGAGAGTTACCGTGAGTCGCGTCCTGAGTACTGAAATTCCAGCGCTTAATAACGCCCTGGAAACCCTTACCCTTAGAACGGCCTGCCACGTCAACAATCTGACCTTGCTCAAATCGCCCAACAGTCAGCTCTGCGCCGATCTCAAAAGTCTCGTCCAAACCGTCAAGGCGGAACTCCCACAGGCCTTCGCCGGCAGCAACGCCTGACTTGGCAAAATGCCCAGCCTGAGCCTTTGATACTTTTGAGGCCTTGCGACTACCCGCTGTGACCTGAATTGCTCGATACCCATCGGTCTCGAGCTCTTTGATTTGAGTGACGCGGTTTGGAGCTACTTCCACTACGGTCACTGGAACTGATACGCCTTCATCGGTAAAGACACGTGTCATACCCGATTTACGGCCGACTACACCAATAGTCATGGCTTTAAACCTCACAGTGTACGGGGCTATACCCTCTATGGCCGCCCCTATAAAGAGAGGACACTCAGTGAGTAGCCGCCCCTATACGAACGTTACACGCCCCAACATGGGGCAGGTCTTACTAAATTGTTCTTAACCTAGGCTGATTTGAACTTCTACACCAGCAGCGAGGTCAAGCTTCATCAATGCGTCAACTGTTTTTTCAGTTGGCTCAACGATGTCTAAGAGGCGCTTGTGCGTGCGAATCTCATACTGATCACGGGCATCTTTATTGACATGCGGCGAGGTCAGAATAGTGAACTTCTCTTTCTTAGTGGGCAGCGGGATTGGACCACGGACCTGAGCACCAGTACGTCGAGCTGTTTCAACAATCTCTTCAGTTGAGGCATCGATCAACTTGTGATCAAAGGCCTTCAAACGAATACGAATACGCTGGTTTTGCACAATACATCTCCTAAAAAGCCGGCGCTCCGCAAAGGGGGCCCCGTAAAAAAGAGGGCGAACTATAGTCATGAGACCTAATGCTGTCAACTCTCTTTTAGTCTTTATTGCTGAGTTTCTAGCTTTTGCCAAAAACTGCCACTTTGAAAACGAGGGAGCGACTTGCGTGTGGCGGTATTTCTCTGAAGCTCAGAAGTGAGAGACCATAGATAACACCCACAAGTGGCGGCTTATACGTAAAAAAAAGCCCGCACAAGGCGGGCATTTAGTCGATTTTCGCAATCGTTTACTCGATAAT
>Ga0209137_1000381_pt1 | contig 48518 bp, 45 predicted proteins | sample SaaInl5LU_22_DNA_FD_184642 | JGI IMG/M metagenome (GOLD analysis project Ga0209137, IMG submission 184642) | Marine microbial communities from expanding oxygen minimum zones in the Saanich Inlet - ESP_105LU_22_DNA (SPAdes) (version 2) | ecosystem: Environmental > Aquatic > Marine > Intertidal... | reverse complement strand
TAGGTGGCCTGACGTAGGTGGCGTCACGTAGACGGTGTGATGTAGATGAATATAGATGGCGTGATGTGTGCGGCGTGTGACGCAGAGTATTATCCGCCTCGTTGTTCTTGGGACTCAATTGTTCCAGCATCCCAAGGATTGCGGTGTCCAAGTTGCCCAGTGGCTACACCGTAAATAATGACGGCGATCAAGCCAGATGCTAGCGCTAGCCGGACACCTAGGGAGGTGACCAAGCGGCGTTTTTGAGTGTCGCCTTGGTCAACCATTAAAAAATACAAGCCTGAAGCTAGGCTCGCTACGAGTGCCATCATAAAAATGATGATAAGGGTTTTAAGCAAAATCGTGTCCTTTTCTTTGGCGGTTGGGAATGTCTATGAGAGAGTTTAACGCGAAGCTCGGCAAGCTGGAGTTCTCTTTCGAATGGCGGCTAACCCTGTTAACGCTAGTGCTGATTCCTCTGCTTGTTACGTTGGGGTTTTGGCAGCTTGAGCGAGCAGAGGAAAAGCGCGCGTTGGCCGAGCGGCATGCACAGCGAATGTTGGAGCCCCCGCTTGCAATGGCTGACATTATGGCGAGTTCCGCGGCCGATACAAACGAGCAACTGGCGGATAGACGGGTAACACTTACTGCTAAAGCCCTGCCCGGAGACTATTTGCTGCTAGATAACCGCATTCGCAATGGGCGTGTTGGTTATGATGTTATTGCGCTGCTCGATGCCTCGGGCTATCGCGTGCCAGTGAACCTAGGCTGGGTTCCCGGTGATCCTACGCGCCGGTCGCTGCCTGTTATCGAACTGCCCACGTACTCTATAGAGTGGTATGGCCGAGTATATCAGCCGCTAGGTGCGGCCTACTTACTCGCCGAGCAGGCTCCACTGGTAGAATTACCGACCGTTATTCAGGCTTATGAACCTGTAGAATACGCGAAGCAGTTAACGGGGCTCTTTGCGGTGCCGGTGGCGCCGTTTACGGTCCGAATTAACCCGAGGCACCCTGAAGCATTTCAGGCAGATTGGCCTATTGTGAATCAAAGCCATGAAAAACACACCGGTTATGCGGTCCAGTGGTTTACCATGGCGGCCGTTTTGTTACTCGTTTTTTTGTTCCGCTCGTCGAATGCCGGCGCTGTTTTACGCGGTAGAACTTCACGTTAAAGACATTGAGGGAATTCCATGTCGTCATCTCATGCCGAGAGTCAGAGTCGGCTTATACTGCTACTCATTGCTGGCACGCCCGTCGTTATTATTCTTGCGGCCTCATGGCTTTGGTACTTCGTTATTCAAGGTAACCTCGATCTCGTCGGCAGCATCGGAACGTCAAATAATGGCAAGCTGATAACGCCTCCGAGGCAAATCGAGCAAGTATCGTTCCGCGATGACACGGGAGTGCCTTTCGTGTGGGCGGACCTGGAGCGCCGTTGGACCATGGTGATTGTTAATCGAGGTCAGGAGTGCGATGCCGCCTGCGAGCGGCGCCTGTACTTCACGCGTCAAGTGCATATCGCGTTGGGTAAGGAGTTTAATCGTGTTCAACGTATTTTTATTAATGATCGACCTATTGCCAGTTCGCGAGTAGCTGTACCTGAGGGCGACCTACCCGGATGGCCTAAGCAGCTGCAGGGCGACAGTTTGGCGGAGTACCTTACTACCGCGCATCAAGGGTTAGTTCCATTGGCAGTGTCTTCCGATGCGGTTTTAGCGCAGTTCCCCGAGCTTGGAGAAAACGCGGCCCAATGGTTTTTAATTGATCCAGCGGGTTGGATCATGATGAGCTTTGATGACAGTTTGGATTATAAAGCGGTCATGGCAGATCTGAAGTTCTTGCTCAAGCATTCAGGAGGCGCGTGATGACTCAACAAGCCGTCACAGAAAATGCGCTCTGGCGTGATTACCTGGAGCTGACTAAGCCAAAGGTCGTGGCTTTGATGATTTTAACGGCCGTTATTGGCATGTGCATGGCGGTACCGGGCTTCGTCCCGTGGCAGCCCTTGATTCTCGGTAATCTAGGGATCGCGTTATGCGCAGGTGCGGCCGCCGCTATTAACCATATTGTCGATGAGCGTATCGATCAAAAAATGGCCCGAACCAAAAAACGCCCTGTTGCCACAGGGCGAATATCGCAACGCGAAGCGATAGTCTTCGCAACCGTTTTGGCGCTGCTGGGTATCGTTATACTGGTTGTCTGGGTCAACACCATTACTGCTGTTTTGACGGTGGCCAGTTTGATTGGCTACGCCTTTATTTACACCATGTTTTTGAAGCGAGCGACCCCGCAAAATATTGTCATCGGTGGTCTAGCGGGTGCAGCGCCACCGCTTCTTGGCTGGACGGCTGTAACGGGTGAGATGCACGGCCATGCACTGCTACTGGTGTTGATTATTTTCGCGTGGACGCCGCCGCATTTTTGGGCGCTGGCGATTCATCGGCGCGAAGAGTATGCGTCGGTTGGTATTCCCATGTTGCCCGTGACTCACGGGGTTAAATTTACCGCGTTACATATTCTGCTCTATACGATCATCATGTTTCTTATCACGCTGCTACCCTTTGTCACTCTATTGAGTGGCTGGCTGTACCTCGGCGGCGCGGTGGTCCTGGGCTTGATATTCCTCTACTGGTCGATCGAGATCATCCGTGGCAAGAACGCTCAGGCACCGATGGAGACCTTTAAGTATTCGATCACTTACTTGCTGGTCCTCTTTTTGATTATGCTGGTCGACCACTGGTTACTGGGGCCCGTTCTATGAGTACACAAACAGATAGAGGAATCTGGATAACTATCGGTTTTATCCTGTTGTTTATGGCGTTAGTTGTTGGCAGTTTTATTAATCGTGTGCAGCAGCCGCGCATCATGCCTGTGTCCGAAATGCGCGCAAATGGCCTGTTTCTCTTCGATACGCCACGCGATCCGGGTGAGTTTCGCCTGGTCGATCATCATGGCAAACCATTTACTGAGGTCGAGCTAGAGGGTCGTTGGACGTTGTTATTCTTCGGCTTTACTCACTGTCCCGATATCTGCCCGACGACCCTGTCTTTTCTCGCCAATCTCACAGAAGAGTTTGAATCTACCGAGGTTGAGGATACCCAAGTCGTTATGGTGAGCGTTGATCCAGCGCGTGATACCCCCGATGTTTTGGCGAGCTACGTGCCCTATTTTCATCCGGAGTTTCTGGGCGTCACAGGCGAATTCATCGACATATTGAACGTTGCTCGAGTATTCAACTCACCGTTTCGCAAAGTTACAGAGCCTGATGGCAGCTATACTGTTGACCACGGTACCAATGTTATATTGATCAACCCTAAAGGCGATTTTCACGGATTTTTTCGGGCTCCTCTCGATCTTGCTAAGGTAAAAGTGACCTATCGATCTGCGCGCTATCTCTGGAATCATTAAGCAATGACCAAGCGACTCATACTGGTAGACGGTTCTTCTTATTTGTTTCGGGCGTATCACGCGCTTCCCGCGCTGACTAACTCGAAGGGCTTTAATACCGGCGCCGCCAAAGGCGTTATCGGCATGATTCGTAGGTTGATTGCCGATTATCCGGACGACCAGGTGGTGGTTATTTTTGACGCCAAAGGGCCGACCTTTCGCAACGAAATGTATGCGGAGTACAAAGCTAATCGGCCGCCCATGCCTGAAGAGCTCCGAGAGCAGATTGAGCCCATTCACGCGATCATTAAGGCGATGGGTTTACCACTCATTTGCGTTGAGGGTGTTGAGGCAGACGATGTTATCGGCACCTTGGCCTGCGAAGCTGCTCGTGAGCAACGACCGGTACTTATTTCAACCGGCGACAAAGACATGGCCCAATTAGTGGGCGATCACGTGACCCTCGTGAATACTATGACGGGGGTCGTCATGGATCGTGATGGGGTCGTCGCAAAATTTGGCATCCCACCCGAGCTCATTATTGATCTGCTGGCGCTTCAAGGGGATAAGGTTGACAACATTCCCGGTGTGGCCGGCGTTGGAGAGAAAACGGCGCTCGCACTGTTACAAGGGTTAGGCGGCATCGACGCTATTTACGCTAACCTCGATAAAGTTGTTGACCTTGATGTGCGCGGTGCCAAGACCTTGGGCGCCAAGCTCGAACAAAACCAAGCTAACGCCGAACTTTCGTATCGCTTGGCCACCATTAAAACCGATTGTGAGTTACCGCTTTCCTCCGCCGACTTAGTCGACTACCCCGCTGACCGTGAAACATTGACGTACTGGTATCGGGAGCTGGAATTAAAGACTTGGCTCGCTGAGGTGTTGGCTAATGGCGCGCAGGTTGACGGCCTTGAGCGTGTCGGCGGCCTTGAGCGTGTGGACGGCCTCGAGCGTGTGGACGGCCTCGAGGCTGAGAATACTGTCACCCCGGACATTCCTGCTGTCGACCTCGATGTCGTGACGATCACGGATATGGCAACACTCACCGCCTGGCTTGATGTAATAGCTGGTGCGGAACTCGTTGCTTTCGATACAGAGACGACGAGTCTCAACTACATGCAAGCTCAGATTGTTGGTGTGTCATTTGCTGTCGAGCCTCATGTAGCCGCCTACGTCCCACTTGCTCATGACTATCCGGGAGCACCTGATCAGCTCGATAGAGACACGGTATTGTCTCTTTTAAAGCCGCTCCTGGAAGACTGCAACATTAAAAAAGTGGGCCAGAACCTTAAATACGATCGCAATGTGCTTGCGAATTACGGTATCAATTTACAGGGTATCGCCCATGATTCGATGCTTGAGTCTTACGTATTGGAGTCCACGGGCACGCGCCATGATATGGATTCCTTGGCGCTTAAATATTTAGGGCAAAAGGCAATCAGTTTCGAGGAGGTTGCTGGTAAGGGCGCAAAGCAGCTCACGTTTAACCAGGTGAGTGTTGATGTTGCAGCGCCGTATGCGGCAGAAGACGCGGATATTACGCTGCGTTTACATCAGACTTTATGGCAGAAGCTGTCATTAGATAACAAGCTGAAAGCACTTTATCTGGACGTCGAAATGCCGCTGGTGCCTGTACTGGCTCGCATAGAACGCAACGGCGCTTATGTGAATCGCCAAACACTTGCCGATCACAGTCATGAATTAGCGGGTCGATTGCAACAAATAGAAGCACAAGCCCATGAGCTGGCGGGTCAGCCTTTCAACCTCAGCTCGCCTAAGCAACTTGGTGAAATTCTTTTCGAAAAACTCGAATTGCCGATTATTAAAAAAACACCCAAGGGCGCGCCATCGACGGCTGAGGAAGTTTTACAAGAACTTGCACTCGACTACCCGTTGCCGGCTGTTCTGATGGAGTATCGCAGTCTCTCTAAGCTCAAATCGACCTATACTGACAAGTTGCCCGAGATGATTGATCCGACAACGGGCCGTGTTCACACCTCTTATCATCAAGCAGTTACGGCTACTGGGCGGTTGTCATCGTCTGACCCTAATTTGCAAAATATCCCGATTCGAACCGAGGAGGGCCGGCGCATACGCCAAGCCTTTTGTGCTCCTAGCGGCCGAAAGATTATTGCCGCAGATTACTCACAGATTGAATTGCGGATCATGGCCCACCTTTCCCAAGACCCTGGTTTGCTGCGCGCTTTTGCCAATGATTTAGATGTGCACAGTGCCACTGCGGCCGAGGTCTTCGATGTACCTTTGGAAGAAGTTTCGGGTGATCAACGTCGGAAAGCCAAGGCGATCAATTTTGGATTGATCTATGGCATGTCCGCTTTTGGTTTGGGTCGTCAATTGCGCATCGGGCGAAATGAAGCTCAGGAATACATTGATCGCTACTTCGCACGTTATCCCGGTGTTTATGACTATATGCAACGCACTCGGGAGCTGGCCCATGCACAAGGCTATGTGGAAACCTTGCTAGGGCGACGACTTCATTTGCCGGAAATTAATGCGCGCAATAAGCAGCGTCAACAAGCCGCTGAGCGAACAGCCATCAATGCGCCAATGCAAGGCACTGCGGCCGATATCATTAAGCTCGCGATGATCGGTGTAGATCAGTGGCTTTCTGAGGCCAATCTCGACGCACAAATGATCATGCAGGTGCACGATGAATTGGTCTTCGAGGTCGCCGAAAGCGATTGTGAGGCACTTATCGCGGCCTTGCCCTCGCTGATGGCCGATGTCGCGAGCCTCGATGTTCCGTTGCTGGTCGAAGTGGGTGTTGGTGATAACTGGAATGAAGCACATTAATTCGTCCAGCTAACAGCGTTCGCGCTCCTACGCGTCGGGACTTAGAGGGTCCTTCGCATCGCCATCATTGATCTGTTTTTCAAAGCCCTCACCGGCGTCATCGAAAACAGATTGATCGGTGAGCCAGCCATTAAGTTTTACCTCTAGCTCGCGCAAGCCGTCTTTTTTTAGAGATGAAAATAGTTGCACAGACGCCAAATCGCCAAATTCAGCAAGGCGCGCCTTAACCGATAGCAATGTGCTCTTTGCCGGTCCGCGTTTAAGCTTGTCCGCCTTAGTAAGTAGCACATGAATAGGCATCGATGCGGTTGCGGCCCAGCCAATCATTTGCTCGTCGCCCTCGGTTAAAGGGTGTCGAATATCCATAAGTAGCACTAGGCCACGCAAACTTTGGCGCCGCTGAAGATAACTTTCGAGGTGCTGATTCCATTCTTTCTTCATTTTTAGCGGTACTTTGGCATATCCATAACCAGGCAGATCGACTAAACGCTGTGTTTCGCTAAGCGTAAAAAAATTAATCAGCTGGGTTCTTCCCGGTGTCCGAGACGTGCGCGCCAGCTTTTTGTTCTGCGTTAACGTATTGATTGCACTCGATTTTCCTGCATTCGAGCGCCCTGCGAAGGCTACTTCGGAGCCTGTATCTGCCGGCGCATTAGTGAGTGCGCTTGCGCTTTGCAGAAACTCAGCAAAGCGGAATTTGATGGGCGGAAGGGTGTTTGTAATCTCGGGTTCATTACTCATGAATGGCTTTTGTCCACAGTGTTTCATTGACTATAATGCCACGCGGAGTGAATTGAAGCAGCGTTGCTTTGCATAATGCTCTAAAATAGATGACGCCGGTCATTTTAAGATCTGGTGCATAAGGGGATATCATGAAATCACGTTTTGTTTTTGCTCGCGCTGTAGCGCCCGCCGCCATCGTATTAGCAACTATTGTTGCTGCTCCTGCAAGTGCAGAGCCTAATATGGAAAAGTACGGTAAGTCATGTGCGATTTGCCACGACATGGGTGTTGCCGGTGCTCCTAAAGCACACGACGCGGCCGCTTGGGCGCCTCGTCTCGAAAAAGGTACAGATGCGCTGCTGGCTTCCGTAAAAAACGGTTTAAACGCCATGCCACCTACGGGTCTTTGCGCGGACTGCACCGATGATGAATACAAGGAACTCATCACGTACATGTCTTCACCGAAGTAATTCGGACAATCAATAGGATTTAATGATGTTTGCACGAACAATGGTTCGCGGCGTATTGGCGGTAGTTGTCACCGCAGCGCTTAGTTCAGGTGCCCAGGCTGCTGGGATGTTAAAGGGAGACGCTGCTGCAGGCGAAGCCAAAGCCGTAACCTGTGGCGCTTGTCATGGTGCCGATGGCAACAGTCTATCTCCTGGCTTCCCAAAGCTTGCAGGTCTTGGTGACAAGTACCTGCTTAAGCAAATGCAGGATATTCGCGACGGTACCCGTCCGGTCGCTGTGATGGCAGGTCAGGTAGACAATATGTCGGACCAAGATTTGGCGGATATAGCGGCTTTTTACGATGGGCAACAGCGTAGCGCAGAAATGGCAGATGCTGACCTCGTTGAGTTGGGTAGAAAGATTTATATGTCAGGTATCATGGAGCGCAAAGTTGCTGCGTGTTCAGGCTGTCACAGCCCAACTGGCAAAGGCAATGGACCTGGTGGTTTCCCCGGTTTGTCGGGCCAACACGCTGACTACATTGCTGCGCAACTCAAGATGTTCCGCAAAGGCTATGAAGATCCTGCTGGTCGTGTGAATGATGGCGATAGCAAGATCATGCGTACCACTGCTTTCGAACTGTCTGATCTTGAAATTGAGGCAGTTGCCAGCTACGCCTCAGGCTTGAAGTAGTAACCACCTAACTCAAGGGAGTTTACAGTGACCCGATTAGTCCGACGCTCATTCCTTTCCCTCTTCGCAGGGCTCGTTGCGCTGCTTTTTTCTTTTGGTTCATTGGCGCAAACCGAAACCCAGTGGCAAGAGGAAGAGCATTACGATGTGATCAAGCCCGCTGTTCGGGTTGGATCTGCGGGCGAGGTCGTCGTAACAGAGTTTTTCTGGTACGGATGCGGTCACTGTTACACCTTCGAGCCCATGTTGGAAACTTGGAAGAAAACACTCCCTGAAGGTGTGACTATTCAGGGCTCACCGGCAATGTGGAATGCTCCCATGCAGCTACATGCCAAGGCGTTTTATGTCGCTGAAGTGTTGGATGTGATGGACACTGTCCATGGCGCACTTTTCAACGCAATGCATGTCCAGCGGCAGCGCTTAGGCAGTGAAGCGGCTGTACGAGACGTATTTGTTGCCAACGGCGTGAAGGCAGAAGATTTCGATAAGGCCTTCGACTCATTTGGCGTTAATAGCCTTGTCCGCCAAGCGGATGCAAGAGCTCGATCGGCGAAAATTTCGGGTACGCCTTCACTGATGGTTAACGGTAAGTACCTGATATCAGCGCGAAAAGCGGGCAGTCAAGCCAATATGCTCAAAGTGGCTGAGTTCCTCATTCAGAAAGAGTTGGCTGAAGCGAGCTAGGTTTTATGCCAGCGGCAGCGCGGTCTTTGAGACTACGCTGCGTAGCTGGAAACTTGAGTGAACGCCCGTTACACCGGGTATTCGGGTAAGCCTGCCGAGTAAAAACTGCTCATAGTGAGCCATGTCCTTAACGACAGCTTTTACCAAGTAATCAGCACTTTGACCTGTCACCACGCAGCACTCGAGTACTTCTGGGTAGTTCTGTATCTCCTCTTCAAAGGCCGAAAATCGCTCCGGTGTGTGCCGGTCCATAGTAATACCTATATGGGCGGTTAACTTAAGGCCCAATCGGTCTTGGTTTAGCAGCGTCACTTTTGCTTTTATAAGTCCTTCCTGTTCTAGTCTTTTGATCCGCCGAGCGCAGGGGGTGGGGCTTAATCCCACACGCTCTGCTAGCTCAAGATTAGTGAGGCTGGCATCACGCTGGAGTAAATCCAATAGCTTTTTGTCTGTTCTATCTAACTCGTCTTTACTCATTATTCAGCCTTAAAAACTAATAAATTATATAATAATAGAGAATATAGCTCATTAATCGCCATATGTGGGTTCTATTTGGTGATTTAGTGCGCCTGCTTAGGTTTACACTATGCGCTCATCAGCGTGCTTAAAGGCCATCAGTATGGGTTTCTCAGAAGACCAGCATTATGACTTCAGTAAATATCGCCCCTTCAAGCCTGTGGCTAGGGTGGCGCGCCGCTGGCCTGATCAAGTGATAGAGAAAGCACCGATTTGGTGTTCTGTGGATCTACGCGATGGTAATCAAGCGTTGGTTGAGCCCATGAATGCAGCACAGAAGCTACGTTTGTGGGAGCAGCTGGTGGCCATTGGCTTTAAAACTATCGAAGTGGGATTCCCTTCGGCGTCTACGCATGACTTCGATTTCTTGCGCAAACTTATTGAAGAGAACCGCATTCCTGACGACGTGACCGTTCAAGTTCTTGTTCAGGCTCGGAAAGAGCTGATTGAGCGCACATTCAAGGCGCTCGAAGGCGCTAAACGTGCGGTGGTGCATTTTTATAATTCGACGTCCACGGTCCAGCGTAGAGATGTGTTCGGCCTGGATCGTCAGGGGATTATCGATATTGCTGTTGCTGGCGCTGAGCTTGTTAAGGCCGAGGCCCATAGCTACCCCGATACCGAATGGATATTTGAGTATAGCCCTGAGAGTTTCACTGGGACTGAGCTCGATTTCGCTGTAGAAGTTTGCGACGCTGTTAGCGCGGTGCTTGCGCCCACTCCCGACAAGCCTGTGATTATTAATTTGCCTGCGACGGTTGAGATGAGCACACCCAACGTTTATGCGGACCAGATTGAGTGGTTCTGTGATCATGTGAAAAATCGCGAATCACTTCTGATCTCACTCCACACTCACAACGATCGCGGTTGTGCGGTAGCGGCTGCTGAACTCGGTGTTATGGCCGGCGCTGACCGTGTCGAGGGCACGCTAATGGGTAATGGCGAGCGCACGGGTAACATGGACATTGTCACTATGGCGATGAACCTCTATAGCCAAGGCATTGATCCAGAGCTCGATTTCCAGCACATGGACGAAATCATTAGTGTTGTCCGAGAGTGCACTCAATTACCGGTGCATCCTCGTCACCCCTACGCTGGAGAACTCGTGTTCACGGCCTTCTCTGGTAGCCATCAAGACGCTATTAATAAGTGTCTGGCGCGCCGGGCAGAAAATGACCCGTGGGACGTTGCGTACCTGCCCATCGACCCGTCCGATATTGGTCGCACTTACCAAGAGGTCATTCGGATCAATAGTCAGTCTGGCAAGGGCGGTGTGGCCTACGTGCTAGCGCGGGATTATGGGTTGGAGTTGCCTCGTTGGCTTCAGATTGATTTCAGTTCTTCGGTCCAGAAGCTCGCCGAGGAAAGTGAGTCAGAGGTAGCAGCCGACGCGATTTTTGCCCTCTTTGAGCAAACCTATCTGCAGCCGGGTAGCCGTTGGTCTTTGGGTGATTATCAGCTGGCCCGTGAAGATGGCGTGGATGCTTTGATTGCGAATTTGCAGACCCCCGATGGTGAGACGCAAATTAATGGACGCGGTAATGGCGTCGTCGATGCTTTTACCAACGCGTTGGAAGCGCTAACGGGTAAGAAAATTGTCGTTGTTGAGTACTCTGAGCACACCTTAGGACAAAGTGCCGATGCAGAAGCTGTTTGCTACGTCCAACTCAATATCGAGGGTGCGCGCCCCTGCGGTGTCGGTCGAAGCCACGATATTGTGCAGGCCTCTTTGGCAGCGATTATCTCGGCCTTGCGTGGATACGGTTTATTTGCGGCTGCGGCTGCTTAACGGTCGTTAATCACATAGTGTCGGAGCGGCATCCCTGTGTAACAATGAGGTCGTTGTTGTAACAGGGTCGTGTATCTTCGGCATATGGCTACAGACGAAAACAAACAGCCCGCTCATGATTCGACACGTATAGGCGTCTGGTCGAGGCTTACGACTGAAATATTTCAGTCGGACTTTCTTGCGCCTATGGATGTCGACCTCCAGGATGTGCAATTCACACGACGCGTGTCGGTGTATCGCTTGATGCTACTATTAATGCTGACTTCAGTTGGCACTATTGTCATCGAGAGCCTCCTTTTTGCACCACTCACGGCATCTATTATTTGGGTGTCTTTGTTGGGCTGGTCGTTACTTGCAGCCACTGCGTTATGGCTGCACAGCCACAGTCGTATTTTAGTCCCCCCCATTTTCGCCCTCGGATTCAATATTGGGGTTGTATTATGGGCCTCTGCTATGGGGGCCTCGCATCAAACCTTGTGGCTCTTTCCCTTGATGGTAGGGCTGGCGGGCCTATTGCCTACAAGCGTTGCTTTAATCATGGGCATGACAGCACTGTGCATTTTTATGTGGACCGAGGGCTTAAACCGTGAACCCCAAGAGCTGGCACAAACGGCCGCGCTGTTTGCCACGTGGGTAATATCATTGGCCGTGATGAGATTGATGACCCATCAAGCTGATCAGCTCGCTGATTTGGCCTTGAGCGACCCCTTAACTGGCGCTTATAACCGCCGATACATGCAACCGCAGGCGATACGAAGTCTGGCTGATTATCAGCGTTACGCGCGACTCTCTTCGTTACTGATGATCGATATCGATCACTTCAAATCGATCAACGATAGCTTTGGCCACGCGGAAGGCGACCGTGTTCTTAAGGCAATCGTTAGTCTGATCGATAATCGAATTCGAGGGGTCGATATGCTGTTTCGCCTTGGTGGTGAAGAATTCGTTATTCTGCTGAGTGAGGCTGGAGCGCTGACCGCCGCAAAGATAGCCGAAGAGCTGCGCATTAGTATCGCCAATATGGAAACCACTGTCGGCCGCCCTGTGACGGTGAGTATTGGCGTATGCGACGTGACCTTGGCAGAGTCCGCAGAGGACTGGCTCACTAAGGTCGATGAGGCTATGTACGCGGCTAAACAGCAAGGCCGTAACCGGGTATACACACTTGAACCTACCAGTATTCCTAATGCGAACATTTCGAGCACCTTGCCGATCTGGCGTTAAGCAATTCGCGCAATTAACCGTCCTGGCTGGTCTATTAGTGCTGGTCGGTTGCTCCAGTACGACCTTTTTTTACAATCGTATTGATACCTTGATTACATGGTACGTCGATGACTATGTCGATCTCACTCGAGAACAGGATGTCGCGTTCGCACAAGAGCTTGATGTCCTGCATATGTGGCATCGTAAAGAGGAGTTACCCCAGTACATTGTGCTGTTAAATGATATTGACCGAGCGTTAGATGACGACTTGAGTCAATCAGACATAGACCAGCTGTACACAGTTTTTCAGGCTGCCGCTGAGCGCCTGCGACAAGCAGCTACCTTGTTCGCCCTCGATTTTGGTGAGCAATTGTCGCAAGAGCAACGATTGGAGTTCATTGCGGCCATGCGCGAGAAGCAGCAGGCGTGGTATCAGGAGCGCTCTGAAATGGACGATGATGCGTATCGTGATTATTTGCAGGATCGATTTGAAGACAATTTTGGCGAATTTTTAGGCCGTCTTGATAAAGGACAAAAAGCACTCATCGCCGGTTATGTCATAGATTTTTTGCCTATGCACGAGCAGTGGCATGATCAGCGCACTCACTGGGTTGACGAGCTAGAGCAGGTATTGAGAGCGGAGCCAGAAGAGTGGCGGGAACCCGCCTCCGCAGTTATTGAGTCTTGGGATGATCGGCAGACTGACGCGTATTTAGCGATTTTCCAGCATAACCGCGATCTCAGTAAGCGCTTGACTAGAGACGTTGTAAATAGTCGCACTGAAAAACAAAACCGCCGGTTACGGCGGTCGATTACCGGCTATCGTGAGGACTTTGAGGCTTTGATCTTAGTTGACTGAATGACGTTATCAGTCGTCCAGTAAGCTGAGATCTCGGACCGCGCCGGTATCTGCACTGGTTACCGTCTTTGCATAGAACTTCAGTGCAGAGCTGACTTTTCTGGGTCGCTTACACATAGGCTGCCAGGGCTTTGACCGTGCTTCCATCGCTGTTCGACGTCCCGCTAGAGTCGCTGCATCGATACGAAGATTGATTGTGCGATTGGGGATATCAATGTCAATAATGTCACCTTGCTCTACCAAGGCAATTCCGCCTCCGGCGGCCGCCTCGGGCGATGCGTGCCCGATTGAGAGCCCCGAGGTTCCACCCGAGAAGCGCCCGTCGGTGACCAGAGCGCAGGCAGCGCCGAGGCCTTTAGATTTCAGATAACTCGTCGGGTAGAGCATTTCCTGCATGCCCGGGCCACCCTTCGGCCCTTCATAACGGATGACTACCACATCACCCGGTTTTACTCTGTCCTCAAGAATATCGGCCACCGCGTCTTCCTGGCTCTCGCAAACGTGGGCTGGGCCTGAAAAAATCAAGATATTGTCGTCAACCCCCGCGGTTTTCACGACGCAGCCGTTCTCGGCAATGTTGCCAAATAGCACTGCAAGACCGCCCTCGAGTGAATAAGCGTTCTCAAGGCTCCGTACGCAGCCGTTTTCTCGATCGAGATCGAGACTAGGCCAGCGAGTACTTTGGCTGAAGGCTGTCTGGGTCGGTATGCCTGCCGGCCCCGCTGAAAACAACTCGCGGACGGCATTGTCATCGGTTACCGCAATATCCCAAGTGGCTAGTGCTTCGCCCAGTGTTCGTGAATGCACGGTGTGAGTGTCTGTGCGAAGTAGGCCGGCTCGCGCGAGCTCACCTAAAATCGCCATAACACCGCCCGCCCGGTGCACGTCTTCCATGTGGTACTTCGGCGTACTTGGAGCCACTTTACATAGCTGCGGCACCTGTCTGCTGAGTCGGTCGATATCGTTTAGTGTGAAATCGAGCTCAGCTTCTTGTGCTGCGGCTAACAGGTGTAAAATCGTGTTAGTTGATCCACCCATGGCGATGTCTAAACACATGGCATTCTCAAATGCTTGCTGATTTGCTATGCGTCGCGGTAAGGCTGTTTCGTCATCTTGCTCGTAGTACCGTCGCGCCAAAGAGACGATTTGACGCCCCGCGCGTTTGAATAATTTTTCCCGATCAGCGTGGGTCGCGAGTAGTGAGCCATTGCCCGGTAAACTCAGGCCAAGCGCTTCGGTAAGGCAGTTCATGGAGTTGGCCGTGAACATGCCCGAACAGGAGCCACAGGTCGGACAGGCTGAGCGTTCGTACTCTTCTACCGTTGCATCGTCGGCTGAGCTATCAGCAGCAATGACCATGGCATCAACTAAGTCGAGCTTATTCTCTGAAAGCGCGGTTTTGCCTGCTTCCATAGGTCCGCCCGACACAAAAATTGCGGGGATATTAAGCCGCATCGCTGCATTGAGCATGCCGGGCGTGATCTTATCGCAATTGGAGATGCATACCATGGCATCTGCGCAGTGCGCGTTTACCATGTATTCGACGGAATCAGTGATGATGTCCCGCGAAGGTAAGCTGTAGAGCATGCCGTCGTGGCCCATGGCGATACCATCGTCGACGGCAATTGTGTTGAACTCTTTGGCGACACCTCCCGCTGCTTCAATCTCTCTGGCGACTAGCTGGCCGAGATCTTTTAAATGCACGTGTCCAGGTACAAATTGAGTGAAGCTGTTGACCACTGCGATGATGGGCTTGTTGAAGTCATCGTCTTTCATTCCGGTGGCGCGCCAGAGTGCACGTGCGCCCGCCATATTTCGGCCTGAGGTGGAGGTTTTAGATCGGTACTGGGGCATGGGAGTGAGCCTGTCGTTTACGTCGCGTGCAAATAGTACCAGACCCCGCAACCGATCGCGCTGCTTGCGCCCTTGGGATACAAATATTTATCGCTTTAATTGATGGGCTTTATAAGCACCTTAGAGTTGCGCTGCAGGTTGTAAAGTTGCTGTCGTGCCGCCGGCAGGCAATCAAGAGTACTCTCGCGAAAACCTTGTTCTTGAAACCAATGACTGGTTTGAGTGGTTAGCACAAACAGGGTGGTTAAACCTTGGGCCGACGCTTCTGTCTTGAGTAAGTCGAGTAGGTGTTCCCCGCGACCGCTACCTCGGTAGTCAGGGTGGCTGGCGATGCATGCGACTTCAGCCATCTTTTCTTCGCTAAAAGGGTAGAGTGCCGCACAAGCGATGATTCGATTATCCCGCTCTAGGACACGAAAATTTCCGATCTCCTGCTCAAGTAGCTCTCGAGAGCGACGGACTAGTACGCCACTTTCTTCAAGTGGCCTCACGAGCTCGACCACGCCTGCGATATCGTCGACCGTTGCTGTTCGGGCACGCTCGAACTCTTGCGCACTTATCAGCGTGCCGATGCCATCGTGGGTGAAAAGTTCGTCAATCAAGGCGCCGTTACGCGCAAAGCTGATCATATGTGCTCGCGCCACACCTTGCTCACATGCTCGACACGCCGCGTCACGGTGTGCAGCTTGTGCATCGGAACCGGTAGGCAGAGCCCGTGCAGATTCAATAGTGCATTGACGAACCAGCTGTCCGTCGGCGTCAATTAGTCCCTCGTGCTCATCAAGCATAATTAACTTGTCTGCACCGGTTGCGATAGCAGCGGCGGTAGCGAGCTCATCCGCACTTAGATTGAACACCTCGCCAGTGGGAGAAAACCCAAGGGGTGATAAAAGGACTATCGCCTGTTGGTCTAACGCGGCTGCAATGGCGACCGCGTCTAGTCGTCTCACGGCGCCGGTGAACTGGAAGTCGACCCCATCAACGATGCCTATGGGTCTAGCCGTTACAAAATTACCACTAACAACCCGGAGTCTTGCACCGCGCATGGGTGAATCTGGTAGCCCCATAGATAACTTACTTTCGAGCGTGAGTCGCTGCGCCGCGGTGACGTTGCGAACCACATTGAGTACGGCATGATCTGTGATGCGCACGCCTTTGTGTAGCCGGCTTTCGATACACTGCTGAAGTAATTCCGCTTCAATGGCTGTCCGCGTCGCATGAACCAGTACTAGTCGGATTCCTAGCAGGTGCAACAGTGCAAGATCGTGGATAATATTCTGGAACTGATTGCTTTCTAGCGCGCCATCACCGAGATATACCACAAACGTCCGGCCACGGTGGCTGCGGATGTAGGGCCCGGTATGTCTGAACCAGTCTATGTGATGATGCTGTTGTTCTGTGGCAGGGGGCACGCTGATTCCCTTTTTCTAAAAACATGAAGCGTAACGGAAATGAGTAGGTCAGGTCTTGTCAAAAAAAAGTGTTTAGTGCCGCGCTATGAAGTTGGCTAAAGCATATAAACAGTCCGCGATGACCTGTTTATACGCCGCTGTGAAAAAGGCGCCATAGCGGTAGGACAAACACGTTGGGCAACGTAAACTCAGCGTATGGATACTTACATAACATTGCCACCCGAATCACGTCTCGACGTTTTTTCTCTCGCTGAAGGGTTAACCCGCGCGGGGCGTTTGTCAGCAAAAAACCTAGCGCGGTTGCGCGGTCACACTGCATCCGCTGTCCATCCTTTGGTGCATCTGGCTGAGCTTAAATTATCTGATATGACCCGTCCCGGAGAGACTCTCAGCATGACCGATTTGCTGAGTTTTTTGTCTGAGCAGACTAAGCAGCCGGTTGTTGAGATTGATCCATTAAAAGTCGATGTCGCGACAATATCTGAAGTCATGTCCCAGGCGTTTGCGCAGCGCCATCAAATACTCGCTGTTGCTGTTACGGACACTGAAGTCGAGGTGGCGAGCGCTGAACCGTGGATTACACAGTGGGAGCGTGATTTAGAGCACGTTGTCAGGCGTCGGATAAAGCGTGTGCTCGCGGATCCGCGCGAGATAGCCAAACACACGAAAGAGTTCTATACCATGGCGCGCTCGGTTCAAGGGGCTCGTTCGAGAACTGGCGCCGGCCAGGGCCGCTTAGCAAACCTAGAGGCCATGCTGGAGTTAGGCGTCAAAGGTGAGCCCGATGCCAACGACCAACACATTGTTAGCGTGGTTGATTGGTTGTTGCAATATGCTTTCGAGCAGCGTGCTAGTGATATTCATATTGAGCCTCGGCGGGATGTTGGTGTCGTTCGGTTACGTATCGACGGCGTTCTCCATAAAGTGTACGAGCTGCCCGCAGCCGTAGCCGCGGCCGTAACGAGTCGCTTTAAGATTCTCGGGCGGCTCGATGTCGCCGAGAAGCGCCGACCTCAAGATGGACGGTTAAAAACTCGAACGCCTGATGGCGCTGAGGTGGAGCTGCGATTATCGACGTTACCAACGGCGTTCGGCGAAAAGCTGGTTATGCGAATCTTTGATCCAGAGGTGTTGCTCAAGTCGTTTGAGGACCTCGGTTTACGCGGCGCGGATTACGAGCGATGGGCGTCGATGACCAGCGCAGGGACGGGTATTGTGCTTGTTACAGGTCCCACGGGTTCCGGCAAAACAACGACGCTTTACTCCACGCTGCGACGTCTGGCGACACCCGAGGTTAACGTGTGCACAATCGAGGACCCCATTGAAATGGTTGAGCCTGCTTTTAACCAAATGCAGGTTAATCACACTATCGATCTCGATTTCGCATTTGGCGTACGCGCGCTTATGCGTCAAGACCCCGACATCATCATGGTTGGTGAGATACGGGACTTAGAAACGGCGCATATGGCGATTCAAGCGGCGCTGACAGGCCACTTAGTGTTGTCCACGCTCCACACCAACGACTCTCCCGGCGCGATATCACGACTTATCGAATTGGGTGTTCCGGCCTTTCTTATTCGTGCCACGGTTCGTGGCGTGATGTCACAGCGCTTAGTCCGCACACTGTGCAACGACTGTAAGCGCCTTGAAGATACCCACGTGCCGGCATGGCAGGCCTTGGTAGGCGACGCCGATATGACAATGCCTGCGCAGCTTTACCGACCTGTTGGCTGCAAGAACTGCCGAGATACGGGGTATCGGGGGCGTGAAGGTATTTATGAGGTTCTCGTCGTCGATGCCGATCTTCAGGATACTGTGACTGACCAGCATTCTGTGAGAGTTATTAGAGAATCGGCTATTAAGGGTGGAATGGTGCCCTTGCGTCTTGCTGGCGCAGAGAAAATAGTGCGGGGCGAAACGACGATTGAAGAAGTGCTGCGAGTGGCCCCAGCAGAGGAGAGATAGGCGGTGCCGCTTACTCATGCGCTTGCCGCACAATTGCCTGGCTGCTGGGAGCGCCTGTCAGTAATGGCGGGTGACACGGCAGCGCAGATTTTCCAGCAAGCTTTAGAAAAACGCGACCTGCTCGGTGAGGTGGAGCGACTCATGGCGGTGTCGCCATTTTTCACACAGCAGCTGGCACGCAACGTGTCCTGGGTGACGCAGCAGCTAGATACGGATTGGCTAGAACGCCGTGACTGGCAGGCCTCCGATTGGGATCGTGCGCTAACAGAATTTGTTGGCGACGCGGACGATGAGGCTGATTACATATCTGCTTTAAGACGCTTTCGAAGCCGCGAAATGTTGCGTTTGGTGTGGCGGGATTTTACGCATCGCGGTCAACTAGAAGATACCCTTACTGATGTTACCGAACTTGCTGACTGCGTTATCCGAAGTGCCGTCGAGCGAGCCAGCCGGCAGCATCATCCTCGTTTTGGAGTGCCCGTTGGCGCCGATACGGGCGAGATTCAAACTCTGGCTGTTCTCGGTATGGGAAAGCTGGGTGGCCGCGAGTTGAATCTATCATCTGATATCGACCTGATTTTCACGTACCCAGAGTCAGGTACGACACAAGGCGGTAGGACTACAATCTCGAATCAAGAGTTTTTCATTAAGGTAGGTCAATCGTTCATCCGTTACCTTGATGCCCCCACAGTTGATGGCTTTGTGTTTCGGGTTGATATGCGCCTTAGACCTTATGGTGATAGTGGCCCATTGGTCTGTAATTTCGATTCTTTAGAGCTGTATTACCAGGAGCAGGGACGTGAATGGGAGCGCTACGCGTTGATGAAAGCGCGCCCAATAACGGGAGGAGATGCTGCGAGCAAAGCGTTGAAAGACTTAGTGCGTGCGTTTGTTTACCGCCGCTACACCGACTTTGGTGTAATCAATAGTCTGCGCGATATGAAAGCCATGATCATGTCGGAGATTCGACGCCTTGATTTGTCCGAGAATATTAAGAAAGGTGAGGGCGGTATTCGCGAGATTGAGTTTATCGCGCAGTGCTTGCAATTGATTCACGGTGGACGCGCGCCTGATTTACAGGTTCGGGGAACCATAGCGGCACTCAATCTGCTCCAGAGAAAAAATCTTTTAGAGCCTCAAGATGCTCAAAATTTGCTCAGTGCGTATAGCGGGTTACGCAATTGTGAGCATGCGTTACAAGGGATAGATGATAAGCAAACCCAGACTTTACCCACTGATGATTTATCGCGTGCACAAGTGGCGGAAATATTATTACTCCCTACCTGGGACCATGTTGTGCAAGCACTGGATCAACATCGAGGTCAGGTAGCGGAACAGTTTTCGCAGTTAATCACACCACTCGAAAAGACCGATGAATCACAAGTAGTCGCACTGAGTTTCAATGATTTTTGTGCAGACGCTCTAGCAAGTCTTGGGTTTGGGGATCCTGAGCAAACGTGGAATCTTCTTGAGTCGTTTCTAAGCAGCTCGCGAATTGAGTTGATCGAGGGCGAAGGACGCCGCAGGCTTGAGCGGTTTCTGCCGCGTCTGTGTGAAGCTGTATGCCGTTACGACGATCCCGATAAGGCGCTCGAACGGTTGCTGCCATTTGTCGGCGCGGTATCACGCCGAAGCGCGTATTTAGTGTTGCTTGAGGAAAACCCCGGGGCACTTAATCAACTTATCGTTTTGTCACTCCAAAGCCCTTGGGTTGTCCGTAAGTTATCTGAGCGCCCCGACTTGCTTGATGAGTTGCTAGATACTGATCGACTCAATACTGCCCCCGATCGTGTTGGCATGACGTCGATTGTGCGACAGCAACTATTGCGTATTCCCGAGGAAGACTTGGAGGAGCAGATGCTTGCTTTAGGTCGAATTAAAGATGGCCTTGTCTTACGGGTTGCGGCGAGCGAGCTATCTGGCTCATTACCTATAATGAAGGTAAGTGATTACTTAACATTTTTAGCAGAAACGCTGTTGGAACAGGCGATCGCGGTTGCAAAGGCAGAGCTTGTCACTCGCCACGGTGAGCCCCAGGGGGATGACACCGGCTTTGCGGTACTTGGTTATGGCAAGCTGGGAGGAATTGAGCTCAGCTACGGCTCTGATCTTGATCTGGTGTTTGTTTACTCAGGTGGCGAGGGAGATACCGCAGGCCCGCGTGTGATCGATAACGTCAGGTTTTACACGCGACTGGCTCAGCGTGTTGTGCATGTGCTTTCAACACAGATGGCATCGGGCCGTTTATATGAGATTGATCTTCGTCTCAGGCCTCATGGCGAATCGGGGCTGGTAGCAGTTTCACTCACGGGCTTTAAAAAATATCAGTTAGAGTCGGCATGGACCTGGGAGCATCAGGCTTTAGTTCGTGCTCGCAGTGTTGCCGGAGATCGCGATCTGCTTCAAACATTATCGGCTTTACGAGGTGATATTCTCAGGCAGCCGCGTGATCGTGAGCAGTTAAAAGCCGATGTCGTCAGTATGCGTCAGCGAATGCTCGATCAAGGAACGCGCCGGCTATCACTTGACGACGAAAGTTTCGACGTGAAATACGGTCTCGGTGGTATTGTCGACATTGAATTTGTGGTGCAATACGCAGTGTTAGCTTATGGCCATGTGTCGCCTGCGGTTACTCAGTGGTCCGACGTTGTGCGTATTCTTGAATCTCTTGAAGCAGAGGGCGTTATGTCTTCCTCTCACGCGGAGCAGTTGCGCGCCGCCTATCTTGAGTATCGATCCGTTGTGCACACCGCCGCGCTTGCTGATCGTGCGGCGATTGCGAATAAGGCGCAATTTGCGCAGCACCTCGCGTCAGTTACCGCGATTAGAAACGAGTGGCTGCCGGGAATTAACACCAGATAATGAAACTAAAAGCCCCTAAAGGGCGTGACAATAACGAGGAAATACCATGGATCTGTCCAAATTAGATGGGCAAATTTGGCTCGACGGCAAACTAGTACCTTGGCAAGAGGCCAAAGTGCATGTACTTACCCATACTTTTCACTACGGCCTGGGTGTCTTTGAAGGTGTGCGCGCTTATCAGACCGAAGACCACGGCAGCTGTATCTTCCGCCTTAAAGAGCACACCGATCGATTATTCGGCTCGGCAAAAATTCTGCAAATGGATATGCCATGGGATAAAGATACGCTGAACGAAGCGCAGCGAGAGGTTGTGCGGGTCAACGAATTACAGGAAGGGTATTTGCGACCTATGTGTTTTTTGGGATCTGAGGGCATGGGCTTACGCGCCGATAATCTCAAAACCCACGTGATGATTGCGGCTTGGCCATGGCCATCATATATGGATCCCGAAGCCCGCGACCGCGGTATCAAAGTTAAAACGTCAAGCTACACCCGCCATCATGTAAACATCACCATGTGCAAAGCAAAGGCGAACGGTAACTACATCAACTCTATCTTGGCGTTACGAGAGGCGCTTGATTCTGGCGCCGAAGAAGCCCTGATGCTCGACAACGAGGGTTACGTCGCCGAAGGCAGTGGTGAGAACTTTTTTATGATTCGCGATGGCATTATTTATACGCCGGATCTCACCTCTTGCCTCGACGGCATTACTCGCCGCAGTTTGTTCCAGATTGCTGCCGATGAAGGCTATGAAGTTCGCGAGCGCCGCATCACACGCGATGAAGTCTATATCTGCGACGAGGCATTCTTTACCGGCACGGCAGCGGAAGTAGTGCCTATCCGTGAACTAGATAACCGACCGATTGGTGAGGGTCGCCGAGGCCCCATCACTGAAAAGCTGCAGGCAATTTACTTTGAGGCAGTACGAGGCAAGCAGGCTCGTTACGCGGATTGGATCACGCCCGTCGCCGACTAGTCGCTATTAAAAGGATTCCAAAGGTATGGAAACTCTGCCATCAGGTATCGTTTATCGGTATTGGCCCGTCGATCAGCCGAAGGCCGCTATTTTATTGATTCACGGTCTTGGTGAGCACAGCGGTCGCTACCAGCATGTTGCGGCAGCATTCAATGCCAAGGGGTTTACTGTAGTCGCGCCCGACCACCTTGGGCATGGAGAGTCTCCGGGTACGCGCGTTTTCGTTGAGCAATTCGATGATTATTTGACGGGTGTGCGAGAGTGTCGAGCTATTATTGATCAGCGGTGTCCTGGCGTCCCTTGTTTCGTATTGGGGCATAGCATGGGTGGCCTAATCACCGGGCGGTTATTGCTGGACGATCAAGCGCAGTACCGTGGCGCGTTACTTAGCGCTCCGGCTTTTGCCGCTGAACAGCCTCCGTCAGGGTTGGTGATGTTTATCGGTCGATTGCTGTCTAAACTTGCACCCAAAGTTGGCATGATTGCCCTCGATGCTTCCGGCGTCAGTCGCGATCCTGACGTTGTGGCAGCCTATAATGCAGACCCGCTGGTCAATCATGGCAAAATTACTGCTGCCTTGGGAATCGCTCTTTTTGACGGCATGGCCGAGGTAATGAGTCGCGCTGGAGAAATTAAGCTGCCCTTATTAGTCATGCATGGAGACGCCGATATCATGGCAGCGCCAAAGGGTTCCGAGCAGTTTGCCGCAGCGGTGAGTTCCAGCGATAAAACCCTGAAGTTATTGCCGGGTTTGTACCATGAAATTTTTAATGAGCCTGAGGGCGCAGACATCATCGCAGCCTATGCTGAGTGGATTGAGTCGCGCTTGTGATGCCAAGTAAGGTATTGGTTTGTGGAGCCGCCGGACAGCTGGGGCGAGAACTACAGCAGTGTGCTCCCGACGGCATTGAGGTTATTGCGCGCTCTCGTCGCGCTCTCGATATTACCGATGCAAATGCTGTTGAGGCGATTCTTGCTGATCACACTGTGCGCGCGGTTATTAACGCCGCCGCCTATACCGCGGTGGATAAGGCCGAGACTGATGCAGCCGCTGCCCAAGCGATTAACGCCCACGCACCAGGATTACTCGCCGATGCCTGTGCTGCGCGTGGCCTGCGCATCCTGCACGTTTCCACGGATTTCGTGTTTGATGGCGCTCAAGGACGTCCTTATCGGCCCGATGATGCGACGAACCCTTTGGGCGTTTATGGGGCGAGCAAATTAGCGGGTGAACAGGCGGTGCTCGACAGTGGCGCCGATGCAATTGTCGTGCGCACGGGCTGGGTGTACTCCAGGCACGGCGGGAATTTTGTCAAAACGATGCTGCGCCTCATGGCAGAAAGAGACCAGCTTGGGATTGTTGACGATCAGATAGGTACGCCCACTTGGGCGCAAGGGCTCGCGAAAACATGTTGGGCATTGCTGGCAATCCCTGAGGCGATGGGGATTTATCATTGGAGTGATGCAGGTGCTTGCAGTTGGTATGACTTCGCTTGCGCGATCCAAGCACAAGGTCTCGAGCGAGGACTACTGACACGTGCTGCGACGCTGACACCCATTCCTGCCGCGGACTACCCAACACCTGCGCAACGACCGCCCTATAGTGTGCTTGATAAAAGCAGCACCCGTGCTTTGCTGGGGTACTCAGGCGCCCATTGGCAAGATAGCTTCGCAGCGATGCTCAATGATTGGATGGAACACGACAAGGAGTTGCTGGCATGAGTCGATCACTGTTGGTCACGGGTGCCGCAGGATTTATTGGTGCTAATTTCGTCTATCACTGGAGTGAAACCTACCCCGAGGACACGATTGTCGCCTTTGATGCGCTTACTTACGCGGGAAATCGAGCAAGCCTTGCGACGTTGGAAGCGGGTAAGCGAGCACACTTTGTCCACGCTAACATCTGTGATGCAAAGGCCGTTGCGCAGGCTATTGAGCACTTTGAGGTCGATACCATTGTGCACTTCGCCGCCGAAAGCCACGTTGATCGCTCAATCACGGGTCCCGATGCATTTATCGAGACCAATATTGTCGGGACACATACGTTACTCGCCGCGGCTCGCAATGCCTGGTTGACGGGCTCCGGTGCGCCACACCGGTTCCACCATGTCTCGACCGATGAAGTATTTGGGTCGTTGAGCAAAGAGGCTCCTGCCTTTACTGAAGATTTGCGCTATGAGCCAAACTCCCCCTATTCAGCCAGTAAGGCCGCCAGCGATCATTTGGTGAGAGCCTACCACCACACTTACGGATTAAATGTCACTACGAGCAATTGCTCCAATAACTACGGGCCTTTTCACTTCCCTGAAAAGCTTATTCCTCTGTGCCTAACCAATATCCTCGATGGCCAACCACTCCCGGTTTACGGTGATGGCAGTAATATTCGCGATTGGCTCTACGTGCGCGATCACGCGCGAGGTATCGAGCGCGTCTTGGTTGATGGCAGTGTAGGAGAGACCTACAACATAGGCGGCAATAACGAGTGGGCAAATATCGACATTGTTAAATTGCTATGCAAGATGGTCAACGAACGGTTTGGGACAGAGCCAGAATTGGCCGTCCGCTTCCCGTTATCGCCTGCCGCAACAGGTGACGCGGAGTCACTGATTACCTACGTCGAAGATCGTGCGGGTCACGATTGGCGTTACGCGATTGACGCCAGCAAAGTCGAGAGAGAGCTAGGCTTTGCGCCGGCAGAGACTTTTGAGACTGGCATTGCAAAGACCCTAGACTGGTATCTTGCTAACGAGGACTGGTGGCGCCCTCTATTGAAACGCGGCTAGTTAAAAATTGCGGCTAGCTAAAAGGCCGCTAAATCTCGCGCTGGTTTAGCTACGAAACAGTGGGATTTCGCCCCAGCTACGGGCGGCTTGATCTTTGCCCGACAAATCTGGCGACATGCCATTGACCAGCGGCCATTCGATGCCCACGGTGGGATCATCCCACGCCAAACTAACTTCGCTCTGTGGATGGTAAAAATCCGTACACTTATATAAAAAATCGGCGGTATCTGAGAGCACGTAAAAGCCATGCGCAAATCCTGGCGGTACCCATAGCATTTCGTGTCCCGAGCCGGTCAGCGTGCAGCCGAACCACTGGCCAAGCGTGGGTGAGTCGGCGCGCAGATCGACCGCCACATCGAAGACTTCGCCCTGGGTGACTCGCACTAGCTTGCCTTGGGTTTGTTCGGTTTGAAAGTGCATGCCGCGCAAAATGCCTTGGCGTGAGCGGCTGTGGTTATCTTGAACAAAGTTTGCCTCGATCCCGAGGTCGGCGAAGGTGTTCTTATTCCAGGTTTCCATAAAGAAACCACGCTCGTCACCAAAGACGTGTGGGCGAATAACAACAACCCCAGACAGGGGTGTAGTCTCAATATTCATCCCAGTACGCCCCATTGTCGTTTAACAAGCTCTCTAGATAAATCCCGTAGCCACTTTTTAAGAGGGGTTTAGCCAGCGCTGATAGCTGCTCCGCGTCGATATAACCCATTCGGAATGCGATTTCCTCAGGACAGCACACTTTTAGGCCTTGGCGCTCTTCGATGACGCGCATGAAACTACCCGCATCTAACAGCGAGTCATGGGTGCCTGTATCGAGCCATGCGGTACCTCGCGACATCACTTGAACTTGTAGATCTCCTCGTGCGAGATACACTTTATTAACGTCGGTGATCTCTAACTCCCCTCGTGATGAGGGCGTGATCGATCGCGCGATATCAACGACATCATTGTCGTAAAAATATAGTCCCGTCACCGCATAATGTGATCGGGGCTGTTCGGGTTTTTCCTCAATGCCGATTGCGTGTCCGGTTGCATCGAACTCGACTACGCCGTAACGCTGTGGATCATTGACGTAGTAAGCGAACACCGAAGCACCACGGTCTTTGCTGGCAGCATCACGCAATTTTTGGGTGAGACCGCCGCCGTAGAAAATATTGTCGCCTAGCACCAATGCGGCCGGCTGGGATCCGATAAAGTCTGAGCCTAGAATAAATGCTTGGGCGAGGCCGTCAGGACTGGGCTGGACGGTGTACTGAATGGAAATACCCCACTGGCTTCCATCCCCGAGCAGATCGGCGAAGGCGAGCTGATCGCGGGGGGTGGTTATGATCAGTACCTCACGGATCCCTGCCAGCATTAGCGTGGCCAGTGGGTAGTAGATCATGGGCTTGTCGTAGACCGGCATCAGCTGTTTGCTGACCGTGCTGGTGAGCGGATGCAGTCGAGTACCTGAGCCACCCGCTAAAATAATGCCTTTATACTGTGGTGTAGTCACGATTACGCCCTAACATTCTTTGCCGCAGTTTACCGATCAAACTAGAAAGTGTCAGGCCGATTGGTGTATTTAAATGGCAGACTGTTAAACTCCGCGCTTTCCCCTATTCTCAGGAGATCTACGATCAACGCGCCTTTATCCGCAGGCTGATTGGTGTATTTAAATGGCAGACTGTTAAACTCCGCGCTTTCCCCTATTCTCAGGAGATCTACGATCAACGCGCCTTTATCCGCAGAGACGCCATCCGCCAAGACGCCATCCGCCAAGATGCCATCCGCCGAGACGCCCTCTGCTGAGACATCGCTCTGGGGGAACAGTGAGCCCTATTCGCCGCCTGCCAAACCGTTGCGTATTGCATTACTAGGCTACCGCTCGGCGCCATTTTCGGGTGGGCAAGGCATTTACCTTAAGTACTTGAGCCGTGCGTTGACCGCGCAGGGTCATCACGTGTCGGTCATTTCTGGTCCTCCCTATCCTCATCTCGATGACAATGTACAGCTGCATACATTGCCAAGCTGTGATTTGTATACGCACGGCTTGCGATCAGTGCCGATATCGACGCTGGTTTCCGATCCATTGGCGCGTCGCGAATGGTTGAGCAAATTAACCGGTGGCTTTGTGGAGCCTTGGACCTTTGGTGAGCGCGCGCGGGATTGGCTTCTGCCTCGCCTAGCGGAATTTGATTTGATTCATGACAACCAGACCCTCGCAGACGGTGTGCTCGATTTACAGCGTGCTGGCGTGCCACTGGTTACAACCATTCACCATCCTATTACCCGTGATCGGCGTTTAGCGCTCGATGCTGAGCCCCGGTGGTACTACCGACTATTTATCGAGCGATGGCATAGCTTTCTTACTATGCAGGGGCGCGTCGCGCGAGCGCTGGATCACATTGTTACCGTGTCGAGCATGTCAAAGAGCGATATTGTTGCTGACTTTGGTGTCGACCCCGCCCGGATATCCGTGTTGCACAACGGTGTCGACGCGGCCTTGTTTCGACCACTACCCCATATCGAGCGCAACCCTTGTCAGCTTATGGCAACCGCATCTGCCGATACACCCACCAAGGGCTTGCATATCTTGCTCGCGGCCGCGTCGGATTTGGTCAATCGTTACCCCGAACTCAGCCTTACACTTATTGGCAAGCCCAAGCCCGGCGGTGACACGGAGCGATTGGTGCGTGACTTGAACTTACAAGAGAGGGTTCGATGGGTTAGCGATGTTGACCACGAGACCATCGTTGGCTTGTATGCCGAGAGCACAATTGCTGTTGTGCCTTCACTGTATGAAGGTTTTGGCTTGCCAGCGGTGGAGGCAATGGCATGCGGTATTCCGCTAGTTTCTTCTGACGGCGGTGCGCTCGGCGAGGTGGTTGGCGATGGAGGCACACTAGTGCCAGCTGGAAACGTTGCAGCACTCACCCAAGCTATTGATGCCTTGCTGTCAGACTCTGCTGCGAGAGACGAATGGGGTCAGCGTGCGCGCGCCCGTGTTGAAGCGCATTTTAGTTGGGATATTTGTGCACAACGACTGGTCGATTACTACCACCAGAGGGTATTGAAATGCTGACGGTCGATTTCAGTTGGTTTTCAATGGCGGAGGGTAATACTTTCCTCGACGTCGGCTGTGGAGAGGGCAGGCATTCGCTGGCGGCTTACTTAAAACCTGGCGTCGATGTGGTCGGCGTTGATTTGTCGCTCAAAGATCTGCGCACAGCGCACTCCCGAATGACGGACATGGAGGCGTTTGATCCGGAAGGTACCGTGACCTTTATGCAAGGTGATGCCACGAATTTGCCCTTTCCTGATGCCAGCTTTGATCGTGTCATATGCAGTGAAGTACTCGAACATATTCCCAATTACTTATCAGTAATCGAGGAACTTGTTCGCGTGTTAAAACCCGGTGGAAGATTATGTGTCAGCGTCCCCCGAGCGTGGCCCGAGCAGATATGCTGGTGGTTGAGTAGTGACTATCACAATACGCCTGGCGGCCATATCCGAATTTTTAATCGCCGATACTTGCGTCGAGAGATTACTCGATACGGTGTTCAGTGTTATCACGAACACGGTGCGCACGCACTCCACGTGCCTTACTGGTGGCTGCGCTGTTTGCTCTGGACAAAAGGGGAGTCTCATCCCCTCGTATCTGCCTACCATCGCCTATTGGTTTGGGACTTGCTGAAACGCCCAGCGCTGACCGTTTGGTTCGATAAGCTGTGCAATCCTTGGTTAGGTAAAAGCGTAGTCATGTATTTCAATAAGCCGAGCGTTCTTACAGAAACAGCCACAAAGGGTAGAAAAAAGTGAGTGGCTTGTACCTTAGCCGCGGTTTATTTCCTGAGGAATACCTGCGACCTACTGTCGATTTTATTCTTCAGACACAAACGTCTGCAGGCGAGATACCGTGGTTTGAGGGCGGCCATTCCGACCCTTGGGATCACACCGAGGCAGCAATGGCGCTGTCTATCGCCGGCGAGCATGCCGCGGCTCGACGAGCTTACCACTGGCTAGCGTCCAAGCAGCTCGCTGACGGGAGTTGGTGGCGGGCTTATCGTAATGGCGAGCCTGACAACCCAGATCGCAGAGAATCAAACTACGTGGCTTATATCGCCACCGGCGTCTGGCATCATTACCTTATTACGCAAGATCGCGACTTTCTCGAAGGTTTGTTTCCAACTGTTGAAAGAGCGATCGAATTTGTACTGAATTTACAGGGCGATGCCGGAGAGATCGATTGGGCCGTCGATGCCGATGGTCATCCAAAGGGCGACGCATTGGTCACAGGTTGTAGCTCTATATTCAAAAGCTTGGAGTGTGCCTGTCATATCGCTACCGAGTTAGCGACGCCCAAAGATCATTGGGTATTGGCCCGCAAGGCTTTGGGCGTTGCACTCCGTTGTCGTCCTGAGCGTTTCGATCGCACGTGGGCGCCTAAATCCCGTTATTCTATGGACTGGTTTTACCCGGTTCTCGCCGGCGTAATTACCGGGCCCCAGGCTGTGGCACGCCTCAATGCGCGATGGGATGAGTTTGTCGAGACAGGCCTCGGTTGTCGTTGCGAAACCCAAGAACCGTGGGTCACGGTTGCGGAATCCTGCGAGCTCACTATGGCGTTATTGGCTGCGGGCGATAGAACTCGTGCTGTCGAAGTATTCTCTTGGTTGAGCCAATGGCGCGACGCGGATGGAGCCTGGTGGACCGGCTATCAGCTGGTTGAGGATTTATTATGGCCAGACGAAAAGCCGACATGGACCGCAGGCGCAATTGTGCTTGCCGCCGATGCGTTAACTGGCCACAGCGCCGCCGCACATTTATTTACCCAGGCTCATGAACCCGTACTAAGCGACCGTAGCGCGATGCGCGCCGAATCATAAGCCCGATTTTAGGCGATGCGGCGGAGAGCTCGCAGCGACTCGCATTGAGAGTGTTGTTCATAGAGCCCCGAGGCTATGGCCATTCGCCACACGGTATAAGGGGCTTGGCCGCCCTTTGTTGGGTCGGGAAATACGTCGTGAATGACAAGGAAGCCTCCGGGTTTGACCCGCTGACCAAAATAACGCCAGTCCGTGAGGGCCGCATCGAGACTGTGGCCGCCATCGATAAATACCAACCCAAAATCGATACCCAGCCAATGTTGGCCTGCCTGTTGCGTGCTGCCAACCAGCGCTATGACATGCTCATCTAGCGCTGCTTGTCGGATATTGCGACGAAACTCATGGAGAGTATCGACCAGTCCTGCGTCATCGATAAGCGACGTATCATGGAACATCTCGCCGGGCTGGTGCTCTTCTGACCCACGATGGTGATCCAGAGCAAAGACCACCGTTTGATGCTGGCGAGCGGCGTCACCAAGCCACAGAGTAGATCGACCACAGTAGCTGCCGATCTCTAATAGCGGACCCAAGGCCGCCCCTTCTAGAGCGAGCTGGTACAGATGATGGCCCTCGTTGTCGGGCAGAAAGCCGCGGACGTCGGAGCTTGGGGGTAGAGTCATGTTAGGCTTCACATTGAGTTACGTTGAGTATACGTCGTGCTGGGACCCTGTATTAATAACTTATGATGATCTTTTTTTATACACAGTGCATTCGGTTGGCGGTTCCCGTACTGCTGTTACGTCTGTTATGGCGCTCACGTCATAACCCGGCTTATCGTTATAAGCTCTTTGAGCGTCTTGGCTATACGCTACCCAATAAGCCCGAAAGTAGAGCTAACGAGGGCGATCACTGGATCTGGGTGCACGCAGTATCTGTCGGTGAAACCCTCGCCGTTGCGCCTTTAATCGAGAAGCTCTTAAGCGCAGATCCTAAAAGACAGGTGGTAGTTACTTCGACAACCCCCACAGGAAGAGCGCAAGTTGAGCGCCTGTTCGATAAACGCGTGTCATGCTGTTGGGTCCCTTTTGACACGCCGGGTTCGGTGGCGCGTTTTCTTAAGCATTGGCGACCCTCCTTAACAGTGCTGGTAGAGACAGAAATCTGGCCCAACATGGTTTTGCAGTGCAAGCGCCAAAACATACCCGTCATGCTGGCTAACGCGCGGCTTTCGTCACGCTCGGCGCGAGGCTATGCGCGGGCGGGGTCACTCGCTAAGCCGGTGATCGCCTCGTTGGCAATGATTGCTTGCCAACAAAAAGCGGACGCTAGGCGCTTCATTGTACTCGGCGCCGACCCCCATAAGACCTTGGTCACCGGCAGTGTGAAGTTTGATATTGCCCGCCCCAGACTGATTCGACAGCGTGACAGCCTGCTCGAGCAACTCGCTATTAGTAGCGACCGCTTGATTTTTCTTGCTGGCAGCACGCACCACGGAGAGGAGGAGCTGGTAGTGGCCGCATTTACTCAGCTGCGCAAAACCGTGCCGTCAGTATTATTGGTGTTGGCGCCTCGTCATCCGGAGCGTACCGCGAGCATAACGCGCTCAATTCTCGCTCCATCGCCTTTCCATTGGTTGCTCCGATCAACGGGTCAAGTAGTGAGTGCCGATACCGATATCTTGGTGCTCGATACTCTTGGAGAGCTCGCGGCACTCACTGCGGCAGCAGATGTCAGCTTTATTGGGGGCAGTTTGGTTCCCCATGGTGGACACAACCCGCTCGAAGCTGCCGCGTTTGGTGTGCCGGTGATCACGGGCCCACATACGTTCAATTTTCAGCAAATTTTTCGGGCTTTAAGGCGCGCTGGAGGGGCTATCGAGGTCACCGACGCAGCGACCCTAGGGCAGGCAGTTGGTGAGTTGTTGACTCAAGCAGCGTATCGGCGTGAGGTTGGGAATGCTGCTAGCCGATATGTTGAAGATAATCAGGGCGCGCTGGTACGCCAGCACGCCCTGATCGATCAACTGTTATCCGATTAACGGCTACCGCTAGCAGTCGCTGGCGCAGGTTGCTCGAGGAAGCTATCTAGACGGCCTACGTCGTCGGGAGACAAGGTGCCGGCATTTTCTTTTAATCGCAAAGTATTGATGATGAAATCATAGCGGCTATTGGCGTAGTCTCGCTCGGCAGAGAACAGTACGTTCTGTGAGTTGAGGACGTCGACGATATTTCGAGTGCCTACTTCATAACCTGCTTCTGTGGCATCTAAAGCACTTTGAGACGATTTGATCGATTGCTTGCGTGCGGCCACTCGCGCCACATCTGATAAGACGGTCATGTGAAGCGAGCGTGCTTCAGTAACCGTTGTGCGCATTAGGTTGACGCGGTTCTCTCGGGCGGCGATGTATTGTTGCGCTGCCTGCCGACGGCTGGCACTAATACGTCCACCTGAGAATAACGGCATATCAACACGCACTTGCCATACTTCCCGGGTTTGTTGAGAGTCTGGCTGCACCAGAAAAATGGGTTCTGGGTTAGCTGCTCGTGTGCCATCCGTGTCGTTATCGGCATATTGATAAGTAGCGGTTACGGTAGGCGCGTGCTCCATTTTATTGGCCTTCGCAGCTTGGCGAGCTGACTCCTCAGCATAGCGTGCAGCGGCTAATCGATAGTTATTTTCGAGAGCAAACTCTACCCATGATGAGCGATCGGTAGGCGTTGGTGGCTTAGCAGTAAACTCTTCGCTGAGTTGAAACAGATCGCCGTGGCTTTGGCCTGTGAGTACCGATAATCGCTCTTTGGCAACATCAACATTGTTTTCTTCGACAATCCGCTGGACTTGCGCGAGGTCTCGCGCAGCCTCAGCCTCATACACATCGGTAATGGCAATAAGGCCCACTTCAAAACGCTGTGTTGTCTGCTCTAGCTGGCGCTCGAAGGCTTTCTCCTGAGCTTCGGCGGCGGACAAATTGTCTTGAGCACGCAAAACGCCAAAATAGGCTTCAACCACACGTACGATGAGGTTTTGGGTATTGGCAGCAAAGTCGGCTTCGGCTTGTTTGGTGAACTCTTCCCCTGCTTTAAAGGTGTACCACGATGACAAGTCAAAGAGCGTCTGCGATAGAGAGACATCCCAGCCGGTCGTCTCGGTATCGTTTTTGTTGAAGCCTTCACCAACAACGGGTGTGCCTGTAGGGTCAAATCCTAGGATCTGCTGGCTAGTCGTTTCGGTTTTATTTCCCGTCACGCCATATCCCGCACTGACCTGGGGCAGTAGCGCTGATCGAGCGATATTTTCCTGCTCGGTGTTAGCCAAGTACTGTGCTGCTTGCGCTTTAAGCTGAGCGTCATTTTCGAGGGCCAGCTCATAAATATCTAATAGTGATTCTGCGGTGGCTAGCTGTGCCAAAGGCAACAGACAGGCCGCGGCAAATCCCGTGAGGGCTTGCCGTTTAAATAAAAGCGTCATTGGAAACTCCTTTTCACCGTGCGCCTATAGCTTAATCGACTGTCGCATTGATGGACAGCCGCTGCATTCTACCACCATGCTGACTTGCGCACATGGGGTCGAAATCCACTGCTTTTATGTCGCGACAGTTGGTACACTGGCAGCCGTTAATTTTTCGGTCTTTAAAAAGAGTAGGGTGCGTTGAAGCCAAGTCGCGGACATTACAAGGTAGATCTTATTGACCTGCACAGTCTTTGTGAGGCCAATTATGTACGCTTGTTGCGCCTGTTTGCAGACTACGAGCAGTGCAATGAGCGTTGCATCGTTGTTGGCGCGGCGCGAGTCATGCTCACAGTCACTGAGCGATGTCGCTATACGACTAATTTACGGCTACAACACGTAAGCCCCTTGGCGAGCCAGCTAAGTGGCATCGAGCTAGATATACGGCTTTACCATGATGCGCGTATGGCTGAAGTGGTCGGCTTCCAATCCCATACTCACGTTCAAGGCCGCTACCGATACCCTAATAATCACATGTATGCCCGCGATGAGAAGCGCCAGCAAAATGGCTACGTAGCAGATCTATTGGCGTTTTGTTTGGCCGAGGGCCAAGCGCCTGGTCTGATGACATTTGACGAAGCGAGTAAAAATAGCGAGCCATCGTCATGAAGAGCTGCAATTTGCAGGGCGATTATGCTCTTGCGGCTGATGGTCCGCTGCGACTGTTACAAATCACTGACACCCACCTAATGGCTGAATGCGGTGGAACCTTGCTCAATGTTGATACCGATGATTCGCTACGAGCGGTCGTCGATACGGCGTTAGCGGGCGGCCATGATCCCCACGCAGTGTTGATTACGGGCGATATTGCAGGTGATGGCGCTGCAGATGCTTATCGGCGACTAGAGCACCTGTTGACCTCTTTTGGCGTGCCAAGCTTCTGGCTGCCAGGTAACCACGACGGCTGCTCTAACGCTGAAGTGCCAATAACTCGCTTTAGCCGGACTGTTACCACGCCACATTGGCATGTACTGATGCTTAACTCGCAAGTTGATGACGAAGTGGGTGGCCACCTTTGTGACCTTGAGTTAGCTGCGTTGTCTGCTGCGGTAGACGCCGCCAATGTCGCAGAAAAGCATTTATTGATTGCATTGCACCACCCACTGCATCCCCTAGGTTGCGCCTGGTTGGATCCACAGAGAATTGATAATGCCGATGTGTTTATGACCGAGGTGTCGCGCTGTCGACAAACGACGGTGGTCATTTCTGGGCATGTCCATCAGTCGAGCGATATGACTGTTCGGGGTGTTCGTTATCTTACGACGCCGTCAACATGTATTCAGTTTAAGCCGGAGCAAGAAACCTTTAAGGTGCACGATATTGCACCAGGTTATCGATCGCTAACGCTGCACCCAGACGGTCATTTAGAAACGGCCGTTGTGCGGGTCGAGGGGCGCGTATTTCCTGTCGATCTCAATTCGGGTGGTTATTTGTAACTAGTTGTCGTTTCAGCGCGTTGGCGTGCAAAAGCAGCCAGTGTGGTTTACCTAATATGTCTCGTTAGTACAGGAGGGCGTTCGTTCGCCAATGAGTCAATATAACGCCGAAGCAATTGAGGTTCTCACAGGTCTCGAACCGGTACGAAAACGCCCGGGCATGTACACCGATACCACTCGCCCTAACCACCTTGCTCAGGAAGTGATCGATAACAGCGTCGACGAAGCTCTCGCGGGTCACGCTGATCAAGTGGACGTCACTCTCCATAGCGATGGTTCGATCAGTATCGTCGACAATGGCCGGGGGATGCCGGTTGATATGCACCCTGTGCAGCAAAAGCCCGGAGTAGAAGTCATTCTATGTACCTTGCATGCGGGAGGTAAATTTTCTTCTAAAAACTACCAGTTTAGTGGTGGTTTGCACGGTGTGGGTATATCGGTAGTCAATGCGCTTGCTAAGCGCCTCGACATTACTATCCGCCGTGACGGCAATATCTACGAAATGGCGTTTGAGGGTGGTGAGAAGGTCTCGGAATTAGCGGTTACCGGTACCTGCGGTAAACGCAATACAGGTACCGGCATTCGTTTTACGCCGGACCCCCAATATTTCGACTCCCCTAACTTTTCACTGCCGCGACTCACCCATGTGCTTCGCGCCAAGGCGGTGTTATGCCCCGGTTTTCGCGTCACGCTGCTAGATGAGAAAAAAGGCGACAAAACCGAGTGGTATTACGAGGATGGCTTATCGGATTACTTAGTCGATGCTACGAGTGATTATCCCGTGTTACCCGAAAAGCCCTTTACGCACAGCTTTAGCGGTGCCACTGAGGCGGTCGATTGGGCGCTGCAGTGGCTCCCAGAGGGCGGTGAGGTCATTGGTGAGTCCTACGTTAACCTTATTCCAACCTCACAAGGCGGTACCCATGTTAACGGTCTAAGGTCTGGGTTATTGGAAGCTATTCGAGAGTTTTGCGAGTTGCGTAATTTATTACCTCGTGGCGTCAAATTAACGGCTGAGGATATCTGGGATCGCTGCTGTTTTGTGCTGTCATCAAAGCTTGAAGATCCGCAGTTTTCGGGTCAAACCAAAGAGCGCTTATCGTCTCGTGAGGCCGCAGGCTTCGTTAGTGGAGTAGCGAAAGACGCATTTAGTTTATGGCTTAATCAGCATACCGCCGACGCAGAGTTATTGGCTGAGCTGTGTATCAATCGCGCTCAGGCACGCTTGCGATCAGCGAAGAAGGTCGTGCGTAAAAAAGTGGCATCAGGTCCGGCACTGCCGGGCAAGTTAGCAGACTGCACGACCGAGGATCCTTCACAAGGCGAGTTGTTTTTGGTGGAAGGTGATTCTGCTGGAGGCTCTGCCAAGCAGGCACGAACCCGTGAGTTCCAAGCGATTTTGCCATTACGCGGTAAAATTCTTAATACTTGGGAGGTAGACTCACAGGAAATTCTAGCCTCTGCCGAGGTCTACAATATCTCCGTAGCACTCGGCATTGACCCGGCGAGTGATGATCTGTCCGGTTTGCGCTATCACAAAGTGTGCATACTCGCCGATGCTGACTCGGACGGCTTACACATTGCCACGCTGATTTGCGCATTATTTTTACGGCATTTCCGACCACTTGTTCGCGCAGGGCACGTCTACGTTGCTATGCCACCCTTGTACCGCATCGACGTCGGTAAGGAAGTCTATTACGCCCTCGATGAGTCTGAGCGCAATGGTATTTTGGATCGTCTCGCCGTTGAGAAGGCGCGTTCTAAGCCCAATGTCCAGCGCTTTAAAGGCTTGGGCGAAATGAATCCCTCCCAGCTGCGTGAAACAACTATGGATCCCGATACCCGTCGATTGGTACAGCTGGTACTCGCGTCGGATGATGACGCGAATGGTATGTTTGACATGCTGCTCGCCAAAAAGCGCGCGGGTGATCGCAAGATATGGCTTGAATCAAAAGGTGACCTTGCTGAAATAGCGATGTGAACGAGCGATTGAGATGTCAGTATTCTTTTAGATGGGCACTAACTAAACGGGTTGATAACGATATGAGCAAACAAAAAAACGGTATTCGCGGCTTAGGTATTCGCAGCGTAGTAGCCGCTACATTATTGGCGGCTACGCAGCTTGTTTGGGCGGACTGGGGCGTTATTGATGGTTCAACCGTTAATTATGTGTCTCTTAAAAACGATAATATCGCTGAAAATAATGCATTCACGCGGGTGACAGGTAGCATCACTGACGATGGTAGCGTATCCATTGAAATCGACCTCGCGTCGGTGGAGACCAAGGTTGATATTCGCAATCAACGGATGCGAGATTTATTTTTCCGTGTTGCTAAACACCCTAAGGCGCTGATTACGGGGCAATTGGCTATTTCTGATCTCGCACAGATAGATGCCGGTGCACCCCTAGAGCGCACTTTACCTGTCACGCTGTCTCTTCATGGATCTGAGGCAGACGTCGACGCACATCTGCGTGCTATTGCTGTCGGCGATCAGTTATTTGTGACGACTGTTGAACCAATCCTGCTGTATGCAGGCGATTTTGGTTTGGGCGAGGGTGTCGCTGCGCTTAAAAACGTTGCCGGTCTTGAGGCAATAGCGAGCGCTATCCCTGTGACGGTTAATCTCCAGTTCGTTAAGGACTGAGCGATTCCCTAGCGCAGACCTGCAGCCTGGACTATGCCCTGAAGTTGAGCCTGATAGCGACCGGCCTTTCCAGCATCGCCTAGCTCGCGAGCATAACCGACAAGCGCGCTTAGCACGTCGGGATTGCCCGGCAATGAGCGGTTGAGTCGCTCAAGACTCGTCACTGCCTCTTCAGGTTTTCCAGTGTCATGCAAAGCAATGGCGTATACATAGCGGTGGCGACTGCCGTCGATTTCGCTATCTGCCGCAGCTTTGAGGTGCGCTAGCGCCGCCTCTAAATTACCGGCCCTTATTTCTAGTAAGCCTAGCGCGTGCTCAAGTGCTCCGGCATCGAGTGAGAGGGCGATCCCTTCCTGCAGTAAATCGCGCGCGGTGTCTTCCCGATTGCTCAATCGCAGAATGTCAGCCAGATTCACTCGCGCAGCTTCGAGTTGCGGATTCATTCTAAGAGCTTCCGTCATTGCAGCTTCCGCCTGCTGCGTCTTACCTTGTGCGAGCCAAATATTGGCGAGCTGCAGTTGTACTGAGGGCATATCGAGATGCTGTGATTGCACGCTCTCATACTCCTTATACAAAGCGTCGAGTCGCACAATGTCTTTTGGTCGCAACTCATTGCGAGGTGTATCTGCCAACTGCTCAGCGACAGCCATGCGCACACCAAGTACAGGATCACTTATCAGTGTGCGTAGGAGTAAGTAACGCTGTCGGGGATCAATACTTGCTGTACTTCTAACGGCGCTCGCACGGAGCAGGGCATCGTCAGAGCCAAATAGCATCGCTGCGGTCCGATTCAGGCCGGGCGGTGAGAATCGACCGTAATGACCGATGGCAGAGGCGCGAAGCATGGGCGAGCGTGTTTCGTCTTCGACAATGGCTTTCAGCGACGGTAGCGCACGGACATCACCGCGCTGGGCTGAATGAAATGCTCTGGCGGGATGACTCCGGCTATCTTTAAATTTAACGCCCCAGTCTTTGAGTGCGTCGAGGGCCCACGATGCCGACTCTTGCTCGTGACACAAGTTACACGCGTTGGGGCTACCAGTAGTTAAGCTTAAGTCTGGACGAGGAATCCGCATGCTGTGATCTCGGCGCCAGTCGACACCCATATACAGTTGATCTGGCATGTGGCACTCGACACATTGAGCTCCCGTTGAAGTAGGTTGATGTCGATGGTGCTCTGGCTGTTCGTAGGTTGCGGCTTTATGGCACTGCGTGCAGATACCGTTGCCTTCGGCACGTAACTCGTTGCTGTGGGGGTTATGGCAATTGCTACAGACGACTCCTGCCTGATGCATCTTGCTCTGAATAAACGAGCCGTAAACATAAACCTCGTCACGAATTTGGCCATCTGGCCAATACAGCGGTGTTTCGATGGTGGCGAGGCGGTGGGTGTCGAGCAAGTCAGCCCCATAATGGTAATCACCCAGCGTACTGCGTCGCGCATGACAGCGGCCGCAGTTGTCAATTTGCGTGTTGTCTTCCAACGGCGATGTTCTCCGTGCAATAGCCTCGCCTTCGGGCCATTGCCAGACACCTCGAGCAGCGAGGCTCATAGCGAAACCTGCGTGCTCAACGCCCCCAAAGTCACCGGTTTGGGCCAGGGCTGCATGCTTTTTGCCAGGCCCGTGGCAGGCTTCACAGCCTACATTGATCTGGTCGTAGCGGGTGTCGAAGGTTTTGCTTTGCGCATCGTAGTTTTTGCGTACATTGGTGCTGTGGCACTCGGCACAGCGGGTATTCCAGTTGTGATAAGGGCCCGTCCAGTGGAGGGGGTCGCCAGCGCTAATAGCCGATTGATCCGCGTATATGTGATACCAACGCTGGCCGCCTTGCTCGGTGGGCCGCGAATCCCAGGCGATACTGAGTGCTTGAAGACGACCGCCAGGTAGCGGCAGTAGAAGTTGTTGCAGGGGGTAGACCCCAAACACGTAGGGAACCTTGAAGACCTCAAGCTCGCCAAGTGCGTTATCGGTTTCTACCCAGAACGCGCTGTCCTTGGTAAAAAAGCGGGTCGTTATGCCGCCGTATTGGAATTCGGCATTATTAAAATCGCCAAGTACCGTCGACTCAGTCGCTTCCTGCATTGCAAGATCGCCAAGTACCGTCGACTCAGTCGCTTCCTGCATTGCAAGATCGTGATGAGAGCCCTGCCAATCCTGGCTTTCTTTTACATGGCAGTCATTACACGCCCCATTACCTACATACTCAGAACCCACATACTCAGAACCGACATACTCAGATTCGCCACCGGCTTTGGAGCCCATGCTGCAGAGGATCAGCAAACACAGAAGCGTGTTACGTGCTTTCACAATCAAAATGACTCCGGTCAGGATAATTCGCGGTTACAGTGGTCGCCCCAGTATATCGATTTGCAGGATTAAGCCGCCATAAGATCGCAGACTCACCACCACTAAATGGGTGTACACAGTCTGCGGCATTAACCGATAGACTTGAACTCTTAAATTGAGTGAGAACGTAGATGAAGATTGGAATCCTTAAAACGGATGCTGTTCGCCCTGAGTGGGTTCCTACCTTTGGAGAGTATCCCGACATGTTTGAGCGCGTGCTCAAGCTCGTTGATCCCGATTTGGAGTTCGAAGTATGGGACATCGAGGAGGGCGAGTTTCCGACAACACTCGATGGCATCGACGGCTTTATTATTACGGGCTCGAAAAGCAGTGTTTATGACGATAAGCCATGGATCCGAAGCTTAGAAGCGTTGGTCAGGGAGTTGTATGAGGCGCGCAAAAAAGTGATTGGTATTTGCTTTGGTCACCAGCTCATTGCCCAAGCACTGGGAGGTTTGGTGGATAAATCGCCCAAAGGATGGGGCGTAGGCGTGCACTCTTATATCGTCTCCGATACCAGCCTCACGGATGATGGTGAGGGCGAGATTGTGCATTTATTGGCTTCTCACCAAGATCAAGTGCTGACAGCGCCTGCAGGCGCAGAAGTGATTGCACGTAATGAGCACTGTGAAATCGCGGGCTTAAAAATAGGTGAGCAGATACTTACCTTTCAAGGTCATCCGGAATTTATCCCCGAGTACTCTCGTGAAATAATGACCTTCCGGCGTCCTATGATCGGTGATGAGCGGGTCCAAGCGGGCATGGCCTCTCTTGGCACTATTGAGCACCAAGGGGAGCGGGTGGCACGTTGGATCTTGGATTTCCTGCGGGCTTAGCGGGCTAGAAATCTAAATCACCAGCTGCCAATATTTTCCATCGATGCCCAGGGCTCCTGTGAAGGCAGGCTGTCGCCCTCTTGCAGAAGCTCTATTGAAATACCATCGGGTGAGCGAACAAAAGCCATATGCCCGTCCCGTGGCGGCCGGTTGATGGTTACGCCGCCGTCCATTAGCCGCTGGCACACGGCGTAAATATTGTCGACGCGATAGGCTAAGTGACCAAAATTCCGGCCCTCATCATAGGTTTCGGGGTCCCAGTTGTAGGTGATTTCAAGCAATGGACTCTTGGTTTCATCGGCGCCCTCGACGTCATTAGGGGCGGCCAAAAAAACGAGGGTAAAGCGGCCTTTGTCACTTTCATAGCGATTCACTTCTACGAGCCCGAGTTTGCTGCAGAAAAAATCCAGTGTTGCGTCAAGGTCACTGGCGCGGATCATCGTGTGTAGATAGCGCATGGCAGTGCTCCATAGGAAATGAAGCGTTAAGTGTATCCTTTGTGAGGTTGCCGCGCTTTAATGTCGACACGACAGTGTCTGCCAGCCTTGTTAGTTTTGATAGTGGTCGATAGTCGTTGATAGTGGTTGATAGCGTCTTGAAATCCCACTCAGCTCGATCTTCGCGTTACACTTATGCTCAGCGATTATTTTCTCAGAATCGACCTCACTACAGCGGGGTCATCAACCTTCAAATTAGAGTTATTTTATGTGGTTTCGTAATCTACGCCCGTATCGTTTGCCCGAGAGATTGGGCTTAAGTGCCGAAGAACTTGAGCAGCGCCTCTCTTCGCGGCCCTTTGTACCTTGCCGTCCCGCGCAGCCCCTAAGCACTGGCTGGGTGGGCGCTCTGGCCGATTCGGCGGAGGCTCTTGTTCATGCCGCTGGACCATTTTGGTTGGTTCGTCTTAGGCGCGAAGAGAAACTGTTGCCGGCTTCTGTGGTGCGTGACGAGGTACAGAACCGCGTGAGCCAGATTCAGATTGCAGAGGGTCGCAAGGTTTATCGCAAGGAAAAGATGTCAATTAGCGATGATGTCACTCAGGACTTCATGCCCCGTGCGTTTACACGCAGCAAAACTATTGAGGCGCTGATTCATGAGAAGGACGGTTGGCTCTGGATCAATAACGCTAGTGCGGCAATGGCTGAAGACTTATTGAATGCATTGAGGGAGGCAATTGGCAGTCTGCCCGTTGTCATTCCCGACACGCGAAAGAACCCCTCAATGGTTATGAGCGATTGGCTATTACATGGCAGCCTTCCGGAGGGTTTCGAGCTTGGTAACGAAGCGGACCTCGTTGAGCCCGGGGAGGACGGTGGTACCGTTCGTGCGCGCAGTATGATGCTAGATTGTGATGAGATTCGCTCCCACATTGAATCGGGGAAACACGTACAGCGACTGGCTTTGAATTATCAAGATCGACTGAGCTTTGTGCTGGGTGGTGATTTGGTCATTCGTAGGCTTAAATTTGCTGAGGAGTTAGTAGGTGCGAACGACGACTTGAAAGACGATTTATTGGCGCGCCGAGACGCCGATTTTTTACTCATGTCGGAGGCTATCGCTGAGCTTAGTCCTTTAGTGCTCAACGCCTTTGGTGGGCTTGCGGAGTAATACTATGGATTTTCCTACGCCTGGGCGATACCGGCACTACAAAGGCGGTGAGTACCAAGTTATTGACGTTGCCCGCCATTCTGAAACTGAGGAATGGCTCGTTGTGTACCGGACGCTCTATGGCGACAGGGGGCTTTGGGTGAGACCATTGACGATGTTCATGGAGCGTATTGAGCACAATGGCTCGCAGGTCCAGCGATTCGCGTTCATCGACGACAAAGCATCCGAATAAAAAGCATCCAGATAAGAAGTATCCAGATAGACCGGCGGCTTACATAGAAGGACGGCTTACGTAGAAGGACGCCTCGTAGTGAAGCTTAAGGCTGCCCTCAACTCGAATGCGGTAAGCTCGGTTGTAAGCTTGCCAGGGTAGCATTGAGTGCCAATTCTTGGCGCAGCACTTCAACCTCCGCATCAACGGTCTTGAGATGTGCTTGTAGCGCTGTGGTCTCGCGAGAGATCAATAAAAATTGATCGCTGACGCCCTCGTCAAAGCGCGCGCGCTCTTGCCGAAGCAGAGTTTCTGCAAGCGCTTCTTGCTGTCGACTCAGAGCGAGTATGCGCCGAGTGTAGGTCAATGCCTTTAGACTCATGTCTAAATCTCTGCGCAGCTGTTCTCTCAGTACGATTTGATCGTATTCCAAGGATCGGATCTCCGCATCAGCAATAGCTTCACGTGCTTTTGCTGCACGTTGTCCCAAAGGCATAAAAAATGACAGCCCCACAATCGACTCTGTGCCGGTAAGGGGTTCTATCCCGTCGCCGATATCGCGGGCGACCTTAACCTCAAGATCGAGTTGGGGCAGGGTTTCATTGCGGGCAAGCTTTCGTTTGTTTTTGGCCTGCTCCACTTTTGCGGACAGTGCTTCAACGGCAGGATGAGCGTCGATCGTGGCCTCTAGGACTGAAGTGCTCAAGTTTGAAGTGCCCAAACTCGAAGCGTCAGACCCTTCTACGCGAAATGGCCAGTCGATATTTGACGGCGGTATATCAATAGCATCGCCTTGGTATTGCGGCGAGTCGGCGGTGCGCCAAAAATAACTCAGCCGCTGGCGCGCAAGCTGAAATTGCTGTTCCGCCTCATTCTCCATGAGTTGGCGGCGTAGCAACGTGGTTTCAAATTCGGTGAGGTTGATGGCTGCCAAATCACCGCTGAGTACGCGAGCTTGTACACCTGTGATTCGCTCACGGGTCAGCGCCACTAAATCCTTCACAACCGCTACTTTACGATAGCTCTGGTACCAGCTTAGGTACGCCGATACACCTTTATAGATGAGCTTGTTGAGCTCCGCTAGCTGCTTGGATTCTGCTTCCATGAAGCGCCATGCGGCCATGACTTGGGTGAGTCGGCGCTTATCAGTTTCCCGATTTTGTAACAGTGATAATCGGACGCCGAGGCTCGCCTCGCCCATATCAAGGGTCTGATACTCGGCCTCATAAACGGGGAACTCACCATCAGAAATACGGTAGCTGCCAAACACTTCGGCGTTCATTGATTGGATTGGCTGGATAACACGCTGCTCCGCATAGCTACCGTCGTAGTAGCCTGACGAACGAGCGTAGGTATCTTGCACAAGGCGGACGTCGAACGCCGCTTCGGCTTCTAGGCGCTCTCCAGCGACTTGCTCGGTTCGCGCAAGCGTTGCCAAATATTCAGGGTGATGGCGCTGAATGGCAGCAACCAGTTCCTGCACCGTGGGAGACGCCGCGTGCGCCCAACTTCCCCACGCCAACAGTGGGGCAATGACCAGTGAGGCAATGACCAGTGGGGCAAGGCGCCATTGCTGCTTCATTGCCGAGCTTCGGTCCGCAATGGTGGGAAGTTGTTTAGCTGACGCCACAGTTCATACCCCAATTGCACTTCTTCGAGTAACACCCAGCCGCGGACGCGGCTGCCCAAACGAATGTGGCGCTGATCAGGCCAAGCACCTTCAGTCTGATCGGGTTTGACCCACACGCGAAAGCGCCCTTGGGCGTTCGCGACTGGTTCAACAAAATCTACGATTCCCCCAAATGTCCCAATGCCCATATCTGGCCAACCGCTGAACTGAAACACTGGCCAGCCATCGAACTGCAGGCGCACTTTATCGCCTTCAGAGACGAGTGGTGCATCTAGACCACGGATAGTGATTACCGCAGAGCGAGTCACGCCATCGGGGATAAACGATGCCAAAATATCACCAGACTTCACAAAAGTAGCCCCGCCTGAGGACATCAATCGCAAGATCGTCCCGTCTTTTGGGGCGACCTTAGTTTGCAGCGACTGGCGAGCCTTTTGCACACGCAAACGGTTGAGTTCAGCATCTATTTTTGCAATTTCGGCGCGAATTTTTTGAATGTCGACTTGGGCATTTTCAATGTCACGCTGAGATTTTAAACCCTGATCTCGCAATCGCTTCTGACGCTCTAAGTTATTGTCCTCGGTTGCCAGCGCTGAAACTTGTGCCTGCTTTTGCTGTTCTGCGGCGGTGATTTGATTATCTAAGCGTGCAATCAACTCCGGGTCCGCGTCCACCAAGGTAACAATAGGGTCTCCCGCTTTAACGAGCTGTCCTTCGCGAACATGCCACTCCTGCACTTGGCCTGATACCAGCGCTGATATCGCCTGTATGCGCTGATTCGGATTTAAAGTATCAACATCACCTTCTCCGTAGGCGGTTTGGATCCACGGCACAAACCAGAGAACGGCCCCGCTCAATAAGATACCGCCGAGGATAATGCCGGTAATAACGCGCTGTGCGCTAGGAAGCGGCAGGCTTTTTAGGGTGGACATATGGTCAAAATAATCGGATCGAAACTCAGTCATTTGCCGTTGCCTCCACTGTTTCTACGCTGAGCCGTTCAGCGTCTGTGGCGGTTAATTGAATGCTTTGGTCGAAGAAGCGCCCGTCAGGATGACTCGTGAAGTAGAGAATGGTGAATGGCTGGGCTTCCAGCACCCTCATTATTGCGTCTCGTGACGCCCCTACGACATTGTCGAAACGTTGGTTCAGTACTAAAACCTTCGGTTCACTGAGAATAGCGGCTGCGAGTTTAAGCAGAAGCACTTCTACGCTGTGTAGTGGTGCTCCCAGTGCCGAGAGACGTGTGTCCAGTTTTTCAGGAAGGGCACTGATCACCTGCCACAAGCCTACATCGGTAAGAATGCGAATCATGTCATCGATACCCACATTGGGGGCACTCAGCTGAAGAAAGTCACGAATAGTACATTCGACAATTAACGATCGATCGACACTGTAAATTATCTGTCGCAGTACAAAGGGGTCGAGATCTGCCAATGACCTGCCGTCCAAGCTGATCCATCCACTGTCGGGCTCATCGTTAAAGCGGAGTACGTTCAATACTTTGCGTTGCACCCATGCCTCGTTTGCCTGCACGTAAACTTTGCTGCCGTTTGCAATCTGTGCGTTGACCGCACACGCTCGATCGTCCCGCTTTAACACGATTTCATTGAAGTTGATGGCGCCAGATTGCGGGGCCTTTCTGTCTTTTGCGATCTCTGCCTCTTGAGGAATCGAGAGTAGTTCCGTGATCTTGTCCGCAGCGCCATAGAGTTCGTAGTACGATTTTAGATAGCTAGCAAAGCGTGATAAGCCCAGGAACACGGAAGCCATAATTAGCTCGGCCGCGACAAGCTGACCAATCGACAGTTGGCCGTTACTGACTAACCAGCCGCCTAAGCCCAGTAAGGTCGCGCTGCCTAAAGCATAAACCAGCAAGAACATGATCGACTGCAAGAATGTGTAGCGGAAGTGTTTGGCCTGACTGCGAATAAAGTGATGAGTCCGCTGCTCGGTAGTGCGCCCAGCCAGCTCGACATGGCTAGTTGACTTGAAAAACTCATGGGCGAATTCCAAGTCATTGAGCCATTTTGCGGTCGCGTACTTCTCTTGTGACACTTCGATGGCAGTGCGCTTGGCGCCGCGTGACCACAGCGTCCAAATCATATAAATGGCGGCAATGGTCAAACTGTTAAATATGAACAGCCAGGGATGATAAAAGGACACCAGGGTAAACCCCACGAGCATCTGTAGTACCAAAGCAAAGCCGTCTACCAGAAGCCGTGGCACATTTTTTTGCAAAATCATGATGTCGAAATAGCGATCCGTGATACCGGCATTGCTCCGGCCCTCAAAAAACTGATGGGGCGCTCGAATCACTCGGTAGCTCATCTCTGCTGTAAGTCGCGCATACACTTTGCGCTCATAGAGCTCAACGACCCACATACGCAGAACGCTTAACACGCCTGACGCAAGGAGGATAATAAACAGCGTAACTGCCAGAACATAAACGGCTCTAAGTGAGCCAATGTTCGCGATAGTATTTATCAGGGTTTGCACCGCGATGGGTACGGCTAGGGTGAGTAGGCTTATCCCGAGGCCGTAGATGACCATGACCCACAAAAAGCCTGATTCAGGCAGTAGTAGATTCCACAAGCTCCGCCGAGTGGCGGTGAGATTGACTGATTTTTTAGCCATTAAAGAAAGCTTCCTTGCTAACAGTTATCGCGCGATAGGTTATCGTAAACGGCGCTCTTTATACGATACCACGATAATGTGGATTTTAGTCTAAGTGATAGTTTGAGGTTATCACCGTTCGTGACGTAGCTGACAGTAGCGAGCGTTAACTATAGTCTGTCGGTTGAAAGCTGCGAGCAGCAGGCAGCGCAAAATTGATGACGAGGTAAGTTTGGCTGGTCTAAGTGGTTCTTTGAGTAATTCTTCTAGCGCAGATGTAAGCATCCCTAGCATGCCGGATGTTACGCGAAAGCTTGAATTGCCGCGGCAAAATCCGAGCGCTTCGGATTTTTATATTTGCGAATTTCCCAAGTCAGGCATTACGTTTTTAACGGTGTTGCTCGCTAATGCTTTTCTCGCAGCAAATAATTTCCGTGCCCGAGCCACATTTGCGTCGGTCCGTAATTACATTGTGGATTTATGTGTAGCGGAGCTTACCGAATCGTTTTTGTTCACTGACCCTCCCGTGCGCTTTTATAAAACTCACTCGATCTTTAGCGCTCAGTTCATTCACAGCCTTTACTTAGTGCGTCATCCCGCCGATGTCATGATGAGCAATTTTCGTTATGCGCAAGGACGTGGGTGGTGGGATAGCGATGACGTAGCCGCATTCCTCGAGCACCCGGTGCTGGGTCTTGATGCGTGGTGTCGGCACGTAGATTCATGGCTTGTCGACAACCGCACCGCATCTGACGTGGTGTTCGTACATCTTATTCGTTACGAGGATTTAGTCGCCGACCCGATTGCAGTATTGAAAGCGCTCGACGGTAACTTCGGTTGGAATTTACCCGAACACGCCATGGAGGAGGCGTTGGCAATGAGTTCTCGCAGTGCGATGCGCGAACAAGAGTCTCGCTACCGGCAACACAATCCGAATCATGAGTTCGAATTTGTCGCGGCTAAAGAGTCAGCTGTGGAGCAGATTGTTCGACAACAGGTTGCTGCCAGGTGCAAAGCGCAGTTGACGCTTCTTGGATACCCCAAGGCGTGATGTCGACGTTATAGGCGAAAGCAAGCCAATTGCGTTTGCGCGCGCTAAGCTCTGAGCTCAATACTCATTAATGCTTAAATAGTCGCCATTGGCTGACATGCTGAGAGGCACTGAGCACCAAGAGGCCGGCTAGAATACCCAAGTTTTTAATGAAGTTCTGCAGCTCATGCTTTTGATCATGTTCTGCATACGTGTTCCAAAAATCATGCATGCCAAAATTGATGAGCAAGGTCATGCCCACAAACATATAAGCTGTTTCTTTTATTCGAAAGCCGGTAATGAGGAAGAGCCCCCCCGCGATTTGCAAAACGGTGGTTAGGGGCAACAGTAGCTCGGGTATTGGAACGCCGTGCAAGGCCATGTAGTCGAGCATCGCTTGGTAGCCCGTGATTTTTGTTATGCCCGGCACCAAAAAATAAAGCCCTAGCAAAATGCGCCCTAAAGTTATTGCTGTGCGATCCATCATTGACCCTCGTCCGAGTGAAATCTGTATTTGTAGATGCGAACTGCTTACCTTACGCTGCAACTATGATTGTGTCTTTTATTCTTGTTTTTGTTTGGGTGCTACTGATGTGGCGATCCATGGTGTGCGAGTATCGTTATTACGCCGCTGTAAAGTTGCTTGAGCCTCAGGTTTGGCAAAAGCTAGGCTCGCCTAGCTGGATCAAAGCGCCAATGGTATTTGTTTCACCGCGGGGCGCGCAGCTGCTCGACGCAATTTCCCATGAGGCGGTGCGTGGCTTAGCCGGCGAGCATCGTAGATCTGGGCGAGTATTTTTGGTGTATACGATTGTCGTATTGGCGGGCTCAATCGCCTATTTTAAAGTCGCGGGTTAAAGCGCGGATCCCCCTTAAGCAATGGGTACTAGC